>Ga0256904_1000682_pt1 | contig 11956 bp, 12 predicted proteins | sample MC6MC0742MT_FD_190199 | JGI IMG/M metagenome (GOLD analysis project Ga0256904, IMG submission 190199) | Metatranscriptome of enriched soil aggregate microbial communities from Iowa State University, Ames, United States - MC6-MC0742-MT... | ecosystem: Environmental > Terrestrial > Soil >...
CGAGGAAGCCAGCGAACGCCCTGCATCGGTCAATCAGGCCTCGATACGTCAAGCTACGTTCACCATAGATTAGCGCCACGTACTCTGGATATATCTCTGCTGAGCGCCTGAGAAACGAAAGCGGAGTCAACGGTTCATGGTTCGCCCCACGCTTTTCCAGTCCCTCATCGAAAATAGTCGGCATCGATGTCTCCTGTCTTGTTATGCCTTGGTATGCTGTGGTTAGACCGAATCCTCGCGGTGTCTGCGTCGCACTGGTCTTCATCAACATTCGAATCTTTCACCCGTTCATCGGTCGTCACCCGCGTGAGCGGACTTCGCTCGAGCGGTCTTACGTCTTCGCGTTTTAACCGTCTTGAGTTGGATGTATGATAGGTGTGTTACCCCCTATTTACAAGGATATCGACTCACCGTGAAAACACCTATCCACTATTGGACTGATCTGCACCGTGAAAACTGACGACGAAGTTGCACCTCAGCAACCAGGCAAACAGGCCCGACGTCGCAAAATTCCGTCTCGTGATGCGCGCAAAGCCATCCTTGATGCAGCGGAGATTTTGTACGCTCGCCGCAACTTCGGCGTGGTTACGGTGGCCTCAGTCGCTAAACAGGCTGGCCTGCACAAGATGGCGATTTACCGGACATTCGGATCGCGAGAGGCGCTCATCCGTGCCTGCGTTGACCGCGCACGCGAGCAAAGACGGGTCCGATGGCTTGCAATAGTGCAACTCGAGAGTGAAGAACCGCGTGAAAGAATCGTGGCGTTGTTCAAAGAGTTATCGCGTGGTATCGCCTACCAAACAGACGGTCAGTTTCTGGCACCAGACTCACTTGCACGGTGCTCAAACGCCACGCGCGATAAATTCATGGAGTATCGAGAGGACATTCGAACGTTACTTAAAGACCTGGCCGGCCAGTTGCCTGTTTTAGATCGCGAAGGGCTTGTGGACGCGTTGATGTTGGTTTGGCGAGGTGCTGTGGCGGACCTTCTCTGCCCTGCTGAGGAGCGACGCATCGCGAAATTGCTACCGGTATTGGTAAGACAAATTACGCGCAGCTTCGAATCAGGCGATGAATGTCAGCATCTCCCATTTGCAAATCTCACTGGTTGAACGTACGATACGTGTATTCACACGTATATTCACGGAGATAAATCGATGGATAGGTCCAGCACCCCAAACGTAGCACTTGTCATGGGCGCCGGCGATAGTCTCGGCGCTGCGCTGGCCAGAAAGTTCGCCCGAGAAGGGATGCAAGTATGCGTCGCACGACGCAACGCCGAGCAGCTTGATCCTCTAGTCCGGCAGATCCGGGCCTTGGGGGGGACTGTCCACGCGTTTGCGTGCGATGCGCGTAACGAGGAACAGGTTGTCTCACTTTTCGAGAGAATCGAGAAGGATATTGGGTCCATTGGGATCGTGGTATTCAATATCGGAGCGAACATTCAGTTCAACATTCGTGAGACCACCGCGCAGAAGTACTACAAGGTCTGGGAGATGGCATGCTTTGCCGGATTCCTTACAGGCCGGGAGGCAGCCCGCCATATGGCGCCACGCGGTCAGGGAACCATCTTCTTTACAGGAGCCACTGCCAGCATCCGCGGCGCTGAAGGGTACGCCGCCTTCGCCGGCGCCAAGCACGGATTACGCTCCCTCGCTCAATCCATGGCTCGTGAGTTCGGCAAGCAGGGGCTACACATTGTCCACCCCGTCATTGATGGCCCAATCGACACGCCGTTTGTGCGCGAACGCTTTCCTGATCTCGTCGCACAACGTCCCGCAGACGGGCTGCTAGCTCCGGAAGATATCGCCGACACCTACTGGTTCCTGCATACCCAGAAACGTAGTGCGTGGACATTCGAACTGGACATCCGTCCTTGGCTCGAGCCGATCTCCAATTTCTGACCAAGTTTCGCACGGAGCACGCAGATGGATCGCACCATTGATTTTTATTTCGACTACGGCAGCCCGACGAGCTACCTCGCATACAGGCAGTTGCCGGGCCTGATCGGCCGAACGGGCGTAGCGGTAAATTACCGCCCTATCCTGCTTGGCGGCCTACTTCAACAGGTGGCCAACTCGTCGCCGATGGACCTCCCGGCTAAACGGACCTGGATGCTCGCCGATATGCAGTTCTTTGCCAAACGATATGGCGTGGAATTTGCGCTCAACCCGCATTTTCCTATCAATACACTGGTTTTGATGCGTGGCGCTGTCTTTGCGCAGCAGGAAGGGTTTCTCGACCGATACTCAGACGCCGTGTTTGACGCAATGTGGGGCCGTCCTATGGATATGCGCGAACCGGATGTCATCGCGAATGTTCTGCGCTCCGCAAACCTTGATGTCGAGAGGGTCATTGCGGCAGTACAGGATCCTGTCATCAAGGAACGATTGAAGGCGAACACCCAAGAAGCCATTGATCGCGGGGCCTTTGGCGCGCCTACCGTTTTCGTGGGCGATCGCATGTTCTTCGGACAGGACCGCATGCAATACGTCGAAGAGGCGTTGACCAGCGAGCGCTAATCGGTGCTACGCCCAAATATCATGATTGAGGTGGGAAGCAATGACAACTTTGTCGGAAGTTTATGTTGTGAGCGCCGTGCGCACGGCAATTGGCACATTTGGTGGTAGCCTGAAGGACACCCCGCTCTCGGAACTTGCAACCCTCGTGGTGAAAGAGGCGTTGACGAGAAGCGGAGCACCCGCTGACGCTATCGGCCAAGTTGTAATGGGCAACGTCGTGCCCACCGAGCCCAAGGATGCATATCTCAGCCGAGTCGCTGCCTTGAATTCCGGCATGCCGGAGAGTACGCCCGCGTTCAATGTCAATCGGCTTTGCGGCTCGGGTGTCCAAGCGATCATCTCGGCAGCGCAGGCGATCGCCGTCGGTTCCTGCGACATAGCTGTTGCTGGCGGCGCTGAATCGATGTCGCGCGGCCCTTATCTCATGCGCTCAGCGCGATGGGGAACCCGCATGGGCGACACCGACTTGTTGGACTATATGGTGGGCGTATTGCACGATCCGCTCCATGCCATTCACATGGGAATCACCGCAGAAAATGTGGCTGAGCAGTTTGACGTATCCCGAATCGACATGGACAGACTTTCTGCCGAGAGCCACCGCCGCGCTTCGATTGCATCCGCAGCCGGTTACTTCCGCAATCAGATTGTTCCGGTCCAGATAGCGAAGCGGAAAGAGACCGTTCTCTTTGATACCGACGAGCATGTGAAAGCGGACAGCACCGTTGAGGCGCTCTCGAAAATGAAGCCGGCCTTCAAGAAGGACGGCTCAGTCACGGCGGGAAATTCATCGGGTATCAACGACGGTGCTGCAGCATTGGTACTAGCATCGGCCGATGCAGTGAAGAAGCATGCCCTGACGCCGCTCGCCCGATTGGTAAGCTACGGACATGCCGGAGTCGACCCCAAGATCATGGGGATCGGCTCTGTCCCTGCCGCGCGCCAGGCGCTAGCTCGCGCTGGACTGTCCAGCGCAGATATCGACGTGACGGAAGCGAACGAAGCTTTCGCGGCACAAGCATGCGCAGTAACACGTCAGCTTGCGCTCGATCCAGCGACGGTCAACCCAAATGGTTCAGGGATTTCGCTGGGTCATCCAATTGGGGCAACGGGAGCGATCATTTCCACCAAGGCGATTCACGAATTGCATCGCATCGCTGGAAAGTACGCGCTCGTTGCGATGTGCATTGGCGGCGGCCAGGGCATCGCCGCTGTATTCGAACGTGTCTAGCCGATGAAAGTACGAGGGCCACCATTGGTGGCCCTTTTTCTTCCCTGTACCAGTCACTCGCGACCGAATCGGAAACCAATATTGCGATCACTCCAGCGCCGCAATTTCACCGTCTTGGTGATCGCGCACAAGATGTATTGTCTCGCGCAACGTCTTCCGCAGCAGCATCCACTTCTCTGCTCCAATGACGTTGAAGAACTCCTGCTGCGCCTCCCGCCATGCATGTCCGCTCTTTTCCAGGGCGACTCGTCCCTTGGAAGTTACGGTCAAAATTCTCGCGCGGCGATCCTCTTCGTCCTGTTCCATCCTTAAGAAACCACGGGAAATAAGAGGTTCAATCAGCCGCGTGACGCTGGTTCGGTCCATCAGCATCGCGGCCGCGACTTCGGTAACTCTGGCGGGCTGAAGCGCTGCAATGTTGGTAACGAGTGTGTACTGGGAAATTGACATCGGAACATCTTTCATCCTCGCATTGTAAAGTCCCGTCAATATACGTCCGAGACGATGGACATCAAACAATGCACACTGCGCCAACAGCTCGTCCTCATCACAGGACGCACCTGCCTTCCTAGTTTTAACCTTCTGCTGCATCTTCGCCCCCCGATCCATTACCGAAAAAACCAGACCCCCGATAACGCTGCAAACTTGTAGAATGGAAAAACCAACGTCAACCCCCACTCCGCCCGAGTGTAACCATAATAGGTGCAAACGCACATATTATCAAGACTCTACCCGGATCGACGTTGGTACGAAGAAGAAAGCTATTCGGTACGGAACCTAACTAGAGGGCAGTTCAGAAGGCAAAGTTAGATCTCGAATGATGAGTCTATTTTGCTATAAAGCCAGCAATCGCAGCCTGAGCGTCCGCGCTAGCAAGGAGCTCGCGGAATATCCGTGCCTCGGCGATGATTCGCGTCCGCACCTCGTCTGCGTCCGCACCACGTAGGAGCTTTCGCGTCGCCCGAAGCGCTGCAACAGGCTGCCCTGCAAGCCTCCGGGCTATGCTTTCAGCACGGGAAAACACTTCCGAAGGAGACACCACGAAGTTGACGATGCCGTATCGTTCCGCGAGTTCGGCATCAATCCTTTCACCCAGAAGCAGCAGTTCGCAGGCGCGATGGTAGCCTATCATTCGCGGTAGCAACAAACTGGAAGCTGCCTCCGGACAAACCCCGAGATTAACGAAGGGCAATCCGAATTTGGCATTGGTGCCCGCGACAACAATGTCCGCTTGCAGTAGCAGCGTCGTGCCAATCCCGATTGCCGGACCGCAAACAGCCGCCACTACAGGCTTGGTAAGGCTACTCAATGTTTGCAGAAATTTCCAGACAGGAGCATCGTCCGCATTCGGCGGATTGACGAGAAAATCTTCCAGGTCATTACCAGCCGTGAACGCCTGCTCGGTACCCCGAATCAACAATGCGCGCACCCGCTCGTCGCGTTCTGCTTCGTCGATAAACGACGCCAGCTCGACATACATCTCGCCCGTCAACGCGTTCTTGCGAGCCGGCCGGTCAAGAGCGATCGTGAGAATTCCTTGATCGAAACTACGCTGCACTTCGGACATCTACCCCCCTCTTTCCAGAATCCAACTATGAAATCGCTCAGTTCCTGATCGCTTCACCCTTTGAGCGTCTTCGGGCGGAGCGTCTCATCAAAGTCCTCAAGGCTCGGGAATTTCATGGTTTCAAGGTCGTCAACCGATCGGAGGCACGCCCGGTATTCATCGAGAATGACGGAACGGGCATCCCCGCTGATGTACGGTACGTGCCATCCGATGAACGGTGGCAAGACTTCGAATCCCAAATATCCAAGCGTTCCACGCAACAAGTGTCTCAGCATCTCCTGCAGAGGCCCGTGAACGCCGTCCGCATTAAACATGTGCGGCTGGCCGCCGAGCGTCACGGAAACCAACGCCTTTTTCCCTCTCAATCCGCCTCGGTCGTAAAAACGCATCCCTCCGTAGAAGCGTCCAGAGACAAACACCCTATCTACCCATCCTTTCATGATCGCTGGCATCGAGAACCAGTAAATCGGAAAGTTAAAAATCACGAGGTCCGCCCAAACCACCTTTTCAATCTCTGCATTTATGTCGGGAGACAATAAGCCGTTGGCATCCGCGTTTCGTTGTTCCAGCGCATACACGAGGTAGTCTTCATTTTTTCTCCTCATGAAATCGCTTCCGCTAGCGACGGGATTGAAGCCCATCTGGTAGAGGTCGGATACCCGAACGTGGTGTCCATCCGCAGATAGTGTGTCAACAGCGGCGTCCCTCATTGCACTTGTGAATGATGCCGGTTCGGGGTGTGCATGTATGATCAAAACATTCATCTTTAACTTACCAGGAGAGGAGCAAGAGCGCATCCATGCGCGTAGTTGCGCGCGGATCGCAGTCAATCTAACTCTTGAGAATCAGCCCTATCCACTAGGCGCTATCTTCCAATGCATAATACGTGTATTCACACATACATGCAATCTCGGAGCCTTGGATGAAAGCCACGCATGACCAGAACGGGACGTTCGAATCTGTGCGTCAGAGTGAATAATGTGATGATTCGAGGCAACGCGATAGACAGGCGTTATTGCTCGTTAGCCACATCTGTGTTCAATTTCTGACCTGTCGTGCCAGACTCTGGTGCAATACCGACCCGTCCGCATAGGCTGCGTTTCCTTTTGCTTGTGCCGAGGCCGTGGCCGACAAGCGGCGCGAAGAGCACCGCTTGCCGCGTAGCTGCGTAAGGTTTGCCTCACGAGACTGTTGGATCACGATTCGGTGCGAATCCACCGCCGACCGGTGCGGAACTTTCTTGACTAAACGTTTAGGCGATTGTCTCCACGCCATCCAACTAACTCCTTGTCGAGGCCGCTAGGCCTTTAGGCCGTGCGCTGATAGCGGGCGGCAGCGCGCTGTTGCCTCAAGTTCGGTAGCATCGCAGTTCGGGCTGCCTCGTACCGCTGCCATTGCGCCAGATCTGGTAACGCAGGAATTGTCACCGTCTCGCGCTTATCAAACCCCACCAGTGCCGCATCGACAAGTTCATCGACATCCATAACACCTTCGATTGCGTTGACGTCTCTCCCGGCATGTTGCCAGAGTTCAGTGCGAGTCCCCGACGGTAGAACGGCCTGCACGTATACCCCCTTCGGGCCAAGTTCTAGGTGCAAACCTTGAGAAAGAAAGAGTACGAACGCCTTGGTGGCGCCATATACACTCATTCCAAGCTCGGGCGCGAGCCCGACCACCGACCCGATATTAACGATTGCGCCCTGGCCGACGCGGGCAAAGCGTGGCGCCACCGCGCTCGCCAGCCTGGTCAACGCCGTGACGTTTAGGCCGACCAACCGTGTCACGTCCTCGCTGCTTTGCTCAATAAAAGTGCCCGGCAACGCGGTTCCAGCGTTGTTTACCAGAATACCGAGATTCGAGTCGTCGCGCAGGCGCGTTTCTATCTTCATGACGTCGGCCGGCTCATTCAGGTCGGCCTTGAGGATTTCGATCTCTACTGCTGTCTCAATACGCAACCGTGCTGCGATTTTTTGCATGCGTTCTATATCGCGTGCGACCATTACGATCGGGTGACCGCGACGTGCAAATCGGTCAGCGTACACTGCGCCGATGCCAGTCGATGCACCCGTGATCAAAACCGTCGGTTTCTGCTGCATGATGTTCTCTCGTGGATAGGTTGATAGTGTCCTGCATGCAATCCAGGGCGACGGGGAAGTAGATGCCCCCGGCGTCCTTGTTGCGATGAAAGTCGTATGTGAAACGGCGAGCCCGTCTAGGTCGCACTCTTCGGCTGGAAAATCGTGAGTTGGAGTCGCTATCTGGCGAGGCGGCAACACGTTCGCAGCAAATATGTCTGCCGTCAGTAAATCCAAGGGCGCAACGCGCGGTCCGTTTGTCGGAACACGCCGATCGGCGCGCTTAGACTGAGGATGAAATCGATCTCGTCGACGCCAGCTAGCATCATCTGCCGGAGTACGCCTGGCGACTGGAAACCAAACCGCTGACCATCGGGAGCGGTCACACTCTGTGACTCGAGATCAACGGTCACGACACCGTCGATGGCCTGTTTCGCGAGACACTGTACTTCGTCGATCGGCAGTTCAACCGGCAAAACGCCATTGCGAAAGCAGTTGTTGAAGAAGATTCCGCCAAAGCTCGGCGCAATCACTACTCGGATGCCGAACGCGCGTAACGCCTTGGGCGCGTCTTCACGAGACGATCCACAGCCGAAGTTCTCAGCGCTCAACAGGATTGCAGCATTCCTCCAGGGTGACTGATTGAGCAAGAAATCCGGATTGATCGTCCTGTCGCCAATGTAGCGCCATGTCGCGAACAGGCTCGCCGCGTAGCCTTCACTGTGCACGCGAACCAATTCCTTGCTCGGCACAATCTGGTCCGTGTCGACGTTCGAGCGCATTATCGGCGCAGCGATACCGGTAATCACGCGGAGCGCTTCCATAATGAATTCCGTTCAGTTCACTCTCGGGTCGGCGATCTCACCGCAAATCGCTGATTGCGCGACCGTGACCGGGCTCGCCAGATGCGTTCTCGTGCCCGGCCCCTGACGGCCCTCGAAGTTGCGGTTTGTCGTACCGATCACGCGCTTTCCCGCGAGGACATGTGCGCCGCCCGCCGCGCACATTCCGCAGCCCGACTCATGCCATTGGAAACCGGCAGCCTTGAAGATAAGATCCAACCCTTCCTCTTCGGCAGCGCGCTTGACAACGGTGGAACCGGGTATGCAGATTCCCAGTACATGTGGCGCTATGCGTCTGCCTTTTAGCACGTCGGCAGCTGCTCGCAGATCCGATAGTCGCCCGTTCGTACAAGAGCCGATGTATGCGACGTCGATCTTCGTCCCTTGCAACTTCGCACCTGGTTCCAACTGCATGTACGCGAGCGCGCGTTCAACACTCTCGCGCTCGACCGGATCGATAAACGACCGCGGCTGCGGCACGACCGAATCGATTGCGCAGGCGTGCGCCGGATTGGTGCCCCAAGTGACTTGCGGCGCGACATCCGTCATGTCAATCACGACTTCGCGCTCGTAACGCGAGCCAGAGTCGCTGCGCAGTCCTCGCCAGTACGCCACCGCGGCGTCCCAATGTTCAAATACAGGAGAGAACGCACGCCCTCTCAGGTAGTCGATCGTGATGTCGTCGGGTGCGACGAAGCCGTACTTCGCCTGGAACTCGATCGACATGTTGCAAATCGTCAGTCTGCCTTCGACTGGCATGTCACGCATCACCGATCCGCCGAACTCAACCGCATAGCCGATGCCGGCCTCGATTCCGATCGACGCGATGAGGTGGAGCACCATGTCTTTCGGCGACACATAGGTGCCAAGCCGGCCTTCGAATCGTACCAGCATTGTCTTTGGCTTCGCCTGAACAATGGTTTGCGTCGCGAGCACATGTTCCACCTCCGACGTTCCCACGCCCCACGCCAATACGCCAATACCGCCGAGTGTCGAAGTATGCGAATCGCCACATACGACGGTCATACCAGGCTGCACAATGCCTTGCTCGGGCCCCACAACATGCACGATGCCTTGGCGCGCATCGTCTGTATCAAAGAAGGTGAGCCCGTAGTGCTTCGACAGAATCCGTGTATCGCGGATCATCTGCGCGCCACCACTTGGACCGACATCGTCGATGCCACGGTCTGGCTGCGTTGCGACCAGATGATCAATCATCGCGAATACCTGCCGCGGACTATCCGGCCGACGCCCTGCCGCTTCGAGCGCGCGCAAGGGCTGCGCGCCCGACAACTCGTGCATGAGCAGCCGGTCGATCTGGAGCAGATAGGTATCTTGCCCCAGATGCGCTATGACATGCTGATCCCAAAGCTTTTCAAAAAAGGTTTGACTCACTGCCACGCTCCTTGTGTCACCGTCTGCTTCCGGCAGTGGACTTTTGCGCTTGCCCGTCACCCGGACATGATCAGCTGTTGATTGCCACTGACGCCTGCCCCGAGCGGATCGCATCCCATTCGTCCGCACCCATCCGCTGGAAGAACCGTTTGAGCGTCAGCGTATCGTCCGCGTCGGGCAGCGCGCGGGTTTTTGCCAGGGTACGCAGCGCCTCGTCACACGCGTGGACGACTGCATTGATCAGGAGGCCAGGCGCGATGGCGATCCGGTACCCGAACGCCTCGATCTCATCAAGTGAGAAAACCGGCGTTTTGCCGCCAGACGCTAGAATGAACAGGCACGGCCCTCGCACCTCTCGTGGTACCGCCACCACCTCCTCGCGACTTCGCGGTGCCTCGACAAACGCGATGTCGGCGCCCGCCTCGATCGCGGCATTGGCTCGCCAAATCGCCTCGTCGAGACCAGCGACGCCGCATGCGTCGGTGCGCGCGATTAATAGCATACCGCCGGCCGAGCGCGCTGCCGAAGCGGAGCGGATCTTCGATATGAAATCGCTGCGTGGCACGATCTCCTTGCCATCCAGGTGGCCACAGCGCTTGGGCGATACCTGATCTTCGATCTGGATTGCCGCCACGCCACGCATCTCGTACTCGCGCATCGTGCGGGTCACATTCAGCTCATTGCCAAAACCCGTATCCGCATCGGCGATTAACGGCACACGCGTGGCGTGCGCGATGAGTCCTGCGGTCTCCGCCATCTCAGTGAGCGTAATCAGCCCGTAGTCAGGATAACCGCGTGCCGCCGCGGCGCCCGCACCCGTCATGTACAAGGTCTCGAATCCCGCCTGCTCGGCAAGCCGTGCCTGCAGTCCGTCGAATACGCCGGGCGCCACGATCATTCTTTCTGACGCCAGCTGTTCCCGTAGTCTTGCTGCTCCGTTCATATCGCTCCCTTGAAAAATGGCATTCCGCGTTATCGATACGTCCTACAACGCGTTATTGCGTGACCGCATCCTGCGACAGCATCACGCCAAGTCAGCTACTTATCGATTCGAGCGAGCGATCTTTCGTGCGAGGGCCGCCCACAAAAATCACGAGCGCGGCAATCAACATTGCGCCAGCGATCAACGCGAGCGCCCCTCGCACGCCAGAGTGCTTGAGCGCATGCGCGACGAGGAAGCCACTGAACATCGCGGACAGCCGACTCCACGAATACACCCAGCCCACTGCCCTCGCTCTGATGGCCGTCGGAAACAGTTCTGCCTGGTAGGCGTGAAAGTTGTAGTTGAGGATCGTGGAAGTGAGCGCCACGATTCCGCCGCACACCACGATGCCGACCGCGTTCCGGATTTCGGCGAAGGCAAGTCCAAAGGATGCCACGATGAACGCGCCGACAATCATTTGCCACTTACGTTCGAAGCGGTCGGCGAAGGTCATCGCGACCAGCGCACCAATTGGCATCACGAACGCAATGTAGAACGTATAGCCAAGGCTACTCGTAAGCCCAATCCCCTGTGCGACGAGATACGTCGGTATCCAGTTAACGAATCCATACAGGCCGATCGCCTGGAAGAAGTTGAACAAGCTGAGCATAACGGTTCGCTTAAGGTACCTCGCGCTCCACATATCGCTTGCCGCACTCTGGGTCTGGTCTACTGCAGCTGTGCTCGGCAGCGATCCGAGCGGGCGACCTGTCGCCCGCTCGACATGAGCCTCGAGCGCTGCAACGATGCGTGCCGCGGCATCAATGCGACCGCGGGCGACGAGCCAACGCGGGCTCTCTGGAATGCCGAGCCGCAAAAACCAGATGACGACGGCGCCGGCACAGCCGATGAGCACGACCCAGCGCCATCCTTCGAGCCCGAGTGGCGTGAGCGGCACCAGCCGCCATGCGACGAACGCGGAGACTGGCAGTGCGGAAAAGATGATCGCCGAATTGAGCGCGAAAGCGCGTCCGCGAAGGTTCTTTGGCATGAGCTCGCTCAGGTAGGCGTCCATCGTCACCATCTCTACGCCGAGCCCGATGCCCGCGACGAAGCGCCATGCGTTCAAACCGAATGACGTCGTCTGAAAAGCCATAATCGCGCAAGCGAAGGAGTAGCCGACCAGCGCGAACGTGAACACTGAGCGTCGTCCGAGCTTGTCGGCAACGAAGCCAAAACATAGCGTACCGACCAACAGGCCCGCAAAGGTAGCGGCGATGAAGCTTGCGATTCCCGTCATGCCGAAGAAGCTTGTCGTCGTCGCCGTCAGGATGCCGCTGCGGATGATTCCAGGGGCAATATAAGCCACCGAGAAGAGTTCGTAGTACTCGAAGAACCCACCGCA
>Ga0256904_1000711_pt1 | contig 11636 bp, 10 predicted proteins | sample MC6MC0742MT_FD_190199 | JGI IMG/M metagenome (GOLD analysis project Ga0256904, IMG submission 190199) | Metatranscriptome of enriched soil aggregate microbial communities from Iowa State University, Ames, United States - MC6-MC0742-MT... | ecosystem: Environmental > Terrestrial > Soil >...
ACGCCATTTAATATTTGGAAGGTTAAAAGAATAAAATACTTTGTTTTATTAAGTTTTTAAACAAGCAACATCTTTCAATTAATTACCTATCGTATTTTTAGAATGTCCGTTTTCGAGTTTTAACTGTTTAATATAATCGAGCGGACTATTATTCATTTCTGTTTTAAACTGACTGCTAAATGCTTTTGCATTAGGGAAACCGTAAATAAAGGAAATCTCTTGAAGCGTTTTTTTTCGGAGGCTTTTGCTGGTTTTAAGATCTGCGACTACTGCTGCTACCCGCAATTTACTTAAATAGTTATTGTAGCCACCTTTATGAGTGTTTAGGAAGTTTGAAAGTGTAGTGCGGTTGGTACCAAACTGTGCAGCTAACTGTTCTAGCGTAATTGTTTTTTTAAACTCTTTTTTTGCTTCAAACAGCTTAAATTCGCGCATTAAACGTTTCTCTGTTGAAGTTAATATTATAGAGTTATCTTGCTCTTTTTGATCGGATACAGTATACTTATTTTTATCTGTATCGTTTTGTAAATCTGCCTTATCTGTGAGATCTTCTTCGGTTACACCGACATTTACTACAGTATCATTCTTAGAAAACTTGCTATTTGGATTAAAATCTGCGGGTACCTTTTTATTTTGAAGTTTACGTACAAAAAAAGCACCTGCGACTATAGAAGCACTTCCAAAAACAACCAGCCATAAGACCACCGGAATTTTATTGTTATTTTTCAACTGTTTCTGTAAAGCAATCTTTTCTGCCTGTAACTGATTTGTTTCGAGCTGGTAATGCAGGACATCAGTAAGATACTGCTGTTCTTTCTCGAACTGCTGGTTTAATGCGATAAGGCTTTCCGTAGCCTGCAGCTGTAATTCTGTCTGCCCGCTATCTTTATAATACATACGTAGATAATCATAAGCCTCGCGCAACTCGTAATTTAAAAATTTCTTATCCTTAAACAATTCATCTATTTTGGTAAAGTATGTTATTGCTTTTTCTTTCTGGTTTTGTTCCCATCTTATTTTTCCCAAATATAGATATATCATATGTATGTTGGTAATATCTTCATTTTTCTGTATTTCGTTCAAAGCACTTTCAAAATAACCTTCTGCCACAGTGTAATCTTTTTGAAGAAAGGCTCCACCACCTTTTATATAGTTAATATAAGCTGCTTCCATTATTCTATCTTGTGGTTTTAGACCAGGCAACATTTTTTCGCTTTCATTAATAACGTTTTTAAGAGCCACAGGTTCATTTAATATCCAGTAACATTTACCTAAGCTGTATAAACTGCTTACATACCCCTGAACATGATTGTAATTGTGAGAAGTTTTATAGTAATTCTTTGCCAATAAAAAATATTGCTTTGCTTTTTCATAGTGCTGTGTATGAAAATAAATATTACCAATTGTAATACGTGCAGCATTTAAATTATAATGATTGTTGGTTTTTTCATTAAATTTTTCTGCTTGGATGGCATAGTCCAGTGCTTCTTTAAAATGTCTGTTTTTATAGTACAACGTGGTGCTGCGGTTATAAAAACGACCTTGTAAACTATCGTTTTTAAGACTTTGAACCAACGGATTCATTTTATGCAGTAATATTACAGCCTGATTAAAGGGTAAGAGATATGTTTTTTTTTCTAGCGCACGATATTCTTCGTAACTATTCTTTTCTGAGTGCGCTTTTTCAATGTAACTGTCTAAATAAAACAGTTTTTTTTCTTTAGCAACGGTATCGGAATCTATCAAGAGCCACAATTTATCATAAGTACCAAATTTTGACTGCGCATAAATAATGGAAGGCAGGGTAAAAATGGTACATAATACAATAACAAATAATATTTTTTTGGGCAAAATCATCAATTCTTATGTGGTTTGTCATAACAAAAATACTAAAAAAAGATTACTTTTAAAACTTACTCAATAATCTGTAAATAAATAACATACAAAAATTAAAATGGTAAATTATACAAAAAAAAACGTTTTGCCTGATGGCAAAAAAGTACATTTTTTTTATTTCTTATTTTTTTGCCAATCACTTTAGCGAAAATCAGCCACATTTGTTAAACAACAAATGCTACCCGGGCAGCACCATTAAAAATCCGAAAACAAATGAGACATTTTTTTTTATGGGCTGTAGCAATTTCAGCTTTATGCAGTTCATGTGAAACTGCCGATGAATCTATTTTTGAAAACCATAAGGCATCTGACGTGAAGTTGGAAAATAAACATCGTGCATTAAGTGATTATGACTTATACACAAGCGTTGTAAGTAGCTTTGATTATAATAAAACACAGTCGCACTACAACAATCAGCTAGAGTTTGAACAGCATGTAAATAATTCCGTACTAAACGGCAGTACTTACGAAGCTATTAACTTTGCCCGTTTAAGTACGTTGGAACATACCGACGCCACTTTTGTAAGCCAGCTTATGTATTCAACCAATACAAAAGCTGCTATTGTTGGAATACTTAATGGAACCTTTATTATAGGTAACCTGACATTAATAACCGATACAGACGAACAAAACTTAATTATGACACTTTATGCTTTACACAATGATGGGAACGGTGACGATGAATGGAAAAATAATAGAACTATTGCGTTTGCGTACGGTGCCCAGCATAACCTTACACAGGCAATACTTTATGCAGGTACAGTAAATTTGGCACAATACAAGAATTAATAAAAAGTACATGATTAGTAAATTAAACACAAAAACGTATAACAATATTTAACTTTTTGTTTCGGAGGCCGGTGGTCCGGAATACCGGTTTACGAAACAGAACCTAACATTGTAATTATTATTACAACAGTTGAACAAAATATATTGTTCATTAAAAGTTTATAAGAAGGAAAAAGATCGCCAATAATTTACCGATCCCGTACATAACACAAAGTTCTATGTGAGGGTTCTTAAAAAGCGTAGGACCTTCCTTTATATGTAGTTTGATATTTTAAATAATTCTCTTTGGAGCTCATTCTAAAATTGATCAGTATGCAGGTAAATTTTTTATTAAACGAAAAAACAATACACAGGGAGATATATAACCATTTATCGGTTTCTGCTAATAGATTTAACACAAAAACTCAGACAGCACCTTTTAAAATTTCTGAAAAATCAGTGCTGCCAGATAAAAAAGAAATTACGGAGACAATTATATTATTAGAGCATATTGTTAAAACACTGGAGAAAAAAGTGCATGATTTAAGAGAATACACCAATTCTTTAAAGACCGTCCCCCCCTCAGCAAGGGTCTGTAGAGAAAGACCATAAAAAAATTATTAAACATCTTATGTTGCTTACCCCAACCACACGTGCGTTGTTAGTTTAACACGTGTGGTTTTATTTAAACATACAGCTTGCTTTAAAACTACATTGTTATTTAACCTATTGGTAAATATGCTTTATGATCGTACAATTACAGTAATTATAACTGACGGAAAGATAATACAACGAACCCCCGGATCATTTCTGGGAATATAATTTAGATGAGTACGGTAAATTTAATCCGAAGACGCGTATCCAACTTATGGATCTTTTAATAATGTATATTTAATATCTGCGTATTGCAAAGAAACCCATGGATTTCCTAATATCTATGCTTATGCAAACATCTCTGTGGCACCTGCCACATTTAACTATTATAAACTTTATAACAAATTAACATGAAAAAATTAATTTTCACCTTGCTAACAGCAACGTTTATATTCATTTCTTGTGATTCAGAATCTGCATTTAATGAAACAGAAAATCAAACTACACAAAACACAACGATGTCTGCTAAAGCTTCACCAGGTTTGGAAAGTTTAAGAAAATCGGCACTTACTGACATAAATCAGGGAGGTACGGTGTATTACAGCGACCAAAGGGGGATTACCTTTACTACAAATACAAAAGGATCTATTGTGATACCTCCCGGTTCTATAGCAACAAAAGATGGTAAACCTATTAACGGAAATATCAAGATTGAATATATTGAGATCTTTAACAGAGCAAAAATGGTTGTAACAAATAAACCAACCGTTGCAAATTTGCCGACAGGACAAAAAGGTTTCCTTGTGACAGGAGGGGAATTCTACTTGGACATAACCTATAATGGTCAGCAGGTTGACGTTGTTACGCCTATAAAAGTTAATATCGACACCAACAACTCTAATGCTAATCCAATAAATATGGCACTTTGGAATGGTGCTATAGATACCAATGGTGATCTAACATGGAAAGGCGCGACTACGAATGATTTAGAGTTTGCTGTAGATGGTGCCGTGTTTGGAGGAAAAGGAGGAACAGGTGTTTATGATGTGCTTATAAAAGATTCTGGTAGCTTTGGCTGGTGTAATATTGACAGACTTATGAGCTGGCCGGGAACTAAGGTAAAACTTAAAGTAACACCGCCTGCCGGTTTTAATCAAAGTAATTCTTCTGTATATCTGGCTGTAGAAGGTGAAGACAATATGCTTGCGCAGTTTGATATGTTTTACAGTGCTACAAATACTTTCGAAGAACACACAGGACTTGTTCCAGTAGGTCTGGACTGTCATATTATTTTTGTAGGTGAACAAAGTGGTAACTACGTATACCATATCATTTCTGGCCCTATTTCCAGTACAGGTACATATACAGTGCCATTGAGCGGACTAACAACAACAACGAATTATGGACAGGTGGAAACAGCCATCTTGGCATTACCTTAAACCAATACTTGATAAAAAAAAGTGTAAAATTTAAATTTCTGATAATTAACACTGTTGTATTAATGAAAGAAATACAAAACGATGACTTTATTAGCTAATTTAAAAGGCGTTCCTGAAATATTAGTGGTATAAGTAAAATATAATTTTGTATTTTTAATGACGGTTAATTAGAGAATATGAGCTTAAGAACCTGCAGGTTTATTGACTTGCAGGTTTTTATTTGCTGCAAAATTGCAGAATTTTAAAAATTTTCATAATTCTGTGGCAAATTGAACAATCTGATTTCTAGCAAATAAAACCTACAATGACGACTTTAAAATAAATCTTCGATTTCAGATAAAAAAAAGCAAAAATTTCTTCCTGCCGCAATCTGCTGCTGTAATAGCTTTACAAATAAAAAAGCGCCCTATTTTCATAAAGCGCTTTTATTTTAATAATTCAATTTAAGACCTAATCCAAAGCCCATATCACTGTCGTAATGTGTTCTAAGACTGACATTCCGATTTAGAATATAGCTTAATTCGCCCATGTATTCCTTATCGGTATTTACCATAAATCCGGCACGTATTCGTTTTGAAACAGGTATGTCTTCGCGCATTAATTGCAATCTAACATTTCCGTCGTGATAAACTTCGGCCTGAAAATTAACCAGCATAGGCAAAGTATAAACAAATCCGGCACTTACTAGAGCTCGTTCATCTTTGGTGTTTTTTTGACCGAAAATATTTTTTTCAACTTCGTGATGTCTCATTTTCCGGTAACGCCAATCAAAACCTACAAATACCTGGAACCATTGATTGCGGCCTAAAAACCGACCCAAATGCGTTTCAACTTCATAGCCATGCTTATCGTTATATCCCAAAGCCCACTCTGAATTTAGCGCCCAACGTGCATTTTGCAGCATTAACATTCCGTCGTTCCCGTTCGTTGCAAAATCGTTTTCGACCATAAAATGCGTCATATTACTCTCATGCTGCAACATTTTATAAGCTTTTTTTTTATTAGGCAGTGAGGGATTTGTGTAATTTCCGACTTGGAACACACGGTTCATTCCCGCCATCATGTGGTACAGAATATGGCAGTGAAAAAACCAGTCGCCTTCTGTATTCGCCTGAAATTCTATTACATTTGTTTCCATAGGCATGATATCCAACACATTTTTTAATGGTGAATACGCACCGTTTTTATTGATTACCCGAAAATCGAAACCATGTAAATGCATGGGGTGACGCATCATTGAATTGTTGTACAACGTTATACGCAGAATCTGCCCTTTTTTAACGGGAATTTTATCTGTTTCGAACATAACCTTATCATCCATACTCCACACATACCGGTTCATGTTTCCGGTTAACTTGAATTGCAATTCTTTTACAGAGGCATGTGTTGAAAGTTCTGTATTTTTGGTTGATTTCAACATTCCGTAGTTTAATGTTGTGATATTTGACGACGAATTTCCATGTGAGGAATGATAGATTCCACTGCTTTCCGAATGTCCCATTTCCTGATGATCTTCTTTAAAAACTTTCGATTTTTTTGAGGTTTTGTTTTTGGTTTCGCCCGTAATTTCAGGATACATTACAGTATTCATATCCATTTGCTGCAAACTCATTTTCATGCCCATATCGTTCATTGTTCCGTCTGAATTCATCATATCGTTCATCATCTTCATTCCTTCAAAATATTTCAACTTTGGAAGCGGTTCGATCAATTGTTTTCTGCCCTCACCAATAAAGAGAGAAGCTGAAGAAGTTCTGTCTTCTGGAGTTGCCTGAAATTCATACGAAATTCCTTTTTCGGGAATTGTCACCACCACATCATAGGTTTCGGAAACACCGATAATCAAACGATCTACAATAACAGGTTCCACATCGTTTCCATCGTTTGCCACCACGGTTATTTTTCCGCCGGCATAACGCATCCAAAAATAAGTTGAAGCGCCACCGTTTGAGATTCTCAACCGGACTTTATCGCCTGCCTTAAATTGTTTGAGCTGACTTTCGGGAAATGCATTTATTAAAAACCTTTCATAATAAACATCGCTCACATCCATTGCCAGCATGCGTTTCCATTCGTTTGTGAGTTTTGTTTTAAAATGCCCGGCTCGGACTGCTTCTGCATAACTTTGCGTTGATCCTTTTTTAATTGCGAACCAGTCATTTGCATTATGTAACATTCGTTGAACGTTTCCTGGTTTTAAATCGGTCCATTCACTCAACATAACCGGTACCGCAGGCAAATCATCAATCCCTTTTCTAAAAGCCGCATCACTTTCCCGTTTTTTTAAAATCATAGATCCGTACATGCCGATTTGTTCCTGATATCCGGAATGACTGTGATACCAATGTGTACCGTTTTGAATAACTGGAAACGAATACGTATAAGTTGTTCCCGGCTGAATAGGCATTTGCGTAAGTAAAGGAACGCCGTCTTCTTTATTAGGAAGCCACAGTCCGTGCTAATGCAACGAAGTGCTTTCTTTTAATTGGTTGTGAACGCGGATAACTGCCGTATCGCCTTCGGTAAAAACCAATGTAGGCATTGTTGACCATTTACCGAAATTGCCCGTTTTTGTTTTCCCGAAAAATTAACAATGGTGTCGCGAACGAACAAATCATATTCCACCCGTTTTTGCGCGTGCAGATTAACAGAAAAAACAAACGCAATTACCGCATAAAACCAATGCTGAATTCTAAAATGTGCTTTCATGATACCAGACTATTTTAAAGTTTCTACTGTACTTCCGCACGAAAGCATCTGGTTTCCGTAAAACGGATTTTTTATAGCCGAATCTTTACTCAACCAATTAGATCCGCCTTCAAACATTGGGCAATTTTGGTAATAAACGGCAGATTTTAATTTTGCATTTTTTGCTAATTTATACATGGGCTGTGTAAGTTCGGCGAAAAATTTACGTTGTTTTTTAATGTCTTTTTCCTGAATGATTTTATGGGTAAGATTTGATAAAGACGTTAGATTTTGTGAAGAAGGAGTTTCTTTTAATGTATTATCCAGTATCTTTTTAAACAGCGTAGCTTGTTTTAAAATTTCTGACTGATCTGCCTGTACAAAAGCATCTTTCAGCTCAAAATAAGCATTCAATACCAGATCTGATTTATCATCGGCGTGTATTTCATGATCTTCATGAAGCGTCTGAGTGTGCGATTGTATTTTAGACTGATTATGCGTGCTATTTGAATGTACAGAATGATCTGCCGCTTTTTTATTGCGCGTGTACTTGCAATCTGCTGCCAGTTTTTCGTACACATTATCAGGAGCGAAATATTGTTCGTTATCAAAGCCGGACAAAGCGATCTTTTTTAGAACTGCTTCGGCAGTTGTTTTAGTATTATCGAATTTAATTGTTGCAATACCTTCATCAGTATTGTATGAAACTGTGGAAATTCGTTTTTGATTTCCAGCACTTTCTATTATTTCTTTTGAAGAAACGCATTTTGCTTTTACCTTGAACGTTTTAGTTTCGGCATTTTTTATTTGAGCAAAAACCGTAGCAAATGAGAACAAACCCATTGTTGCCAATAAATATATTTTTTTCATTTTTAGAAGTTTAAATTTTATAAAATACCTTTTACACCTTTATTAAAAAGACGCAATTAGGGCTGGCAATTATAAATTTAAACTTATTTTAGGCGGTTGCCAAACAGCCAAAAAATGACTTTTTACATGAAGATTTACAAATGTACTGGGTTGTTGCCTGATGTTAAGAACAGAAGATTGTAGATTGAAATCTTGTTTAATTTCAGAAAATAAAACAATGTTATTAATCATTTTAGAACAACAATCATTTTCTTTACATGCATTGTTCTTAGAAGCTGTCTTTTTTTCGCAACAACTTTTCATTTGTGATGGAGACGGGCAACATGAAACGGTTTTTTCTAAAGGCTGAATATGTGCAAAAGCATTAACCGTTGTTAAAAAACAACTGAATAATACGAGCATCATTATTTTAAAAAACCGAATCATGTTTACAAAATTAGGAACATATTTGACTTAGTTGCCGACTTTAACTTTTTGACAACTAAAAAGCCTTCCGAAGAAGGCTTTTATTAATTTGATTTTTATTCGGTGTACAAACCGAACATCATAATCAACCGGTCGTTATTATAAAAATTTAAGGTTTGATCTGCAACATCGAAATTCACTGTTGCATCTGACAAATATTTTAATATTTTGCTTTCAATTTCTGAAGTTTCCTGATCTAAACATGCCATACGGGTAGAACCTAAACCTTTAAAGGTAATGGTGTTTTCTGTTGTTGAATACGTTCCGAAAAAGTTATTGCATCCGCTGTTTCCGTTTACTTTTTTGTTCTTAGCATCGAATTGAATAAAGGATTTTCCATAATCCTGACCTACATTTTCCAACATGATCAGCTTCCATTTTTTTCCATCGATAAACGACCAAATATCGTTTTCTGTCGGAATATTGAATTCCATTACCACTTCTTTGCTATTTGCTTTTTTGAATTTCACAACAGAACCAGCCGTTTCTATATCAAAGTTCTTAGTTTCTAACATTTTTAAAAACTCTGCTTCCAAACCCATACTCTCTTCATCACATGCCATTAAAGTTCCCATTCCCGGCGTAACCTCCAGCTTATCTCCATTTAATTTGTACGAAGCCGAAAAACGATTGCAGCCACTTTTGCCAGACATCTTATCATCATTTAAAGTAAAATAAACGCTTGCGTTATCAACCTTTTTTCCGTTGATTTTAGAAAGAACCATTTTTTTTTGTTCAGAATATATGAATTCTTTACCGTTGTTAACTTTACTTTCTTTTTACTAACCACTTTTTTAAGTTTATAGGTATATGCCGAAGCATCAGCAGGCAAGTTTCCTTCGCGTTTGCTTTTTTCCACCTTTAATTTGTAACGATATCCCGATTCAAAATCAAATCCTTCAATATTTTCATAAAAGTATGTCCATTCTTTTTCTTTACCTGTTTTAACCTGTAAATATTCCATAGGACCAACGCCTGTGCAGTGAACTTTACTTTCTTTTACCTGCATTTTAATTGTTTCTTGGGCAAGCGCCATTGAAGCAACACTAAAAAACAGCACTAACATTTTTAAACTTTTCATATCTTTTCTTTTTACTGTTGTTCCAAATAACCAATACCGTGCCAGTATTGAGATTACGTTATATAAACAAATCAATTTTAAAAAGAAATATCTGGGGTTAAGCAATTATTTCCTGCCGTGTAGTGATAAAGCTGCAAACCACTTTTAGACACCTATACCCGAGACAACTGCAATGAAATAACACCGGTAGTCTTTCATTTTGCTTACCTGTTCTTAAAGAAAATGCTTTGTCGTTTTGGTAATTTTTATTACGGTGACTTTTTTATAAACAAATGTTTTTTATTACCTACTTAGTTTTGTTTACACATAGATTTGGGAAGTAGGGAATGGGAAAAGTTAGTAATGAAGTAAGTGGTTCTCGACTATCGCTCGAACGGACATTGGTTTGTTTATATGTGAGATGCTAGATGTTGGATGCCTGGTGCTAGGTGCGGAATGTTACTTACCACAGATGCACAGATTATGACTTGATTTGTTTTTTAATCGTTGATTTGTTGATTTGTTGAGGGGTTGAATCGTTTATGTGACGGATGCTGGATGTTGTACATTCAGTTGTTTACATTATCTACTTTATTAAGATGATTTATCAGCTTATCTATTCTTTACTCGTGCGACCCCTTGTCAAGCAAGGGGTGACAGCAAACTGCTATTTTTAGTCTGGATGTATTGGTTCTCGACTATCGCTCGAACTGACGTGGATTTGGAGTGGTAGAAATATCTGGCTTTGAGATCTCCGTTGTTAGTAGTTGATACATTTCGGTTCTTCTCTTCTTTATAACTAAAGAAGCAAAGTTTTTTTTTGCGGTCAAGCTTTAAACGGTCAAAATCTTGTTTGTTGCCTAACTCATCGGAACGATCGCTACGCGACCCGATGTGTTTAACGACAACTGCACCGTTTTGACACCCGCTTAGAGCTTAAATACCGCTAGTGATTCGTGTGAGTTGTATTTATTGTGTTTTCATTTTCACTGAGATATTGTTCAACATGATAACTGGTTCTCGACAGAGCTCGAACTGACGTGGGTTTGAAGTGGTAGAACTATTTGAGTTTTTACATGTTGGAGATATCTCGACTACGCTCGATATGACAGATTGCTGTTAGGAGATGTCTTGGTTCTCGACAGGCTCGAACTGACGTGGGTTTGGAGTGGTAGAGTTAGTTGGTTTTTACCTATTGGAGATTCCGGAACAAGTCCGGAATGACAGATTGTTGTTGGGAATAAAAATAGGGAAATAGGAAAGTATGCAGCATTATACCTACTATTTTTAAGATCTGTTTAAAGTAAACCAAAAAGTACTGCCTGTTCCCGGTTCACTTTCAACTTCTATGCTACCACCTTGTGCTTCTATAAATTCTTTGCAGATTGCCAAACCTAATCCCGTGCCTTCTTTCTGAGTTCCGGGAACTCTGAAATAGCGCTCAAATATTTTATTTTGGTATTTTTCTGAGATGCCCGTTCCACTGTCTTTTACCAAAAATTTCACGTTGTTATTTTCTTTAATCAGGCTTAAGTGGACAACCGAATTATCGTAAGAATATCTAATAGCGTTTGAAAGAAGGTTAATCAATACCCATGTTGTTTTCTGATTGTCGGCCTGAATTTCCGGCAGATGATCCGCAATAGAAATAGCTATTTTAATATTCTTTTGTTCTGCCTGTGTTTTTGTAGCTTCTAAAGCGTTACGGACTATTTCGGCAGCATTTATAGCGCTTATGTTTAACTGCATGTTTCCACTTTCGACCTGTGCCAGGTTTAAAAGTTCGGAAGTTATTTTTAAGAGTCGGTCTGTATCTTCGGTTATACTTTCCAAAAGTTGTTTCTGCTCTTTATTTA
>Ga0256904_1000730_pt1 | contig 11432 bp, 10 predicted proteins | sample MC6MC0742MT_FD_190199 | JGI IMG/M metagenome (GOLD analysis project Ga0256904, IMG submission 190199) | Metatranscriptome of enriched soil aggregate microbial communities from Iowa State University, Ames, United States - MC6-MC0742-MT... | ecosystem: Environmental > Terrestrial > Soil >...
TGAATTAGCACCTAAGGGAATCAAAATATATCTTGTGTCCGTCTTTCCAGACTGTCAGTATTGAGGGAGTTTCACCCTTCGAAAAGTTAGGAAATCATGAAAGCTTGCTGAAGGCTTCCACGATGCGAAAGTAGGGCTTTTCTGTTTCACCTCACAAGTTTAGTTTTGGCTTCACAGCTTTAACGTCTATGCCCTATAGACGGCTCTTAAGGTAGAGCAACCTTGATTGACAACCTAGTTGACGAGACTAGGAACAAAATAAAGAGTGAATATTTTTGTAGACATGTCGTCCACTGCTTAGTTAGACTTTGAAGTGTTTCCTACTTGATGGATAAGACGGTTCAAGGATACTCTTATAAGTAACTTCTTATCCGTTTCGGGGACACTTCAGCTTATTGATCTTTATAAGTTTTTTAACAATAGTCTTTCCTATTAGTCAAGTGTTTTAACAAGATGTTTTACCTTATTTTTGTGGTCTTTCCCACTGTCAACGAAAACAAACTAATTTATTTGATTTTAACGACTTTACTGTCAAGGTTATTCTAACTCATTAGGATAGAATCTTAGAATTAATTTAATGGTATCAACCACTTCACACTCGTAGGACTTACCATCGAATGATAAAACCTTAGCTGACTTACCTTCGTAAGTTTTAATCCAATCATAATTTTCATTCTGATAAGAATAAACATCTGAGGCTTGTCTTACTGTTAAAACATCACCTACGGAGAACAGAGGCGAGTCGGTATCCTCTGTAGGTATTTGCGTATCTAGGTCACTGCTTGGAGTCTTTACATGTAACATTATAGAGTCCAACATCATTTTAGTGTCTTTCTCTACTACGCTTCCTTTAATTACTTCTTGGGCTTCATCCACTTGGGGCAACGTCTCGGAAGGCGGAACCTCTTGGTACTTGAACTGACGGGAGTCTAAAACTTCACCGTCTTGCAAAAAGTCATAGATACTTAGTTGATAATGATCCATATTATCTCCTCCTTAGGTCTTACTTTACAGGAAACTAAGGAGGTTGTCAACTACTTTTTAAAATGATTCTTCCGGCTCTCTAAGGTCCTCGAAAGGAAAAACTTTAAAATCATCAAACTCTTCAACAATAGCATCAGATAATTCCTCTAGAGTTGCAAAACCATTCTCGAAGTATCTGTTTCCATACTCTAGGGTGAAGATGTTATGCTCATCCTCTGCGTTTGTACCTACGAAGAATAAAGCGTTAGGAGGAGTTAGTGATAAAGGTTTCCCTCGCTTAGTAGTGATGAATCGGTCATCATGCTCAAGTACTTTCTTTGTAGTTATGCGAAACGTTCGATGTTCTGTTACTACTAAATCTTCTCCTTTCATGTATATGATTTCCCTACTAAAGCAACGCTTATCTTCTTCTCTGACCTCAACAGTTTTCATAAATGTTTCACTCCTTAGTTTTAGTTTCTTCCATTAAAGGGAGATGAAGAATACCTTATTAGAAAGGTAATTCTTCATCAGTTACATCCAAAACAGTTCCGACATTATCGTCAACATTTACTTCTAAGTCTACATTGACAACAGTCTCTCCGATTATCTTTTGAGTATCAAATCCCGGATGAGATACTGCAAACTTTTTGATTACTTCCTTTTGAGCTTCTAACGATAAAGTGTGATGCGCTTCAGAAAACTCTTCAGCCGTAATCTCTTGTTTGCGGTACTCTTTATGCTTTTCTTGATCCTCTGGAGACATAATTGCCAGCATCGTGTTGGTGTCTACATCTACGGAGAAACCCCCAGTACCTTTAGAAAGAGTGTATCCAAACATTTCAGCTTGACAAGGAGTACCTGCATTGACTGAAGTCCAAGCATTTGAGATTTTCTTGAAGATTCCCTCTGCTTGTTTTTGAGTAGTTTGCATCACGAAAGGTTCGCCTGTCTTGAAGTCATAGAAACCAAATAAGAATCGTGTTTGAGCTTTAAAGCGGTAAGCTTCTTTCAATTTAGCAATCCATTTAGCGCCTTCAGTTTCTTTGAAGTCTTTATATTGCTCTGGAGTCATATTCTTTCGAGCTTCTTCAGCTCCACATTCTTCTTTTAACTCATCAGCTAATCTGAACATTTCCTTCATAGCTTCGGGGAATAGGTCATTCTCTTGAGGAACTCCAACCGTTCCCGTAAGTGGATAAACATCATATACCTCAACAGCGGCATACTCAGTAGGTCTCAATAACCCTACAGTTAGTTCTTCACCACGTTTTAGATATCGCAAAAAATGTACTTCCTCTTCGTTGTTCTCTTCTGCTTTCTTAAGAGATTCTGGATTGCTGAAATCAAATCCTTTTAGTACTGTCATCAATAATCAACCCTTTCAGTATTGTTAGTAGATTGCCTTACACTAGTAGTTTACCGTTAACTCAAGAGGATGGCACTTTTTCTAGCAAAATAAATTATTTTTAATAGATTGTTGACTTTTTAATAGATTGCATGTTAAGGTATTAGTACAATTAGAAAAGAACTTAAACATAAAAGATTAAAACATAAAAGATATTGTGATACTCTTTAGAGTATCACGTGAGTATCTAAAGATACTCACAAAGGTTTTAAGTACTTTATATATTTAAGTATCCGTAAGGATACAATAGGAGGAATAAATATGATACATGAAGATATCTTAAAAGGGATGGATGGACACTACGTGATTGATATGAGAGCGGCTGAAGAGGAAGAAAAAGAATTTCTTTTCAAGGAACTAAACACTAAGCAGAAGACGGCTATCCGTAAAGACTGGAGGGCATGTCCAATTTCAAGATGGAACAGCACAACAGCGAGAGCGTACTTAACAGATTGCGCGAAAGCAAAATTCAAATGTGAGTATGTATGCAACAATATCCGTCAAGAGAATGCACTTATAAGTCAATTCATCAAGCAATACGGCAGAGTAGCCTTGAAAGATTTCATCTATGCCTCAATGAAATCCTACAAAGGTAATAAGCAATACCCTTATCCGACATTCAACTTTATGTATTCTTACATGAGAGAACGTGAGCTGCCGCAGATTATTTGGAAGATTCAACAAGCAGAGGAAAGAGCTAAAGAGTTAGAAGCTCAGAAGAATGTAAAATTTGAAAGTATGGCTGATATGTTTTAAACTTTTATGGTAAGATACTTGTAAGTAATAAAACTTAGGAGGAGAAACGTATGAGTGATTTCACTTTTGAAATTAAAATAGCTACAAAGCCAGAACGTGTAGAATCGTCAAGGATGTCTCGAGAGACAGAACTACGATTGGAATTGATGGAAAGTAGACAACAGCTTGCAGATGCTAAACGGCTTGTGACTTCTATAGAAAAGTATATAAGAGAAATTGAGGAGGAACTTAATAATGAAAGAATGTAATTTAAGAAACTCATGTGATAAAGCTAAAACGTGCAACTCTCCGTGTCCTGCTTTTATAATCCTTCACGGACTCAATAACCGTGGAGGAAAGCAAGGGGATGCCTTACTGCCTTCGGAGTATAGACAAACTACATATGAGACTGCTAGGTGTCGCAAAGACCAAGCTGACATTTATAAAGACCTCGGAAGATACATGACAACTTTTAAGAAAGCTTTCAACTCTGTAAGAAACACTACAGAGGAACGCTTGAAAGATTTATTCTTTTACTCTAAAGAGACGGGTACTGGAAAGACGGAAACCGCTTCGATGCTTCTCAATGAATTCTTAATGTATTCTTATCTCCGAAGTGTACTCAAAGAAGAACCCGGCTCATTTGTTGATCCTATATTTTTCTTGGACATGCCTGCTTTGCAGGATTTATACTTGAAAGCAAATAGAGGTAATACACCTCGTGAGATTGCTGAAGATGCTTCTCGTGAGTATTATCGACGTATCTCGAAAGCTAAAAAGTCTAGGTTTGTTGTCTTCGATGAGATGGCAATTCGAGATGCTTCAGATGCATTCCGAACAGATATACACAACTTAGTGAACCACCGTACAGGGGAGAACCTTACAAGTATTTACACTTCAAACTTACCTATGAAGGAAATGCTTGACATATATGACCAACGCTTGTACGATAGAATCAGAAGATACACTGGAGAGTATAAATTCTTAGGGGAAAGCAAACGTGGTGTCATCTTAAAAAACGAAAGAGATGAATCTTGACGGAAAAGCAGAAATAACTTAAATGTATAAGTAACAAACTAGGAGGATTAACACATGAGTTTATTCAGTGGGGAAATGATTTTATCTAAAATGCTTGACAATAAGAATAGTGACATTGAGGCTAAAAAGCTAGGTCTTGATCTAGAAGATTTCCAAACAGATACGGAGAAGGAAGCATATAGTTTCCTACTTAGATACATAGACAGATACGGAGAGAATCCGGATTGGCGAACTCTTATGGGTGAAGTACCGGGATTCAACTACCGTGAAGACGTCCAGGACTCTTTAGAGTATCTTATCAATACAGCAAAAAGAAAAAGAAAATCTCGTGAGATTGAAACTTTCATGAATAAACATGTTGACAATTGGGGAAAAGGAGATGTAGACGAATGGACAAGCTCTCTCTTAGAAGGAATTGATTCAATCAATAAAGTTACTGCTCCTCGTCAACATGTAGGTACAAATCTTGCGACCGACTTTTCTAAGTATCTAGAAGAGTATGACACTCGTAAGGCAGGTAAGAGCTTCCGAAGCTTTGCTCCTAAGCATAAATCCATGAGAGATGCTATTGGGAATTGGATCACAGGTAATATGTACACATGGTACGGTCGTTCCGGTAGAGGTAAATCAGCAGTTACTTTAGATGAAGCATGCTATCAAGCACAATTCAACGGAGCAAACGTATTGATTTGGTCTATGGAGATGTCAACTTTCGAGGTAATCTCTAGAGCGTATTCATTTATCTCAGGAAATGCAAAACTTAAAAAGCAAAACATTGGAGGAGCTGAATACATTGCAGGGTTTCAAAGTAACGACCTTATCAGAGGTAAACTATCTGAAAACGATGAAGAAGAATTCAGAAACTTTCTCGGAAACCTTAATGAGTATATCTCGGGAAGTATCACTATCCGTGGCAAGACAGACAGAGACTTTCATGATAGATCAGTTAAGGCTCTGGAGTCGGATATACTCAAAACGAAAGCTGACATTGTTGTTGTTGACCCGTTCTATCTCCTTGATTACGAGTACAACAGAGATAAAACTACAGGAGGGGCGGCAACAGCTACAAGTCAATTACTCAATAGGGTTGCAGGTAGTACAGACACCGTCATATTTGCAATTACGCAAGCTGAAGAAGTCAAAGACGACAAAGACGATAGCGGAGAAAGAATACTTAGACTTCCCGGACGTAATGAAGTTAAAAAGACAACAGCGTTACTCGAAGATGCTTTCTTACTTATCGCTTTCGACTCATGTGATGGACGCTTTCAGATTTCACTTAATAAAGGAAGGCAAGGTGGCGAAGGAACTACTTTCGAGGGTATATTCTTGCCGGGAATAGGATACCTTCAAGAACCTCAACGTGAGGAAGTAGTCAAACAGTTTGGCGCAAAAGTTACAAAATATGAGTTTTAAAGAGGGCATGCAGAAATTGCTGTCCTTTTTTGATGTACAAAACTTAGAGGGAACCTTATAGGAAATAGAGAAATAATAAGAGAGCGAAAAGCTCAAAACTATAAGGAGCGTGATGTGAATGAATTACTTAGTTAACCTCGATTTGTATGGCATCAAACAAGGAATTCCCCCAAAGCCTTACACCGATGCAGATTTCATTCAAGCTGACAAGAACATACAAGGTATCAACAATGCTTTACAGTATGCTTATGATAACAACTATACAGCTGTAGTTCTGCCCCGTGGTGAATATGCTTTGTGTTACCCTCGAGAGATACTGATAAAAGAAGGAATCGAGTTAAATCTTAACAAGTCAAAACTCAAGGTGATATATGACTCCAATAGGAAAAGCCCTCTCGACACTCGAGTAGGCACAGACTATTACAACTTTGTAGGCAGTACCTTTATCTTTGAAAAGGTTGAGAGTTCGACTATTAAGAATGGCGAGATAGTCGGCTGTAGAGAAGATAGAAGCTTCTTTGACACAAAAGAGGTAGCCGTTGAGCATTCGTATGGAGTTGTATTTCGTAAAGGTGCAAGATTCAATACACTTAAGAGGTGCAAGGTTAGGGACTACATGGGTGACAACATCTCTTTTCTTTCTTCCGCATATACAAACTATGTAGAGTTTGACGAGGGTAATACTATTGAGTCACTTGACTACAAGACAGGATTACCTATTCCGGTTACAACTCCAAAGACAACTATTACAAAGATGCTTCCTATTCAGGTTGACCCTCAAAAGCAAGTCGACTCAATGTACATTGGAGGTACAGGCTACACGAGGTTGACTAGCATGAACAATAAATTCTTTGATGTATTCTTTTATGACAAGGACAACAAGTTCATCGGGGTTCACAAAAGAAGAAGAATCTACAGTAACATTTCAATCCCTACAGGTGCTACCAAGTATAGGTTACAGCTCTTAGATGAAACCATGGTGAGACAGCACTCTTTAGCTGTATGGTTTGGTCATATCCCTTCTCATAATTTAATCCAACAATGTGATATCACAAACGGGCATAGGGGAGGAATAACCTTAGGAGGTAGTCACAACATTGTTGAAAATAATAGTATCCATGGTAACGGTAAAGGGTTAGCTTATTTTCTAGATGGCAAACCACTCTTTAACGACCCTACTCGTTATGCGATTAACATGGAGGACTCATACGGTTCTAAGTGTACAATCCGCAATAACGATATCTATGATAGCTTTCACGGTATCCTTGTAGGTTGCTACGATGTGGACATCCTCAATAATCACATTCACGATACGGACTTCACAGCAATTAACTTGTATGCAATGTCATCCGCTAAGATAAAAGACAACTACCTCTATAACAATCTAAACAATATAGGATTAATGGACCCACAAATGTACAGCCCTTATGTTCTCATTGAAGGTAATTCTTTCGTAGGTGGAAAATTTAACTTGACAGCGTCTAGTCCTTACAGAGTAGAAGTTAAGCACAACCACTTTGAAAATTTAGGAAGCATATCTTTACCTGATGGTTTCACGATGTCAGATTGTCACATAAAATACACTGAGATGGTAAGCGGTGCTTGGCTACTCGTCAACAAACTAAAGAGTTGTACTTTCAAGTCAAACTCCTCAGTGTCTTTGCGAGAGTTAACTATCAAGACATCACAAGCAAGTGACTGCTCATTTGAGAATTTAAAGGTAAGACTCGAACCGGTGAATACAAAAGTACTATCTGAGTGTACTGTCAGTGATTCCGAATTTGTAAACTGTGAAGTAAGAAATCATATCTTCAACGGGTATCCTCTCAATACAAAACTAAAGAGTTGCAAACTAACTGACACGATTATCCAAGTAGGGATTACTAACGTAGACGGACAAACTCCCTATACAACTCTGGAGGATTGCCAACTCGTGTACAACTCGAAAGCGTACATGTTTCTATCAGAAACTAACAAGCCTTATACAACTTTTAAAGCTACTCGATGTAAGGTGACAATCAATAACGCAACCTTCACAGTGCTCCAGTCAGGCTTAGGGTTAGCCGTCAATGAGGTGGAGCTGAAAGAGTGTAGCTTTGCCTACACAGGTACTACCCCTCTCAACTTAAAGTACTATACAAATAAGACACATATGAGAAAGTTCGCCTCTCAAGGTAACACCTTTACAAATATAAACTTGCCAATCCCTGACGATGGCATCTATGTAGGATAACCCTTCGGGGTTATTTTTTTTTATGTTCTATGGTTGACACTAGATTCATATACTGGTAAGATTGGCTTATAACAAATAAGAAGTAAAAAATCTAGCCGAGAGAAAAGGCTTAGGAGGAAACTTGAATGAAAAAAATTGGATGGAAAACAAATGAAGATGTAATCAGATTAGCAGAAAAATCTATTGAGCTTGATATCTTAGTAGAAAAAGAACATAAAGACATAGCTGAAAAGATTGCTAAGAAAGAAAAAGCTGTAAAGGAAGCAAAGCACAATCCAACCATAGATGAATCTTGGAAGGAAATACTAAGCAACAATAAGATGTCAGATACGGATAGAAAGAAATGCTTAGAAGTTAAACAAGCTATGCAAGATAATGTCATCGGAAGAGAACCTACTCCAGAGGGAAAGAAAGCTAAAAAGTTTAGTCGAGCTGAAGCGTTAAGACTTTGGAAACAACTTCAAGTGATCCGCAGAGAAGAAATCTTGGAAGAGCTTGTGGAGAAGACTCCAGATAATTATATTTTGGTTACAACTCAAGAGGAATTACATGACATGGTGGATGACTTCGAAGGGGTAACTGAGATAGGATACGATACCGAAACAACTGGTCTAGATAAGTATGAAGATAAAATAGTAGGTCATTGCCTTTATAATCCTATAAGTGATAAAAGTTACTATGTGCCATTTAGACATTCCACTGGAGAGGAACAGGTAAGCTGGGCATATGGGTCAGCATATATAGATTACTTACTTGAAAGAATCCCTACAAAGATACTTCACAATGCTCAATACGATATGCATATGTGTATCAATGATGATTTACCTATCACAGGAACATGGCACTGCACTCAAACGATTGCTCATATGTTCAATGAGAACGAAATGAGTCATGCTCTTAAGAGTCTTGTGCCGAAGTATTTAGGGATTCCTTCAGATAAGTACGGTGACCTATTTGGAAATGGGGGCTTTGAAGGAACACCTTTAAAGTATGCCCGTTACTATGGAGCAAATGACCCGAAAATAACTTATCAGCTATATAAATTCTATGAAGCAATTGCAACCGCTGAAGATGATAAGTACAACTTAAAAGATGTATGGAAAAACTACTTAGAAATAGAGCAACCATTAATCAAAGTAGTTGTAGAGATGGAACGTGTAGGATTCATTATCAATGAGGATCACATGCAAGGAAAGTCTAAAGAGTTTGGCGAAATGGTTGATACTCTTGAAAGTGAAATCAAGTCAGCAATCGGACAAGATGTATTGCTTTCAAGTCCTGCTCAATTGCAGAAAGCTTTGGAGGAACATACTGGCGAGAAGATGCAAGGAACAGGAAAGAAAATCTTGAAAGCTATGAAAGGTCAGTACCCTATCGTAGGTAAAATACTCGAGTGGAAGTCTTTGTCTAAACTGAAGAACGACTTCTTCGACAACTTACCGAAATTCAGAAAAGAGAAGACGGGAAGATATCACTCTAATTTCAAACCTCGAGGGACTGTAACGGGAAGGTTCAGCTCTCAAGATTTCAATGCTCAACAGATACACAAAATAGTAAGACAAGCCTTTGAAGCTCCCGACGGAATGCTTCTCCTAGGGGCTGACTTTTCTGGGCAGGAGAACCGACTTCTAGGTCATCTCTGTCAAGATGAAAAGATGATACAAGGTTGGAAAACTGGGATTGATTTCTACTCTAAGATTGGTTCTGATGTGTTCAATAAACCTTATGATGAATGTGGTGACGGTACTCAGTGGCGAAACCTTTCAAAGGTAATCGTGTTAGCCGTAACTTACGGTATCAGCCCAATAGAGCTTGGATACTCAATCTTGCCAGCAATCTATGAAGATAGAGGAATCAATAAAGAGGTCACGAAAGAGGATGCCCTTAAGAAAGGCGAAGAAGTAATCAAAGACTTCTTGAAAGCTTTCCCTGCTATTGAGCCGTGGATGATTCAGACTCGAAAGGATGCAAAAGAAAAAGGATATGTAACTATGATGTTTGGAAATAAGAGACGTCTCCCTCTCCCGAAGAATGTATACATGGAAGAGAGTAGAAACATTGTAGCTGTCGATAAGATGAGACGTCAAGGGTATGACTTAGAAGAGAGACGCAAAGGGAAAGACATACCTATCCCGTGGGATTTGCTTCCAGAATGGAAAAGAAAATCTATAAAGGGAGGTATTGACCGTCAAGCAGTAAACTCAGTGATCCAAGGGAGTGCGGCTGAACAGACTAAACTTGTAATGCTTCAACTTGATAAATGGTGTCAGCATAAAAGAGAACACGGAAGGGATTTCTCCTTACTTGCTCCAATCCACGATGAAATTTTACTTTATGTTCCCGAGGATATAACTCAAGAGGAAATCGACTGGGTAGAGAAAATCATGACTCAGACGGTAACTCTACACAACATTGAAGTTAAAACAGATATTGCTATCGGGAAGAACTGGAAAGATATGATTGGTGCTAATAAGTTTATGGGATCACCTCAAGAGTATTGTAAACTTTGGAGAGAAAGAAACTGGGTAAAATAATATAAAAGCAAAATAAACATGCGATGTCTCTGCTATTATGGTAAACTACTAGTAGAGGCATATCTTAAGAGGAGGAATAATAAATGAAATTGATATCAAAAGTCTTTAAAGTAAAACAAGTCCCACAGTATGGTGACATTTTAGTGATAAATAGAGAGAGTTACATCTTAATGAACTTGAAAGATGGGTACTTCCTTGCAAACATTAATGGTACGTCAACATACAATGGATATTGGAAGTCTATTAATACATTATTAAAGAGTATCGTTGAAGATTTCAAACATTACAGTAAAGAAGATTACGTCTTATCATTGGAGGAAAATTAAATGGCAATCAAAGGAGCAAGCTTTAAGACTATCGACGATGTAAATTGTATCGTACCGAGAGAGCAAGTATTCATTCAAGATTTAGCAGATACCTTCAAGGAACAAATGGATAGCTACTTTAGAAAGAACTTATCAGACGACCCTATCATGTTGGACTGGCATAGAAACTTTGCAGATATTCTAGAGAGGGGAGTACAAGAACCTCCGGTGCGCAAATGGATTAGACCCTCAATGGTTGGAGCTGATGAGCAAGCCATATGGATGCATCTCAATGGGTATAAACCTGACACGTTCCTCTTAGATGAGCCACAAGATGAGGTTCACACTCGTTGGCAAGCTATCGGGACAGTCGTAGGGGATATGTGGCAACGTCAGATTCTATCCGCAGAGTATTGGACTAAGAAGGGAAAAGCGAATGTGGACTTTACTTTCGAGAGGATTGACTTTAGGGACGACAATAAAGAATACATCTCAAAAGTTCCTGCCTTTGAAGAGTTCGCTCGTAAGTATGTTGAGCTTGACGGTGTCCCTGTATGGGGAACATGTGACGGTATTCTACAATATACTCCACCAGAGGAGGGGCTAGGTAGAGACTATAAGGGGTTACGTATTGGCTTTGAAGTCAAATCTAAACAGACAACAAATGCTTCTACAGGAACTTATAAGATGAAAGGCGCTGAAGCTAAACACATTCAGCAAATCAAGACTTATGCTTTAATGTATGACCTTGACTACTACTTTATTCTTTATCAGAATTGTTCTAAGAAGGGGTGGGCTCA
>Ga0256904_1000732_pt1 | contig 11408 bp, 9 predicted proteins | sample MC6MC0742MT_FD_190199 | JGI IMG/M metagenome (GOLD analysis project Ga0256904, IMG submission 190199) | Metatranscriptome of enriched soil aggregate microbial communities from Iowa State University, Ames, United States - MC6-MC0742-MT... | ecosystem: Environmental > Terrestrial > Soil >...
CAAATAATTGTTTTGAACTACTACTTAAAAATTTAAATTTGCAAACTTGATTCAAGAAACCATGCATCGTTTTTTCATCCATTTATATTATTTTATTTCTAAAAACCGACTTATTTCTATTGCTGCAGCATTAGGAATCTTACTGGTTTGTGGTTTTTTTGCTTCGAAAATTAATTTTGAAGAAGACATCAATCAGATTATTCCTAAAAACGAAAAATCTGATCTTACGGCAAAAGTTCTTACGCAACTCAATTTTTCAGACAAGATTATCGTCATTGTTGAAAAAAAATCGAAAGACGACAATTTTCAGCTTTCAGAAACTGCCGATACTTTTTTAAATAAAATTGAACCTTTAAAAAAATACATTGGTTCCGTTCAGGGAAAAGTAAATGACAATGAAATTTCGGAGACTTTCGATTTTGTCAACCAGAATCTTCCTTTGTTTTTAAACGAAAAAGATTACGCAGAAATCGAAAGAAAGCTCAATAAAGACAGCATTGCCAAACAGGTTGAGAATAATTATGTTTCGCTGGTTTCACCCACAAGTTTAGTTACTAAAGATTTCATCAAAAAAGATCCTTTAGGAATTACTTTTTTAGGAATCAAAAAACTGAATGCGCTCAACATCAGCAAAGATTTCAAGCTCGAAGACAGTTACATCGTCACCAAAGACGGCAAAAATCTTTTGCTTTTCATCGATCCTAAAAATAAAAGCAACGACACCAAAAACAACGAAGTTTTCGTCAATCAATTAAACGAAATTAAAGACGAAATCAACAAAACTTTTAGCGGAAAAACAGAGATCAGTTATTTTGGTTCGCCTGTAATTGCCGTTGCCAATGCCCAACAAATCAAGAAAGATATCCAGAACACGGTTATTATTTCGATGACGGTTCTTTTGATTTTATTAATTTATTATTTCAGAAATTTCTTTACGCCGTTAATTGTATTTCTTCCAACCGTTTTTGCCGTTTTCATTTCACTGATGATTTTATATTTTATTAAAGATAAAATTTCGGCAATTTCGCTCAGTGTTGGTGCAATTCTCATCGGAATCACTATTGATTATGCTCTTCACATTCTCACGCATTACAAGCACAACAATAATATTGAAGAGCTTTATAAAGAAATTACACAACCTATTATTCTGAGTAGCGCAACTACGGCAGTTTCGTTTTTATGTTTGGTTTTCGTTCGCTCTGAAGCGTTGAAAGATCTCGGTCTTTTTGCTTCGATTACGGTTTTCCTATCTTCTTTTGCAGCGTTGATTATCGTTCCGCAATTGTATCACCCGAAAGCAGATAAAGAGAAAACCAACACCAATTTTATCGATAAAATAGGAAGTTATCCTTACGAAAAGAACAAACCTTTGATTATCGGTTGTTCTCTGATTATCATTGCCTGTCTTTTCGGTTTCAGACACGTTGGTTTTAATGAAGATATTGGCGACTTAAATTATATTCCAAAAGATTTAAAAGTAAGTGAAGCCAAGCTTGAAAAACTGTCCGACATCACTTCAAAATCAATTTACACCATTTCTTACGGAAATTCCGAAAGTGAAGCTTTAACAAGAAACTCTAAATTGAGTCAGTTTTTAGAAAAAGAAAAGCAAGATGGAAAAATTTTAAGTTACAATTCGATTGGAAACGTGGTTCTATCCGAAAAAGACCAACAGAAAAAAGTAGACCAATGGAATCAATTCTGGAACAAAAATAAAAAAGACCAGACGATTTCTGAATTAGTTGAAAACGGAAATAAATTTGGTTTCAATGCTTCCGCATTTGATCAGTTTAATGAAAACTTAAATAAATCTTATTCTACTTTAAGTTTAAAAGATTATGAAAAAGTAAAAGCACTCCAAATCTCAGAATTCCTAAGCAATGAAAAAGGATTTTATACTGTTTCGAATGTTGTAAAAGTTGATGAGAAAAACAGAGACGCATTCATTAAAGATGTTGAAAAAAACCACGAAGCTTTAGCAATCGACCGTCAACAGATGAATGAAAACTTTTTAGGTTTACTGAAACGAGATTTTAATACACTGATTAATTATTCTCTTTTGGCGATTGTTTTAACGATTATTGTTTTCTTCAGAAATTTTGAATTGTCTCTTTTAACAATGTTTCCTATTGTTTTAACAGGAGTCGTTACCGCAGGAATTCTCTATTTTTTAGGATTGGAATTAAATATTTTCAGCACTGTTGTCTGTACTTTAGTCTTCGGTGTGGGTGATGATTTCAGTATTTTCCTAACGAAAGCAATGCAGAAAGAGCATACGAACGGGAAAAATGAGCTTCCGACTTACAGAACATCAATAATTTTGGCAGTTTTCACGACCATTTTATCCATCGGTTCGTTAATTTTCGCAAAACATCCTGCTTTACATTCTTTAGCTTTAGTTGCTTTAATCGGAATGTTTTCAGTGATTGTGATTACCTCCACTTTATACCCTTTTTGGTTTAGATTTTTGATTACTAACAGACAAAAGAAAGGATTGTCACCAATTACTTTAAGGTTATTTTTGCGTTCAGTCTTCTCATTTATATACTACGGTTTGGGTGGACTTATCTTTTCTTTCTTCGGACATTTTTTTGTGAGAAAAGCCAAAGGAAAAACGTTAGACAATATCAAAAAAGCCATTGCTTTATTTTTAAAATCGGTTTTGCATCTTACCTCATTTGTAAAGAAAACTGTAATAAGAAATCCGAACGAAGATTTCAGCAAACCAGCAGTAATTATTGCCAATCACACCTCATTTCTCGATACTTTGGCGATTGCAATGACAACACATAAGATCGTTTATCTTGTCAACGATTGGGTATGGAATTCTCCTGTTTTTGGTAAGCTGGTAAGAGCTTTGGGCTTTTTTCCGGTTTCTCAGGGCATCGAAAATGGAAAAGAAAAATTAAAAGAAAAAATAGACCAAGGCTATTCATTAGTGATTTTCCCTGAAGCAGAAAGGTCTTACACCAACGATGTGAAACGCTTTCACAAAGGAGCTTTTTATCTGGCTGAAGAATTCGGTTTGGATATTTTACCTCTTTACATTCACGGAAATTCTGAGGTACAGCCAAAAGGCGACTTCATTATCTACGATGGAAGCATTACGGTAAAAGTAGGCGACAGAATTATAAAAGACGATGTAAGTTTTGGTAAAGATTATTCAGAAAGAACGAAGAAAATCAATGCTTATTTCAGAGATGAGTTTGCGAAACTGAGAAATGAAATTGAAGACGAAAATTATTTTAAAAAGAAACTGTTTCTAAGCTTTTTATATAAAGAAAACGAAGTCGTAAAACCTGTAAAAGACGATTTTAACAAAAACAAATCGGTTTATTTTGAACTGAACAAACATATTCCGAATGATGCAACGATTTTTCATATTGCAGATGATTTTGGGCAAAAAGATATTTTGCTAACCTTAGAACAAGCCGGAAGAAGAGTTTTCAGTTTAATTAATGATGAAGAAAAAAGGCTGGTTGCAAAAAACAATTATCTGGTACAGAGACGAAAAATTTTCTACATTGATAATCAGGGCCAAATCAATAAAAAAGTTGATGTGCTTTTAATTTCTGATGATAATTTTAATCTTAATGATATCAAAGATTTACCCGAGACTATTATTTTATTGAATAGTAAGAATCAAACTTTTGAAAATCCTAATTATAAAGAGGTTGTTATTTCAGAATCAATAAAAATATTTAGGCACGAATAATAAAATTGAAAATCTTATTTTTGTAATCCATAAAAAATATTAATGCAAAAAAATATACTTGTTCTTTACTATACTCAGACTGGTCAGCTTGAAGATATTGTAAAAAATATTGCACAGCCTTTTGAAGATAAAAAAGACGAATATAAAGTGACGTATTACAACATTCAGCTCAAAAAAGATTTTCCTTTTCCCTGGCCGAGTGATGTTTTCTTTAATACATTTCCCGAATCTTATTTACAGATTCCCAGCGAAATTCTTCCACCACCGGAAGAAGTGCTCAATACAAAATTTGATTTGATTCTTTTCGGATATCAGGTTTGGTATCTTACACCGTCAATTCCGATTATTTCATTTCTGAAAAGTGGTTTTGCAGCTGATATTTTAAAGAATACGCCAGTTGTTACCATTTCAGCAACCAGAAATATGTGGATGCTTTCTCAGGAAAAACTGAAAGTATATTTAAAGAATTTTGACGCTAAACTGGTTGGAAATATTGCATTAGTAGACAGAAGAGACAATTACACAAGCGTTTTGACTATTCTAAGATGGTTAACAACCGGACAAAAAGAAAAATCAGGAATACTTCCTGCAGCCGGAGTTTTATGAAGAGATCAACGGAGCCGGAAAATACGGTAAGATTATTGAAAATCATTTTGAAAATAATAATCTCGCCAATCTGCAGCCGGAACTGGTAAAAAACGGAGCCGTAGAAATCAGACCTTTTTTGGTAAGAGTTGAAAAAGTAGGGAATAAAATCTTTACAATCTGGTCTAATCTGATTATCAACAAAAAAGAAAGACGACCATTGCTGATAAAATTCTTTAAGGTATATTTGATGGCAGCAATTTGGATCATCTCACCAATTGTGTTGATTTTTCATATCTTGCTTGCTCCAATTTTATGGAGAAAAAGACAAAAACAGAAAGAATATTTACAAGGAATTAATTTAAAATAGAAATGTACGACGTATTTATAACAAAAGCTTCAACATACTTGCCGAATGAGCCGGTTTCTAATGATGAAATGGAAAGCTATCTTGGCTTGGTAAATAATACACCTTCTAAAGCGAGAGCTTTAATTCTAAGGAACAACAAAATCACTACGAGATACTACGCTTTAGATAAAAACGGAAATCCTACACACACCAATGCACAGATTACGGCAAAAGCGGTGGAAGGACTTTTTGATGAAAATTTCAAAAAAGAAGATATGGCATTATTGTCTGTGGGAACTACTTCTCCGGACCAGATTCAGCCTTCTCACGCATCAATGGTTCATGGTGAGCTTAACATCGGGAAATCTATCGAAATTAATACCGCAACAGGACTTTGTAATTCGGGAATGAATGCTTTGAATTATGGCTTTCTGAATATAAAAGCAGGAATTAAAGACAACGCAGTTTGTGTAGGTTCTGAAAGAATGTCTGCGTGGATGACTGCCGATAAATTTGATCATGAAGCAGAAAACTTAAAACTTTTGGAAGAAAGACCTATCGTTGCTTTCAAAAGAGAGTTTTTAAGATGGATGCTTTCTGACGGAGCAGGAGCTTTTTTATTGGAAAACAAACCAAGAGAAAACGAAATTTCTTTAAAAATTGATTGGATCGATTTCTATTCTTATGCTCACGAAATTGAAGCTTGTATGTATTCTGGTTGTGAAAAGCAGGAAGACGGGAGCCTAAAATCATGGGCAGATTACCCTTCAGATGAATGGTTGAAACAGTCTATTTTTGCTCTAAAACAAGACACCAAAATTTTAGATAAATATATTTTGGTAAAAGGTGCCGAAAGTTTGAGAGCATCTTTTGATAAACACCAACTTGACCCTGAAACTGTAGATCACGTTCTGGCGCACATCTCTTCAGGTTATTTTAAAGAAGGTTTAAAGAATGAATTTGCCAACGTTGGTCTTGATTTCCCTTGGGAAAAATGGTTCTACAATCTTTCAGAAATTGGAAATATCGGAGCAGGATCTATTTTTGTTGCGGTAGAACAATTAATGAATTCAGGAAATTTAAAGAAAGGCGAAAAAGTACTTCTTTGTGTGCCTGAAAGTGGAAGATTTGCTTATTCTTGCGCATTATTAACGGTTTGCTAATGGAGATATCTTTACCAACATCCGACCAAAATTTTGTTGAAAGTTTAATTCCGCAGAAATTTCCTTTTGTGATGGTCAATGGTATTTCAGAATATTCTGAAGAGCATTTGGTTTCAGGATTTACCATTAAAGAGGAAAATATTTTTGTACACGAAGGAATTTTTCAGGCTTCAGGTTTGATTGAACATCAGGCGCAAAGTGTAGCGCTTCATACCGGATACAAATTTTATCTTTTAGGAAAAGAAGCTCCCACTGGTTACATTGGCGCCATCAAAACTTTTGAAGCGAAAACTTTACCTAAAACCGGAGATCAATTAACTTCAGAAGTAAAAATCATCAACGAAATGATGGGCGTTACTTTGGTTGAAATTATCACAAAAATCAACGGTGAAATTATTGCGAAGTCTGAAATGAAAACGGTGGTAAAGTAGACAGAAGAACCAAGGAAAAAGTACCAAGAATCAATGGAATTAAGAGAAGAAAACCTCATCAACATTCATCATTTTTTGCCTCATCGCAGCCCGATGTTGATGGCAGATTATATTCTGGAGCTTACTCCGGAAAAAGTGGTGACTTCTTTTGAGATTACTCCAGACAATATTTTTGTACACAACAATCAGTTTGTAGAATCGGGATTAATCGAACATTCTGCGCAAACTTCTTCTTCAATTCTTGGGCAAAGCTTTTTCGAAAATCCGGAATCGAATACTAAGGTAATCGGATTTATCACCAACATCAAAAAAATTGAAGTTTTTGGCTTGCCTCAAGTTGGGGATAAGATTATTTCTAAAGCTTCGTTGATTTCACAATACGAAAACATCTGCAATATTTTCTGCGAAACTTTCCTTGATGATCAGTTGCTGATTCGTACGCAAATCAGTTTGTTTATTCAGGAAATAGAATCATAAAAATTTCAATACAAAATACAGAAGCCGACTTTGAAGTTGGCTTTTTTATTGGCTAAATTCTCGATATATTTGAGAAAATAAAGTTATATGAGCGTAAAAGTAAGATTCTATTCATACGACATTGAATTTGAGTTTGAAAACTCTGTAGAATTCCCGGTAGCACCACAAGTTGGCGATGAGGTAAATCTGATTTCTTTTTTTAAATATCAAACTTCAGAAAGAATAGAATATTATGAAAACATGGACGATTTAGGTTTATACAATAATGCCTTGGTTATTGAGCGAACCTGGTGCAACGATCTTGAAAAGAACGAGATTTATCTTTTGATACAGCTGAAATATAAAAGGAGGTAATACGTATTAAAGGGATAAAAAAACAAGCAGAAAAATAAATAAAAACAAATCACACAAATGAAATATCTTTTATTCTTTCTTATGATTTCAGTATTTGGTTTTTCACAAAAATTTAGCTTTATATATGAGGCTAAATATAAATCGAATACTCAAAAACCAGATGATATCAATACCATCAATATGATTTTGGATTTTGAAGGTAACACATCCATTTTCAGGGAAGTGGAAGACAAAAAAGCTGATTCCGCAAAATTGAATAATGGTAACGGAATGATGAAAATGGGAGTTGAAAACCAATTCTATGTTAAAAAAGACGTATCGAAAAATACAGTAGAAAAAATCATCACTTATTTAGGAACCGATTATCTCTTACCAATTGATGAAAAATTAAATTGGAAAATTGCTTCCGAGCAAAAAACAATAGGAAAATACAAAGTTCAAAAAGCCGAAACAAATTACGGCGGAAGAAATTGGGTTGCCTGGTTTACAACAGAATTGCCTTTTAGTGATGGTCCTTATATTTTTGGCGGTTTGCCCGGTTTGATTATTTCGATTCAAGATACCGACAATCATTATTCTTTCAATTTGACAGAAGTAAAAAAAGGTGGAAATCTATTTGATACACGAACAAAAACGGTGAAAATTGACTGGAAAAAATACGAAACTTTAGCAAAATCATATTACAACGATCCCTTCGATTTACTTTCTAAAACCGGAAGAAAAGTTACCATGACCGATGCTAATGGAAACAAAGTAGACATTACAGAACGTATCAAAGTAATGCAAAATTATATTCAAGAAGAAGATAATCCATTAGAATTAAATCACAAAATAAATTATAAATAAAGGCTGTAAAAAAAAAATGAGGCATTTCTGCCTCACTTAAAACAATTTATATTAATGAAAATTAATATCCAAAGATTTCTTCTAACGTCACTTCTTTAAACTGTCCCATTTTGTTGATTGATTCCATATTCAGGTTTTCTCTTTTCCCGATAATGGCCGTGTTGTACATCAATGGTTTAATTTCAGTATTGTAGAAACCAGTCAATTGAGGTAATGTCAACGACTGAATTTCAGAATAAACATCTTTTCTGATATCATAATCAACTCCCAGTTTTTTAAGAGCCATTTGATTGTAGAAAATATTTGTTCTGTTGATTCTGTTAGATGCAATCTGCTTTAAAGCCGATCCTTTAGAGTTCTCAAACTGAGCAGGAATTTGTGGGAAATCTGCCATCAATTCATTCATTGCATTTACTGCTAAAGGTAATTTATTAGACTGAGTTCCGATGTAGTTGGTTACATAGTTCGGATGGTCTTTTTCGCTTGCCGTAGCATAAGAAACGTAAGCAGAATACGCTAAAGATTTACTTTCTCTGATCTCCTGGAATACGATTGAAGATAAGCCTCTACCAAAATATTCGTTGAAAACATTCGCCTTACCGAAGTTGGCAAGATTTACATCGCTTCCTTTTGCAATTTTAGACATTTCCATTTGTACCATGTCGTAATTAGCAAAATATACTTTTCCTCCAGTTGCAGGCTCTGCATATACTTTCGCTTTTGCAGGCTGTAAAGTTGCGTTTGCAATAAATGGTTTTACCGCTTTCTCAAGATCTTTCTGGCTTTCTCCGTAAAGGAAAACTTCGTAAGGATAATTATTTAAAGTCTTGATCTTCGACATCAATTCTGTTACATTGATATTCTGAAGCCTTTCTTTAGAAATAATGTCAGTCATTCTGGAGTCTTTCCCGTATTTAGCATAGTTGGAAAGCGCTGCCATAATTCTGTTCTTATCTTTCTTAGCAACATCTCTGGATTCAAGGATAGTCTTTACCGTTTGATTGTAAATTGTCTGATCTGCTTTTACGTTTTTCAACCAGTGATTCAACAATTCTACACCTTTTTTCATATTTCCTTCAAGCCCGCTTAATGTAATAAACGTTTGATCATTAGTCGTTCTGAAGCTGTTTGAAATTCCTAATTTGTAGAATTCTTCTTTCAATTGCTCCGGAGTATATTTATCCGTTCCTAAATACTGTAAAACACTTACACCTAAAGAAAGCTCTTTATCGTTATCTGTTCCGAAAGGGAAAATATAACTTACCTGAGCAACTTTATTATATTTGTTATTAACGAAACTTACTTTTTTATCTTTGATCTCAGTTGTCGCAATAGCAGTTTTGTAATCAACAAACTGAGGTTTTATTTCTGCAACTTTCGTACTTAAAATATCCTTAAGGAAAGGCGACTGTACATCTCTGTTCAGTTTAATTGGTGTAATTCCTGGGTTTTCTACACGAACCAATTTATCATTCACTCCTTTCTCTTTGTAAATTACAACATAATTATCTTTAAAGAAATCATTTGCAAATTTTACAATATCAGATTTTGTAATTTTCTCAAACTGATTGATTTCGTCAAGTTCCTGTTCCCAGGTTCTTTCACCAATATAAGCTCCGTAAAGCGTTGTTGCCAAACCATCTGCGGTTTCCCAACCTTTCATACGCTGAACTCTCATATCGTTTACGATAGCTTTCAGCATCCATTCTGGGAACTCTCCTTTTTTAATTAAATCAATCTGAGCAAAAAGTAATTTTTTAGCAGCATCAAAACTTTGTCCATCTTTCGGAGTTACATACATATTAAATGAACCGTATGTTTTTAAAGGGTTTGCATATGCTCCTGCTCCTAAAGTGGCTTGTTTTTGATTAATGTTAAGGTCAATTAAACCTGCATCACCGTTGTTACTCAAGATCTCTCCTACCATTGTTGCCAATCTAGCCTCTTTAGTTCCGTTAGAATCTGTTCTCCAGGCAATTGTCATTCTTGGTGTAGACGGGCTTTTTACAGTTCTGCTTACAATAGAAGTCATTGGTTCTTCTGAAACCATTTTCTTCATTGGCAATTCTTTGTATTTGAATGCTCCGAAATATTGATCAACTAATTTTATAGTTTTGTCGAAATCAAGATCTCCAACCAAAACTACTGCCATGTTATTAGGAACATAGTAGGTATCAAAATATTTGTGGATCGCCTCCATTGAAGGACTCTTCAAATGTTCTGAAGTTCCTATTGTCGTTTGCTGACCGTTTGGATGTTTCGGGAAAAGAGCATCCATTAATGCATAATTTACTAAACGTCCGTCGTTATCTTGAGCTCTGTTGAATTCTTCATAAACCGCTTCCAATTCTGTATGGAAAAGTCTTAAAACCAATTCAGAGAAACGCTCTTTTTCTACTTTAAGCCATTTTTCAAGCTCGTTTGCAGGGATGTTATTTTTATAAACAGTTTCATCCAACCAAGTATGAGCATTAGTTCCTGTTGCTCCTAAAGATGAAATTGCCTTATCATATTCGTTGGCAATTGCATATTTTGAAGCTTCCTGAGAAACCTCATCTATTTTTTTGTAAAGTGCTTTTTTCTTTTCAGGATCTTTCTCTGCTTTATGCTGTTCGTAAAGATCAGAAATTTGCTTTAAAATAGCTTTTTCTTTTGCCCAATCCTGAGTTCCCAAATGTGAAGTTCCTTTGAAAACCATATGCTCTAAGTAATGAGCAAGACCGGTATTGTCGCTAGGATCATTATTAGAACCTGTTCTTACCGGAATATAAGTCTGAATCCTCGGTGCATCGTCATTTTTAGCAAGATATACCTTCAAACCATTTTTCAAAGTATATACTCTTACTCCTGACTGGTCATTCTTCACAGTTTCGAAGCTGTAGCCTTGAGCATCCGTTTGTTTCTGCGTTTCAAATTTTTGTGCAGCAGCTTGCAACATCACAAAAAGAGAAAGAGAAATAAAAATTTTCTTCATATGAAATTAATTATTTTAATTACATTAGTCTTTATAATATTTGTTTCGTTACAAATCGTTCATACAATAAAACAACCTCACCTCCGTTTGATATATAATTTAAAAATCTATACTATGAAAAGAAAACTTTTAAACATTTTTACGATCTCTGCAATTATTACAACAATCGGCTTTCTTATGGATGGTGATGTAAAAGAACCAAGCATGACAATGCGTTTTACAGAATTTTTTGCAATGATGACGATGTTGTTTCTAGCAATATCAGCAGTCTATCTTCCCGCACATTCTCTGACAAAGAAATTACAGAGAGTACGTCAATAAACTTTAATTCCTTTTTTATTGTTAGAGCGCCGAGAAAATCTTGGTGCTTTTTCATTTTAAAATATTTCAAAAAAATAGCACAATCTTATGTCCTGCATTTTTATTATTTTAGCCAATTAGATTTTAAAGATAATTAACATCAATTTTTTCGGGTGAAAAAGCAAGATCTTCCTCAGGACGAAAGTAATTTACA
>Ga0256904_1000741_pt1 | contig 11341 bp, 10 predicted proteins | sample MC6MC0742MT_FD_190199 | JGI IMG/M metagenome (GOLD analysis project Ga0256904, IMG submission 190199) | Metatranscriptome of enriched soil aggregate microbial communities from Iowa State University, Ames, United States - MC6-MC0742-MT... | ecosystem: Environmental > Terrestrial > Soil >...
CTGATCGACCGCACGTTCGCCAAGTTCGGCGTGCAGATCGAGCACAAGGACGGCTGGTCGCGCGCGCTGCGTTCCGGCCCGCGGAAGGTGCAAACGCCCTTTACCAGCAATGTGCTGACCAAGGTCGAGGCCGCGCCGTGGCCGTACTTCCCCGTGGACCTGCTGCCGATTTTCATTGCGCTGGGCGTGTGCGCCGAGGGCAACGCGATGTTCTGGAACAAGGTCTATGACGGCGCGCTGGGCTGGACGGGCGAGCTGTCGAAGTTCGGCGCGCACGTGTTCTCGTCCGACCCGCACCGCGTGGTGACGTTTGGCGGCATGCCGCTCACGCCCGCCGTCGTTGAAAGCCCCTACATCATCCGCGTGGCGATCGCGCTGTTCATGGTGGCCAGCAGCATCAAGGGCCGCTCGGAAATCCGCAACGCCACGCCGATTCGCCGCGCCCACCCCCAGTTTGTGGAAAACCTGCGCAGCCTGGGCGTGCAGGTGGAATGGACAAGCGAAGAATAAGCGTGCGATAGCGCGCGGCAGTCGGTGGCGGGCCGGCCACCGCATGCGCGCACGTGGCCGCGGTGGCCGCGGCTGCGGCGGGAACGCGCCAGCTTACGGCTTGCCCGCCGCCCGGCCCAAAAATTCCAGCACGGCCACATACGAGCCTTCATTGCCCGCCGCATTCGCGGCCGGCGTGCCGCCCGCATCCAGCAGCAAGCCCGACATCGCATGCGGTTTGCTGATCAGCGTGGCCGGCAGGTAGGGGTAATGCACGTGGTGCCCCGCCCCCATGCAGACGTGATGAAACGTGGGCAGACCGTGCGCCTGGCGTTGGCGCATCACAATTTCCGAATACGCGGTGCTGGGCCAGAAGCCATCGTCTGACGCGCTGACGAGCATGACCGGACCCGGATAGTTTTCGACCGGAATCCGCGCGCGCTCGAACGCAGCGCTATCGCGCGTGGCGCTTAGGAACGCGTGCGTCTGCCGATACGGCGGCTCAGAGGCGTAGGCGGCTTCCCAATCAGCGCTGGCGTTGTTTTCCCACAGATGCGGCAAGGGTTCGCCGCCCTGGGTCCACACCTGGGCATTGCGGCCGGTGCCGGGTGCACCGGCGCTGACAACGCCGTGCGTGACGGGCGACGGCACGTAGGCCACCACCGCGCTGACCAGATCGGGATAGTGCGAGGCCACCAGCAGCGACGTTTCCCCGCCACGGCTGATGCCCGACAGCGCCACAAAACCGTCGCGCGGCGCCAGCGTGTCGCGCGCCCAGTGCAGGGCGTGCTCGAAATACTCCAGCGGCATGTCGTTCAAGTACTTGGGCCGGCCTTCGTAATTGAAGATGGCCAGCGCCAGGCACTGGAAGCCGCGTGCGGCAAAGAGCGCGGCGCGCGGCGCGTTGACGCCGCCCGACGAGCCGTTCATGTAGATCACCAGCGGATGCGGGCCAGGGCCAGCCGGCGTATACAGCTCGCCAGACAGCGTCATGCCGCCCACGGTTTCGCGGACCGCGCGGTGCGTGACGCCCTCTTCCAGGAAGTCTTGCACCAGCTGCGCCGACGCGTGGCGCACGCCATCCGTGGCCTCGATCTGGATCACCAGCGGCTCGGTACGGTCGGGCGGGAACACCACGCGGCTCATGTCTTCGCAGACCATGGACCACACGATGCCCATGGCCGATGGCTCGGCGTAGCTGCCCGACACGGGGCTGTCGCGCCCCAAGTCCAGGCTGCCATCAAAGCCTGCCACGAACACGGCCTGCGAGCGCCACGGCGCGCCGCACATCTGCATGCTGGCGGTAACGGTGATGAAGGCATAGGCCGGAAAGCCGTCGATGCGGATCTCGCGCGCAACGTCGATCAGGGCGAATTCGGGGGTGACGGTGATGCGGGCTTGTTCAGTCACGGGGTGTCCTTGGAAGGGTCCTTGAAGGTGGCGTTAGGCTTTCAGATCGGTCTTGGGCACGCCATTGGCCTTGATGACCTGCGCCCACATGGCGGACTCATCGGCGATGACTTTGTCCAGATCGGCCGACGACGTGAATTCCACGGCCACGCCCTGCTCCGCGAATTGCTGGATCAGGCCGGGGTCGCGCGTGCCTTCGCGCACGGCGTTCTCCAGCACCGCCACCACGTTCGCGGGCATGGCGGCGGGGCCAGAGATCATCATGCGCGTGTACAGCTCGAAGCCGTCGACGCCCGCCTCCTTCATGGTGGGCACGTCGGGCAGGCTGGACAGGCGCTTGTCGGCGGTGACGGCCAACACCTGCAACTTGCCCGACTTGATATTGGGCAGCGCGGACGTCGGAAAGTCGAACGTGCTTTGCACCGTGCCGGCCATCAGGTCCAGCAGCGCAGGGCCGCTGCCTTTGTAGGGCACGTCCTGGAATTGCGTGCCCGTCTTGGATTGAAAGTGCAGCAGCGCCAGGTGATTGATGACGCCGCGCCCCGCGTGGGCGCAGGTGATGTCGCCTGGCTTTTTCTTCGCCAGCGCAATGAATTCCTGCACGTTCTTTACGCCCAGATCCGGGTGCACGATCAGCAGCATGGGCGACTTGCCCATCGACCCCAGCTGTTTGAAGTCAGACTGCTGGTACGGCAGATTGTTGTAGAGCAAGGGGTTCAGGATCATGCCGTTGGTGCCGGCAAAACCCAGCGTATAGCCGTCGGGTTCCGCACGCGCCACCGCCACGGTGGCGATGATGGCCTGCCCGCCCGGGCGGTTTTCCACGACCACATTTTGCTTGAGCGTCTTGCCCATGCGTTCGGCCAAGGCGCGTGCCGCGATGTCGGTCAGGCCGCCGGGGGCAAAGCCCACCAGCAGGCGCACGGGGCGGGTCGGAAAGGTGTTCTGCGCCCAGACTGGGCGCGAGCTCAGGGACATCAGGGGCAGCGCGGCAAGCGCACCCAGGGCGTGACGGCGGGACAATCGCATACGGCTCTCCGAGCAAGGGCAAAGGCACCAGCCCCGCGCGCGCTCAGGCAAGCGCCGCGTGGCAAGACGAGGAAAGGGGGAAGGACGCACAGGCCGCCAGCCGAACAGCAGCGGTCACAATGGCCGTATGTTGTATGCAATACCGCCGATGGGCTATCTAGGGATATCCCGGTGCGCCTGGGGAACCTGAGGCGCGTGGGGCGGGGTTAATTCCGCCGGGTGGTATTTGGTATGCGATGACTAGCGCGTGCGGGCCGCAGGTTCCGGCCACTGTTGCGGCACCACGCGCAGCTGGCTGGTGTCATAACCCAGCTCGCCGACCTTGGCGACCAGGCGCGCGTAATCGGCTTCGGGCAGCGTGGGCGTGCGGGCCATGATCCACACGTAGTCGCGTTTGGAGCGGCCGATGATGGTTTGCTGATAGGCGTCGTCCACGTAGGCAATCACGTATTCCGCCTGAATCGGCCAGATGAACTGCATGCCCCAGATGGCGTTGCCTGTGCCCGGCTGCACGGTGCCCACCGGATGCATGGTTTCCACATCGGCGTCAAAGCCGCCATGGCGGTAGCGGAACGTGGTCTGGATGCGGCCGTCGGGCATCAAGGCGTATGACTCCACCGCATTGAACGACTTACGCTCGGGCCAGCTGGGGATGCCGGCAATCACATACCAGTCGCCCATGAAACGCGGGATGTCGACCTGCGCCACGGGCGGCATCGGCGGCGGGCTGCTGCACCCTGCCAACATGGCCGCCACGGCCAACGCGGAACTGCGAAAGATATTGCGCATGGCACTCCTCTCTTATCAAGGGCGCGTAAAGCGGTAATGGGCGACCATCCATTGCCGCCCGTGTTCATAGCCGAACAATTCGGCGCACGCCATCCAGAACATGCGCCAGCGCTGAAACCACAACGCCGCAAGCGCCGGGCCATAGGCGTGCTCCAGCACCTGCATGGCGGCGGCGCGGTTGGCGTCCTGGTTCGCCAGCCAGTGATTCGCCGTGCGTTCGTAATGGCTGCCGTCGATCAGCCAGCGCGCTTCGATGTGCAGATCGCGCTGGAACCACAGCAAGGTGTCCGCCGCAGGCATGATGCCGCCCGTGAAGAAGTGCCGGCCCAGCCAGTTGTCGGCGCCCTCGGTTTCGAACGGGTACATCAGGCTGCGGTGCGCAAAGATGTGTACGAACAGCTTGCCCGCCGGCCGCAGCCACGTGCCGATACGCGCCAGCAAGTCCTGATAGTTGCGCATGTGCTCGAACATTTCGACGGACACGCAGCGGTCGAATTCCGCGGGCGGCAGTTGCAGCGTGTTGACGTCGCAGGTGATGACCTCCACATTGCCCAGGCCGCGCAGCTGGCATTGCTGCTGGATGTGCTGGCGCTGAGACGCGGAATTGGACACGGCGGTGATGCGCGCATTCGGATAGCGTTCCGCCATCCACAGCGTGAGCGACCCCCAGCCGCAGCCCAGCTCCAGAATGCGCTGGCCGTCCGCCAGTTCAGCACGCATGCCGGTCAGCTCCAGCATGGCGGCTTCGGCCTGGTCCAGGCTTTCGCGGCCGGTGGCGTAGTAGCAGCCTGAATACTTCAAGCGCCCGCCCAGGCACAGCTTGAAAAAGTCGGCGGGCAATTCGTAATGCTGGGCGTTGGCGTCGTCGGTGTGGATGGCCAGCGGGCTATGCTGCAATTCGTTCATCAAATGCTGATAGCGCCTTGCCTCGGCCGCCGGGCCGCCCGCCCTTTCGTCGCGCAGCCGGTCGGCGCACAGGCGGCGGATGCCGTGGCGCACCAGCGCGTCGGGCACCCACCCGCGTTCGGCCCAGCCCAGCAAGCCCGGGGCGGGACGATCCGAGGGAAGTTGGACGTCGCTAAGAATGGCGGTGTTCATGATTTGCCCTTTGCGTGGCGTGACGGGGAGCCGGCGGCGCAGGCCGGTTTCGGAAACCAGGGGAACAGCATTGGCGTCGTGCGCTGATATTCGCGGTAGGCGTCGCCGCGCGAGCGGATCGATTGCGCCTCGGTGTAGGGGATGCCGCTGATCCAGCGCAGAAAGATGAACATCACGACGGGCCCCAGCCACGCCAGCCACGCGAAGCTGGCGCCCACGGCCAACGCCACGTAGCTGAACCAGTGGAGCCATTCGAAGAAGTAATTGGGATGGCGGGAATAGCGCCACAAGCCCACTTGGCACACGCGCCCGGCATTGGCCGCGTCCGCGCGAAAGGCCGCCAGTTGCCGGTCAGCCAGCGATTCACCGGCAACCGCCACGATCCAGATCAACAGCCCCAGCCACAACCACGGCGTCATGCCGGGCATCGGGTTGGCGGCAACCGCAATGAACGGCAAGGTAAACAGCACGATCAAGCCGGCCTGCGCCAGAAAAAACAGCGCGAACTTGGTTTGGCTGCCGTTCCAATGGGCGCGCAGCGCGCGGTAGCGGCCGTCTTCTTCGCCCTCTCGCACGCGGCGCCAGATATGCAGCGCGAGCCGGCCCGCCCACACGCCGCCCAGCACCGCCAGCAGCAGCCTGGGCATGACGGCGCCCGGCCCCGTCAATGCGGTCAGCACCGCGCCCAGCCCGACACCCGCCGTCCACATCACATCGACGATGCCGGCATTGCGATGGCGGCGCTGCCACTGCCACCCGGCCGCCATCAGCACCACCCCCATCACCGCCACCATCAGAATCTGCATACCCGGGCTCATGTTGCGCCCCCTGTGATCGAACCAGCTGGCCGCCGCAAATTCCGTTCCCAACGCCGGGCCAGACGGCAGAGTATCCACATCGCCAGCGCCCAGCCGATGGCCAGCCATGTCAAGCTGCGCCAGACGGGCGGCACAAACACCATCGCGCCCCACCCTCGCGCCGCGCCCCAATACGCCAGCGGCCCGCCAACAAGCCCCAAGGCTGCGCCCAGCGCGGGACGATCGCGCAGATACGCCAGCGAATGGTTGAAGGTCATGGCGAAGGCGGCCCAGAGCGCCAAGATCCAGAGCGGTGCGCCCCCCACTGGCAACGCGGGCCGGGGCGTCGCGTACAGCGCCCAGCCGCTGGCGGCCAGCAGGCCATCCAGCGCCAAGCCCAGGTACAAGGCCACGGCAACCAGCCGCAAATCGGCGCGGCGGCTGTCGGACCCCCAGGCCTGGATCAGCACGAAGCCCGCCGACAGCACGACGCCCCACCAAGGGTTGCCCCGGCTGGCGCCGATTACCGCGCCGAACCAGACGATCTGGTAGCCGATGAGGTTGGCCCAGAATGTCATGCGTACTCCCCCGCCTCCCGGGCGGTCCAGCGCGCCGCGCCGGGCATGGCTGCCGGGCGCGCCAGCAGCAGATGCGATGCGCCAATGGCGCGTTCGCGGAATCCGCCTTCGCAGTAGGCCAGGTAGAACTCCCACAGGCGGATGAAGCGTTCATCAAACCCCTGCGCCCGCACCGCGTCAAGCCGCGCCAGGAAGCGCTGGCGCCACGCTTGCAACGTGCGCGCGTAAGACAGCCCGAAGTCTTCCAGATGCACCAGGCTCAGGTCGCTGGCTCGCGTTTTGGCGTTAAGCATCGCCTGAATCGATGGCATGAAGCTGCCCGGAAAGACATGGCGCTTGATGAAGTCCACGGCTTTCAACGCCTGCGCGTAGCGGTGGTCTTCAATGGTGATGGCCTGAATCAGCGCCACGCCCTCGGGCTTGAGCAGTTCGCCCACTTTGGCGAAGTACGTGGGCAGATAGGCTGCGCCGATGGCTTCGATCATCTCTATCGAGACGAGTTTGTCGAACTGGCCATGCAGGTCGCGATAGTCCTGTAGCAACACGTCCACCCGGAACTGCAACCCGGCGCGGCGGATGCGCTCAGCAGCCAGCGCATGCTGCTCGCGCGAAATCGTGGTGGTGGTGACGCGGCAACCGTAATGGCGCGCGGCATGCAGCGCAAAGCCGCCCCAGCCGGTGCCGATCTCGACCACGTGATCACCCGGTTGCAAGTCCAGCTTGCGGCAAATCACATCCAGCTTGCGCGTGGACGCCTGCTCCAGCGTGTCGTCCTCCCCTTCCCACATGGCCGACGAATACATCATGTCGTCGGACAGGAACAGCCGGAAGAACGCATTGCCCAGGTCGTAGTGCGCGGCGATGTTGCGGCGGCTGCCGGCGCGGGTGTTGCGGCGCAGCGCATGCAGCGCGCGCATGGCCAGGCCGCCCAAACGCGCGCTGCCGGTTTCCATGCTGTCCAGCCACTCGCGGTTGCGCACCAGCAGGCGGATCAGGCCGACCAGGTCATCGCACTCCCAATGGCCGTCGCCATACGCCTCGCCGCCGCCCACGCTGCCGTTGCTCGCCAGCGCCCGGTAAAAAGCCGGGTCTCGCACGCGCAAGTGCACGGGGCGGGTCTGGGTTTGGGACTGGGTGTGGGTCTGGGTCTGGGACTGGGCTGAATCGCTGACGCCTGCTCGCATCTGGCCCATGGCGTCTTCGATGGTTAGCGCTCCGCCTCGCAAACCGGCTAAGCGGCTCTGCAAGTGCTCACGCAGCAAGCGGTCGGCAAACGACATCGGCGGCGCGCCGGGCTCGGGCGCATAGGGCTCGGAAGACGTAGAGGCAGAGTGCGGCGTCATAGTGGGCATCTCTTGGCGAATCTGGCGGGGACATTGCCATATACGAGCCCGGACGCCCATCAGATGCCTGGGGGAAAACCCTAGGTCAAGCCCCGCGATTGCCGGACAGCCAACACAAGGTGGCGACCAGGTCGTCTTGCCACGTGTAATGCATCCACACCGCCGTCCCTGCCTCCCAGCCCCCCGGCCCCCAGCTGCGCGTCAGGGTCAGCTGCAAACGGGTGGGCGTGATCGACGTCAATTCCGCGCCATCAAAATCCTGGAACGTGCGCACCAGCGGATGCAGCGCCTTGTAGAGCGATTCCTTGGCGGAGAACAACAGCGTCAGCGCGCTGCGGCGTTCGAAGTAAGGGCTGGCGCGGGCCAATTCGGCGGTGTTCGCGATCAAGGGAAGGACCTCGGTCATCACACGCGGGCTGACCCGTTCCTGGATATCGAATCCCAGCGTCACGCAATGGCGGGACGCCGCCACCGCCGCAGCGGCCCATGCCGTGCTGTGGCTGATGCTGCCGTGCCAGCCTGCGGGCCACACGGGCAGCTTATCTTCCCCGCGCGGCACGTAGCCGATGCGCCCGGCGCCGGCGGCTTCCAGGGCGCGCGCCGCGCACACTCTGCCCGCCAGGAATTCGCCGCGCCGTTTGGCGCCCATGGGCTGCATGTCGGCTTCCAGACGCCGGGCATCGGCATCGGTACGCGCAATATCGCTTGCCTGTGCTTGGGCAATCGGCATCAGCGCCATCGAGATCCAGTCTGGTGCATCCAACGCCAAGCGCATGTCTTGCGGCACGACTTACCCCTCTATGCTGGTCAACACGACCCGTGGCGCAAATAATGCCCGATTGCGGCGAGCCTTGCATCGGGCGGGGGTTGGGGCGCGGGGCTGGGTCGGGACTGACGGCCCAAAATCATGGCTGTGAACGGGCGGCCGCCGCTTGCGAGGGTACGTAGTCGGCTTTGTCCGCCGGGTTGGCCGGTTCGGACCGGCCCGCCTGCCCTGCCCGGCCCGCCTGCCCTGCCCGGTCCGTCTGGCCCGCCCGGGCCGTCTGCCAGACAAACGCCGTCAGGTCGTCCAGCACCGGCGCACGCCAGCGCAGCGGACGCGCCAAGGCGCCCGCCAAGAGCGCATGGCCCAAGCGGTCATAACGCACGACATCGACCGGGGCGTGCGCCGCCCGCAGCGCCGCCGCCAGGCGTTCCGTGTTGAGCTCGGGGTCGACCGTGGTGTCGGCCATGCCCACCATCAGCAAGGCCGGCGGCGCGGCGGCGCTGACGTGGGCAATCGGTTGGGAATCCGCCGGCGTGCCGGGGAAATGGAACACGGGTTTCAGGCTGCGCGCGACGATGGGCAGAAAGTTGTAGGGGCCGGCCATGCCGATCCAGCCGCGCAGCATGGCAGGCGACGCATCAAAGCGCGCCAGCCAGCGCGCATCCAGCGCCACCATGGCCGCGTTGTAGCCGCCCGCGCTATGCCCGGCTACGAAGACTTCTGCCGGGTCGCCGCCGTAGTTGGCGATGTGATGCAAGGTCCAGGCGACGGCGCGTGCGGAGTCGTCCACGAAGTCCGGGTACGACACGTCGGGATACAGCCGGTAGTCGGCAATAACGGCCATGATGCCGCGCGAGGCCAGCGCGTCGCCCACGAATTTGTAGTCGGCGCGCGACCCGTTGCGCCAGCTGCCGCCGTAAAAGAACACCACCACGGGCGGGCGGCTGACGCCGGGCGGCGCGTAGATGTCCAGCTGCTGGCGCGGGCTGTCGCCATACGCCACGCCTGACACGACGCGGCTGGCGTCATCAGGCACCGCGCCATTCAGCACGGCCAGCGGCGAACACGCCGCCAGGCCCACAACCAGTACCGAGGCCAGCACGGCAAGCATCAACGCGCTGCGCATCGGCGTGCCTGAACGAAGGAATCACGGGGCGGCAAGGTCGTCTCCTTGTGAAGAATATGGGGCATGGGGCCAGTGGTCTGTGGCCCCATGCCCCATATACGAAGGCGGCACGGATTTGGATGCGGGCAGGCGGCCGGCTACACCGGCTACACCTTGGTCATCAGCTTCTTCCAGCCTTCCAGGCCCAGCTTCTTCATCGTGTCGATGTTCTTTTCGTAGATGTCGGCCGCGTCCGGGAACGATTCCACCGCCCGGTCGATGCTGTCTTCGCGCAGCAGATGCAGAATCGGGTACGGCGAACGGTTCGTGTAGTTCTCGATGTCGTCCGGCTGCGTGTCCGCAAACTGGAACTGCGGGTGGAAGGTGGCCACTTGCAGCTCGCCCACCAGCCGCATGCGCTTGAGCAGGCGGTCAGACAGGTCTTCGAAATCGTTGAAATCCAGGAAGTCGTCCAGCGCGTCGGGCAAGATCAGCAAGGTGGTGTCGATCTGTTCCGGGTCGGCCTCGGCCAGCAAGGCAAGCTCGTCTTGCAAGTCGGTCAGGACGCCCTCGGCGTCGGTGGCGTCGCTGACCGCAAAGCGGATCTGGTCCTTGACCTGAACCGCTTTGGCAAACGGGCAAAGGTTCAGGCCGATGACGGCCTGATTCAGCCAGTGGCGGGTTTCAGCCACCACATTGGCGTAAGCGTCAGAAGTCGAAATCATGCCGGCATGGCCGCCATGGTTTGCGCGACGGCAGCCGTCAGCTTCTTGCCGTAAGGCACGTGCAGGAATTCATTGGGGCCGTGGGCGTTGGACTTGGGGCCCAACACGCCGCACACCATGAACTGCGCCTTGGGGAAGCCCTTTTGCAGGATGCTCATCAGCGGAATCGTGCCGCCCTGGCCGATATAGCCGCAAGGCTGGCCGTAATACTGCTGCGAGGCGGCGTCCAGCGCCTGGGTCAGCCACGGCACGGCGGCCGGCGCGTTCCAGCCGGTGGCCGCGCCTTCGTTGGCCTTGAAGATCACCTTGGCGTTGTAGGGCGCGTCGGCTTCCAGCAGTGCCTTGATTTCCTGCGACGCGGCCACGGCGTCCACCAGCGGCGGCAAGCGCAGCGACAGCTTGAACGCGGTGCGCGGGCGCAGCACGTTGCCGGCGCTGGACAGCGGCGGCAGGCCTTCGGCGCCCGTCACCGACAAGGTCGGGCGCCAGGTGCGGTTCAACAGGGCCTGTTCGGGCTCGGTTGTCATGGGCAGCACAAAGCCGCCTTCGGCGCCGCAGCTCCAGGGGAAACGGCGCCATACTTCGTCGCCCAGAATACGGGCGGTGGCGGACACCTGTTCCACGCGGTCGGCGGGAATTTCGCAATGCAGGCTTTGCGGCAGCAGACGGCCGGTGCCGCTGTCTTCCAGGCGGTCAAGCAGATGGCGCAAGATGCGGAACGACGACGGCACAACGCCGCTGGAGTCGCCCGAGTGCACGCCTTCGTCCAGCACCTGCACTTCCAGCGTGCCGGACACCATGCCGCGCAGCGACGTGGTCATCCACAGCTGGTCGTAATTGCCGGCGCCCGAATCCAGGCAGACGACCAGGGCGACGTTGCCCAGGCGGTCGCGCAGCGCGTCTACGTAAGGCAGCAAGTCATAGCTGCCGGACTCTTCACAGGTTTCAACGATGCCCACGCAACGCGGGCGCGGAATGCCTTGCTTGTCCAAGGCCATGATGGCGGTCAGCGAGGCGTACACGGCGTAGCCATCGTCCGCGCCGCCGCGGCCATAGAGCTTGCCGTCTTCGTACTTCGGGGTCCACGGACCCAGGCCCGCGCGCCAGCCCGAGAATTCCGGCTGCTTGTCCAGGTGGCCGTACAGCAGCACGGTGTCGCCGTTGTCGCTGCGGGTAGCCGGCGCGTCAAAGAAGATGACGGGCGTGCGGCCC
>Ga0256904_1000745_pt1 | contig 11298 bp, 7 predicted proteins | sample MC6MC0742MT_FD_190199 | JGI IMG/M metagenome (GOLD analysis project Ga0256904, IMG submission 190199) | Metatranscriptome of enriched soil aggregate microbial communities from Iowa State University, Ames, United States - MC6-MC0742-MT... | ecosystem: Environmental > Terrestrial > Soil >...
CAAATTTCTTTTGCTCTGACGAGAGTGCGTCAAAGCTTCGCTTGAACTCAATAAGGAGCAGCTTTGAGTCGCTCGCGAAGATGCCGTCGCCAGCGCGTTCTTCGACGCCGGCAAGCGGCACAGCAAAGTCGACAAAAGTTGCGGTCTGCAGGACGAATGCGTACTCGACCGTCTTCTCCCACCACGTGATTGATGTCGTCATTGCGGCTCGCGTTCGCCAAGCGCTCCGGTCAGTAGTACGCGTTATTCAGCAACCACGAACCATCCTGGTTGATGAACTCATAGAAGAGAGCCTGGCTCTCGCCGCTCTCCGGGCTGTAGTAGACGGTCCGATACTGGAAAGCGTTGAGAGACTTCTGCGTCCACGAGTCCGTGCGCAGAACGCTAAGGCAGCGGTTCTTTGGGGCGTACTTCATCGATACCCATGGGCTCGGGATATATCCGTTGCCAATGCGGGCAGAGGTATACATGCTCAGGACGCGAGAATCATTCGAGTCCTGATAGCACGCGGCCTTGGACATGACTGAGAGCATCACCGGTTGCGCCGAGCCCACTGCGTTGCGGAATGCGGCATCGCGCGACGACAGCGAAGCCGTCAGCGCGCTCCGCAACTGTCCTTGCTGCTCAGCGGACAGCGACGGCCCGAACATCGCAGGCGTGCCGCTGCCGTTTGGCGCCATTGCCTGATTGACCTGAGCGAGTCCGTTGTTGAGGCTCTGCAAGGCAGCGCCTGTCTCTGCGCAACCGGCGCATGCGACCGCCACTGCGGTCAAAGCAAGATGCAACTTCACGAGTTATTCCTGTTCAACGTGTTGTGACCTCTGGTTATCGGCTTCCGCGTCGAAAGTCTTTAGGCCTGTCGAACACATAAAAAAGACTGAAGCGAAATACTCACAATCGACTTGGAGCAAGAACATAACGCGGAGATAATTGTCGCCGCGCGTTCTTGCAACGCGACCAAATATATATATTCATAGCGCATAGGGGTGATTCAATGTTGAAGGCAAGTGTTATTGCGGCCGCTACTTGTACTCTTTTGGCTTTGGCTGGCTGCGGTAGCAAGCAGGATGCGAATAAGAGTAACTTCCAGTCTGCTATCCAGGACTATCTTGATACCAAAAAAGGCGTGTGCGTCATGGTGCCCGCCAAAGAATTGCCTTTCACGCTTCAGAAGTCGGGCGGCATGGACTTCATTAACGCGCCAGAGAAAGCTGCAGCACTGGTGAGCGCGGGCCTACTCACGGCCAAAGACACTGAAGTCAAGGCTATGTTCGGTAATCAGCTGGTGCCGGGAGTGCAATACTCGCTAACCGACGAGGGCAAAAAGTATCTCGTCAAGGGTGCGGCCGGCAACTTGGGCAACTGGGATGCCTTCTGTGGTGGCAAGTACAAGGTGAAGGATGTCGAGAACTTCACTCAGCCGGCGGATATGTTCGGCACCAAGATTTCGCAGGTCAACTACCTCTACGAGGTCGATGATGCACCGGCTTGGGCGAAGCAGCCTGCAATCCAGGCCGCTTACCCGTCAGTCCAGCATGATGTGACTGGGTCCCCTGGAGACAAGGCAGTGCTGGTTGCAACCAATGAGGGGTGGATGCACGAGCGTCTGTTCAAGAGCAAGGGCGGCTAATTGCTTTGAACGTGCGGCTGCGTCTGCCGCATGGAGCGGACGCAGACGCGGGACATGCGCAAGAAGGATATAGTCCGAAAACGCGTCAAAAAATAATTAGCGCAGAAATGGGGATGACTTCGATGACCTCTAGAAAAAACGGGTGCACTTCGGAGATTGGTCGATGGGCACGCACGGCGTTGCTTCTGACCGGCATATTGACTGCATGCACGGCTCCGCCTGTGGAACATCACATCGCCCTACCGCGAGAAAATTTGGCAACTGGCGAGCCGATGCATTTCGTGGTCCAACAGGATGCGACTGGCATCTTGCGAAGCACCATCCGCGGGTTTAAGGATACAGACGGTGTCATTGACCCCTCGATAATCCGCGAAAGCAGTGGATGGCAACTTCCGCAGGAGTGGCGCGCGTACCGAATGAACATTCGACTCGAGGGCAAGCAAACGGTGGAAATGCCCGACGGCGCCGCATCGGTTTACTACTTCGTCGCGACGCCTCGGTTACCCAAGGGATACGACTGTCACGCCTGCCATCCGGTTATCGCCGCGATGATGACGAGATACGATGTCCTGACGGGGGAAGAGAAAGTGCTTGCACCGCTTCAGGCCTTGACGACCATGGGATACTTTGGCAACTACAGCATGGCCCAGTTCGGCTTTCCGACGATACGCACCATCGGTCCCGGCAGGATAGGGCTCTTTTTCCCGAACGGTGACCATGGCCAAGGCGACCAGGTGTCGTTCGTCGAGGTCGCAAGCATCGAACCCTCCGGCTTCCGATACCTCGGCGCCCTGCCGACCGGGGAAAACATGGATGGGACTGGCCGATGCGGACGTAGTTCAGATACTCCATCGAAGCCATGTGCCAACTGGCGCGCAGCAATTCAGATTGATTCTGGTACTCCCGGGCCGTACTACGCCGTTCGCATAAGCGAGTCTGGCATGCGTATGAATGACCAGTACGAGGCGGTTGAAACGACAGCGTCTTACCTAGTCCAGTTCAATGGTCACGAGTATGCGCGGGTCGACGGTAAGAACTTGTTCTGATAGCTGATGTCGAGCCAACGGTTATGCATTGCATGAAGGGAACGGAGTGCGACCTTTCAGCGACATTGGGCGGGGCAAGAATCCGAGGGCATCGACGGAAGCGGCGATGAGGATGGCGGCACCGCCGCCCGCCCCATCGTAGCAAAGGTGACGCGCGGAAGAACCCAGACCGCTTCAGTACTTTCGTGATACATAAAATGAGCAACTGCATCATCGATGAGCAAGGCCACTTTTGGTGGTATGACGAGGATTATCCGGAAAACCACGCCGTCCCCGAGCACTATGTGACCGGCAACTTCAAGATTGACAAGGCAGGAGCGACGACCCTCGACCTCGACGGCTTAATGCCCGGCGCGGAAGGACATACGGGATATTTCGCCTCCGTCGAAGACGGACAGGCGCCTCGCGCTATCCAGGGTGTATTGAAAGAGTCGGGACGGAGGGTTTTGCTGCTCGATGCCGTTCGAAGCGGGGGGACGTTTCATTCCGACAGGTTTTCACATTCGGAGTACTTTGCCTCATTTAGCCTGGTGGGAGCTGAACCGCCTCCGCGCGCAGCGAAAGCGCTCACCTTTTCCGCCTTCGATGTCGAACTGAAAGGCTTTGAAGAATGGCTCGATGTGGGTTCGATTAACGTCGTGCGCACGAACCGGACGATAAAGCTGTCCAACGAGCGCATCCCCGACTTGGAGTATGAAACTTCGTCCGGCCGACTGATAATCAAGCACCACCTCGTCGACTCTCGCATTGGCTCACCAAAACACTACGAGGTGGCGCTGCGCGAGTATTTGAGTCTTCAGATGCGTTTCAAACGAGGAGAGACTGCCGAAGGCGTGCTCTCAGAGTTGGCGATGTTACAGAACCTTTTCATTGTTCTGACAGACTCCGACTTCCCGTTGTCGTGGCCGACCGTAACCGTGACGCGCTCCCGGCGCAAGTTCAGCTTGTTTTTCCATCGCCTGCAGGGAAGTGACAAACCTCCGACACTGAGAAATTGTCCGGTTCGGTTTTCCTCGATAAAGGAGTCCTTCGGCGCTATCTGCGGGAAATGGAAGTCCGGCCTAAAGGAACACGGCGCAGGCTACTTCGCATTTCCTTCAACGAAGAGGAAGATTGACCAGTACGCGGAAAACAAGTTTTCGAATCTCGTGTACGGACTGGAGTCATTTCATCGCTCAAAGTTTGGCAGCCGCCCTCGTGACAATGCGCTTCAGGAAAAAATCGACGAAATCCTCAGTCAGGTCGGCACGAGACATCGGCGGTGGCTTAGAGGCGCGCTCCAGTTTCAGGGTGAGCCTAGTCTCAAAGAGCGACTTATCGCTCTGTTCAGCACGCTTCCAATAGAACTGAACGGTGCATTGCTAGACGACTTCGCTAAACGTTGCGCCGACCTGCGCAACGACATAGCCCATTTCGGGGGTAAACGAACCCGAGAATCGACAGCCGATTTTCTTCTTGTCGTTAGTCGACTGACTGAGGCACTGTCGGTCCTGTACCATATGGTCTTACTGCTCGACATTGGTGTGAGCGAAACACACGTACGCAAGTGGGCGACGGCCGGGCACAAAGCGCACGCCATTAGATATCACCTGGCCGAAGCCGGTTTGGTGAAAAACTGATGGCGCACTCTGGGGTCGCGCGCGCTTGCGTACTGTAACGAACGCAAATGCCTCATTAGACCATCGTCCCGATATAGCGGTGCAGACCTGAAAGTGCGGCCATTTACGCCGGAGAACTCAACTTTAGCTCGGGCGAGACAGGATAAGCGGTTCAAATCCGAAGAGCGAGGGCTGATAGCCGCAACTCACCGGTTCGATGGTTGACCGCCAAAATGGAATTTTACACACCGCTAAAGCCCCGTTTGGCCAGAACCCAACATGTCGTACGCCGTTGCGAATCCTACAATTGCTGAGGTGCTCGACCTTCGGACCGGGGAACATCGTTCTGCCGCCGATGTCATCGGCGATGATTACGCGAAAGCGATTGAACTGCGGATGGCTGTTAAGACCGCGCAGAAAGCGACCAAGCCGTTGTACGCGTGCCCTTTGTGCGGTGTGGCCATTTATATTGTCGCGCGCGCAGACAAGCGCCAGTTTCACTTTCGACACGAATACGAAGACGGCAGTTGCGCTGCGGTGACGCGAGCTAACCTCACTCACGATGAGATAAGAGCCCGCAAATACAACGGCGCCAAGGAAAGCGAGCTTCATCGCATGATGAAGGCATGGGTTGTCCGATGCATGCGGCTCGACAGGCGCTTCACAGACGTCGCAACAGAGAGGCGCGTGCGGAGCGCGTTGAGTGGTGACTGGCGGCAGCCTGATGTGAGCGCGTGCTTCGAAGGGCGGCCGGTCGTCGTCGAAATTCAACTATCGACAACGTTCCTCGACGTTATCGCGGAACGGCGCATCTTCTATCTTGAGCAAGGCGCGATGTTGCTTTGGGTGTTCGCGAACTTCGAACTCACCGGCCGGCGACTGATGGCCGATGACGTCTTCTTCAACAACAACCAAAACGCGTTCGTCGTAAACGCCAAGACCGTGCTAGCGTCGCAAAAGGCGAGGCGGTTCATGTTGGGATGCATATGGGCTGACCCGGCGTCTGCCGTGAATGGCCTCAAGCTTCACCGAAAGCTCGTCGGCTTCGACGAATTAACGTTTGACGCAGCGGAGCAGCGCGTCTTCTATTTCGACTACAGGGCGGAGAAGGAACGTCTAATGGCTGAGCGTGAGCGCGAGCGACAGAGGGAAGCGCTCGGGACGTTCCGAGGGTATTTCGAGTCGTATTGGATTCAATATACTGACCACGGACCCAGCGGCCGAGAGGACGAGTGGGATAACCTCCACCGACGCAGCGCTTACACGTCCGTGGTTCTTCCCATGCTGCCGACGGGGCTACCTCGTGCGCTCCTCGATGCTCTTTATTCGGCCAAGTACGGATATCCGGTTGGCTGGCGTTTTAAGAATCTTCTCGAGGTCGCCCACCAAGTTGAATCCCAGCATAAAACGATTTTCCAGTTTTTCCTTCGCGCGTTATCGGTCTTCGGCCGAATGCAGGGACTGCTCGACCAGGACAAGACCGGAAAATGGCGGAAGAAGTTAGCGGTGTACCGCGATGCACGCGAGGTGGGCGCTGCCGACGCTTACAAGCTAGACACCACACACGCGCTTCTAATACGAGTACTGTTTCCTGAGCTCGAAAAACACGGCAAAGGCGAGCCGTAGCATCTGAGCTTGATGACTGAAGCCGGGGCGCTGCAGGGGGCATTGTCTATCGTGTTGCAACAGCGGTGTAGGCAGCGAGTGCGCATCTCGTTCCCGCCTGTTCAACGGCGACGGCACCTGCCGCGGCTCGCTCCCTAGTGAAGGGCGAGGAAGCCCCGAGCTGCTAAGCTCACCACTCTGAGCTAGACAGCCGTCTCTGGGGGCGATGGATACCATACACGCAACGGCTTTGAAAGTGGTACCGAAAAAAGCTGATGGAGGCGACAGTTACTCGCAGTTGCGACTAGGCACCGACGAGGAGAAACGCTGCTATGCGGTTTCTGGTGGCAACATGTCGACGAGCCCGACACTTTGCGCGGTGACGCGGGCCTCATATCGCGCGATAATCTTGCTGATTTCGGGGTCCCCCACGCGTTCCTCAGCCGCCTTCAGTTCGGCGATGGCGGCGTCGAAGACGGCATATTCACCCGTTAGCTTGCATAGTTCGATACCTACCTCGCAATAGGCAGACAGTACGCTCTTGTGGTTTGGAAAACGCGCAATGCTGGTGATAGCCAGTTCCCTTGCTTGATGCAGTATGGCGATGCGGTCTTCCCGAAGGATGCCCGGAGAGCGCGTCGCGCGCGAAGTCAGGAGGCTGATTTGATACCGGGAGACCGGACCATCACGTCCGAAGTCCTTGTCAAAGATGCGCAGTTCGGTATCCGCCTTCTCAAACTCGCCCATGTCAATGAGATTTCTAATTAGCCGGTGCCGAGGCACTCGTTCACCCGGCGCCACCGACATCATTTTTCGCAAAAGCTTATTCTGAACCACCTTATCCGGGATGCGCGGTAGGCCTGTTTCCACATTGCAAAGCTCCCGAATAGTGCGAATCTCAATTTCATAGGATGGCGAGATACAATCGATTACTCGCTCAAAAAGGGTCGCCATCTCAGATGCGTCGGGATACTTATACCGAGTGACGATGTCCGCGATGACATTGTGGCGACACTTCCACCCGTAGATGCCCTCACGCTCTGTGATGGAGTATTCCATGACGATGTCGGTCAACGCGACGAGCGCTGCCATCGTTTCCGCCGCGGGAATGCCAAGTAACCGCATGACGAGCTGCCGATGAACCCTTATTCCCGAGCTCTCCATTGCGGCGACTATGCGATATATGTCTTGGTACTGTGATGCGATATGCGCGTACTCGCGCAGAACGATATCGTCGAACTTCTCTGACGCGAAGATGTTCTTCAAACAGACGAACATATCGGCCTCACATCGTTCAGCTAGCCGTCGACGACGTTCGTATCGCGAAAAGCCGCTGAACGTGTTTTCGATGAGTGGGCGAATCGACGCGTTACTATCCACTAGGTTAAGCAGCCGGTCCAACTCCTGTGGAAGAAGCTTGTCAAGTTTAAATTCCTTACCGGCTTTGTAAAGCGCGGGACTCTTGATTCGGGGATTCCAATGGTTCCTCGTGGAGACGCACAGCACCTTCAGCGAGGTGAGCTTTTCTCCAAGTAAGGTGTCAAGCAACTCGTTCACCTGCTGTAGATGCGAATGTGCTTCGTCGATAAACAGTACCGCCTTCTCTCCACGGCCCTTAATAAGTCGCGCAACATCCACCCAGCTTTTGCTGAGTAGTGTGTGGTCGGCTCGATGTTCCCACACGTGCACGTTATGCCTAGAGAGCTGACATAGACATTGCCGCGCTGCCGTCGTCTTACCAACGCCGCTTGCGCCAAGCAACGTTGCGACAATAGACGCGTCGTTCTGAAACCAATACACCATCTCCTCGACCACGGTCCTGTCGAAGGTTAGCCCGGCCATGACATCCCCGTACGATGCCGGCCACCCATTGAACATTGAACTCACATCTGAGGGCGCGTCCATCGAGTGTTTAACGTCGGTGGTCACTGGGCTGAGCGCATGCACATGTTCGAGAGGGTTGTTAGAAGCCTCAAAAACGAGGTCGGTCGCAGGCGCCGAGCGCGATAGCTCGGCAAAGAATTCGTCAATCCCGCCGAAGCAAACATCAAAGCCCCGCTTCTCGAAAAGCATGGCCCGGTTGTCGTCACGTTGATAGAGCAGAAGAGTAACTTTCCCCCCTCCATGTGCGCCGGCGTTGATTTGTGCAGCACGGTTTGCGATGGCCTTGATATGTTCGTCGCCCAACGAGTGCCCGACAATAATCAAGTGGCCGCCTGCAAGGTCACTTTTTAGCCGGTCGTAAAGGCTTTCTCGATATTGACTTGTCTGGTCATAGTCGCTTTCTGTCAAAATCAGCCGAGTCTGGTGACCGTCGCTGATGTCCTTCTCATACGTACCATGCAGCTTGAATAATTTGGCCGCGTTTTGCTTACCGTGAACCGTAAAGTCAAAGTTCGAGGAATACACAGCTAGGTCAGCGCTCTTCGCGCGGTAGCACTGCTCGACTAAGTCATCGTAATTCGTCGTGAAGATGGAGCGCCACGGGAAAAGCGGTAAGTTGACGATGCCTCCAGTCGGCCTGAGACTTTTGAAGAGCGGCCGAATGCTTTCTATCAGCTCTTTCCGAGTGAACCGCTCTTCGACAATGCCCGATAGTTCGCTGAGTGAGAACCCATCAGCATCAATCTTGAACTTGGTCGAAATAACGGATATGAGCTTGGCCACTGAGGGCGCTCGAGACGGTATCGACGAGCCTGCACCAAAGAAAAGGACGGTCCGTTCGGGCTGGACTCCACCGATGAGCCTGCTGAGTTCTGTTGGCATGGGATGCTCGGTTTCAAACCGTATACATTGTCTTGTTAGCGCGCGGCAAGATATCGGCCCGCGAAGTGTTCGGAGTTAAGGGAGGGCCGGTGGCGGCCAGCCTCGATTCGTCTTAACTGATTCGCTATTTGTACCTCGGCTTGGCTCCCCTGGATTGGCCAAACAACGGTGGAAACTCGTTGCACTTCGACCTATTGACGCGTTAGCGGGAGGAGTGAGGAATCGCCGCGACAAGACCAGTAAGTAGTTCCAGAGGTTAGCTTGCCGTAGCAGACCGGTCATCGTACACGGCCCACGGACACTGACAGCTGATAGACGCTCTTCCATCCTCCGCTTCGCCTTATGAAGCGTTAGCTACACAGCGAATGGACTCGCTACATCTCAACGATAAGGCTTCCGACCTGCCCAGCCCAGCGCGCGCCACGCCAGTGGCAACTACTAGACCTTTTGATATCAGACGCTGCGAACGACGTCGAAGTTGTCGCGCGCGAACTTGGTCTGCGAGGAGAGATGTGCGAGCGCCTGCGACGTGCGCTCGACCGGATTGCCTGCGCGCACAGCGTGTTGGAAACAATCTGCACCGAGGCCGCCGGGGCAGAACAGGGCTTATCTTCCCAACAACAAACGGAAGCTGGCAACGCAAGCGAATGGCGGATTGGTCCGCACAAGCGTCGTGCGTCGCCTCATCCTGCATGATATTGAACTAAACATTCTCACGTTACCTCAAGCATCGGTGCTACGTTTCGGCAGTCCGTCAAACCCATCGATTTCCGTTGCGCCCGGAGACCACATGAAAAAGACTGGCCTTGCAACCGTTACGGCGATTTTGACCCTTCTGCTAGGGTGCGCGCACAACCCGAACATAGAGGTCGGCTACTACTTCGCTCGAAGTAAAGTAGACGTGAAGGTTGTGCGCACAGTTGCTTGCACCGTTTCGAACCCCCCACAGCCAATTGTGGCCAACACGGTCACCGTAACGGTCACCCATGCGGCGGATTACAACGCTCGTCATGCATTAGAAACGACGGGTCTCAATGGGCATCTTTCGGACAGCGATTTAAAGTTCGACTTTTTTGAGGATGGTCGACTCAGGTCGATTAACACGGTCAGTACCGGCCAAGGAGAGCAGATAATAAAGACAGCCATCTCAGTAGCCACTACCTTAGCGCCCATTTTATTTGTTCAAGGAGGCACGGACTACTCCAAGGAATGCGGAATCGTGAAGCAGGCGGCGGGGGGTAAGTCCCTGACGCTCACTTTCGAAGACGACTTCGATATCCCCGACACCGGCAACTTTGAAGCGACCGTGAAACCGGATGCAACAAGTACATTCTATGCCGAGGAGCTGCCAGACATTGTCGGCACGGTAGCCGTGACGGCCCGCGACATTCAGAATAGCCCTGCCGCGCCGGTGAGCGCCGCGAGCGATACAAAGTGGGCACTCCTCAAGCTCAAGCAGCCAAGGGCAATGCATGCAATTGTCACAGCGGGAGCAATAAGAAACAAAAGCGGCGATGTTGCCTGGGAGGGAGACCTGTTAGTCGCGCAGCGTGGTATCGAGTACGAGCTGCCTATTCCGGCGCCGGCCATCTTCGGCAAGGAGACGTTGGTTGCCTCGTTCGAAGAATCTGGAGCTCTCACCTCGCTTCATTACACGTCAGAGAACGGAACAGCTCAGGCGATAAATGTCCTGAACGCTGGGCTCGCTCCGTTTCAACCGACGGCGAAAGCGGACAGGCTCAAGGCGGAGGCTGATTTGATTGTTCAGCAACAGAGACTAGTTCAATGCCAAGCCGACCCCGCCAACTGTAAATGACGTGAATTGACAGCGGTAGCCACTTATCGCGGCGGCCCTTGCAACAAGCACTCAAAGCTAGCACGGGCTCTAGTCTTTACCGCGAGCGTTTTGCTACCCGGTTAGTGCTTAGGTGGATGCGCAAGCAGTTCGCGCTCGTCGATAACTAGAGCAAACGTGAGGCAAGGCCCGGACGCAGTTTCAGGCTCACGTATGTTAACGGAGATGTGCGGCGACCTTCAGTCTGGAACCGGCGCAACGTTGCCGACTACGGGGTTGACCGCCAGCTGTGCGGGCAGCGGCGCGCGTCAACTGCGCGCCGCTGCCAGAAGTGCCTAGTCGTGCTTCCTGAAGGGCCCTTCCAACGCTGCGCGCACACGGCACGCTGGCTGACGTGCTACGCCTGCGCGCCAATGACATCCGACGGAACATGCACACATCGAGACGGGAGGGAGCCAATCGCTTCCTGTTTGAAGAGGGCAATGCCCGAGTGCGTCTCGGTTGTACCACTCTCCTTCCCAAAAATTGGCGGCCCACTGTACCAAGACCCTTCTTGCCTCCGTTGCCGCGCAGCGGTTTGTTGGGAAAATACCACAGCTCAAAACCCGCATTAGCTCATGTCCGCGCCTGCAGGAAACACCAAATCTAAAACGCTTTAGATGCGTTTATCACTGCTCTGCTAACTGCATATTGTTCCGTATTCAAAGATATTTTTCGGAAAATCTAAAATGTTGGACCGGTAAACCTTCCGTGGTTTTTATTCGATTTTCCTAAAATGTCAGCAACACTTTAGGAGTGGCTCATTCGAAAGGTGTACGTATTCCGAACTGGTCGAATGCCGAATCTCCGTGTAACGTA
>Ga0256904_1000754_pt1 | contig 11218 bp, 8 predicted proteins | sample MC6MC0742MT_FD_190199 | JGI IMG/M metagenome (GOLD analysis project Ga0256904, IMG submission 190199) | Metatranscriptome of enriched soil aggregate microbial communities from Iowa State University, Ames, United States - MC6-MC0742-MT... | ecosystem: Environmental > Terrestrial > Soil >...
CGTAACGTGGGCACCCGGGGCCTGGCGGGACCTTTCACCGATGTCGCGGCAGCGGTGTTGAACCGCTTCAGAACCGACGGCGGCAACCTGTCGTTGTGGGTGCCGGCCGCGCAGACCGTTGGCGCAACGGATGCCGCCACGGATGCCGTGTCGCAATCATCATTGCGACCAGACAACACCGTGTCGCTGCGCATCAATACGGCAAGCGGCGTCAAGGTCGAGATCGCGCTGCAAAGCGGTCCGCAGGGCATGGCCGTGCAGATCGAAGTGGCTGAAGGCGCGGAACTGGACGAAGACGAGCGCAAAGCCATTGCCGGCTTGGCGGGCGCCTTCCAGGACGCATTGGATGGCTTGGCGGAAGATCCGCCGCGCTGGTCGCTGGCGCGTCTGGCGAACGCGAGTTCGCCGCTGTTGTCGTCGATCAGCATGCGAGACAGCCGCCTGGTCGCGGGCGAAGTGGTGCAGACCATCGATTTTGATGCTGACAGCACGCAGCGCACGATGACGGTGTCGGGCCTGACCGGTGTGGTCAAGGTAGCGCTAGACCTGACGAAGCCGGTCACGCTGGGCTCGTCCGAGCAACAAGCGGCGGCGGTCAACAAGTACTTGCAGCAGTTTGATCGCGCCCAACGCCGGGGCGCGGGCGACGAGACGCTGACGTCCACGTTCAAAGACATGTTCTCGGCGATGCACGGCAGCTATGGCTCGGCGCAAGTGCCGGCGGCAGACGGCACCACGTTCCGCAAGCCGGCAGCGGAAGCGCATCGCAGCCTGTTGTCGGGGCTGGCGGATTTCTCGGCGTCGATCGAGCAAGTGCGCCAGGCCACCAACCCGGCCCAGCCGAAAGAAACGGATGGGTTCTCGTACCAGACGTCGCAGACCAGTTCGGTATCGGGAACGCCGCGTTGGGATCTGGCCGTGTCGCAAGAGCAGCAGAGCACGCTGACCGCCAGCTTCCATCGCGGACTGACCCCGCAGACGGACTTGAAGCTGACGACGGATAAGGATTCGCAGACCTATCTGTACTACCAGATTCACGACACCACCCGCAGCCAGACGGATGTGGCGTATGAAGAAGGCGTGTTGCGCAAGGCGACGCTGAACGAGTCGCGCAGCCAAACGACGCAAGTCACGATGTATGTGAAGGGCAAGCTGATTGATCAGACGACGACCCCGGTGACGGAATCGAACAAGCGCGATTTGCTGCCGCTGGTGCGCGCCGCCAAGCTGGAAGAAGACTTGAACGACCCGCTGATTCCGCGTGATCAGGCCGAAGAGACGCTGCGCCAGAAGTTCCTGGACCTGGCGCGTTCGGCGGCCAGCTTGCGGCAGTTCTGATTCTGCTGCCTGATGGGACGCCAGTAGGCTCCCCGTGGGGACGCCCGCGATCGGCATCGCGGCGTCCATTATCATGGCTCCATGAGCCAGCGAAAGAACCCCGCCAAATTGCGCGCCGACGCTTGTATTCGCGTCCGGGGCGCGCGTGAACACAACCTGAAGAACGTCGATGTGGATATCCCGAGAGACGCGCTTGTCGTGTTCTCGGGCGTGTCCGGGTCGGGGAAATCGTCGTTGGCGTTCGGCACGCTGTACGCCGAAGCGCAGCGGCGCTACCTGGAATCCCTATCACCCTATGCCCGCCGCCTGATTGATCAGGTGGGCGTGCCAGACGTCGACGCCATCGAGGGCTTGCCGCCCGCCGTGGCCTTGCAGCAGCAGCGCGGCACGCCGAATGTGCGGTCGACGGTGGGCAGCATCACGACGCTGTCCAGCATGTTGCGCATGCTGTATTCCCGCGCGGGCGCCTATCCGGCGCGCCAGCCCATGCTGTACGCGGAAGACTTCTCGCCCAACACGCCGCAGGGCGCCTGCCCGAATTGCCACGGCTTGGGCCATGTGTACGACGTGACCGAGCAATCCATGGTGCCCGACCCGTCGCTGACCATCCGCGAGCGCGCCATTGCGTCCTGGCCGCCCGCCTGGCACGGACAGAACCTGCGCGACATCCTGGTCACGCTGGGCTATGACGTGGACAAGCCGTGGCGCGATCTGCCCAAAAAAGACCGCGACTGGATTCTGTACACCGACGAGCAGCCCACGGCGCCTGTCTATGCCGGCTTCACGCCCGCCGAGACCCGCGCGGCCGTGCGCGCCAAGCAGGAACCCAGCTATATGGGCACCTACACCGGCGCGCGCCGATACGTCATGCACACCTTCGCGACGACGCAAAGCGCCATGATGAAAAAGCGCGTGGCGCGCTTTCTGACGGGCACGCCTTGCCCCGTGTGTGAGGGGCGGCGCTTGAAACGTGAGGCCTTGTCGGTGACGTTTGCCGGCATGGATATCGGCACGCTGACGCAACTGCCGCTGACCCGCATCGCCGAGGCGCTGACGCCCGCCGCCAAAGGCAGCGTGGATCAGCCGGACATGTCGCCAGAAAAGCGCATCGCCGCGCAACGGCTGTCGCAAGACCTGGTTGAGCGCATCGGCACCTTGCAGGCGCTGGGCCTGGGCTATCTGGCGATGGACCGGTCCACGCCCACCTTGTCGCCGGGCGAACTGCAACGCTTGCGGCTGGCCACGCAGATACGCTCGAATCTGTTTGGCGTCGTGTATGTGCTGGATGAGCCCTCGGCCGGCTTGCATCCCGCCGACGGGCAGGCCTTGCATCGTGCGCTGGATCAATTGAAGGCCGCGGGCAATACGCTCTTTATCGTCGAACACGACCTGGAAACGCTGCGCCGCGCGGACTGGCTGGTGGACGTGGGCCCCGGCGCGGGCCAGCACGGCGGGCAGGTGCTGTACAGCGGCCCGCCTGATGGCCTGCGCAAGGTGGGTGCATCGCTCACGGCGCGCTATCTGTTTGGCGCGCCGGCTCCCGTGCGCAAGACGCCGCGCGAACCTGCGGGATGGCTGTCGTTGCGCGGCATCCATCGCAACAACCTGCATGGCATTGACGCGCGTTTTCCGTTGGGCGCCTTCACGGCGGTGACGGGGGTGTCGGGCTCGGGAAAATCCAGCTTGGTCAGCCAGGCGCTGGTGGAACTGGTGGGTGAACATCTGGGGCACGAGCCGGTGGCCGAAGACGCCGAAGGCGACTTGCCGCAACCGGGCAGCGTGGCGCGCACGCGGGGCCGGATCGACGCGGGCGTTGACGCGATCAAGCGGCTGGTGAATGTGGATCAGAAGCCCATCGGCCGCACGCCGCGTTCGAATCTGGCGACCTACACCGGCTTGTTCGACCACGTCCGCAAACTGTTCGCCGATACCAAGAAGGCCAAGTCGCGCCGCTACAGCGCCGGCCGCTTCTCGTTCAACGTGGCGCAAGGCAGGTGCGAAACCTGCGAGGGCGAAGGCTTCGTCCACGTCGAACTGTTGTTCATGCCAAGTGTCTACGCGCCTTGCCCAACTTGCCACGGCAGCCGCTACAACGCCAAGACGCTTGAGATCGAATGGAACGGCCGCAACATCGCGCAGGTGCTGGCGATGACGGTCGATGAGGCGCTGGCCTTCTTCAAAGACGAACCGGTGGTGCACCGGCCGCTGACACTGCTGCACGAGATCGGCCTGGGCTATCTGCGTCTGGGTCAGCCCGCTACCGAATTGTCTGGCGGCGAAGCGCAGCGCATCAAGCTGGCGACGGAACTGCAACGCAGTCAGCGTGGCAACACGCTGTACGTCCTGGACGAACCCACTACCGGTCTGCACGCGGCGGATGTGGATAAGCTGATGGCGCAACTGCACGGCCTGGTCGACGCCGGCAACACGGTCGTCGTCGTCGAACACGACCTGCGCGTGGTCGCAGGCAGCGACTGGATGATCGACGTAGGCCCCGGCGCAGGCGAAGAGGGCGGCCACATCGTCGCCGAAGGAACCCCCGATTCCGTCAGCCGTAAAGGCAAGGGCGTGACGGCGCCGTTTTTGAAGCGGATGTTGGGGGGCGGTTGACGTCTTTTTCTACGGCCGTATCCTTGTCAACATGACCATCACCTACCGCCCCGCCATCCCTGAGGACGCCGCCGCTTGCATCGCGCTGCGCACCCGAACCCGCGAAAACGCGGTCACTGAAGCGCAGCTCGCCGACGCGGGCATAACGTGTGAAACGTGGAGTGCAGGTATTGAAGCGGGCTTGTATCCCGGCTTTGTCGCGCTGGACGGCACCAAGCTTGCCGGCTATTGCTTCGGGCATCGCGACACGGGGGAAATCGTTGTGCTGGCGCTGTTGCCGGAATACGAAGGGCGCGGGGTGGGGAAGACGGTGTTGGGCATGACCCGCGACTTGCTGCATCAGCGCGGTTTCAAGCGATTGTTCCTGGGCTGCGCCACTGACCCCGCTGTGCGGTCTTACGGGTTCTATCGCCATTTGGGATGGCGCTCGACGGGCACGTTCGACGCGGCGGGTGATGAGGTGCTGGAGTACGTGTTCTGAACGTTGGCCTGACGCTAAGCGCAGCCCCAGCCTGACGGCCAGCGGACCCCGCTACATCTCCTGCTCCAGCGTCTTCTGCATCCGCTCCATGCTTTCCTGATTGACCTGGATCATGCCGGTGCCAGGCTGATCGATGTCCACGATAAACGTCAGCACCAGCGCAATCAGCGCGGCAAACAGGCCGGTTGAAATCAATCGCCTGCGCCCATGCAAGCCCGTGCCGTAGGCGATAAACGCCACGGAGCCCGCGCTGACGATGAACAGCAGATAAAAAACGGGCTCGGGGACGTGGTTTTCAAGCGCTACGCGGCGCTTCTCGTTGACTTGCGCCATTTCGTTGATGGCCTGAATGAACATGATTGTGGAAATCGCGGGCGGGTTGTCGGCGGTGGCGGCGGCGAGCGCGCGGATCTGGCGTTCGATGCGGCGTGACGTGGCGCTGGCGGCGTCAAAGCGCGGCGCGTCGTTTTCCGCGTCATGCAGTTCCAGCGCCGCCTTCGTGTATTCCAGCAGCAGTTTCGGCACCTGCGCCCTTGCGGTCGGCGCAATCAACTGCGAACGCCAGTAAGCGTTGCCCACCGCGTTGGCTTCTTCCAGCACCAGGTTCTTGCGCGCCTCGAAGCGCGTGACCGACATCGCAAAGGTAAAGCCCAGCAGCAAGGCCAGCAGGCCGAGCAGGGCGGTTTGCAGCGCCGTGATGTGCGTGCGGTGCGTTTCATCGCCGGGTTTGCGTTGGCGCAGGCCCAGCCGGAAGCAGAGCTCGATGATGGCCAGGAAAACGATGACGCCGATGAAGAAGAGATAAGACTCGTCGAAATTCCTGAGCATGGCGCTCCCCGTCGCGAAGACGCCAGCGTATGCGGATTTGCGGGCGGGTGGCAAGCTGCCGGATGCCCTGATTCTGTCAGCGAAACGCCAAGTACTTGCGGTAAGGTGTCGGTTCCTCTCTAAGACCCCGCACGGAGCAGAACTTGAAAACCCGCAAACTCGGCCGTACCGACCTGGATGTCAGCCTGATTGGATTGGGCACCATGACCTGGGGCGAACAGAACACCGAGGCCGACGCTCATCAACAACTGGACTACGCGCTCTCGCGCGGCGTGAACCTGGTCGACGTGGCCGAGATGTACCCGGTGCCGCCCAAGCCCGAAACCCAGGGCCTGACCGAAACCTATATCGGCACGTGGCTCGCGAAGAGCAAACGCCGCCAGGACATCGTGCTGGCCAGCAAGGTGGCTGGCCCGGTGCGCGACCCCAAGCGCCCCGGCCACATCCGCGATGGCAAGACTTTTCTTGACCGCAAGAACCTGACCGAAGCGCTAGACGCCAGCCTGAAGCGCTTGCAGACGGATTACCTGGACCTGTATCAGCTGCACTGGCCCGACCGCACCACCGCCACGTTCGGCCAGCTGAACTACCCGTGGGTCGAAGACGAGCACACCGTGCCGATCGAAGAAACCCTGTCGGTATTGCAGGATTTCGTGCGCGCGGGCAAGGTGCGCCACGTGGGCGTGTCCAATGAAACGCCGTGGGGCCTGTCGCAGTTCCTGCGTCATGCCGACACCCAGAACCTGCCGCGCGTCGTGTCGATTCAGAACGCGTACAGCCTGCTGAACCGCGTGTTCGAAATCGGCCTGTCGGAATTCACGCACCACGAAGGCGTGGGCCTCCTGGCGTACTCGCCGTTGGCGATGGGCATGCTTTGCGGCAAGTACCTGAACGGCGCACGGCCCGAAGGCGCCCGCCTGACGCGCTACACGCGGTTCACGCGTTACAGCAACCCGCAGGCGGAAGCGGCCACCAGCGAGTACGTGGCGCTGGCGCGCGAACACGGCATCTCGCCGACGCACCTGGCGCTGGCCTGGGTGAACCAGCGCCCGTTCGTCACCAGCAATCTGATCGGGGCGACGACGCTGGAACAGCTGAAGGAAAACATCGACAGCGTCGACGTCACCTTGTCGCCAGACGTGCTGAAAGCGATTGACGCGATCCACACGCGCTATCCGAATCCGGCGCCTTGATCGATACCCGGCCCATGCAACGCGTCCTGACTACGCTGCTGCTCTCCGCGCTTGCCCTCCTGATGGCGGGCTGCGCGTCGACCAAGACGTACACGGAAAACGTCTCCACCCTGATGGTGTCATCGGACGGCAAGACGTTTGCGGTGCTGGGCCCGCAGTATCACTATCTGTTCGACATGCCGCCTGCGATGGCGCAGGCGATGCAAGCTGACTTCCGGACCCGGCTGACCGCCGGGATTCCGCGCGACTTTTATGTTGGGGCCGATGGCTTCACGTGGGGCTATGTGCGCTTGCAGCTGATGGACAACGCGACGCCGCGTGATCGTGAACAGGCGCTGGCCATGCACTTCCAGACCACAAAGCAAGGCATGGTCTATTACACCCATCACCTCAAGGGCAAGCGCTACCTGGCCCGGCCGGGCACGCCGAGCGTGGCGCAGGCGGGCGGGGCGACCCAGACGGCGTTGGATCAGTCGTATCGCATCACGGTGCAAGACTCGCAAGGCAGCGCGGATATGGCGCGCGCGCTGTCGCCCGTGATGTTCCTGGCGGGTACGGGGTTCGTGGTAGCGAATCCGGCGATCGTGCTGTTCGCCTTGCCGGTGGCGGGGCTGGAACCTTAAGTCTTCGAGCATCACGGGGCGGCAGGTTGCGCTGTTGTCCCCGCGCGACATGCCCCGCAAGGGGGCAATCCGGCGCAAGTGATTGATCCATCAAACGTTTTGAAAGCGTCAAGCGATCCAGCCAACAGTCAGGGTTGCACTGATTCGTAAATATTATTGCGAATCAGTATCGTTAATAATAAAAATCCAGACTTTCTGCCCGTCTGCTCTGGAGAATTCAACGTGGTCCGTCCGACTTCCAACCGGAAGTGCCGTGCGCGCAAGCTTGCACGGTCTGCTGTTACGCCTTCTGTTCTTGCCCTGGCGTTGGGCGTGATTTTCTCTGGGGCAGCACAGGCACAGTCCGCCGCCAGCTCGCAGGGCGTGGCGCAATTGCCGGCCGTGACCGTCAACGCAACATCAATCGACGACACCTTGGAGCATCTGTCCGCACCCGTGAACACGGGCGCGCTGGGCAATCGCAGCCAGCTGGAAACGCCGTTTTCCACCACGGTCGTGACTGCGGCAGACATCCAGGACCGTCAGGTCAACAAGCTGGGCGATGTGTTCGCGCTGGACGCGTCCGTCAGCGATAACAGCGCGTCTTACGGCGCCTGGGCCAGCTACCTGACCGTGCGCGGCTTGCCGCTGGATTGGCAGAATTCTTACCGCATCGATGGCAAGCCGTTCCTGAGCTATGTGACGACGCTGCCCTTTGAACAATTCGAGCAGATTGATTTGTTGAAGGGCGCCTCGGGCTTCATGTATGGCTTTGGTTCGCCGGGCGGCTTGGTCAATTACGTGACGAAGAAGCCCACGGACGAGCCCGTGCGCAGCATCGAACTGGGCTATGTGTCTAAAGGCCTGCTGCGTGAGCAGGTGGACCTGGGCGGGCGCGTGGGCCAAAGCGGCACGTTCGGCTACCGCCTGAACGCGACGCACGAAGAAGGCAATACGTACAACGGCGGCTCCTTGTATCGCGACTCCGTCTCGCTGGCCCTGGACGCGCGATTGACCGACAAGCTGACGTGGGACTTCCAGTCCATCTACCAGGACCGCAAGGCCATCGGCCAGGAACCCACCATCTACGCGGCCCAGCTGGCGGGCAACGAGTTGCCGTCGCCCGTGCGCAATGACAACGGCAAGCTGGTAGGCGAAGGCCCCTACGCCGACAACGCCTTCCGCTACTACTCGACGGGCCTGAAGTACCAGTTGTCGTCCGACTGGAGCGTGCGCACCGATTACAGCTACAGCTCGACGCGCACGCGCCGCAATGAATCGGTGCTGTTCCTGCAAAACCAGGCAGGCGACTACAACGACTACCGTTCCGACTATGGCGAGGCCTATGGCTACAACCAATGGCAGGGCATGGTCGAAGGCAAGTTCGCCACGGGGCCGCTGACGCATCACGTGGTGGCGGGGGCGTCGTGGCAGAAGCAAAAGAACGACTACAGCGCCGATGGCGTGTACCAGCTGCAAGGCACGGGCAACTTGCGGTCGCAGAACACGAACACGTACTACAGCGTCGGCAGCCAGAACCTGTATCGCGCGGCCGAGATCACGCAAAAGGCGATGTTCGCCAGCGACACCATCGACCTCACCGGCGGTTGGTCGCTGCTGGGCGGTCTGCGCTATACGAATTACGAGCAAGTGGGCTTTGATGCAACGGGCGCGCAGTCCTCGCGCTACGACAAGAACGGCGTGCTGACGCCGACCGTGGCGTTGATGTACAAGATCACGCCGCAGACGATGGCCTACGCCAGCTACATCGAATCGTTGGAGCCGGGTTCGTCGGTGGGCAATCTCTACACGAACTATGGCGCGTTGCTGGACCCGCTCAAGAGCAAACAGTACGAGTTGGGTTTGAAGACCAACCAGGATGACTGGGCGGCCACCGCGGCGCTCTTCCGTATCGAGAAAAAGGCGGAATACGCGAACTCGGCGAACGAACTGACGCAAGACGGCAAGTCGATTTATCAGGGCCTGGAACTGGGCGCGTCGGCGCGAGTGGCAACGAACTGGAACGTGGGCGGCAGCCTGATGTTCCTGGATTCGGAATACAAGAAGGGCAACGCCTATACGGGCAACCGCGTGGCGGGTGCGCCGAAGCTGGTGGCGGCGGCGCAGGTGTCGTACTCGGTGCCGGAACTGCCGGGCCTGAAGCTGCGCGCCGATGTGAAATACACCGGCAACACCATGCTGGGCGCGTCGAACAATGTGCGCGTGGATGACTACGCCATCATCAACATCGGCGCCACCTACGACACGCGCATCTACGGCTACGAGACCACGTTCCGCGCCGGGATCAACAACCTGGCGGACAAGCGCTACTGGCTGTTCCAGTCGTCGGATTACGTGAAGGCCGGCGACCCCCGCACCTACGGCTTGAGCGCCAGCCTGAAGTTCTAAGCGTGCACTTCCCAAAGGCGATCAGGCGAAAAGTCCGCCTGCTCGCCTTTTTTGGCATAGCCCAGCGGGTTGGCCACGACCCGGCAGCCGTCTTTCACGTAGTCATGCGCGCAATGCAGATGGCCGTGCATCCACATATTGGCCAGCGGCAGCAACGCGTCCAGCGCATTGCAGAAGCCCGCGGTGCCGGGCGTGACGCCGTAGCGGGGGTCGGCGCTGGCCAGCGTGGGCGCGAAGTGAGTGATGGCCACCGTCGGGCCGTCAAACGGCACGCGCAGCGCGGCGTCCAGCCATTGCTGGCAGACGAGCCCTTGCTCGCGCATCTGTTCCGCCATGAACGGCGCGCCCTGACGGCGCATTTGCGCCTTTTCCAGATAGAAGTCAGCCGCGCGAAACGCCTTGGCGCGCTTGGCAAGCGCCACGCCTAGCGCGTCGCTGTCTGCGGCCAGCGCATCGAAATCCGTCCATAGCGTGGTGCCGATCAGGCGCACGCCGTCGATGACGCAGGTTTCGCGTTCCAGCCATTGGATGTCGAGGGCGTGGCAGAGCTCGCGCAGGCGATCATGCGTGTCGTCGAAATCCAGGTTGTCGTATTCGTGGTTGCCAGGCACGAACACCACAGGCGTGGGCCAGCCGTTGCGCGGCGCGTAGCTGCCCAGCCCGAAGTCGGTGCCGGCAAGTTTCGAGCCTTCACGGTACGAACCGATGTCGCCCGCCAGCACCAGCAGGTCGGCGCCAGGGGTGGGCCGCGCCAGAAAGGTCGGGTCGGATTCCAGGTGCAGATCAGAGAGCAGTTGAATCTTCATGGCCGATATCTTAGGCGATGGGCCGCGTGCGGCATGCGCCACCGTGCCCATCCATGCGACACTTTCCCATCAGACGGCCCCTTCGGGCGCCGTTACTTACCCACTCAACCCTTGAACAGGAGAAACGTTTATGCGTATCGCAATCGCCACGGCTGCCGCGCTGATCCTGGCGGCCAGCGCACAGGCGCAGCCGCTGAAGAATTGCGGCAATGCCGAAACGCAGACCGACATGAACTTGTGCGCCGACCAGGCCTATCGACAGTCCGACGCCGACTTGAACGCGTCGTACAAAGACGTCACGCAACGGCTGAAAGACGATAAGGCCAAGCTGACCCAATTGCAGGCCGCGCAAAAGGCGTGGCTGTTTTTTCGCGATGCGGAATGTGCATTCTCGTCAGCCGGCACCACCGGCGGCAGCGCCTATCCCATGGTGCTGAGCCAGTGCCTGGACAAGCTGACGCAGGCCCGCACGAAAGAATTGCGCGCGTATCTGAAGTGCGAAGAAGGCGACATGAGCTGCCCCGTACCCGGTAAGCAATGACGATGGCAGCGCGTGAAGACGCCGCGGGCACGTCACCCGCGCCCGGCAAAGCTGGCCTGATTCTTGATGCTGCGGGCGCGCCGCGCTGCTTCTGGCAGCCATCCATGCCGGAATATCACGATCAAGAATGGGGGCGGCCCGTAGGCGGCGACCATCGGCTGTATGAAAAAATCTGCCTGGAAGGCTTCCAGGCGGGCATGGCGTGGATCACCATCTTGCGTAAGCGCGAGGCGTTTCGCGAAGCCTTCGACGATTTCGATTTTGAACGCGTGGCGCGCTACACCGAACAAGATGTGGACCGCCTGATGGGCAACCCGGGCATCGTGCGCAACCGCGCGAAGATCGTGTCCACCATCAACAACGCGCGCCGCGCCGTGGCGCTGGCCGAGGAAACCGGTTCGCTGGCGGGC
>Ga0256904_1000770_pt1 | contig 11132 bp, 8 predicted proteins | sample MC6MC0742MT_FD_190199 | JGI IMG/M metagenome (GOLD analysis project Ga0256904, IMG submission 190199) | Metatranscriptome of enriched soil aggregate microbial communities from Iowa State University, Ames, United States - MC6-MC0742-MT... | ecosystem: Environmental > Terrestrial > Soil >...
CGACAGTCGTTTCAGTAAATCTAAAAGATTAATTTATTTCACAGAAATTTCATCCACAAAAACATAAGCTTCTCCTCCTGCACCTTGATGCCATTCAGGAAGTTTCCCGAAGTGATACGCTTTTACTTTTACATATCTTGCTTCAGTTGGAAGAACCGCTGTTCTGAAATCTTTTACCTGAACATTAGTGTCTTTAGGGTCGATATTATTTTCTAAAGTCTTCAGAAGAATAAATGTTTTGCCGTCCATCGAAGCGTAGTATTCCACTTTTTTAGGCATTAAGATCCACGCTCTGCTGTCCTGTAAATACGTTGAAGAAATTTCATTAATCTGCTGTGGTGATTTAAAATCAATAATTGCTTCTACGGTTTGACCTTGGTAACCTTGCCATTCACCTTTTCTCCAGTTGACCTCTCCGTTGATTCCGTCAATAATTGCCAACTTTCCACCTGCTGTATATTGCGGATTTACCGTTGCGTTGATCGTTACATCCCAATGATTAGGTCTTCTGTTGAAATTGGCTGTGGTAATTCCGCTTTTCTCACCATTTCTTTCCGCATATGTAGAAACCTGAGTTGTTTTGTTGATGGTGAAAGGTTCTTTATACACTTTAAAAGTTTTTCTTACGTTGGCATCACTTTCATCCAAAGTCATATAATATACTTTATCTTTCTCATTCAAAGGAGTGATTTTTACCTGAGTGGTAAATTCAAAAAGACGGTCTGCACTGATAACAGGTGAAGCAGTCTGCTCTGCATATTTTAGGTCTTTAACGGGCTTTATGTTTTCAAAACCTAACTTTTTAAGTTCACTTTTCGGAGTGTTTTTAGTAATGATCCTTGTTGTTCCGTCTTCTAAATGTAATTTAACCTCATCAAAATATGGCGTTACCGTTTCCCATTCAGCTTTCCCAGGTGTAACGGAATAAATTCCCATCGAACTTAAAATAAACCATGCGCTCATTTGTCCGCAATCTTCATTTCCAATCAATCCATCTGGAGTGTTTTTGTAGAAATTATCAAGAATAAATTTGATTTTTTCTTCTGTTTTCTGAGGCTTATCAACGAAATTATAAAGATAAGCGATGTGATGACTCGGCTCGTTTCCTTGTGCGTATTGTCCGATTAATCCGGTAATATCTACCTGTTCTCTACCTGTTGTTTTATCTGAAGCTGAGAAAATAGCGTCGATAAACTGTTCAAATTTTTCTTTTCCGCCATGAGCCTGAATCAATCCGGGAATATCCTGAGGAACGAAATATGAATAATGCCAAGAATTTCCTTCTGTGTAATTGTTGTTGACTTCACTCGGGTCAAAAGGTTCGTACCAGTTTCCGTTTTTTCTTGCCTGCATAAAACCGTTCTTTGGATTGTAAAGGTTTTTCCAATTCTGAGAACGTTTCATGAAGTATTCGTAGTCTTCTTTCTTGTTTAAAATTTTCGCCATTTGAGCGATACACCAATCGTCATAAGCATATTCTAAAGTTTTAGAAACACTTTCATGCTCATCATCAATGCTAATGTAATTTTTCTGTTTGTAAGCATTTAAACCAAAAATATCCTGCATCGCCGAATTTTTTGAAGCCTCAAAAGCTTTTTCATAATCAAAACCGGTAATTCCTTTTGCCATTGCATCTGCAATTACAGAAACTCCGTGATAACCAATCATACATTCGGTTTCATTGGAAGCCAGTTCCCAAACCGGAATTCTTCCGCCTTGTTCGCGTTGTTTGATGAAAGTATTCACAAAATCTGCGGTTCTCTTTTTGTCAATTAATGTCATCAAAGGATGCGCTCCTCTGAAAGTATCCCAAAGTGAGAAAACAGAATAATATCCAAAATCATTCGCAGTGTAAAACTTGTTGTCTCTTCCACGGTATTTTCCGTCAACATCCATATTGATATTCGGTTGCGTGAAAACATGGTACATTGCAGTGTAGAAAATTGCCAGTTTGTTTTTGTCGTCAGATTTTACTTCAATTTTAGAAAGTTCTTTATTCCAGTCTGCAATCGCATGTTTATGAATTTCGTTAAAATCATTTGATTTTCCTTCCGCTAACATGTTTTTTCCGGCACCCTCATAACCTGTAGGAGAAATCGCCACTTTTACACTTATTTTTTCACCTTTTTTAACTGTTGAGGTAAATGCTAAAGCTAATTTAGTTCCCGAAAAAGTATTGTTTTCGTTTTTACCGTTAAAGTTTTTACTTGAAATTTTCATTGGTTTTGAAAATTCAATTCTCGCATAAATGTATTGGTTGGTTGCCCAGGCTTCGCTTCTTCTGAAAACCTCAATGGTTTTGCTGTCGATAATTCTTACTTCACCTTCCAGAAGTTTATCTCTGTGGTTTAAGTCTAAAATAATATTAGCGTTTCCGGCTTTATTAAATTTATATTCGTGATAACCGACTCTTGCGGTGGTCGTCAAACGAACATCGATGTTGTTTTTATCTAATTTAACTGAATAAAAACCTGCCGTTGCTTTTTCGTTTTTGTGAGAAAATTTTGATGAATATTCTTTTGGCGTTAATCCTGGTTTCCCCATCGTAGGCATCAACATAATGTCTCCATAATCCGAAACTCCTGTTCCGTTTAAATGGGTGTGAGAAAATCCGTAGATTACAGAATCGGAATAATGATAACCGCTGCAACCGTCCCAGCTTCCGTCTATTCTTGTGTCCGGAGAAAGTTGTACCATTCCGAAAGGCACAATTGCACCCGGAAAAGTATGTCCGTGACCGCCCGTTCCGATAAAAGGATTTACATATTGCGAATAATTTTGCGAAAACGAATTATGAGCAATTAATCCTAAAAGAACGAATAATATTTTTTTCATGGTTTAAAATTAAAATCGCGCCTAAAATACATAAAAATTAGGTTTGCAAAAGAATTTATCTATCATACTCTTTGTTGATTCTAAATAGCTAAAATTTCCGTAAATTTGTGCTCAATTTATATTTTTATGTTGACTAAAGAAAAGATTCAGGATTTCCTTAAAGAAATTGAAGTTGATGACTTGGTGTCTAATTTTCAAGTAATGGGGAATGACGTTTATATAGATATGACAGCGCATTCGCCGGCAATGCACGAAAAGAAAAAGCTTGAAGCAGCAATGAAGCAGGCTTTTGCAAGCGAATTTGGTGAAGAAATTAATTTAAAACTTAAAATAGTTTCTCCGGAACCAAGTGAAGTTCAGCTAAGCCAGATCAAAGGAAAACAAATCCCTGGAATTCAAAATATTATTGCCATCGCATCAGGAAAAGGTGGTGTTGGTAAGTCTACCGTTTCTGCAAACCTTGCGGTAACTTTAGCGAAAATGGGTTTCAAAGTAGGTTTATTAGATGCCGATATTTATGGGCCATCTGTTCCTACAATGTTTGATACAGAAGGTCAAAAACCAATTTCTGTAGACGTAAACGGAAAAAGTTTAATGAAACCTATCGAAAATTACGGTGTGAAAATGCTTTCTATTGGATATTTTTCAGGAGCAAACCAAGCGGTAGTCTGGAGAGGACCAATGGCTTCAAAAGCTCTGAATCAAATGATCAGAGATGCAGCTTGGGGAGAATTAGATTTCTTATTAATCGACCTTCCTCCGGGAACTGGTGATATTCATTTATCAATTATTCAGGAAGTTCCGGTAACCGGAGCCGTGATCGTAAGTACACCTCAACATGTTGCTTTGGCGGACGTTAGAAAAGGAATTGCGATGTTCAATATGGAAAGTATTAACATTCCTGTTCTTGGATTGATAGAAAATATGGCGTATTTTACACCGGAAGAATTACCTGACAATAAATATTATATCTTTGGAAACCAAGGAGCGCAATATTTAGCTGAAGATTTAGGAATTCCTGTTTTAGGCGAAATTCCTTTGATTCAGAGCATCAGAGAAGCAGGAGATGTGGGAAGACCTGCAGCTTTGCAGGAAGGTTCTAAAATCGCTGAGATTTATACAGAAACAGCGAAGAAAATGGTAGAGAGCTTACTCGAAAGAAATAAGTTTCTTCCGCCAACTGAAGCCGTGAAAATTTCAACAATGGCTGGTTGCTCACCAAAAAAATAATTAAAATAATTTCAAATACATTTTTGAAAACCAAACCCAAATATGGAGACAAATACAACACACGAAGACACTGTAACCCGAGTAATGGAAGCTCTGGAAAGCATTCGTCCGTTTTTGAATAAAGACGGCGGTGATATTGAGCTTTTGGATGTAAAAGACAATACTGTTTTTGTAAAGCTTTTAGGAAACTGTTCAGCCTGTTCTCTTAATTTCTCAACATTGAAATTAGGTGTAGAAAACAGCATCAAACAACATGCTCCTGAAATTGAAAAGGTAGTAAATGTAGAGTAAAAAATAAGACAATATATTTTTTGAAGGCAGATCTTGAAGGTCTGTCTTTTTTTTTTGTTTTGAGGATTTAATATAATTTGAAACAATCTATTCTTCCATCAATTAAATATCAATCCTAACATTTGGATCGTAATGATATACACCATCCGATTTTGCATTAAATTCTCCAGTTTTTTTAATGGTTATTATAAATGCTTCTCTTTTATGTGCAGTATATGATATTTTTGATAGATGTAAGATAAATTCATCATTCAATTCTTTGTAAATATTTCCACTTTTATTATTCTCGTCAATGCCGTATCCATTTAACATGGCAATAAAAAGTGCTTCCTCAACAGTATCTACTTCTCCAAAAAAATTGATTATGTCTTTTTCTCTTGTTATATATTTTTCCTGATTATTTTTATCAATTGCATAAAAATAAGAATAGCAACCACCCGGAATGCAAGGAAAAAATCCGTAGTAATCACTTTCCGACCTTGTTGGAGATAATTTCTTTTTGCCCTTTTGAAATAGGATTTTATTTGATTTAAAATCATAATAAACCAATGCCCAGTTCTTGTAATTTTTACTAGGCTTTATTTTCTTTACTAAATCTTTAATTTCCAGTTTAGGTAATAGAAAGAAAGCATTGTTTTTATCACCTTGTGAAAAAAGAAAAATGCTAAATAACAAAAAGATTAATAAAAAGGTTTTTCTCATATTTATATGTAAAGTTTTAAATATACAAATATCTCCTTTATTAAACCTTGTCAAGGTTAATGAGAAAAAAGCCCCGGAAAAAATTCCGAGGCTTCAAAAGTAAATTATTAAGTAAAAAAAATTATTTCACGATGAATCTCTTCACTTCACCTTCTGAAGTTTTAATTAAATAAACTCCGGTGTTTAGTTTTGAAGTATCGATAGTTAATGCGTTTTTCTCTTTTCCAAGAAGTTTTCCGCTCATATCATATAATTCATAACCTTGAGCTCTGTTAAAATAAAGAGTATTTCCTTTGTTTACAGGATTCGGGAAGATATTGAAGCTAGCTTTCTCTGTTTTCACTTCACCTGTCGATAATGTTGAAGATGGTATTACTTCATACATTGATAAAGTTCCGCTAATTTCGTTGGCAACGACCACGTAACCTTTTCCGTTATTCATATTTGCTGGTGGAATGTAGGTAATCCCTTCCGGACCGTTATCTCCACCAAATGCAGAAGTCGATCTTGAATGTTTGTAATCTACAAAAGTGACGTTGTTGGGATCTGTTACGTTGTAAACCATCACACCTCCGGTTCTTTCCAAAGTGATGAAGGCAAAAGTTTGTCCGGCAATAGTTCCTAAAGTTACCCCTTCAGGTTCAGGGCCTTTTGCACGGCTTCGGTTTTTAGCTCCGTTTGCTTCGTTATCTGCATTGAAAATCAAAGGATGATTGGCTGCAATATATCTTTCAAACCTGTCTCCACTATCGTAAACGATTTGTTTGGTGTCTGCATTGAAAATAGAGAAAGATCTTGCTCCTAAAGCATGAATTTCTTCAAAATCTGCGTCTCCGTCTGTGTTTCCGTTTACATTGGTCACTCTGAATCTTCCTAAGTTATGGGAAGCTTTTAAAACAGAAGCATTCGGGAAAATGGTTGAGTCTAAAGTATATCCATTCGCTCCAACGGTTGTCCTTTCGCTGAATCCACCTAAATCTTTTTCGTCACCTTCGTTTGCGGTAACCAGATAATTGGTGTTTCCAACTTTAAAAGAAGCCATCGCATCAGGATTGTAATATGCTTTTACAGGCCAGTTTGCGATAAGAATTTCGCCGTTGTTGTCTGAAGCGTCAAAGCCGTTTCCTGGAAGATTCATATCTTTTTTTACCCAATCCCCAAATATTTCCTAACGTATTGTTGCTGAGATTAACTTCGATAATTCCGTTGTTTTCCTGACAAGATACCCATGCTTTTTGGCTGTCTGCGCTTATGGCAATATATTCAGGTTCAAGATCCTGCGCCAAAGTGCTTGTCGATTTTACTTTTCTTCCGCCTGAACTGATAAATGCAGCTTCCTGGCTGTTGTAACCTGTAAAACTAAGTGTAGTAACATTTAACTGAGTTAAATTATTAATTCCACCTGAAATATCGATAATACTGATTGAACCTTCAGGATCTACCGTATAAGCATCGTTTGGTTCGCCTTCATTTGCTGTCATTACTTTTGTTCCGTCCGGAGTAAATGTAATCATGTCTGGTAAAACTCCTACAGTAACTTGTTTTAAGAAATTTCCGTTGATATCAAAGAAAACTACCGATCCATTTTGTTGTGCGTTTGTTCCGTTTGGTGAGGCTACAGCAACAAGCCCGTTTTTCACGGCAATACTTGTAATTCCGCCATAAGGAGTCATGTTTACCGTGTTGATTACCGACGGAGCTAAGGGATTTGTAAAATTAATAATATCAAAAACATCCGTTAAAGAACTGATGGTAAATAATTTTTGAGTTGCAGGATCATGCACTACAATTTCTGTTGAACTGTTATTATTTCCAGAAGGATCAAAACTTCCGATGTAATTTAATGTAATCTGATTAGAAGGAACGGGAGCCGCTTTATCATTATCGATAATATAAACGGTAGAAGTAGTGTCTCCGGTAATTGTTGTTCCTACAGGATTTTCTAAACTTAAAACAAAATATTCTGCTTGCTGTTCTTCCAAAGTATCATCAAGAATCGGAATATTTACCGTAACACTTGTTGTAGAAGGAGTAATGTTGATTGTTTGGCTAGTAAAGGTAAAATCACTGCTGTTTGCGGTGTTAAAAGAAGCAGGTTTCACAACCAAATTCGCCGTTGCATTGGAAGGGTTGGTTACATTTATTTTAAATGCTAAAGTTCCTGCGTTTTCGTTAACCTTAATTAAAGTTTTATCTAAAGAAATACTTGTTCCTGCCGTTGTGAAAATACTAGAAGTTGCCGTAGTTACTGCGTTATCGCTTGTATCTTCCACCATATTTGGTTTTAAAGCTAAATAATAAGCCTGATTTGGAACCAAACCTCCCGTAGGAACTACTGTAATTACATTATTTGCGAACGTTGTTGTAAATGGAACAACATTTCCTGTAGAGTTTCCTAAACGTAATTCAACTAAACTTTGTGCATTTGCCGAAGTAATTGCAGAGTTATCAATTAATCTTACATTTTCATTAAACGTAATCGTAGGATTTACTGTTGTAGAAGCATTGTTGATGTTATTTGCAGGCAAATAAGCAACGGTTGGTGGAGTAGTATCGGTTCCGCCAACAGAAGTTGCGTCCAATGTAAAATTATCGAATCTGTTATTTCCAACAGCTCCGCCGCCACCTTGAGTAAACTCAGCTTTTAATTTGAAATTAGGGTTATTTGAAACTCCTGTAACATTCGAAAAGTCAAATGTGATCAATTGCGGATTAGCATCTAATGAAGTAACCGTTTGGTAAGGTACAAAAGTAGTTCCGTCTAAAGAGTAAGACCAATTTTGATTTCCTGCACCCGAACCCGATCTTCTTGTAGAAAATTTCACCACAACATTGTTATATCCTGTCGTTGGCAAATTAAACTGTACATTTCCGTTGATCGGATAATTGTATCTCAAATGCGTTCCGGAAGCATCTCCGTTTCTTGCATTTAAATTATCTACATTAAAGTTTTGTGATGTTCCGCCAGCAAAATCAATAAAAGTATCTGTACTTCCTGTTCCTGTAGAAACAGCGGTGATAGAACCATTCAAAAGCGTTGAAGTAGCGGTTGTGATTGCCGCAACGGACGCATTATTATTAAAGTTCCAATAGTGAACTAAAGTGCTTTGTCCTGAAACTGCGCCATGAAATAAAGCAGCAATAGGAAGTAAGCCTCTCAAAAGGTATTTGTTTTTCATTTTTACTAATTTAGATTGTTGCAAAAATGAAGATTGTAAGTTGTGAGGGTTTTAAGCGAATTTTAAGATTTGATTAATAATTTGTTTTAAAAGGTGATGATTCTTTAAATTATTGTTAAATATTTATGTTTTATGAAAATAAGTAATATGATTTTTATTCCGAGATTGTATTTTTTGTATAATTATTCTATGTCAGGTAGAAGTCCTGTTGTATGACCGCTTAATTTTCCTGATTCTTCAATAGATTTCATTTTCTTTTTTTCTATGAATTTTCCTGTCCATGGATTGAAAACATAAACATCAAATTTATATACTATACCCTTTCTGTCTTCAGATTTTTCATAGTGGATTTTATCCACTAGATTTGTAATATAATATCTAAAATATCCATTAGTTTTCTGATTTTCCCAAATTAAATACTCTTGAACTTTACTATTGTTGTTATTTTTTAGTCCCTTTGTATTTGCAATTGCGATTGCATTTTCTTTTGAAATTCTGAATATTCGATTTTTTTCTTCAATTTTTTCAAAACCAGCGTAATTATAATAATGTTCTTGCGGAACAAGCCTTCCATTTTTATTAATTTCGATTCGTAAATAGATTGGCTTATCAGTTTTTTTTAATCTTACACTGTAATCGAAAATAAATGAATTAGGCTTGCCAGAGAGAGGCTCATCCCAAGAACCAACATATTTACCATCTTGATATGCGTAGCAATAAAACTCGAAAATTACATGATTATTCATAAACTTTTCGCCATAATTTTCAAGAATCAATTTGTCAGCTTTTTTTTTCGTCTCAACTAATAAATTATGATATGGGTAAAGATTTGAATTAATAATACACGTGTTATTATCATAATCTCTTGTATACATCAAATCACCATTTTCATTATATTCTTGCCAAATTCCTAACCGTTTATGCTGTTTTGTAGTCCAGCCTTCACTGTTTAATTTTAGTGTATCATCTATGAATGTAACTCTGCTCCAAATGGAATCTTTAGACTTATATATTTCATTGAAGACTTTATATTTTGAATTCTTGACTATTTCAATGTAGCTGCTATCAGTTTCTATTTTTTTTCTTTCAAATTGAGAATAAATAAAAATATTAATAAGTATAAAATAAATTATTGAAACTTTCTTGAAATACATAATTCGTTATATAAAATCATCCAAAAATCCTTAGTTTTTGAAATTAATAGATTAAAAAACTTAAAGTTGATTATTCTGTTTCTCCCCCGAAACTCTCTCATAAATATTATGAATCAAACCATCCGCAACAGAAATTTTCGGTACAAATATTTTATTAATATCTGCCCAATGCATTACGAGATTGTAGATTTTCAAAGCATGAACCAAAACATCGGCTCTGTCTTCTCTGAAGCCGTATTTTGTCATTCTTTCGTCAACGGTAAGTGTGTTGAATTCTTTGTAAGCTTTCTTCAGATAAGCAATAGACATGGGTTTTCCGTCTTTGGTTTTGCTCATTGAGAAAACTTTGTTGATGTTTCCACCCGAACCGATGGCTACAATTTGTTTTTTACTGGTGATATTTGCCTTAATTTCTTCTTTCATTTCTTTCCAGTTGTCTTCTGTCACGAGGTTGTTGAGAAGACGAATTGTTCCGATATTGAAAGATTTTTCGTAGACCATTTTGTCATTTTCGTAGAATGTAAGCTCGGTAGAACCTCCACCAACATCTACATAAAGATAGGCAAAATCTTTGTCGAGACCTTCTGCAACGTGATTTTCATAGACCAAAGTTGCTTCTTCGTCTCCGGAAATAATTTCTATGGTAATATCTGAATGATTTTTTACTTTTTCAATAATTTCTTTACCATTTTCGGCATCACGCATGGCGCTCGTTGCGCAGGCTCTGTAATGTTCTACTTTGTAAACTTTCATCAAATCACTGAAAATCTTCATAGAATCTAAGACCATTTTTTCTCTTTCGGTACCGATTTTTCCAAGGGTGAAAACATCCATTCCTAATCGTAAAGGTATTCGGAGAAGATTTAATTTAATAAACTCAGGTTTTCCGTTTTGAATTTTTACCTCATTGATTAAAAGTCGGGCTGCATTACTTCCTATGTCTATCGCTGCAATGATCATTTTGATTGTATTTTATTGATTTACAGTTATTTGATTTGCGGTTTGGTGATTTTTAAAGGCCAAATTTACGGAAATATTATTTTGTTATTATTAAATCCTCTTTTATTGATGCTACTTTGCAGAAGTTTTTGCTTTCAGATATTTATAGGTTTCAATCTGTGAGCGACATTCTTTTTCACCATTGCTGATGTATTCGTTGCTGAGTTTTTTGTCTAAAATTCTCGCTTTTACATTATCTTTTAGCTGAATATCAAGAATATCTTTCAATTCTTTTTTAAGATTTTTATCGGAAATTTTCGCAGCTGCCTCTATTCTGTAATCTAGGTTTCTATTCATCCAATCGGCAGAAGAAATGTAGATGTCTTCGGAACCTTTATTGTAAAAATACATCACTCTTGCATGTTCCAGATATTCGTCAACAATACTTATTGCTTTAATTTTCTGCTTAAATTCTTTCTGATTGATCGCACAATAAATTCCTCTTACAATCACTCTGATGACCACACCTGCTTCTGCAGCCTCATACATTTTGGTAATTAAAGCACGGTCGCTTACAGAATTTGCCTTAATAATCATTTCTGCTTTTCTTCCGGCTTTAGCTTCTTCAATTTCTTTATCGATGTGGTGTACGATTTTTTCACGCATAAATTGCGGACAAACCATAAGCTTTTTACAAGTCTTTAGAACTGAAAGATAATCCTCCTTCGGTTTTTTCAGTACGGTAAAAACTTTATTGATATCTGCCATAATGCCTCTGTCAGAAGTCATTATTAAATGGTCA
>Ga0256904_1000773_pt1 | contig 11117 bp, 9 predicted proteins | sample MC6MC0742MT_FD_190199 | JGI IMG/M metagenome (GOLD analysis project Ga0256904, IMG submission 190199) | Metatranscriptome of enriched soil aggregate microbial communities from Iowa State University, Ames, United States - MC6-MC0742-MT... | ecosystem: Environmental > Terrestrial > Soil >...
ATAAGGATCGTGCTGGAACGGCAGCCGCACCTGTTGCAAGTCGCGTGCTTCGATACCGCCTTTCACCGGCATCATTCGGAAATTGCAGACCGATATGCGATTCCCGATCGATTCTATCGAGAAGGTGTGCGCCGCTACGGCTTTCACGGGTTGTCCTATGAATATATCTCATCGAGGCTTCGACACGTTGCTCCGGAGATTGCCGACCGCCGAGTCGTCGTCGCTCACCTGGGAAGTGGCGCATCGATGTGTGCGCTGCTGGCGGGCAAGAGTATTGAAAACAGCATGGGATTTACGGCTCTGGACGGTTTGCCGATGGGAACGCGCCCAGGGCAAATCGATGCCGGCATCGTGCTTTATCTCATGAATGAAAAGGGAATGAGCGTTAAAGACGTCGAGCATTTCCTTTATCACGACTGCGGCCTCAGGGGCCTGTCGGGCATCAGCAACGATGTTCGGGATTTGCTCGCAAGCGCCGACCCACGAGCCAAGCTGGCAATGGACTACTTCGCGTATCGCATCGCACTTTTCGGTGGGATGCTCGCGACGGCATTAGGGGGAATCGATGGCTTGGTCTTCACCGCCGGAATTGGAGAAAACGCGCCGGCGGTCCGTCAGGCCGTAGTCGACCGCCTGTCCTTCTTCGGCATCGAATTATCGGAAGCGGCCAATGCCAAAAACGAGCTACGCATCTCCTCGGAGGGATCGCGCGTTGGCTGCTATGTCGTGCCGACCGACGAAGAGCTGATGATCGCAAGGCACACACTCGAAATGTTGCGAAAACATGAAATGCCCAAGGAGATGCGGGCATGATCGATGTTTCATCGCTGAACCTGCTCAAAGGTAAAAAGGCACTCGTTACCGGTATAGCAAACGATCAATCCATCGCCTGGGGATGTGCCAAGGCATTCCACGCCTTCGGCGCAGAAATTGCGATCACATATCTCAACGAGAAAGCCAAACCTCACGTTGAACCTCTAGCCAAGGAGGTCGGCGCACCCATCTTCATGCCTCTCGATCTCCAGCACGAAGGGCAGCTTGAGGTCGTTTTCGAAAAAATTGCGAAGACGTGGGGAAAGCTCGATCTCTGCCTGCACTCCATTGCGTTTGCTCCCAAGGACGACTTGCAGGGCCGCGTCGTCGACTGTTCGAAGGATGGATTTCTCCGCGCAATGGAGATTTCGTGCTGGTCGTTTATCAGGATGGCCAAACTTGCGGAGCCGCTTATGACGTCCGGCGGCACGTTGTTCACGATGACCTACTACGGCTCGCAAATGGTCGTGGAGCATTACAACATGATGGGCCCAGTGAAGGCCGCGCTTGAATCGGCAACGCGATACTTGGCCGCCGAATTGGGACCGAAAGGCATCAGGGTGCACGCGATATCACCCGGCCCGCTGAAGACTCGCGCCGCATCGGGCATCACGGCGTTCGACAAACTTCTTCAAAAAGCACAATCAAAAGCGCCGAGCCGAAGTTTGGTTTCGATCGATGACGTCGGCGTTGCGGTAGCCTTTCTCGGCATGGATGGAGCGAAGCTGATAACCGGCGAAACGCTCTATATCGACGGCGGTTACCACATCATCGATTAGCTCCATCACTCACAATTCGACCAAGACGGCTGCTTTCCTGCTTCTCAGCTTTAAGGACAGCGTCGAAGCAGCCGAAATGGGTATATAGAACTCTTGGTGTGTCGCGCGACGTGTAGGCTCGGGTCAAAAGCGGTCATTGCGGCAGCAGCGCGCCGCTTCTCAGACGCTTTAACTGGATAAAATTGAAGATATTCACCGTCGCCACAAAGTTCGTGCAATGATGCTGCGCGAGGCGGTCTAGGCTTCCGATTGACGTCCGCCGTGCAAAAGCGTCGACACCGGGAGAGAACTGTCATGACCGACGACAAACCTGCCGCAAGACCCGACGTCACCAAGGATTGGCAAGCGACCAAGGATCAGAAGTCCGCCGCCACGCGCCTTCGCATTTTCGCGGCGCTCGCGTGGCTCGTCGCCATTGTCGGCGAGATCGTCGCGATTGTTTTGCTCTTCCGGCATAAGTTCGACGAGGGAAATCTGCCGCTGCTGATCGGCCTCCTGGTCGGGATCGCGATCTTCGCGATTGCCGGAAGCATGCTGTGGAAGGCCGCCAACCAGCACGATCCGGCCCGCGAATCCGACAAGGCCAGGTACTTCTTCCAAAACCAGCTCGGCGCAATCATCACAGTGATCGCGTTCCTGCCGCTGATTTTTCTAATTCTGAACGACAAGAATCTGGACCCGCGGAGCAAGAAGATTGCCGGCGGTGTGGGCGCCGCGCTGGCCGTGGTCGCGACGGCGTTGGGGGTTAGCTACAATCCGCCGTCGGTCGAACAGTACACCCAGGACATGAATGCTTGCGCGACCCAGATTAAGGCGGGACAGCCGACGACGGCCTGTTCGCCCGAGGTCGCCGCCCAGGCGCAAGATATCGCCAGGGACTCCGCCGCGGTGGCGGCTGCGACGAAGGATGCGGCCAACCCTGCTGGTCGAGATGTCGTGTATTGGATCGCGCCGGAAAACGGAGCCAAGAAGACCGACACTCCGCATGTTTTCCACCTCTGCGAAGGCGTGAGTCCGTTGAAGGATAAGACCGTGAATCACGGCTCCGTGACGGAGGCCTACGCGCAGAACGCCATCCGCATCACGAAGCAGATCGAGATGGAACAGAAGCAATGCGGGTTCTCCAGCTCGAAGTGAACCCGCTCGCGGAGCTGAAGTCGAGAGTGGTCAAGCTGGCATGTCGGCTATGTCGGAGGCGATCGTTCGTACGACCCGCTAGGGCCTACTTACGCGGTTAGTCGATTATCGCCGCGCCGAGTTCTCGTCATTGTTCAGCAGCGCGTCGCTTCAAAAGCGAATTTGATTGGATTTTGTTAATGGCGCACCCGGTAGGATTCGAACCTACGACCTCTGCCTTCGGAGGGCAGCACTCTATCCAGCTGAGCTACGGGTGCTAAAGAGGCGAGACTGATAGCCCATTCCCGCGTCTCTAGCAAATAGGCTTGCTTGATACGCTGGGGCGAAATGCGGTCCCGTGGGGTGAGGCTCAGCGCCTCACCCGAGCGGGCGCGAACGGATGTTTGTGGCTCTGCAGTTCTAGTAGCGGCAGGGACTCGCGACGACGACGCATTTGGCCAGCAGGATTGCGCCTTTCTTGCAATCCCATTGCCGGTTCCGGGCGTTTCGGAAATCGGCATAGCGTGGGCCATAAAGCCGGGCGACGGTTGCTTTCCAGTGTGCGCGGGCTTCGGTTCGGGCCTTAGCGGACCCGGCACCCAGGATGCCGGTCGCGGTGGCGGAGGCCTCGACGGGGGCACGGCAGCGCGGCAAGGCGTTGGCTTCGACCGAGCCCAGTCCGGCGGCCGATACGAAGACGAGCACGGCGATCAACTTTCCTTTAGCGTGCATGACAAACTTCCCTCACGTTACGCCCGCCTGCCGTCCGTGTTCATCGAGCGATGTTATGACGGCAGCCAGCAGATCCTATTCGTCAGTGTGAGATCAGCCATGCCGCCTCGTGCGCTGTCAACGGAGCGGGCACGCAACGGGCGGAATGATTCGGTAGTGTGGGATTTTGGCCGGAAGGACCGATTTCGCGGATTTTTGGCCGCAAGAGAACGTAGCTTCCAAGACCCGCTGGTCACGCCAGCCGATCGCCCTATAGTGCGGCGCCATGACGAACAAATCGACCACACAGCAGGCGCAAGCCGAACAATCTTCCGAGATCGCCGAGGCCGTCCCTGTCGGCAAAGGCAGCCACGTGTACTTGATCGACGGGTCGGGCTACATCTTTCGCGCTTTCCACGCATTGCCGCCTTTGACACGGCCTTCCGACGGCTTGCCGGTGGGGGCGGTGCACGGCTTTTGCCAGATGCTTTGGAAACTGCTGCGGGAAACGAAAGCTTCCGAAGCACCGACCCACATGGGCGTGATTTTCGATGCCGGACGGGAGACGTTTCGCAACGAGATTTATCCCAAGTACAAGGCGCAGCGTCCGCCGCCGCCGGAAGAGCTCGTGCCGCAGTTTCCGCTCATTCGTGACGCTGTCAGAGCGTTCAACGTCGCGTGCGTCGAACTCGACATGTATGAAGCCGACGATCTTATTGCGACTTACGCGAAGCACGCGGTCGATGCCGGCGCCGACGTCACGATCGTTTCGTCCGATAAGGATTTGATGCAGCTCGTGCGGCCGGGCATCACGATGTTCGACGGCATGAAATCGAAGCGCATCGGTCCCGACGAGGTCTTCGAGAAGTTTGGCGTTAGTCCTGAGAAAGTTGTCGATGTGCAGGCCCTGGCGGGCGATTCAGTCGACAACGTGCCCGGCGTGCCCGGCATTGGCGTCAAGACCGCAGCCGAACTGATCGGCGCTTATGGGGATCTCGAAACGCTGTTGTCGCGCGCCGGAGAAATCAAACAGCCGAAGCGCCGCGAGAAGCTCATCGAATTTGCCGAGCAGGCGCGGATTTCGCGCCGCCTGGTGCTGCTCAAGGACGACGTTGCGCTCGAAACCGGGATCGATTTGTTCGGCGTACAGGAGCCGCGCGCCGAAGCCTTGCTCGGCTTCTTGCGTACGATGGAATTCAACACTTTGACCAAGCGGATCGCCGAAGGGCTTGGCGCAGAGGCGCCACCGCCGCTGGCGGTTTCCGTCGGCGTGAGCGTCAAAGCCAATGCGGGTGCGAAGACTGACGATCTGGAAGCCCTGGAGGAAAGTGCGCCGGAGGAAGCGTCTCCGGCCGCGGCTGTTGCTGCCGGCGCCGCGATCGCGCGTGCGCAGCCGATAGACCGCAGCAAATACGAGACGGTGACGACGCGAGCGCGTCTCGAGCATTGGATCCGGCGCGCTACGGATGCCGGTCGTGTCGCGTTCGATACGGAGACGACGGATATCGACGCCATCGAGGCCGATCTTGTCGGGCTGTCGCTTGCCGTGTCGCCGGGCGAGGCTTGCTATATCCCTCTCGGTCATACCGGGCCGAGTGGCGATCTTTTCGGCGGCGACGACAATCGTCCAACTCAGCTCGATGGCGCAGAGGCGTTGGCGTTATTGCGTCCGCTGCTGGAGGATGCCTCGGTTCTGAAGATCGGGCAGAACATCAAGTACGATCTGCTCGTGATGAAGCAGCGTGGTATCGATGTCGCGCCGTTCGATGACACGATGCTGCTGTCGTATGCACTCGATGGTGGGCGCGGGCAGCATGGCATGGACGCGCTGGCCGAGCGCCATCTCGGCCATAACTGCATGACGTTTGCACAGGCGATGGGCCACGCGCCGGGAGCCAAGAAGTCGGACAAGACGTTCGCGGCGATGCCGCTCGACAAGGCGACCGAATACGCGGCGGAAGACGCCGACGTCACCATGCGGCTCTGGATGGCGTTGAAACCGCGTCTCGCGGCGGAACGGATGACGGCGGTCTACGAGACGTTGGAGCGGCCGCTGGTTTCTGTCATCGTCGCGATGGAGAATGCGGGCATCAAGGTCGATCGCGATATTCTTTCGCGGCTTTCGAGCGCCTTCGCGCAACGGACGGTACGACTCGAAGAAGAAATCAACGGGCTCGTCGGGCACAAGTTCAATCTCGGCTCGCCGAAGCAACTCGGCGAACTGCTGTTTGACCGCTTGAAGTTGCCGGGTGGCAAGAAGACGAAGAGCGGACAATGGGAAACACGGGCCAACCTGCTCGATGAACTTGCTGCGAACGAAGACGTGCATGGAGACGCGCGCCGCCTGATCAATACGATGCTCGAATGGCGGCAGATGACGAAACTCAAATCAACGTACACGGATGCGCTGCCTGCCTACATCAACGCGCGGACGGGACGCATTCATACGAGCTACGCGCTGGGGGCAACGACGACGGGCCGTCTCGCGTCCTCCGATCCCAATCTCCAGAACATTCCGATCCGTACGAAAGAAGGCCGCGAGATTCGCACGGCATTCATTGCGGAGAAGGGAATGACGCTCGTTTCTGCCGACTATTCGCAGATCGAACTCCGGGTGCTGGCGCACGTTGCCGATATTCCGCAACTCAAGACCGCATTCGCGCAGGGTCTCGATATTCACGCGATGACAGCGTCGGAAATGTTCGGCGTACCGGTGAAGGATATGCCGCCGGATGTACGCCGCCGCGCCAAGGCAATCAACTTCGGCATCATCTACGGTATCTCCGCTTTCGGCCTTGCCAATCAGCTCGGCATCAGCCGCGAAGAGGCCGGTGATTATATCAAGACGTATTTTCTGCGGTTTCCCGGCATTCGCGACTACATGGATGAAACGAAGAAGCAGGCGCACGCGCACGGATACGTGGAAACGATTTTCGGGCGGCGCATCCACTATCCGGAGATCAACACGAAAAATCCGTCGATGCGCGGCTTCCTCGAGCGTGCGGCGATCAACGCACCGATCCAGGGTTCGGCTGCCGATATCATTCGCCGGGCGATGATCCGTATGCCGGGAGCGCTCGCCGACGCGAAGCTGCCGTCGGCGCGGATGCTTCTGCAGGTGCACGACGAACTTGTTTTCGAGGTTGCCGAGCGCGATGCTCCGGCTCTGATTAAAGCAGCATGCCGGGTGATGGAAACGGCTGCGGAGCCGGCCGTCAAACTCTCAGTGCCGATTCACGTTGATGCGAAAGCCGCCAACAACTGGGATGAGGCGCACTGAGGCTTGCTTGTTCGGCGTATGGGGAGTGGCTTTGGCGCGGTTACTCGCTGACGGCTGCCGGCGTGTGCTTGCCGTTGACGTTGTTTAGGGCCGCCGATTTCTTGCGCCAGTCGGGCGCGCGTTCCGGCGAGACCTTCTGTGCGCGATACGGGCGGGAACTGTGCGTATCTTCGCCGCCCGTCATCCGCTTGTAGTTGGCCGAGCGGATAAACTCGCGGATGCGCGGCTGAATCTCGGTACGCCAGCGCGTGCCGTTGAAGACGCCGTAGTGACCGACGCCGGCCTGCACGTAATGGACTTTTTCATCGGCGGGAATCGATGTGCAGAGGTCGTGCGCAGCTTCGGTCTGTCCGAGCCCACATATGTCGTCGCGCTCACCCTCGACGGTCATCAGCGCGGTTTTTGTGATCTTCGAACAATCGACGAGCTCGTTTCGGTGCACCATCTTTTTGTCTGGGAGAAGATGATCCTGGAAGACGGCCTGCACGGTCTGCAGATAGAACTCGGCGGTCAGGTCCATCACCGAGAGATATTCTTCATAGAAGTTCTGGTGCTGATGGACGCTATCGCAATCGCCCTTGACCAGATTGTTGAAGAGATCGACGTGGGCGTTCATGTGACGTTCGAGGTTCATCGTCATGAAGCCGGTGAGCTGCATGAACCCCGGATAGACGGGCCGCATGAAGCCGGCGTGCGGAAACGGCACGGTCGAGATGACGTTCTGCTCGAACCACGCAATTGATCTTTGGGCGGCGAGATCGTTGACCTTCGTCGGATTGCGGCGGGTGTCGATCGGACCACCCATCAGCACAAGTGAGGCCGGTTGCTTCGGCTCATCCCGAGCCGCCATCAATGCCGTGGCGACGAGGGCGGGAACCGCAGGCTGGCACACCGCCATGACATGCGTGTTGTCGCCGACGAAGCGAATGAATTCCATGAGGTATTCGACGAAATCGTCGAAGTCGAAACGCCCGGCGGCGATTGGCACGTCGCGGGCGTCGATCCAGTCGGTGATGTAGACGTCATGCTCCGGGAGCATGGCCTCGACGGTTCCGCGCAACAGCGTGGCGTAATGGCCAGACATCGGCGCGACAATCAGGACTTTGGGGTCGTGGCGCTTGCCGGCCACCGCCTCGTCGCGGGCGAAGTGCAGAAGCTGACAGAACGGCTTGGAGAGGGCCACTTCCTCTTGGACGGGCACTTTCACACCATCCATTGAGACGTGTTCAATGCCGAAGTCGGGTTTGCCGTAACGGCGAGTCAGATTTTCGAACACTTCACAGGCCGCAAGCATATTCTTGCCGGCCAGAGTGTAACTCATCGGGTTCAGCGGCCATCCGAGCGTGTGACGCAGAGCTTGAACACCGAATCGGACGGGGGACATGAACGCGTGGGCCATTTCATAGGCGTAATAGTTCATATCGCTGCGAATCCCTTGTTTTTCCGTCGGATTTTTACGGTCGTCTCCAGCTCGCAAAGCAGCATGTTGTTGCTGCATTGCATTAGTATAGAACGATTGTATTGTGCCACAATCCAGAAAGCATTTGTTTACCCATTGATTCTGCGGGACATGCAGGAAAGGTACAGTTCCCGCCGGAACACTAGTGCGCTGCGACTCTGCCGCGCCGCACAAATTGAACGCCGAATTTGAACGGTTGAGCCGGACCTTAGGTTCAGTGTAGCCACTCATTTTGCGCCAACTTTCTCTGCAAATCCCGTACCGGGGCTTCCCATGACAACGCAGAATCCCGCGCCGACGCCGTCTTCGGCCCAATGGTTGCGGCGTTTTGTCAATGTGGAGCCCGGCGAGATCGCGGCGCTGCTGGCGTCTTTCGCGATGTTTTTCACGCTGTTATCGGCCTACTACATCGTTCGGCCAGTGCGGGACGAGATTGGGGTGACGCTGGGCAAGGATGCCCTGCATCAGCTCTTCACGGTCGTTTTCCTCGTGATGATCGTGCTGGTGCCGCTTTTCGGTTTTGTCGCCACGCGCTTTCCGCGCCGGCTGGTTCTCCCGTCGATTTACATCTTCTTCGTGCTCAACCTCGTCGGCTTCTGGCTGGCCATGCGAACGGACAGCAGAAATGTCTGGGTCGCCGGAACATTTTTCGTTTGGGCCAGCGTTTTCAATCTCTTCGTCGTTTCGCTGTTCTGGAGCCTGATGTCGGAGCTGTGGTCGCATGAAGAAGCAAAGCGCCTCTACGGCTTCATTTCAGCGGGCGGCACCGCCGGGGCGCTCATGGGGCCGCTGCTGACTCAGGGCTTCATCAGAGTTTTGGCGCCCGTCGATCTGCTGCTCGTTTCGGCATTTCTGCTCGCGGCTTCGGTGGCAGCGGGCTTCATCGTGCGCTCGCGGAAATCCGGGGGCGGCGCGGAGTCCGACGCGGCGGGCGGTGGCATCCTGGACGGCGCGATCAAGGTTTTCACGACGCCGCTTTTCGCGCGTATCGCGCTGTTCGTTTTCCTGGCGAATATCGTCGGGACGTTCTTCTATCTGGAGCAGGCGCGTCTCGTCGCCTCGACGATCCACGACAGCGCCGCGCGCGTCGAGTTCTTTTCGGGCCGCGATCTGCTGGTCAGCATCGCGACGTTTCTGATCGAAGTTTTCGGCACGGCGCGCGTGCTTCGCCGTTTCGGCGTGACGATCGCCTTGCTGGCGCTTCCTGTCACGGCGGCGGTCGGCACGCTTCTGTTGAGTTTCGACGCGGCGCTATGGGTGGTCGCGGCCGTGATGGTCGCGGAGCGTATCGCCGCTTTCTCGCTCGCCAATCCGGCGATCAAGGTGATCTATACGCTGGCGACGCCGGACGAGAAATACAAGGTTCAGAACTTCATCGACACGGTCGTTTTTCGTGGTGGCGATGCGGCGTCGGGCTGGCTTTATTCCAGCCTCAGCGGCGGGCTCGGATTTGCGGCGAGCTCAATGGGCGCGGTGGCGCTGCCGTTGGTTCTTGTCTGGGTCTGGGTGGCGCGGCAGCTCGGTGCCGATCACCGGAAACGCGCTGCGGACGTTTCTCAAACAGCGTGATGGTCGCCGATCCGACGACGGCCGTGGTGTGGCCGTGCGTCTCGATCGTTCAGCGACCGCCGCGACGTGGCGGGCCGCCCGGCCGCGATCCTCCGGCGAAATCGCCGCTTCCCTGTCCGGGACGAGTGTCCTTGTGACGGAAGTTGATGCGCCCCTTGGTCAAGTCGTAGGGCGTCATTTCAACGGTTACCCGATCTCCCGCGAGAATGCGGATACGGTTCTTCTTCATGCGCCCCGATGTGTACGCGATGACCTCGTGCCCGTTATCGAGCTTCACGCGGCAGCGGGCATCGGGGAGCACCTCATCCACCACGCCCTCGAACTCGAGCATTTCTTCTTTCGCCATTCGATCTCCGAACGTCCTTCGTCGTTGGTCGTGTGAATATCGGATGTTGCCCGATATGAAAAGCGGGGAGCAGACGAGCTGCTCCCCGCATGAGTGGAGTGGTCTCGAAACGCTTAGAGCGGACGAAGATTCACAGCTGCGATCTTGCCGTTACGGCCGCGTTCGGTTTCGAAGTAGATCTTCTGGCCTTCGCGAAGCGACTGAAGTCCGGCGCGCTCAACAGCAGAGATGTGCACGAAAACGTCGTTGCCACCTTCTTCCGGTTGAATAAAGCCGTAGCCCTTCTGACCATTAAACCACTTCACAGTCCCGTTCGACATTCAATGCCTCCAAAGCATACATGCGTCCTCCGGCAGAATGACCGGAGGCCATCAAATCGCGCGATGGAGACGTCTTAGGGCAGGCGGTAGCGCTGTCGAAGAGTAAGCCAAGGCGTGTTCGATGGCGACTATATGCCTTGCTCCCGAGAGAAAGGCAAGATCGCCGCAGGCCTTTCCGGGGTTGCCGGAGGGCACGAATGGCTTTGGAATTCCAGATGTTTCGAGGTGTTTATCAAGATCAGAAGCGGGGGTAAAGAGAGACGGCGAGCGCCCCGCGCTCGCCCCCCATTTCTCGTGTGCGACTTATGTGCGTCCGCTCGGACGGTTCAGAGCGACGAAATGCGGACCGATGTCGACGTGAATGTGGTCCATGTCGCTGTAGGTCATGACCCCGCCGTTGTGGTGGTGGGCGATGAGCCATTGGACCACTTGGCCTTTATGTCCCGGCACGCGGAAGTCGATGGCCCGGCCGGAAGCATGCTTCGAAGGGTAGTTGGTGCCCGCGATTTTCGCACCCGGACGGCACGTCGAGACGATCTGGACGTTTCCAAATTTGGCGCGAATGCGATTGAGAAGCGCGCGTGCCTCCCAAGTCAGGCAAGTTACCGACGTGCCGCCCGAACGATGCGAGCCCCTGGCATCGGCCGTCGCCGGCAAAAATGCGGCAAGTACAAGAGAAAGCACAACAATTGATCCCTTACTCATGGGAAGTCCTCATAGTTTG
>Ga0256904_1000778_pt1 | contig 11071 bp, 10 predicted proteins | sample MC6MC0742MT_FD_190199 | JGI IMG/M metagenome (GOLD analysis project Ga0256904, IMG submission 190199) | Metatranscriptome of enriched soil aggregate microbial communities from Iowa State University, Ames, United States - MC6-MC0742-MT... | ecosystem: Environmental > Terrestrial > Soil >...
CAAGCAGCCGGGTCAAAAATCTTTATCACGCCTTTGGCTTTAACGGTGCCGGTTTCCAGACCGGACCGGCAGTCGGCGCGGTCCTCGCAGACCTTGCGCTCAAGGGCGAGACAGAAACACCGATCGATGCATTTTCGATCAACCGTTTTACTTCAACCAATACCAATCTTAACATGGAAGGGAACTAAGCATGAAAAATCAACATATTACCGCCATGGCGGCAATGGCACTCGGCCTGTCTACAGCTTTTGTATCGGGCGCGTCGGCTGAAACCAAGACGCTCTATATCGGCATGAATGGCGGCAACATGGAGCGCGCCTATACCGAGCACGTTCTGCCGGAATTTGAAAAAGCCAACAACGTCAAGGTTGTTGTCGTACCGGGCACTTCGGCTGATATTCTGGCCAAGGCAACCGCGCAGAAAGACAAGCCACAGATGCATGTCATGCTGCTCGATGACGGCGTCATGGTGCGTGCGATCAATGGCGGTCTTTGCCAGAAAATTTCTGATGATCCGGTTCTTGCCGACATTCAGCCAGCTGCACGTCTGAAGGACGATATGGCAATCGGCGTCGATATGGGAATGACCGGCATTGCCTATAACAAGAAGCTGTTCGACGAAAAGGGCTGGGCAGCTCCAACGTCGTGGATGGATTTCGCTGACGAAAAATATGCGAATGCCGTCGTGTTCCAGTCGGCTTCCGCCTCGACTTTCGGTCTCCATGCATTCCTGATGTTCAACCGCATTCAGGGTGGTGACGACAAGAACCTCGAACCAGGTTTTGAAAAGTTCCCGGACACCATCGGCAAGAATGTTCTGGAATTCATCCCGTCATCGGCCAAGATTTCGGAAATGGTTCAGACCGGCGAAGCAGCGATCTTCCCGCTGACACCAACCGGTGTAAACAACCTGAAGGACAAGGGCATTCCGGTTGAATATGCACAGCCAAAGGAAGGCTCCGTCATTCTCGCAGTGACCGAATGCGTTCTCGCAGGCAACAGCGAACCTGAACTGAGCCAGAAGCTCGCCCATTACCTGCTTTCCGCTGATGCGCAGAGCAAGGCGCTTGATCATGGCAATGTCATTCCATCGAACCTGAAGGCAAAAGCCGGTTCGCCAGATGCACAGGCCAAGCTCGACGCATTTAATGGCTACATGAAGACAGCCAACACGCTTGATTGGGATGCTGTCAACGAAGGCCGTCAGCAGCTCAACAGCCGCTGGAACCGCACAATCGAAAAGTAAGATTGTTTTCTGATTGAAAGAAAAGCCGCAGAGTGATCTGCGGCTTTTTTTATGCTGCGGCTTTTGCTTTCTGCGTTCGAGCAGATTGCCAGACCAACGGCACAAGTATGAGAGCGACAGCCGGGAAGATCAGCCAGTTGATGGTCTCCCAACCAGATGAATGCAGCAGCGATCCGGCGAAGAAGGATGCGCAGGCAACCGTTCCGAAGACGAAGAAGTCGTTCGCGCCCTGTGCTTTGCCGCGTTCTTCCGGCGTGTGACAATCGGCAACCATCGCGGTTGCGCCGATGAAGCCAAAATTCCACCCGATGCCGAGCAGGATCAGCGAGACCCAGAAATGCGTGAGATCAAGGCCCGAGAGCGCAACGATTGCCGACAAGCCAATAATCAGCAAGCCCATAGCGGTCACGCGTTCCTTGCCGAAACGGGTGATCAACATGCCGGTGAAGAAGCTTGGCGCAAACATTGCCAGCACATGCCACTGGATACCCAGTGCTGCATGATCGACGGAATGGCCGTGACCAACCATGGCGATAGGGGCGGCTGTCATCACAAATGTCATCAGACCGTAGGAGACGACGCCAGCAGCCAAAGCCAGCATATAGCGACGGTTCAGCAATATTTCTTTGAGCGGGCGGCCATGATCGGCGGCATTGCTGGATTTCGCAGCCTTTGGTGAACGAAACAACATAAGGACGGGAATTGCCAGCAGGGCAAGGACCGCCTGGCTCAGGAAGCTGCCCGCATAGGGCGTTGCCGGCAGTGCGTCTCGTGTCCAGATAACAAGCTGCGGTCCTATGATTGCGGCGATCAGGCCACCAACCATGACCCATGAAATAGCGCGTGCTTTAAGAGCGCCTGTCGCGGCATCGGTTGCGGCAAAACGATAGCTCTGAACATAAGCGGCATAAAAGCCGGCAATGAATGTACCAAAACAGAAGATGACGAAAGACGCCGAAAAAATGCCAAGGGCCGCAATGAGGCCTGCAGCCATGCCGAAACATGCGCCCAGCAGATAGCCGTTGCGACGACCAAAGGACCGCATGACAAAGGCTGCAGGCAGGGTGCCTGCTGCAAGACCAAGATTGAACAGGCTGACCGGTAGCGTAACCAGCGCCGGATCGGAAGAAAGCTGTTGGCCGACCAAACCGCCCAGCGAAATGATAATCGGTGGGCTTGCTGCACCCAGAGCCTGTGCGGCAGTCAGCACAAAGATATTGCGTCTGGCGATAGTCTGGTCGGTCATGTCCTGTACTTCTTCATCGTCGCTTATGCAGTTGCCTTCAGTATCCAGCTAATCAACCACTGGTATCTGAAAATGTTTGCAGATCACCGCCATCACCTGCTTCGCTATATCGCTTTCCACACGATACCAGATCGTCTGCCCGTCACGGCGTCCGGCAATAATGCCCTCGCGTCGTAACAAAGCCAGATGTTGTGAAACCGTGGAATCCCGCAAGCCGATCAGCTCGGCAAGCTGTCCCACAGACTTCTCACCTCCGTGCAACCGGCAAAGGATCATGAGCCGGTGATTGTTGGCGATTGATTTGAGGAATTCACTTGCCTCGTCGGCCGCGAGGTGGGTTTTTACGCCCGGGTCGATTGGGTCAGTTTTGTTCATAACTACGTATCTACGAAACTATGAAGATATAGTCAATAATGCTCGAAGAGATGCAAATCGGGGAATTTCGTTCAGCTTCCCAGGTTCGTTCTCACCGATATCGAAAGGGCTTCTGCTCGCCATCATCATATTGTAGCCTGTGCCCATTGTGTTGGCTGGTTGGGCTTGGAGTCGTCGTGCGCATAGCTGTATTAAGTGTTGTTTTCGGTTTTCTATTTTCGGGCGCGGCTTTTACAGAACAAGCCCATGCAGAAGACGACTGGAAAGCCGTTGAAACCATAAAACCTTATGCGATTTCTGGCCGCACCGGTCCGCAGCTTTATGAATCCATCGGCGAGCGTGGCCCAAAGGCGGGAAAATCCCGCGTGATTGCGCACACGACCTTTGTTCTGACCTGGGATCGCAAATTCGACAATTCCAACAATGGCTGCACGATTGTTTCGGCAAAGCCAAAACTGAAAATCACCTACACGCTGCCAAAGCCTTCGCAGAAGCTTTCCTCTCCAGTGAAGGAAAACTGGGAGCGCTTTTATGATGGCATCTACAAGCATGAACTTGTGCATGGCGATACGGCCAAGGACATGACGCGCGAGATTGTCCGCACAACGGTCGGGCTTTCCATTCCGAACGATCCGAAATGCCAGAAAATGCGGCGCGAGCTGATTAACCGTATCAATGCGCTGGTCGCTGTTCAGCGTCAGCAGGGCCGTGATTTCGACCGTGTTGAAATGGGATCGGGCGGCAATGTCGAACAGCTTATTCTAGCGCTCGTAAACGGCGGATAGCTCAGGCCGGTTTCCCGCGACAGGCTTTACGCAGCGCTGTCGCCATCATGTTGACGAGGGCAGGACGCACCTCGTCCCAATTGCGGGTTTTCAGATCGCAATCGGATTTAACCATAGCCGGTATCGGAAAGCTGTCTGAGGGCAAGCCACTAAAAATCAGCCATCTCACCGACATGGGGTAAATGCCACTCCATCCTATATTACATAAAGAAATATTTATGTGTTTATATAGAAATTTGCCCGCACCTATTTGTTAGTCGAAAGTACTAAGTGCATAAAACCAAGATCGGATGGCTTGTTTAAGAGAAATCGAATAAAAACAGATAATTAAGGGGTCATAGCGTAATCTTCGTGATTGCGTGCAATGTCAATTGATATGGCTCTGCGGGGGGACTCATGTTAACGGTGCGACTATTGGGCTGGTTAAACGGTCGGATATCTGAGCTAGATATCTGATTTCACTGATAAAAAAGAGTTGGGTTTAGCCGAATCCTCAACGGCGATTATTCGCATTCTCGCCTTGAGGGGGCAGGATATGTTCGTATGAGTTTCAGATATCCATGGCAGAGACTGGCTTTATTACCGCGCTTCGGTAAGCAGATTATTCTTCTGTTTAGCGACTGCATCTTGCTGTTGCTGAGTGCCTATCTCGCCTTTGTCATGCGTCTTGGTTTCGTTTTCGTCCCGACGCAAACACAGATTTTCCTGATTGCCATTGCTCCGGCTCTGGCGATACCTGTTTTCATTCGTTTTGGTCTTTATCGGGCAATTATACGATATCTGGCTGAGCGCGCTATCTGGCCGATTTTTCAGGCAACAGCCATTGCCGCGCTCTTCTGGGTGGCGCTGGTGTTCCTTATGGAATCTTATGGCGGCGCTGGTCTGCCGCGTTCGGTTCCGCTTCTTTATTGGCTGCTGAGCACGGTTCTCATTTCTGCAAGCCGGTTCGGTGCCAAATGGCTGTTGCGCAGCGCTGAATCAAATAAAACCTATTCAAGTACGGCCCTCATCATCGGTATAGGTGAACCTGGGCGCCAGCTGGCAACCGCACTTAGAAGCCACAGTGATACGCATGTCATTGGCTTCGTCGATCCTACCGGCAATCTCAGCGGCATGGATATCATTGGCCTTCGTGTTTACGACATTGCGGCAATACCACGTTTAATCGAGAATTTCGGTGTTCGCCAGGTCGTCATATCCGAACCGGAAATCGATCAAAAGCAACGCCAGGAACTGGCGCGTCTGCTCGGTCGCCTTCCGGTAAGCACCCGCATCCTGCCGCCTATTGCTGATCTGACAGCAGGCAAATATCTGGTCAGCGCGCTGCGCAATGTCGAAATCGACGATCTGCTCGGTCGTTCGCCTGTGCCGCCTGATGTCGATCTTCTGCGTGAGGTCGTTGAAGGCCGACGCATTATGGTGACAGGTGCAGGCGGCTCGATCGGCAGCCAGCTCTGCCGCACGATTGCACAATGGAATCCCAGCTGCATTGTGCTGTTTGAATCGAGTGAATTTGCGCTTTATCAGATTGAGAGACAGTTACGTCAGATCGCGCAATGCGATGTCATTCCGGTACTAGGCACGGTCGCAAATCAGCAGTGCGTTGAAAAAGCTATCCGCATTCATGCTGTTGATACGGTCTATCATTGTGCGGCCTATAAGCATGTTCCGCTGGTCGAGCAGAACCCGCTTGTCGGCATCTATAACAATGTGTTTGGCACGTTGAACGTTGCCGCAGCAGCCTTTGAGACAGATGTTGAGCGCATGGTGCTGATATCGTCTGACAAGGCTGTGCGCCCGACGAATGTCATGGGCGCGACCAAGCGCTGGGCCGAGCTGGTGGTCTATTATTACGGGACGCTTGCTGAAAAGGCCGGGCGCAATAAGACATTCTATTCAGTGCGCTTCGGCAATGTTTTGGGCTCCAACGGTTCGGTTGTGCCGCTTTTCCGCGAACAGATCGCCAATGGCGGACCTGTAACGCTCACGCATGAAGATATGACCCGCTATTTCATGTCGATTAAAGAGGCTGCGGAACTGATTGTGCAGTCCGGAGCGATTGCTAAATCCGGCGATACAGTTCTTCTTGAGATGGGTGATCCGGTCAAGGTTCGCGATCTGGCAGAAAATATGATCCTGCTCGCTGGCCTTACTGTGCGTAACGCCGATAATCCTGATGGTGATATTGCGATCGAGGTCACAGGCATTCGTGAAGGCGAGAAGATGTATGAAGAGCTCTTCTACGATCCATCGCAAGCTCAGACCACGCGTCATCCAAAGATTATGCGTGCGCCAAAGGGCCAGAAAGTTGCCGTGGACGTTCCGAAAAGTCTGGATGCTTTGAGGGCTTCGATGGAGACCGAAGATGTGGCCGCAGTTCGCAAAGTGCTTTTTGAAGTTATAACTTTCTGAACCGGCCGCGGAAATCAAGCAGCAGCAATAGAACGGCGACTACAGCGACGAGCAGAAATATGATCTGCGAAAGCGCGTGATCGAAAACCATGATTGCGGCCGCGCAGCCTATCAGGATGACATTGAGCATCATCACATGGCTCACCACTTTAAGCACGCTCCAGCCTGCGCGTTTGGCAACCTGATAGGCGTGTTTTGAATGCGCCTTCAAAATGTTCTCGCCTGCCAGGCCGCGCAAAATAATCGTGGTCCCAGCATCCAGCACGTAATAGAGCGGCGGGATGAGTGCGACAATGATATGTGTTTCGCGTGCCAATAATAACAGCACCGTGCCAGCGATGAGGCCGAGTGGAAAGCTACCGGAATCGCCCAGAAAAATACTTGCTGGTGGCCGATTGAAGAAAGCGAAGCCCAAGAGTCCACCGGCCGCTATCGCAGCAATTGAGCCGCTTTCCATACCTGAGAGCCGAAAAGCTGTCAGCAGCGCGATTCCGGCGAGAGGCACACCGATGCCTGCAGCGGTCATCCAATCGAGACCGTCCATGAAGTTCGTGACATTGATGGCGGCTACAAGCGTGATGACGATCAGCATCATTTCCAGCCAATGTGGCAGCAGATCAGGAAGCAGTCGGAAGTCTGCACCCAGACCATAAGCGACGAGGCAGGCGGCAACGAACTGTGAGCCAAACCGCGTTGCAACAGAAAGGTCAAAGCGGTCGTCCAGTCCGCCGATGATCCAGAGCAACAAGCACGCTCCAGACAGACACAGAACGAGATCGATGGTCAGTCCCAGATCCGTGCCAAACATCAAAAGCGAGATCAGGATGGCCGGGATAAGAGCAAGGCCACCGATCTGCCGTGCAGCCACGCTGTGGTTTGAACGCGCATTAAAGCCTGCTGCGAGAAAACCCGCAGGCAACAGTTTCGACAGAAGATAGAGGCCCACGCCGCAAAGAATGGCGCTTGCAAGGAAGGAAACGAGCAGCAGGATCATTGCGACAACCGATCAATGTGGAATTCTCCCATCCGATTACCAGCTTTCAGGGCTTGCGCAAATCCCGCCTGTGCCCGAATTGGGCAAACGCCCCGGCATTTATCCCCAGCCCTTATGCAGCATGTTGTAAAGCCTGACAGAATCCGTCAATAGACGATTGCACTTGGCGCGGGGAGCGGCTATAAGCCCGCGCAATCGATCTCTTTGATCCGATTTGTTGGGGCGTAGCCAAGCGGTAAGGCACCGGTTTTTGGTACCGGCATTCCCTGGTTCGAATCCAGGCGCCCCAGCCATCAATGCAGAGACAAATCATATATATATTGGTTTTTTGTGCTTCCCTCTGGCTGGGAATGATCTCTCTTTTAATTTTCGCTAACGGTAGCACAGGCCTTTGACGTAATCCGATCTTTGTAATTCTCGGTTTATGTCAGCTCCAGATGATGGCCATGACACAATAGTGAGATTTCAGGTTCAAAATCTTCAGCGACGCGGAAAGATTTTCTACCGGCGTTCGCTCCTTGTTCGTGAGAAATATTCATTCTCCCAAAGTGGTCTCTAATTGGAAGCCCAGAATCAAAATCGGATTCCAAAGTCGATCTCAGTCTACGAGCGGTAGTCCGGCCATTACCTGTAGCTATCTGTCGGACGCATAACGCATCAACAATGACGTTGACAGCCTTCCCCTAGATGTACCTCGATAACGTTAAGAAAACTAATCACCTTCTGATACCCGCGTCGTTGCATGGTTCACTCGTTGACCGAGCCGTCGAAGATTTTGAGAATGGCAAATAGGATAGTCGTGCTATGTAATCTGGGTTCATGACGGAACGTGCCCACGTTCCTCCGTGAGAGATAAGCCGGGTTGTGCCTGATCGCGCGCCCAGATAGGCTTTTCGCATTGACGGACAGGAAAATAGTATAAGCCGGTAGACAGACGTATTACGTGCGCCACGACATCATAACGCTTCTCAGCAAAGGGTTTTGTCGTTGGAAAGCTTAAAACGACGCTTCCGATGCAGCGCTCACCCATTTTCATGCCAAATTTTGGCGACGGAGAAGACCTCGACTCCAACGACATTTACCAAAACGCGCACGGGCGGGGGTGTTGCCTGCTGTTGCGGTTATAACGGCAGTGAACCAAACTTGCTTTATTAGGTCTGTATCTAATGGTGCGTTGTCATACAGCCAGCTTGTACAGTGTGCTAAATCGACAATCCGAGTTTAGCCACATTGTGAAGGCATTCCCTTATTGGAAGCGGTTGACTTGATTCAAGCATTTCCATTACTACACGCGATCAGACAGACGAAATATTTGCGAAGACGCGTGGGCGGCTCTGCATAATTTTCAACTAGGATTAGGTCTTTATGAGCGTTGAAGCTTTTGATGAGAACGCCGAGCTAGTCGCATACCGATTGAAGCCGAAGACAGGCATTAAAGTCGCATTGAACGATATTGTAGAGGCTTTTGCAAAATATCGTTTGGCTTTGATTTTTGGCTGGCAAGATGTTGCGCAGCGTTATCGCCGTTCGCGAGTTGGAGCGTTTTGGCTCACCTTGAATATGGCTGTTCTGATTGGTGCGCTCGGCGCAATTTTTGGAACGCTGTTCCAATCTGAAATGCATGAATATCTGCCTCACGTATGTGCTGGCATCATTATGTGGAGTTTCATTACAAGCTCGCTATCAGAAGGTTGTACTACCTTCAGTGGATCTGACGGCATTATTCTTCAGGTGAGAATGCCACTTTTCACGCATATACTGCGCACGTTGTGGCGGAACGTGATAATATTCATGCACAATATCGTAATATTTCCTGTTATTGCTTTAATTCTTGGGCATACAATTAATTTCTATGCTTTGTTGTCGATTCCAGGGTTTTTGCTCGTTTGTTTGAATTTGGCCTGGATGATGCTCATTCTCGCCGTTCTATGTGCTAGATTCCGCGATATGACTCAGGTTGTAACAAATTTCCTACAGATACTCTTTTATGCAACGCCAATTATGTGGATGGTGAAGATTCTGCCGGATCATGTTTCTAAGGCATTTATCGAGTTTAATCCATTTTACCACTTCATTGAGTTGGTCAGGGCACCGCTCTTTGGACATGCTCCTGAAAACATCAGCTGGTTTGTTGCAATTGGACTTGCGGTTTTCGGTTGGGCCGTTGCGTTGGTATTCTTTGGAAAATACCGTTGGCGTGTAGCGTATTGGTTGTGATGATATGAGTTTGATTAAGTTAGACAACGTGAGCGTTGAGTTTCCAATTTATAACTCATCAAGTCGCTCCCTGAAGAACCGTGTTCTGAGCATTGCGACAGGCGGAAAAATTGAACGGAAGACTGATCGACTGGTTGTGATCCGTGGTCTTGAAGGAGTTTCAATGACTCTTAAGGACGGAGATCGTATCGGACTGATCGGTCATAATGGCTCGGGAAAGACAACGCTGTTGCGAGTGCTTTCGGGCATTTATACACCAACACAGGGCGCTGCTTTTATTGATGGAACCTGTGTTTCATTGATCAATATCCAACTTGGCATTGACCCGGATGCGACTGGACGCGAGAATATTCGCCTGCGCTCCGCTATGATGGGAATGCTTCCGAAAGAAATTGACGAGAAATTCGATGCAATAGCCGAATTTTCGGGCTTAGGTGATTTCTTAGATATGCCCTTCAGGACATATTCCTCAGGTATGCAGTTGAGGCTGGCCTTTGCAACTTCGACATCCGTGCGTCCAGAAATTCTGATTATGGACGAATGGTTATCAACTGGAGATGAGGACTTCAAAGAGCGTGCAAACAAACGCATGCACGAACTGGTGGGTTCGACCAAGATTCTGGTTCTGGCGAGCCATTCCAGAGAACTGCTGATGAAAAATTGCAATCGCGTTCTTTGGCTGGAGCACGGTCACTTGAAAATGGATGGCCCTACTCAAGAGGTACTATCTGCTTATTTCGGCAATGCGCAGAAATAAATCGCCACACTGATTGACTAAGCCTTAAACAATAAACCCCGCTTCACATTTGAAAGCGGGGTTTTCTTGGTTCTGGATGTCGGTCTGGCCTATTCCGGCTTGATCGTCTTGAGCAGATCGGCAATCGAAACTTCGACCGTTGGGCGGATATCCTTACGCCACAGGGCAAAAGCCACGTTTGCTTCGATGAAGCCCGACTTCGAGCCGCAATCGAATGTCAAACCTCGGTAATCGAAGCCGAAGAACTTCTGCTGATCGGCAAGCTTGAGCATGGCGTCGGTCAGCTGGATTTCATTGCCTGCACCCTTTTCCTGCTTGCTCAGCAGTTCAAAGATTTCCGGCTGAAGAATGTAGCGGCCATTGATATAGAGATTGGAAGGTGCGGTGCCCTTGGCTGGCTTTTCAACCATCTGGTTGATCTCAAAGCCGTTGCCGATCGCATTGCCCTTTCCGACGATGCCGTATTTATGGGCCTCTTCAGGATCGCATTCCTGTACAGCAATCACATTGCCGCCGGTCTGCTCATAAAGTTCGACCATTTCCTTGAGGCAACCCTTCTTCGACTGCATGACCATATCTGGCAAAAGCAGTGCAAAAGGCTCATCGCCGACCAGTTCGCGTGCGCACCAGACCGCATGGCCAAGGCCGAGTGGAACCTGCTGGCGGGTGAAGCTGGTGGTGCCTGGCTGCGGCTGCAATTCCTGCAGATGCTCAAGCTCAGCCTTCTTGCCGCGTTCGGCAAGCGTGGAATAAAGCTCAACCTGTGCGTCGAAGTAGTCTTCGATGACGGCCTTGTTGCGTCCGGTGACGAAAATCAGATGTTCGATACCGGCCTCGCGGGCCTCGTCCACCACATACTGGATGACTGGCTTGTCGACGACGGTAAGCATTTCCTTGGGGATGGACTTTGTCGCTGGAAGAAAGCGGGTCCCAAGACCGGCGACCGGGAATACTGCCTTACGGATTTTGCGGATCGAACTCATTCGTCTCCTCGATTTGTTACAAACAGCGTTGTGCTATCAAAGCATTGAAACCATTG
>Ga0256904_1000786_pt1 | contig 10962 bp, 8 predicted proteins | sample MC6MC0742MT_FD_190199 | JGI IMG/M metagenome (GOLD analysis project Ga0256904, IMG submission 190199) | Metatranscriptome of enriched soil aggregate microbial communities from Iowa State University, Ames, United States - MC6-MC0742-MT... | ecosystem: Environmental > Terrestrial > Soil >...
CCTGGCCGAAGTCGCGCAGGACGCCATCGGTCTGCTGGCCTTGAACCGGCGCAATTTCGAAGTACAGTTCTTCAACCTCTGCAACCCGGATCACTGGGCCGAAGGGGACCCGCAGCGCCTGGCCCAGGTGCTGATCAACCTGCTCTCCAACGCGCGCGACGCATCAAAGCCCGGCAGCGCCGTGCGCGTGCGCAGTGAAGTCAGCGAGCACACCGTCGATCTGATCGTCGAGGATGAGGGCAGCGGGATACCGAAGAACATCATGGACCGCCTGTTTGAACCGTTCTTCACCACCAAGGACCCGGGCGAGGGAACCGGACTAGGGCTCGCTCTGGTCTATTCCATCGTGGAAGAGCATTATGGGCAAATCACCATCGACAGCCCGGCCGATATCGAACGGCAACGTGGCACCCGGATCCGCGTGACCCTGCCCCGGCATGTCGTAGCGACGTCCCCTGAAATTCGAGACCGTCGAGAGAATTGAATCAATGCCGCACATTCTGATCGTCGAAGACGAAACCATCATCCGCTCGGCCTTGCGTCGCCTGCTCGAGCGGAACCAGTACCAGGTCAGCGAAGCCGGCTCGGTGCAGGAAGCCCAGGAACGCTTCAGCATTGCCACCTTCGACCTGATCGTCAGTGACCTACGCCTGCCGGGTGCCCCGGGTACCGAGCTGATCAAGCTCGGCCAGGGCACGCCGGTACTGATCATGACCAGCTACGCCAGCCTGCGCTCGGCGGTGGACTCGATGAAAATGGGCGCGGTGGACTACATCGCCAAGCCCTTCGACCACGACGAGATGCTCCAGGCCGTGGCGCGTATCCTGCGCGACCGGGTGAACGCCCCAGCCTCGGCGCCGGCCGGCGAGCCCCGGGCCGCCAACGGCAAGGCCAGCACGGACAAGGCCAGTCCCGCCGCCGCCAACGGCGAGATCGGCATCATCGGCTCCTGCCCGCCGATGCAGGACATGTTCGTGAAGATTCGCAAGGTCGCGCCAACCGACTCCAATGTGCTGATCCAGGGCGAATCCGGTACCGGCAAAGAGCTGGTCGCCCGCGCCCTGCACAACCTCTCGCGCCGGGCAAAGGCACCGATGATCTCGGTGAACTGCGCGGCGATCCCGGAAACCCTCATCGAGTCGGAACTGTTCGGCCACGAGAAGGGTGCCTTCACCGGCGCCAGCGCGGGTCGGGCGGGGCTGGTCGAAGCCGCCGATGGTGGCACCTTGTTCCTCGACGAAATCGGCGAGCTGCCACTGGAAGCCCAGGCCCGCCTGCTGCGAGTGCTGCAGGAAGGCGAGATCCGCCGGGTGGGCTCGGTGCAATCACAGAAGGTCGACGTGCGCCTGATCGCGGCCACCCACCGCGACCTGAAGAACCTGGCCAAGGCCGGGCAGTTCCGGGAAGACCTTTACTACCGCCTGCATGTGATCGCCCTGAAATTGCCGGCCCTGCGCGAGCGCGGCAGCGACGTCAACGAGATCGCCAATGCCTTCCTTGCCCGCCAGAGCGCACGGATCGGCCGCGACGACCTGCATTTTTCCCACGATGCCGAGCAAGCCATCCGCCATTACAGCTGGCCGGGCAACGTGCGCGAGCTGGAAAACGCGGTGGAGCGCGCAGTGATTCTCAGCGAAAGCGCGGAAATTTCCGCCGACCTGCTGGGCATCGACATCGAGCTGAGCGACCTGGAAGACGACGACATGCTGGACAACCTGCCGGCGCTGGCCAGCAGCAACAGCGCCAGCCATGAGCCGACCGAGGACCTGTCGCTGGAGGATTACTTCCAGCACTTCGTGCTCGAGCACCAGGACCACATGACCGAAACCGAACTGGCCCGCAAGCTGGGCGTCAGCCGCAAATGCCTGTGGGAACGTCGCCAGCGCCTGGGCATCCCGCGGCGCAAGAGCAACGCCACCAGCGACAACTGATTCTGTGTAATCTGATCGCGGGGCAAGCCCGCTCCCACATCGCGTGGGGGCAGGCTTGCCCCGCGGTCGTTTGGGGGTAACACATCAGTTACCGCAAAAATCTGTTACCTACCCTGGCGGGCGTAACATCCCCCGAGGCGTAAGGTAACGAAATTTCTACATTTGCCCCGCGGCAAAACCTGCCTGAAACGCTGAAACCCCCGATTTTATTGGGTTTTCAAAAGTTGGCACGGCACCTGCTATATGTCTGGTACAAGAACAATAACAAGCACTGCAACTCAGAATAAGAACAAGACGAAACGGCTCACGCACAATAAAAACAAGACGGCGGAGGCGCAGCTAACTGATTCTTTTGGAGAGGCGTTGTGTTTGGGGCTTGCCCCACGATCAGGCAGAGAACAACAAAAACTGCACTCAAAAGCAGCACCTGAACTGATTGGATCGACAGATCAGCATCAACTCGGCGACCAAAGCAATCCGTTTGCTCTTCACCCCCGGTTTGGGGGTCGTCCACAAGCTTCGAGATTTGTGGACAGGGCATTCAACAAAAACAAGAAGCCCGGCAGAAGAACAATAAGAGCACGCAACGACTTGATGGGGAGCTTCGGCTCCCCATGTCGTTTCTCACTTCTGCATCACGCTTGGCACACCGCCTACACCATTCCCCCAGTAAATGCTAGAATCCCCGCCCATCATGCGGCCATTCTCCTATCCTTGGCCGATCATTCCTTCAAACAGTGCATCCCATGCTGAAGAAGCTGTTCCAGTCGTTCCGCCCGCCCGTTCGTGGCCAGCACCACAGGCGCACCACGCCTGAAGTGATCAACAAGAGCCAGCACTCGCTGCAGCGCAGCCAGTTCAGCCGCCATGCCGTGGGCATTGTCGAGCGCCTGCAGGCGGCCGGTTACCAGGCCTACTTGGTCGGTGGCTGCGTGCGCGACCTGCTGCTGGGCATCACGCCCAAGGACTTCGACGTGGCCACCAGCGCCACCCCCGAGCAGATCCGCGCGGAGTTCCGCAACGCCCGTATCATCGGCCGGCGCTTCAAGCTGGTCCACGTGCATTTCGGCCGTGACATCATCGAGGTCGCCACCTTCCGTGCGCCCCACTCCGATGACGACCAGTCCGATAGCCACCGTTCGTCGCACAATGCCAGCGGTCGCATCCTGCGCGACAACGTGTACGGCACTTTGGAAGAAGACGCGCAACGCCGCGACTTCACCATCAATGCCCTGTACTACGACCCGGTCAGCGAGCGCATCCTCGACTACGCCAACGGTGTCCACGACATCCGTAACCGGCTGCTGCGCCTGATCGGCGATCCGACCCACCGTTACCAGGAAGATCCGGTACGCATGCTGCGCGCCGTGCGCTTCGCCGCCAAGCTGGACTTCGGCATCGAGAAGCACACCGTGCAGCCGATCCGCGAGCTGGCGCCGATGCTGCGCGATATTCCGCCGGCGCGCCTGTTCGAGGAAAGCCTCAAGCTGTTCCTCAACGGCCAGGGGGCGATCACCTTCGAGATGCTGGTCGACCTGCAACTGTTCGAGCCATTGTTCCCGGCCAGCAGCCATGCCCTGGAAGAACGACCGAGCTACACCCACAGCTTGATCAGCCAGGCATTGGCCAACACCGACCTGCGCGTCAAGCAGGGCAAGCCGGTGACACCCGCCTTCCTGTTCGCCGCGCTGCTCTGGCCAGCCCTGCCAAGCCGCGTACTGTACCTGCAGAGCCAAGGCGTGCCGCCGATCCCGGCCATGAACGGCGCGGCCCACGACCTGATCGCCGAACAGTGCGCACGCATCGCCATCCCCAAGCGCTTCACCCTGCCGATCCGCGAGATCTGGGACATGCAGGAGCGCCTGCCAAGGCGCAGCGGCAAGCGCGCCGACATGCTGCTCGACAACCCGCGGTTCCGCGCTGGCTACGACTTCCTGCTGCTGCGTGAAAGCGCCGGCGAGGAAACCGACGGGTTGGGCCAATGGTGGACCGACTACCAGGACGCCAACGACAGCCAGCGCCGCGACATGATCCGCGAACTGGGCAACCGTGACGACGCCGCTGGCGCCGGTGCCGGCCCACGCAAGCGCAAGCGCAGTGGCGGCAAGCGCAAGCGTGACGACGAGCAGGCGTGGGACTGAGCATGACCACCCGTGCGTACATCGGCCTGGGCAGCAACCTGGATGAGCCCGCCGAGCAGCTGCGCAGCGCCCTGCAGGCGCTGGACCTGATCGCCGAGACGCGCCTGGCGGCGGCCTCGGCGCTCTACACCAGCGATTCGCTGCTGCCGGGCCAGCCACGCTACACCAACGCCGTGGCGGCCATCGACACGGCACTGACACCGCTGGACCTGCTGGACGCCCTGCAGGCCATCGAAAACGGCCAGGGCCGCGTACGCAAGGAGCGCTGGGGCCCACGCACCCTCGACCTGGACATGCTGCTGTTCGGCGATCAGGTCATCGATGCCCCGCGCCTGAAAGTGCCGCACTACCACATGCACGCCCGCCCCTTCGTGCTCTACCCGCTCGCCGAGCTGGTTCCCGAAAGCTTCCACCTTGCCGACGGCCGCCCCCTCGCGCAACTGCTCGAGGACTGCCCGTTCGTCGGCCTGGAACGCCTGTAAATCGGGCGTTTCAGACGGCGGTAACGCCAGTAACACCTACGCCGTAACAATGCGGTAACACGGCTGGTTGACTTCCCCCACCTCGCTCACGACTATAGGCGTCCCGCGGCGCTACTGTGCCGCAATCACCCATTTAGGCTCGGACGGATCTGTGCCCGAACATCACGACCGATGATGTGCCGCTCCGGAAGATGAATACACGCGTTGTACGCAGTTGTTGTTCACAGCGCCTGAACGAGGACTCCCCTACATGCCTGAAGTAACCCTGACCACCCTGCACGGCCTGAAGGCCAAGGGTGAAAAAATCACCATGCTGACCTGCTACGACGCGACCTTCGCCAAGGCAGCCAGCCAGGCCGGCGTGGAAGTGCTGCTGGTGGGCGACTCCCTGGGCATGGTCCTGCAGGGCCATGACAGCACCCTGCCCGTCACCAACCGTGACATGGCCTACCACACCGCCTGCGTCAAACGCGGCAACGATGGGGCGTTGATTCTCGCCGACCTGCCGTTCATGGCCCACGCCACACCCGAGCAGGCTTTCGCCAACGCCGCCGAACTGATGCGCGCTGGCGCCCACATGCTCAAGATCGAAGGCGCCGCCTGGCTGGGCGAGACCATCCGCCTGCTGGCCGAACGCGGCGTGCCGGTTTGCGCGCACATGGGCCTGACCCCGCAGACGGTCAACGTGCTGGGCGGCTACAAGGTCCAGGGGCGCCAGGAAGCCCAGGCACGGCAGATGCGCGCCGACGCCATCGCCCTGGAACAATCCGGCGCGGCCATGCTGTTGCTCGAGTGCGTACCCAGCGAGCTGGCCGCGGAAATCTCCCAGGCCGTGAGCATTCCGGTGATCGGCATCGGTGCCGGCAGTGCCACTGATGGCCAGGTGCTGGTGCTGCACGACATGCTCGGGCTGTCGCTGAGCGGCCGCGTGCCGAAGTTCGTGAAGAACTTCATGGCCGGCCAGCCGGACATCCAGAGTGCCCTGGCCGCCTATGTCCGCGCGGTCAAGGAAGTCAGCTTCCCCGGCAGCGAACATGGGTTCAGCGCATGAATACCGTCAAGACCGTCCGTGAGCTGCGCGCCGCCGTGGCCCGCGCCCGTGGCGAGGGCAAGCGCATCGCCTTCGTGCCGACCATGGGCAACCTGCACAGCGGCCACGCCGCCCTGGTGACCAAGGCCGCACAGCGCGCCGACTTCGTGGTCGCCAGCATCTTCGTCAACCCGTTGCAGTTCGGCGCCGGCGAAGACCTGGACAAGTACCCGCGCACCCTCGCCGCCGACCAGGAGAAACTGCTCCAGGCCGGCTGCCACCTGCTGTTCGCCCCTACCGTCGAGGAGATGTACCCCGATGGCATGACCGTTCAGACCCGCGTCAGCGTGCCGCAACTGTCCGAAGGGCTGTGCGGCGCCAGCCGTCCTGGCCACTTCGAAGGCGTGGCGACCGTGGTCAGCAAGCTGTTCAACATGGTCCAGCCGGACCTGGCCGTGTTCGGCGAAAAGGATTTCCAGCAACTGGCGGTGATCCGCGCCATGGTCCGCGACTTGAACATGCCGATCCAGATCATCGGCGAGCCGACTGTGCGCGCCGAGGATGGTCTGGCGCTGTCATCGCGCAATGGCTACCTGACAACAGAACAGCGTGCCGCCGCGCCGGCGCTGTACCGTGTGCTGAGCGCCATGGCCGACGCCTTGCGCCGCGGCCAGCGCGACTACGCGGCGCTGATCGCCGAGGGCCAGGCGCAACTCGAAGCCGCCGGGTTCCGTAAGGATTACCTGGAAGTACGCCACGCCGTCACCCTGCGCCCGGCTCAGGTCGATGACCGTGACCTGGTGGTGATCGCCGCAGCTTACCTGGGCAACACCCGGCTGATCGACAATCTCTATCTGCACCTGGAAGAGCAGACCGCCTGAGCTCGACGCGTGGGAGCGGCTCAACGTCGCCCCACGCGTGCCCTGGGTATCAGGCCGGTGACAATTTTTAATCCGCGCCGCCCGCCTCCCCCCATTCCCGCCTTGGCGCCAATGCCTATAATGTCCAGCTTGCAACCGGCAATGACTGCCGCTGTCCAAGCCTGACCATGCAACAAGGAAACCACCCGCAATGGCGTATTACCGTACCCCCCACGATGTGACGGCGCTGCCCGCCTGGCAGGCGCTCCAGCAACACCGCGACGCCATGCAGGGCTTCAGCATGCGCGAAGCCTTCGCCGCCGACGGCAAGCGCTTCGACCAGTTCTCCTTGAGCAGCTGCGGCCTGTTTCTCGACTACTCGAAGAACCTGATCACCGAGCAGACCCGAGACCTGCTGGTCAACCTGGCCAAGGAAGTCGACCTGGAAGCAGCCATCAAGTCGATGTTCAGCGGCGAGATCATCAACGCCTCCGAAGGCCGCCCGGTGCTGCACACCGCCCTGCGCCGCCCGGTCGGCGACAAGCTCAGCGTGAACGGCGTCAACGTGATGCCTGAAGTGCACAAGGTGCTCAACCAGATCACCGAACTGGTCGGGCGCATCCACGACGGCCTGTGGCGCGGCTACAGCGAGAAGCCGATCACCGACGTGGTCAACATCGGCATCGGCGGCTCCTTCCTGGGCCCCGAGCTGGTCTCCGAGGCTCTGCTGCCCTACGCCCAGCGCGGCGTGCGCTGCCACTACCTGGCAAACATCGACGGTAGCGAGTTCCATGAACTGTCGGCCAACCTGCGCGCCGAAACCACCCTGTTCATCGTGTCGTCGAAGTCGTTCAACACCCTCGAAACCCTGAAGAACGCCATGGCCGCGCGTACCTGGTACCTGGCCCAGGGCGGCTCGGAAGCCGAGCTGTACCGCCACTTCATCGCCGTGTCGAGCAACAAGGCCGCGGCCGTGGCCTTCGGCATCCGCGAAGAGAACATCTTCCCGATGTGGGACTGGGTCGGCGGGCGTTACTCGCTGTGGTCGGCCATCGGCCTGCCGATCGCCCTGGCCATCGGCACCGCCAACTTCAAGGAGCTGCTGTCCGGCGCCTACACCATGGACCAGCACTTCCAGACCGCGCCGTTCGAGAAGAACATGCCGGTGCTGCTGGCCTTGCTGGGCGTGTGGTACGGCAACTTCTGGGGCGCCCGCAGCCACGCGATCCTGCCGTACGACCACTACCTGCGCAACATCACCAAGCACCTGCAGCAGCTGGACATGGAGTCCAACGGCAAGAGCGTGCTGACCGATGGCACGCCGGTACAGACCGAAACCGGCCCGGTGATCTGGGGCGGCGTCGGCTGCAACGGCCAGCACGCCTACCACCAGCTGCTGCACCAGGGCACCCAGCTGATCCCGGCCGACTTCATCGTGCCGGTGGTGAGCTTCAACCCGGTGGCCGACCATCACCAGTGGCTGTACGCCAACTGCCTGTCGCAGAGCCAGGCGCTGATGCTCGGCAAGACCCGCGAGGAAGCCGAGGCCGAACTGCGCGCCAAGGGCCTGAACCAGGACGACATCACCAAGCTGGCGCCGCACAAGGTGATCCCGGGCAACCGCCCGAGCAACACCTTGGTGGTCGAGCGCATCAGCCCGCGCCGCCTTGGCGCGCTGGTGGCAATGTACGAACACAAGGTGTTCGTGCAGAGCGTGGTCTGGGGCATCAACGCCTTCGACCAGTGGGGCGTGGAGCTGGGCAAGGAACTGGGCAAGGGCGTGTACCAGCGCCTGGTCGGCGCCCAGGAAGACAGCGCCGAGGATGGCTCGACCCAGGGCCTGATCAACTACTTCCGCGGCCGTCATCGCGGCTGATCGACCTGTAGCCGTCAATTGCGGGGCAAATCGCATCGGTGCGCCGATGCGGCTTGCCCCGCGATGCTTTCCGCCCGGGAACACCCCCACCTTCTACACTGTCCATCGAATAGCCGTTGCAGTCCCTCGCCCCTAACAAGAGCAGGACCACCCGCCATGTTCGATATCCGCGACTATCCCGAGGCCTTGGCCGTCAGCCAGGCCGCCACACTCTCCGTCGACGACTACCGCCGCCTCTATCGCCAGTCGGTGGACGACCCCGACACCTTCTGGGCCGAGCAGGCCAAGCGCCTGGACTGGATCAAGCTCTGGTCGAGCGTGCAGCAATGCGACCTGAAGACCGGCACGGCGCGCTGGTTCGACGGCGCCCAGCTGAATGTCAGCCATAACTGCATCGATCGCCACCTGGCCACCCGCGGCGAACAGACCGCCCTGCTCTGGGAGGGCGACGATCCCAAGGACAGCAAGGCCATCAGCTACCGCGAGCTGCACCGCCAGGTGTGCCGGCTGGCAAATGCCCTGAAAGCCCGGGGTGTGAACAAAGGCGACCGGGTGTGCATCTACATGCCGATGATCCCCGAGGCCGCCTACGCGATGCTCGCCTGTACACGTATCGGCGCCATTCACTCGGTGGTGTTTGGCGGCTTCTCCCCCGATGCCCTGCGCGACCGCATCCTCGACGCCGATTGCCGTACCGTGATCACTGCCGACGAAGGGGTGCGCGGCGGCAAGCGCATACCGCTCAAGCAGAATGTCGACAAGGCGCTGGCCAGCTGCCCGGCCGTCAGCAGCGTGCTCGTGGTCAAGCGCACCGGCGGTGACGTCGGCTGGAGCGAAGGCCGTGACCTCTGGTACCACGAGGCAACGGCAAAGGCCGACGACGACTGTCCGCCCGAACCGATGAGCGCCGAGGACCCGCTGTTCATCCTCTACACCTCCGGCAGCACCGGCAAACCCAAGGGCGTGCTGCACAGCACCGCCGGCTACTTGCTGCAGGCCACGATGACCTTCAAGCTGGTGTTCGATTACCGCGACGGCGAAGTGTTCTGGTGCACCGCCGACGTCGGCTGGGTCACCGGCCACAGCTATATCGTCTATGGCCCGCTGGCCAACGGCGCGATCTCGCTGATGTTCGAAGGCGTGCCCAACTACCCCGACACCTCGCGTTTCTGGCGAGTGGTGGACAAGCATCAGGTGAACATCTTCTACACCGCGCCCACCGCGTTGCGGGCCCTGATGCGTGAAGGCTCCGGCCCGCTGCAGGGCACATCGCGCCAGAGCCTGCGCCTGCTCGGCAGCGTCGGCGAGCCGATAAACCCGGAGGCCTGGGAATGGTACTTCGAGGCGGTCGGGCAGAAACGCTGCCCCATCGTCGACACCTGGTGGCAGACCGAGACCGGCGGCATCATGCTCACGCCCCTTCCCGGCACACAGAGGCTCAAGCCCGGTTGCGCCACCCAACCGATGTTCGGCGTGCAGCCGGTGCTGCTGGATGAAAAAGGCAAGCTCATCGAGGGGCCAGGCGCCGGCCTGCTGGCGATCAAGGCCAGCTGGCCCGGGCAGATCCGCAGCGTCTACGGCGATCACCAGCGCATGGTCGACACCTACTTCAAGCCCATGCCCGGCTATTACTTCACCGGCGACGGCGCCCGCCGCGACGCCGATGGCGACTACTGGATCACCGGGCGCATCGACGATGTGATCAATGTCTCCGGCCACCGTATCGGTACCGCCGAGGTAGAGAGCGCGCTGGTGCTGCACGACAGCGTCGCCGAAGCGGCGGTGGTCGGTTATCCCCATGACCTCAAGGGCCAGGGCGTCTATGCCTTCGTAACCCCCATGAACGGCATAGAACCGGATGATGCGCTCAAGGCCGAACTGCTGGCCCTGGTCAGCAAGGAAATCGGCAGCTTCGCCAAGCCCGAGCTGATCCAGTGGGCGCCCGCCCTGCCCAAGACCCGTTCGGGCAAGATCATGCGGCGCATCCTGCGCAAGATCGCCTGCAACGAACTGGACAACCTGGGGGATACATCCACCCTCGCCGACCCCAGCGTGGTCCAGGGGCTGATAGACAAACGTCTCAACCAGTAGAACCCTCGGGGGCGGCCACCGCCGCCCCGATCATCGTTTACCGCATTGACATATCGGTAAATCTCGATATTATCGCGCCATGGAACTGCTCGACATATTCAAGGCACTCTCGAACCGTACCCGTCTCGAGATCCTCAAAGGCCTGAAAGACCCGGTGAAACACTTTCCTCCCCAGGACGAAGGTGACGTTCATACGGTGGGCGTCTGTGTGAGCAGCATCCAGGAAGGCGTGGGGTTATCGCAGTCGACGGTATCCGACTACCTGGCCACCCTGCAGCGCGCAGGCCTGGTCGAAGTCCGGCGCATTGGCCAGTGGACCTATTACAAGCGTAACGAAGCCGCCATCAGCGCGCTCGCCGAGCTGATCGGGAGTGAGTTGTAGGTTTTTACTTTTACCTCTATATATCGACTTTTCCCGATATCCCGTTTTACCGAACTCAAGGAGGCAACAACTGCGGCATCTGGCAGGTGCCGAGGCATAGAACAGCATCTTCATTCCACTTTATACATCGATATTTCCCGATATCCCTTTTTAACGAAGCGAGGAAACA
>Ga0256904_1000805_pt1 | contig 10835 bp, 10 predicted proteins | sample MC6MC0742MT_FD_190199 | JGI IMG/M metagenome (GOLD analysis project Ga0256904, IMG submission 190199) | Metatranscriptome of enriched soil aggregate microbial communities from Iowa State University, Ames, United States - MC6-MC0742-MT... | ecosystem: Environmental > Terrestrial > Soil >...
AGCGGAATTGCTACCTATTCGCAGGCCGGGGCGATGTTTGGAATGGGGCTGTTATGGACGATGCTGCTGACCTATCCCCTCATGGTGTCAGTGCAGGAAATCAGCGCTCGCATCGGTCGAACAACGGGAAAAGGCATCGCTGGCAATGTTACCGGACGCTTTCCAGCCGGTCTCATCTACTCGCTGATTTCCCTGCTGTTCGTTGCGAACGTCATCAACATCGGCGCTGATCTCGGCGCGATGGGAGATGCAGCGCGCCTCTTGACTGGCGGCCCGCACTTAATCTTCGTCATTCTTTTTGGTGTCGCCTGCACGTTAATGCAGGTTTTCCTCAAATATACAAAATATGTATCGGTGTTGAAATGGCTGGCGCTGGCACTTCTGGCGTATGTCGCCACTCTCCTGATCGTAGATGTGCCTTGGGCCGATGTTTGGTCAGGCCTCTTTATTCCGCGATTTTCTAGCGCTGACAACTACTGGCAAACGGTCGTCGCCATCTTCGGCACCACGATTAGCCCCTACCTCTTCTTTTGGCAGGCGTCGCAGGAGGTCGAAGATATTCATGAGATCCCAAGACGCCAGCCGCTGGTGAACAAGCCTCGACAGGCATCTGCTGCACTCGAACGCATCCGCCTCGACACAGCTGTCGGGATGGCGTTTTCCAATATCGTCGCGATCTCCATCATGATCACAGTCGCGGCAACCTTGCACGCCCAAGGCAAAACCAACATCGAGAGTTCCACGCAAGCGGCCGAAGCTCTGAGACCGATTGCCGGCCCCTATGCATTCGTTTTGTTCGCAACAGGTATCATCGGGACTGGACTCCTCTCGATCCCCGTTCTCTCAGGGTCCGCGGCCTATGCCGCAGGCGAAGCATTTCGATGGCGGACGGGTCTCGCACTCAAACCGAAAGAAGGGCAGGCCTTCTACGGGACAATCGCGCTCGCTACGATCGTCGGTATGACTCTCAATTTCTTGCCGATAGATCCTATAAAAGCGCTTTATTACAGCGCTGTGATCAACGGCGTGGCGGCCGTTCCCGTCCTGGCGGCGATGATGGTGCTCTGCCGCGATGAAAGAATCATGGGAAAATTCCGTATTACCGGATGGTTATTTGGATTGGGATGGACCACCACCGCTGTGATGGGGATCGCGACGCTTGCAATGATCTTACAGCTCTTTGTTTTCTGACCGTAGTCCAGCCGTCGCCAAAAGATGTCGGAAGTCTTTATTTGAAAAGAGTCGGAGTTTCCTCCGAGATCTGTCCTAGCCGATCTTCTTTGTCTTTGCCGCTCTGCACGATCCGCATCCGCGCTGGGTCGAAACTTTTGGCGAGGCTAAACGCTTCGGCCGGTGTCCCCGACAGCCACGTCTCGAACTCGTCCTCTCTCGTAAACAGCACCGGCATGCGCTCGTGATTGATCGAGACGGTGAGGGTATTCGGCTCGGTCGTCAGGAAATAATAGAGATCAACCGCTACGGGCTCGCCGTCCTTCTTCACCGGGCCGTTCCAACGCTGCCAGATACCCGGGAACGCAAACAGCTCCCGATCGTGTTCGCCATTGACGGCGAACCAATGCCACTTCGCGGGCTTGCCAGTATCGGGCTCGCAATAGGATGAGGCCGGCACGAGGCAGCGCCGCGCCTCGAATGACGGCTTCCAAAATCGTGATGTCAGGATCTTGTCGTCGCGGACGTTAGTGACCCGGCGCGGGGCTTTGCCCGGCTGCGGCAGCACGAAACCCCACGACATCGGAACCAGCTCGCGCTCGCCATCTTCGGCTTTCCGAATGACGGGGGCCGTCCAGCCCGGAAAGATCGCCGGCTGCGGGTCAACGCGCATCGCCCGGTTGTCCGAGACCCGAAACAGCCGCCGGATGGCTTCGACGTTCCGGGTCTGGCTGTACAAATTGCACATGCCGCTGATGTAGCGGCGAGGGATGATGCCAGCAAGGCAGCAACAAAAGTTTTTGATAAAGCTCCGGGAACTGACGAAGGATAATGACAGTTATAGCCTCGGAAATGGAGCCACATGCTCATTTCGGCAGAGACGCATTCCGCCCTCGCGAGGCGGGTGCCGCTCGTAGGTCCCCAACCACAACGAAAGTATTGCGATGAAAGTCGGTGAGTTCGCCCGGCGTGCGCGAGCGCGCAGAGTGTCGAAAAAATTGATGTTTGAAGAAGCGTTCGAGCGGGCCAAGGCAGAGCTGGGGACACTGGAACCCTCACCCACTCGAATTCCGGTGCCGGCCCGCGAAACTGCGGAGCGTCAGAGGTCTTCGGACCGCCCGATATTACGGTTGCCCGGCAAAGGCTGACTTTGAAGGACCTTGAAGCGGGTGTGCTGCCTCGCTAGCTTACTGACGGGGGAGACTGTTGAACGATCAAAGCAAGGATCGCGACAGTCATGCGTGACAAGTATTATGATCCCGAAGGCTGGAAAAAATGCACGCTGCGGTCCCTGCTAGGGCTCGGTCAGGACCTTTGGCTGCTATGCGGGACGTGCCAGAAATCGCGCGACTTCGACACTGCCGAATGGGCAGCGAAGCACGGCATTGATCTCAATATCCCGCTCAAGACGCTTGAAAAGGCCATCCGCTGCCAGCGATGCGGAGCGCGTGGTGAGGATCGAGGTATCTCGGCGTATGCGGTGCCCTACAGCATTGGCAGTAAATCACAGTTGCGTTGTCGTGACAGGGACCATCCGATCTGCCCCCGTTGCGGTTCCGACGACGTGGAAAGCCGACGGATGCAGGTAAGCGACTATCCGGGTGTGACTATCTGGACAACCGACAAACTTCCGAGATTCGTCGCCGGCAAGGTGATGATCCGATGCGGGTGCTATGCCTGCGATAACTTCTGGACGCAGCCAAAAGGTATTAAGCTTGGCGCGCATTGACTTCCGGAACACTCTAGCGATTTTATCCGGTGCTGTTCGTAGAAGGAAAGGGGATGCTTATGGCTAAACAGTCAAAGAAATTCCTGCAATGTTGGATCAGTCGCTACATCAAGGGACAGCATCGGCATCCCGAAAATATCAACCACACGCTCGCTGAATGCATTAGCGACGCTTCGCTCAAGGGAATCGCCAAAAAAGATTTGGAGGATGCCGCTGATGGAGACCTTAGGAACTTTTTACTTGCTGAAATAATGAAAGCGCAAAAGCCCTGATGAGCGCTTAATCCCATTCATTGCCTTGCGCAGCCGTGAGGCTGCCGATGAATTTGCCAGCCGTGACCGGGATCAACGACGCTTTGTGTTTCACTTATGCGCGTGTCTTCGTTCTTTTTCGAGTGGATGCTCTCTTCTTCGCCGGCTTCTTCTTGGCGGCCGCCTTATTGGCTGCTCGTTTATCTGCGTCGACGAATTCTTTGGCGACCTTCTGCGGAATGCCGGCCTTTTCGGCGAACGCTGGATTGTGGGCTGCCGCCTCCATGAAGCGGTGCTGTTGCGCGGATTTTGATGGCATGGTGAACCTCGTCGTCGATTCACCGACAAACGCCGAATACTTGGATTTCGTTCCGCGGAAGGGGCCCGCATCAGCCTTCGTCAAGATGATTTCCTGGCGGCAATTAGTTGCCATCAAATTTGTAAGCGGGAGGAACATAGAAGTTCAGTGTATTCAACGGAGAACGACCTGTATTGACGATCTCGTGACGATCTCCGCACTGTATCAAGATCAATGATCCTCCGCTCATAGAATAGGTGTGGCCGTTGATCCGGGCTTCGCCGTTCCCGCTTTCGACATAGAGCCACTGATCCGCGCCGTGATGGCAGTTGTCAGCCCCGCCTTCCTTCCCACTATAACCATTGTTGCGGCTTGAGAGTGGTCATCACCAATCAAGACTTTGAAGCCTGCGGCGTACGATACTGAAATGCGTTTCATCTATGCCTCTGAAACGGTCATCGGCCTGGCAAGCGATGCGTCCCAAAAACGCGCTCCATTTCGTTAGCGAGCTCGCCAGTGAGCCAAAGTCTGTACATCCTCAAATCACCCATAAGCGACCAGAGTGGGTTGTTAAATGTGGCTGGCCTGTTGCGCTCGAAAGCAAAGTGTCCGAGCCACGCGCTGCCATACGCGCCGGCAATTCCGGTCGCCAGATAGCTTCTGCGCCCGGTTCTCAGCCACACCGCAACTCCGAGAATGCCGATCGTCGTGCCCAGTACATGGAGGGTCTGCGTTTCCTGTTTGTGATGTGCCGCCAGGTAGTAGGGCCAGAATTCTTCGAAAGATTGTATCTCGCGCGGCTTCTTTTGCGCAGTTTTTGCGGACGCCCTTGCCATTCCCTACCGTCCTGTGCTGATCGACGATTGTTCGTTCAATGCTTCAGCAATCAGACTTGTTCCACATCTCCGATCGGAGCTCGTCGTCGGCGACTGCGCGCCAATAGCGTGCGACGCACCATCGGCACATCAGAAAACGTTGTGCCCTCTTATTCGCCGTCGATCTTTTTGATAAGGCCAACCGTTCGGGTGAAACGAGAGTACAGGTCCACGGCCAACCTTCGAAGGTGCTCCGTTTCTTTCATGTGTTGGGCCTGGAGCCGATGGTAATCGCCTGAAGAATGCGCGCTCTGCTTGCTGCCCATGATTGCGTATGCATTTTCTTCGATCAGTCGTTGGTATTCATAGAATTGCGCTTTCGCCGTATCTGAAGTCCACTCAATTGCCGTTTCCCAGATTTCCGTCATTTACATCTTGCTTCTTGTCGATCGGCTTGTCCGAAAGAGCGCCTCCCGGCAGTAACGCCGTGATGTCGCGATCGTTGCGAGCCGCCGCGGGTGCGATTTGATAGGAGTATTTGAGAACATGCGGCTTGAACTGATGGAGCCGACCCTCCGGCATCACTAACCCCGCGGATAAGTGGCGAGCAGGAAAAGTTTCATGGTCGGGAACGGGAAGCAACGGAGATGCGTTGCGACAACGTGTCAGCGAAGGAATTAGCCATGGCCATTTCTGGGGCCAAGCGCAGTCGCGAGACCGGATGCCTATCGATCATAAGAAAGCGCCCTCCATTAAATTCTACCAAGGTGTCCGCAAGGAATGGACGACGTGATGCGCAGATTTCCCGTTTGGCTCGTCCAAGTAACGTTCCCCAGACAGCCATCCGCGACTCAACGATTTTGTGTTGCGGCCCAATCCGACAAGGTAGCTACGGCACTCGTGCGCCAGAAAATTCCGATTGATGCTCATGCCGAAGTTCTCGGTAAGTTGTCTGAGGAATCCGCAACAGGTCTAATTGAACTAATCGATTTGCAGGACGGCGACGTGATACCGTGGCCTTCCGGCGGCCTTAGCTATCAGGTTGTCTGAGTTTCATTCTCCTAGACGGCAGACACAGAACGGTCGAGGCACAAGCTTCATCATTTTGCAGTTTTGACTGTAGTCGCAACGATTACGGTTGTTCCGGGAGCGAGGGATTCGACTGTGACTTTGCTGCCGAGTTGTGCCGCTAGCATCTGCATCGGGCTACTATCAGAGTTGGCTCGACACGGTCTGAAGCATCGGTGTCTTCTAACTAAATCCGACGCTGGATCGAAGCGATTTCAATTACCCGGCGATGAATTCGGGGAACCAACGCGACCCACTCCCCGTTGATGTGCCGGAATGAAGCCACATGCTCGTTCCGGCCCAGACGCATCCGCCATCGTGGCGGGTGCTTCATTGGTCCCAACGAACAACGAGAGTATCGCGATGAAGGTCGGCGAGTCCGCCCAACGCGCCCGCGCGCGCAAAGTATCGAAAAAAATGAGATTCGAAGAGGCGTTCGAACGTATCAAGGCAGAGTTGCGCGCGTTGACACCCGCTCCTGCACCCATTCCTGTGCGAGCACAACAACGCACATCTGATCGACCCATATTACGTCTACCCGTTCGACGTGAATCTTGAGCCGCTTGATGAAAATGCGAGATGCCCCCAAAATTTGATTTGGGGAGACTGTTGAACAATCAAAGAAAGGACGGCGACAGTCGTACGTGACAAGGATAGTGAGCTCGAAGGCTGGAAGAAGTACACGCCTCCGGAATGAAATTGAGATCGGGCGCAGTCTTTGGCTTCTCGGCGGCACCAGCCGCAAGTTCTGTTACTTCGATAAAATATTTAATGCCGGCTTCCCTGGATTCCGGCGTAGTCGCATCGAAGGGCTTGCCGGTGACAAGGTCTGTACCGGAATTCGCAACGAACCCAGCTTGCTAGGCGATGTAGGGCGCGATGCGTGAATCGAATAGGTAGCTAAGGCTGCGCGCCGCTTCAGCGCGGCATCGTTCTGATTGAGGCTGTCGCTATCGGTATCGGTATCGGTGACGTATCTGGGACAGCAACTTTGGCTTCATCTATATTCGCCGTCGACATAGCGCTGTCCGAATTCACATGCAGCATGAAAGGTTCCGAGAATTCAAATTTGCCCTCATTGGTTGATGCGGACAATGAAACGCGCCCGCTGAGATCGCAGTTTTGCGGCCATTTAGACCTGCTCAATTTAACTTACTCATTTTGGGCGAGGGTCTTTTAGATTGGCACCCGATTGCTTTTCGCCGGACCGATACCGTTTGACCGCTTCGATGAGTGTCAGCGCCGCATTGGTCGTTTCTTTGAGGATTGCGTGATCTGCGTCCAAGTCCTCATGACTGGTGGCGTACGGCCGGTAGTAGCCGATGTAGCGATCTATCGAGGCCGACGTTCCGGCCGGCACCAATTGCATATCGCTCAGCCAATCGTAAAGAGAGCGCCGCAAAATATCGACGCCCTCGCTGTCGCCATGCGCAACGATCGCAAAGACACGTCCTTCCAGATGTCTCGGGTATGGCCACCCATCAAGCTCGAGCTGCTTGGCTTCCTTCGCATTCTTTCCGTGTGTGGAGGTGGGGTCCGGATTGCCGCCATCGGCGCAAACCAGTCGATCGATCATCGACTTGAGTGTTGTGGGCGCTTGATACCAGTGGCACGGAGTAACGATCATGATGCCATGTGCCGCCACCCAAAGCGGATAAATCTGGCTCATCCAGTCGTTCGTTTGGCCAAGGCTATGATTTGGGTAGCATGAGCACGGCCAATGGCAGAGAGCCGGTGACGTCGAGAAGCAGGCTTTGCATGGATGGATGTGTCGACCATATTCGGCTGTAAGACGGCTGAGATCGAGCTCATCGAATACAAAGCTCGTTTCTTTGTCGATCACACTCTTGGCTGCTTGCATGAGACGGTAGGTTTTTGACATTTCGCCGGCGCATGTGTGCTCGTTACGCGGAGAGCCATTGATCAGAAGGATGCGTGAGGGTTCGGCACCGTCGTTATGCCTGCGTACTGCAAGCTCGATCTGTTCCCGTGCCGCGATCCATTCAACCGAAAGATCATAATCCGGGTCGGCAAAACCGGCGCCAGCCTTTCGCGTTCGTGGTGCCTTACGCTCGTTGATATAACTATCCCATGCTATCCGGCTGATGGCATAGATATCTTCACGCACCCGACCATATGCTGGATCATAGAAATTAGCAGTGAACCGATCGCGAAAGATCTGCTCATCAAGCTTGACGTCGGGTTGTCCTTTTCGCGGATCCGTACGTGCCATAACGAAACCTTTCGTCGACCCCGGTCGATAGGAAAACGGTTCAGTTCGTCAAAAGGTGCCATAGAAACGACCGAGACAGTCGTCGAACGTAACCTCAGTTATCGATGATCCTTTTTGTAAACGATACGCCAGACGCGGCCTGCTTCATCATCGGTGATATAGAGAGCCCCGTCGGGGCCGACGGCGATGCCTGATGGGCGATGTGCGGCCCGGTCGGGTTCCTTTTGTCCGCCGGCGAATCCTTCAGCAAACACCTGAAAAGGTCCAGCAGCGGCGCCATTTTTCAGCGGTTGGAAAACGACGTTATATCCGCCCCGCGGACCGGCTGGATTGAACGATCCATGAAAGGCGATAAATGCGCCGCCGTGATACGCTTCGGGGAAAGACGACCCCTTATAGAGCTTCATATCGTTCGGGGCCCAGTGCGCCGGGAAAACAGCGACAGGATTTTCTTTGTGTGCACATGCACCGACTTTCTTTCCATCTCCGCCGTATTCAGGCGCAAGCACGCGTTTCCCGAGCGCACCATCGAAATAGCACCAAGGCCAACCGTAAGATGCCCCGCGCTTTATAATCGTTAGCTCCTCTGCGGGAAGCTCAAAACCGCGTTGCTCGGTATAAAGCTCCGGCCACTTTTCATGCAGATGACCGCGCCCATGTTGTGTGGCGTAGAATCTGCCTGCCCGATCGAAATCCAAACCTTCGGCATTTCTCGTGCCTGTCGCGTAGCGCTCCTTGGGCGAAAAGTGTTGCCCGGTGCGATCCGCGTCGTAGAGCCAGATACCCGCGCGCATAACGAGCTCTTCGCACGGCTTCTTGCCCGGAGCGTGCGGAATCGGCTCCGCGCAGGCATCGGTGCCAGATCCTATCGCAATGAAGAGGCGGCCGCGGTCGTCGATCGTGAATGGATGCACTGGATGCGCGCCACCAACCGGCAGACCATCAACGACAACGTTTCCCTGTCCGTCAACAGAACCATCCGGCGAAAGCTCATAGCGAACGACTTTGCCGCGCTCTTCGACGAACAGATGCTGCTTATAAAGAGCGATGCCTGTTCCGCCATGACCGCCTTGGCTGGCGCTCGGACCCGACCGTGCAGTGACGTCCGCAACGCCGTCCCGGTCTCGATCCTTTAGAGAGACGATAAAGCCGCCCTCCGGCGGCTTATCGTTGTCGTAGTAGCTGCCGCTCCAGGTATTCACGTAGACAGTATTATCTGGCCCAACGACGACGTGACGGGCGCGTCCGACATGATCGGCGAAGATGGTAGTGCAGAATCCTTTTGGCACAACGATTTTGGGATCGCGCTTAGGACAGGGTTCGTCCGCCAAGACCAAGCCTGAATACGCCAGCAGTCCAAACAAGAACAACAACGTTCGAAGACGCACGGAACTCGTTCCCGCGTTAGGTCTACTCAAACCCGTGAGCGAAGCTCATTCTTCGCGGGGTTTTTCATGAAGTTTCTTTTGAACGCACTCGTTCCCTTTCTTGTCATCGCCCGAAGTTGGCATTGGTCCGACTTGCTTGCGTGGCGTTGACTTTGCGGGACGGGGATTGTGACCGCCCTGACCATGATCGAGGGACGGGTTTTTGCCTGACATTGGTAATCTCCGGGATGTAGCTGTTATTTCTTTTACTTCCGGGCGGACGGAAGCGTTCCGTCAGGATATTTCCCGACGGCCAGGAATTGCACCAGTTGGCGACTGCACCCGAAAAATTGCTGATCGCCCTTTACGCTTCGAGCAGATCCTCGATCCTTATGGGAATATGCCGGATGCGCTTGCCGGTTGCGTGATAGACGGCGTTGGCGACCGCCGCGTTCGTTCCCACATTGCCGAGTTCGCCGAGTCCTTTGACACCGGCCGGGTTCACTTCATCATCGATTTCAGGAACGAGAATGACTTCGACCTCGCCAACGTCGGCGTTTACCGGGACAATATAGTCCTGCAGATCGCGATTGACGTATCGGGCGTTGCGCCGGTCCACTTGCGTTTCTTCGAGAAGAGCAGAACTCATTCCCCAGATCATGCCGCCCATCAACTGACTGCGCGCGGTGCGGGTATTCATAATACGTCCGGCCGCAAACGCACCGACCATGCGCGGCACGCGAATTTCGCGGGTTTTCGCGTTGATCCGCACTTCGACAAATTCCGCGCCAAAGGCATACATCAGCTTCTTGCCTCGCGAGCCGCCGACGAGTGTGCTTTTACCTGCGTAAAGGGATTGCACGGCGTTCGCCGGCGCACCTTCCGGAATGAACTCCGCGTATTCCTCAACCATACCCGCGCCAAGAGCCTGAAATACATCTTTGAAGCTTTGTGAGCTTCCGTCGTTGGCAACAACCACTCCATTTTTCAAATCCAAATCGCCGACGCTCTTGTCTGCAAGCGGACCTTGATGAGACTTGACCGACGCATCGAATAATTTTGCCCTGATGGCGTCGCACGCCTTCAAAACCGTCGAGCACACGCTTGCGGTGCTATTGGACCCACCGGCAACGGGTGCCGGAGGAAACTCGGTATCTCCCATTTCGGCTTTTACGGCATCGAGCCCGACGCCGAGCCGCTCGGCAGCCATTTGTGCAGCAACGGTCCGGACGCCGGTGCCAATCTCGTGAGATGCGCACTGGATCACCACCGATCCGTCTGCCGACAAGCGGACGCGTGCCGCCGCGGCGCCGACGTGAGTCGGATAGACGGCCGTTGCACACCCCCAGCCGATCAACCAATCCCCATCGCGTGTTGCGGCTGGATCGGGATTGTGTTTCGACCATCCGAAAGCTTGGGCGGCTTCATCGTAGCACGCCATCAGCGAGCGGCTTGTGTACGGCTTTCCCGAGACGGGATCCGTTTGCGTGTCGTTCAGCCGTCGCAATTCGACAGGGTCCATTTGGAGCTGATACGCGAGCTCGTCGATCGCGCTTTCGAGTGGAAACATGTAGGGCGTCTCCGGCGGCGAACGCATGTAGCCGGGAGTTTGGCGGTCGGCCTTCACCAACTGCACTTTGCTGTCCACAGCTCCGTACGCATACATCCTCGCGATCGTATCCACGCCTCCGACCACATAGTTGTCGATACGGGAGGTCAGTTCCTTGCCCTCGTGGCTGAATGCCACGAATTTTCCTTCGTGCGTTGCACCCAGTCGAATGCGGTGACTTGTTTCGGCGCGGTAGGTCGCCGTCGTGAACCCCTGCATGCGATTGACGACACACCGGACGGGGCGATCGAGACGACGCGCCGCCACGGCAACGATTGCGGTCCGGGGCGTCATC
>Ga0256904_1000821_pt1 | contig 10729 bp, 8 predicted proteins | sample MC6MC0742MT_FD_190199 | JGI IMG/M metagenome (GOLD analysis project Ga0256904, IMG submission 190199) | Metatranscriptome of enriched soil aggregate microbial communities from Iowa State University, Ames, United States - MC6-MC0742-MT... | ecosystem: Environmental > Terrestrial > Soil >...
AGGATATGAATATAAAAATGTTAGCGCTCACTCTAGACAAGGCGAAAATATTGGATAGGTTCTGACGCAAATGGATTTGAGCAGGGAGTGGAGCTGCCATGGGTGTTTTATCAGGATATCGTGTGCTGGATTGTTCAATTGCGATGGCGGGGCCATTTGCGGCGCAGCGGCTGGGCGATCTTGGTGCCGATGTGGTGAAGGTTGAGCCGACGACAGGCGAATGGCAGCGCCATGTGGCGGCGGGCGGTGCCGAAGGCAATCGCGTTAATGTCTCTTTCCTGTCGCTCAACCGTAACAAGCGTTCGCTCGCGGTCGATCTCAAATCACCAGATGGAAAACAGGTGCTTCTTGACCTCGTGAAAACCGCCGACGTGTTTTTGCAAAACTATCGTCCGGGCGTCGCAAAGCGTCTTGGCGTCGATTACGAGTCGCTTTCCAAGATCAATCCAAAGCTGATCTATGTTTCGATCTCTGGCTATGGCGAGGACGGTCCTTATGTCCATCGTCCGGGACAGGATCTCGTTTTGCAAGGGATGTCGGGCGCTATGCTTTCGGCAGGCCGTGAGGGCGAGCCGCCAACCGCCGCCGGGCAATATCTGGTGGATGCCATCACCGCATATACTGCTTTTGAAGGCGCGCTTGCAGCACTTCTCCATCGCGAGCGCACGGGTGAGGGGCAGTTGGTGCAGGTCAATATGCTCGATGCGATCACCACCATTCAGATGCAGGAACTTTCGGTTTTCACCGTCGGTGGCAAGCCGCAAACCCGTTCGGCAGAGCCACATGCCCATGTCTATATCCGGGCGCCTTACGGTGCTTTTGCAACCTCTGACGGCTTTATCATCGTCGCTTTTCCGAAGCTGAAAACGCTGGGTGAAGTGATTGGCGAAGACAGTTTCCTCACCATGAATGATGAGGTTGATACCTGGGCGCGCCGCGATGAAATCTTTGCCAAGACACGCGATAAGCTGAAAACGAAAACCTCTGCCGAATGGCTGGAGCTTCTTCGCGCAGCCGATATCTGGTGCGGCCCTGTCTATGGCTATGCCGACCTCGTGGACGACGAGCAGATCAAGCATAACGGCACCTTTGTCGAGTATGAGCATCCGACAGAAGGCAAGGTAAAAACGCCGGGCTTCCCGATCCGCTTTTCCAAGACGCCATCGACCGTCGACCGTGGCGCGCCAGTAACCGGGCAGGATACGCGGGATGTGCTGGCCGAAGCCGGATATGCGGCAGACAAGATCGAAGCACTTGAGAAATCTGGCGCTATCGTGTCGGGGAACATCTGAAATGCAGGTGATTAAAGCTCTCACTTGGGATCATCCGCGCGGCTATAATGCATTGGCGGCGGCATCAAAATTGCCGGATGTTATTGCTGCCGGTCTGGACATCCATTGGGACAAACAGCCGCTAGAAGGTTTTGAATCCCACCCGATTGCTGATCTCTGCGCCCGCTATGATCTCGTGGTTCTCGATCATCCGCATGTGGGCGAAGCCATGTCTGGCGATTGTCTGCTTTCACTTGAAGACGTGTTTGGCGCTGAAACGGTTGCTGAGCTTGCCAAGGCCGGTATCGGTCCGTCATTGACGAGCTATCGCTTTGCGGGCAAGCACTGGGCGTTGCCGCTTGATGCTGCAACGCAGGTTATGGCTCTTCGCCCTGATCTCTCAGATGGTGTGCCTGTCACTTGGGATGAGGTACTTCGTCTATCGCAGCAAAGCGGCAAGGTCGCGCTTTCGCTTGCCGGTCCACATGCCTGCCTGTCATTTCTGTCTATCGCGGCAGCTTTTGGCGAGCCACCCGCGGAAAAAGATCCGAATATATTGGTTTCTGAAAATGTCGGGCGGCAGGTCTATGACCTGATGGCAGAACTTGCGGCGCGCAGCCCGGCATCTGTTCGGCAAAAGAATCCCATCGGTATATTGGGCCATATGGCCGAGTATGACGATGTTGCATTGTGCCCGCTGGTCTATGGTTATGTGAATTATGCTGCCCCGCAAAGTGGAAAGCCTGTCGCGTTTCACAATGCACCACGCGCAACCAATGGCGGTCGTCCGGGCTCTACATTGGGCGGCACGGGCATTGGTGTTTCACGCCGCGCTCATATCACCTCCGCGCTTAAAACTCATCTTCTGTGGCTGATGAGCCGTGAAACCCAATCCGGGTTCATTCCCGATCATGAAGGCCAGCCATCGCGCCGCGACGCCTGGCACGATGAGCGGGTGAACCGGCGATGGGGCAATTTCTATCGTAACACGGCGGACACTCTGGAGCAGGCCTATGTGCGCCCGCGCCATGATGGTTACATCGCCTTTCAGGGCAAGGCTTCGGCGCTTTTGGGGGCGGCCTTTGATGAACGCCGCCCGGCATCTGCAGTGTTGAATGAGCTGCAAACTCTCTACGCCGCTTCGCGCGTGCATGGCGGTGAAAGGTAGTTTTCCATGACTGAAGACATCAAATTCGAAATCGACGGCGCGGTTGCCGTCATCACCTTGAATCGTCCGCAGAAACTCAATGCCGTGACGCCGGAAATGGCTGATGCAATCGTTGCAGCTGTGACCGAATGCAACGACAGCGACACGATCCGTTGCGTTATTCTAACGGGCGCTGGAGAACGTGCATTCTGTGCGGGCTCGGATATTCGCGAACTCGATACCTATGAGACACCGTGGCAGTTCCGCAATCGGCCGGATTACTGCGATGCATTCCGCGCGCTTCTCAAGCCATCAATTGCAGCCGTCAATGGCTATGCCTTTGGTGGCGGGCTTGAAACCGCAATGTCCTGTGATATCCGCATTGCTTCCGATAACGCGCAATTTGCGGCACCCGAGATCAAGCTCGGCTGGATCGGTGGTGGGGGAATGGCCGCCCACCTGGCGCATTCGATTGGCGCATCCAACGCAGCACTGATGATTATGACAGGTGACCCGATTTCAGCTGAGAAGGCAGAGCGCTGGGGGCTGGTGAGTGAAGTCGTGCCGCAGGCCGATCTGCTCACGCGGGCGCGCGAAATTGCGAGCGTGATCGCATCGCGTGCACCGATTGCTGCCGAAACCGCGAAGCTCAACCTCAAAGCTTCTGTCTCGATGCCGCTTGAAAAAGCCATCGAATATGAGCGCGACCTGCAAACGATCTGCTTTGCAACTGCTGATGCGCAGGAGGGGCGAGCGGCGTTCAAGGAGAAAAGAGCGCCGGTTTTCAAGCGGCGCTAACAAAGGCCGGGGGGCTTTATATACGTCAAATCGAGGGAGAGGGATTTTGACAACCGAAACTATGAGCAAACAGAAGGCGCTTGGCAGTACGATTTTTGCCAGCACCATCGGCACCGTCGTTGAATGGTATGACTTCATTCTTTACGCGACGGCTGCAGCGCTGATCTTCAATCATCTGTTCTTTCCGCAATTCGATCCGACTACCGGTATCATTGCGTCTTTTGCGACCTATACGGTCGGCTTCCTGGTGCGTCCGCTGGGCGGCATCGTCTTTGGCTGGATGGGCGACCGCATCGGGCGCAAGCCTGTGCTGATGCTCACCCTTCTGATGATGGGTATCAGCACAACATTGATCGGTTGTCTGCCGACTTATGACTCAATCGGTATCTGGGCACCGATCCTGTTGCTGGCTCTTCGCGTCGTTCAGGGGCTTGGTGCTGGTGCAGAATATGCGGGCGCTGTGGTCATGGCGGGTGAAATCGCAGGCAATCGCCGCGGCTTCTTTGCAAGTCTTCCCGCTGCAGCTGTTGATGTGGCGACAATTCTTGCAGCAGGCGTGTTTGCGCTTTTCACGCTTCTGCCGGAAGAAGCCTTCATGAGCTGGGGCTGGCGCGTACCGTTCCTGTTAAGCGGTCTGGTGCTGTTTCTTGGCATCTATATTCGCCAGAAAGTGCCAGAATCGCCTGAGTTTTTGCAGGTAAAGGAAGAGCGTCGCGACGCCAAACTGCCGGTGCTTGAAGTTTTGCGGGACCACCCAAGAACAATGCTGGCGGCAATGGGTGCAAATTTCGCGCCAAACCTGTCCTATGTGTTTCAGACATTCACATTGGCCTATGCGACGTCGAAACTCGGTTTCCCGCGTGAAATCATCCTTATTGGCGTGATGCTTTCAAGTGCGTTCGGTGCGGTTATGTGCGTGGTATTTGGCGCTCTGTCTGACCGTGTTGGCCGCGTGCCGATCATGGCCATGGGGTCTGCTGCTGCCGCAATCTACTCGCTGGTCTATTTCCAGCTTCTGGGTGCCGGTACGCCTTGGACTGCAGTGGTGCTGATTATCATCGGGCATGCGATTGGTGCGCGTTCTTCGTTCGGCGTTCAGCCATCGTTTTACTGCGATATTTTCCCAACGGAAGTTCGCTACAGTGCGATTGCCTTTGCGCGAGAAGTGACGGGTGCGCTCTTTGTTGGCCCACTGCCGCTGCTCGCAACAGCTTTGGTAAGCTGGTACGAATCCGCCTGGCCAGTTGCTGTGATTACTGCGCTTTATTGCCTGATCACCACAGTATCCGTGCTCTCTGTAGAGAAAGCGCAAAAGCTTGATGCGGAGGCCAGAGAACGACGCGGTCTGGTCGAACAAAAAGCGTAGCCGCGAATTCGCAACTACGCTTACAGCGGTTCCAGTTATAGCATTTCCAGCAAAAGTGCGAAGCGGCTTTGCGTCGGATAATGCGTAAAAACAAACAGTTACAGCGGTTCTAACGATTCATTCTTAACTGGAACCGCTGTAAGACTAAATCGTTGGAACCGCTTCGCACTTTTGCTGAAAACGCTCTGACCGGATTCCGGTCAGAGTTTTCCAGTCATGGCTGCATTCAGCAAATCAAGTGCGCCCTGTTTTGTGAGCTCGATTGGATTGCCGCCAGCCGTTGGATCGACGATGGCCATTTCGGCGATTAGGTCTTTGCGGGCTGTATCGAGTTCAAGGCCTTTTACGAATTCCGGCAATGTATTCGGTACGCCGAGGTCTTTGCGCAGCTTCAAGATAGCATCAACAAAACCATCGAAACCACCTTCAATACCAAGATAATCCGCAAGGCGTTCTATGCGCTTTTCGATAGCTGCGCGGTTGTGTTTGAGCACATAGGGCATGAAGACGGCATTGGTCATGCCATGATGCGTGTCGTAAAGCGCGCCGATTGGGTGGGAGAGGGAATGGATGGCACCAAGCCCTTTCTGGAACGCCGTTGCTCCCATGGAAGCTGCGGCCATCAGATTGGCGCGCGCTTCAATATCTGCGCCATTGGCATAGGCTTTGGGCAGATTTTCAAACACAAGACGGATGCCTTCAACCGCAATGCCGTCAGCCATCGGATGAAAGCCCGGTGCGCAATAGGCTTCCAGACAATGTGCCAGTGCATCCATGCCGGTGCCAACTGTGATAAACGGCGGCATACCGGTCGAAAGCTCTGGATCGGCAATGACCGTTACAGGCAGCATTTTCGGGTGGAAAATGACTTTTTTGGTATGGGTCGATTCATTGGTCAGCACGCCTGCGCGGCCAACTTCCGAGCCGGTGCCAGCGGTTGTCGGTACGGCGATAATCGGTGCAATCGCATTGCTGTCGGCTCGTGTCCACCAGTCGCCAATGTCTTCAAAATCCCAGACATCGCGGGTCTGGCCTGCCTGAAAAGCGATGAGCTTGCCCAGATCAAGCGCCGAGCCTCCACCAAATGCAATCACGCCGTCATGCTTGCCGTCTTTGAAAACCTGCACACCAGCATAAAGATTGCTTTCAACTGGATTGGGCTTCACATCGGAGAAGACTGCATATTTGACGCCAGCTCCATCAAGAATGGCGAGTGTGGAAGCGACGACAGGGAGTTTTGCGAGACCGGGATCGGTAACGAACAATGGACGTTCGATACCGGCTGCTTTGAGAACTGCAGGCAGTTCCTTGATGCGACCCGGCCCGAAAAGCACGGTTGTCGGGAAATTCCATTTGGAAGTTAGAGTGGTCATGTCATTCTTTCCGAATAATGCGTCAGACAAATTGTTCAGATTTTTTCACGCAGGTGGAAGGATTTTGGTCGCGTGAGATTGCCGTAACCAATGGGCGAAAGGGCAGCCCCCTTGCCGGTATCTTTCACCCCCGTCCAGACCAGTGCCGGGTCGAGGTAATCGCAGCGGTTCATGAAGACCGTGCCGGTTTCGATGCGGTCGCCAAGGCTCGCTGCATGGTCCGTGTCGCTTGTCCATAGCGAAGCGGTGAGGCCGTAAATGCTGTCATTCATCAGCGCGAGCGCTTCCTCATCATTGCGCACTTTCATGATACCAACAATGGGGCCAAAGCTTTCTTCACGCATGGCACTCATCTGGTGGTCGACATGGGTGAGCACTTCCGGCGCAATATAAGGCGAACCAGTGATGTCGCTCTCAACCTTCATGTTGACGTGTGCTTTAGCGCCCTTGCGCAAGGCTTCGGCCTTCTGCTCGCGGATGAGATCGGCAAACCGCGCCTGCGCCATCGGCCCCAGCGTGGTTGCGCTATCGAGCGGATTGCCGACCACATATTGCTTTGTGAGGTTGATGAAACCATCGACGAAGCGGTCATAGACGGCCTCATGAACGTAGATACGTTCGATGCCGCAGCAGCATTGACCGGAATTGAAAAAGGCACCATCGACCAGATTGGCGACGGCATGGTCGAGATTGACGTCGGGCAGAACATAGGCCGGGTCTTTTCCGCCAAGCTCAAGCCCCAGCGACATGAAAGTGCCGGAGGCTGCCTTTTCGATTGCCCGGCCACCGCCGACGGAGCCGGTAAAATTGACATGGTCGATTGAGCCAGACGCCAGCAGCTTTTCCGTAGATGTATGATCAAGAACGATATTCTGGAACACGCCTTTTGGAATACCAGCCCTCTCGAAGGCTTGCGCGAAGCGTTCGCCGGTCAGCAGTGTTTGTGTGGCGTGTTTAAGAAGAACCGTATTGCCCGCCATCAATGCCGGAATGATCGTGTTGACGGCGGTGAGATAGGGATAGTTCCAAGGCGCGATGATCATGACCACGCCGAGCGGAACATGCTTTACGTAACGGCGAAAGCCATCTTTCTGTGCTGGAACATAAGGCTCCAGCGCTTCTTCTGCGATGTCGATCATATATTGGCCGCGTTCCTGAACGCCGCCATTCTCGCCGCCATAGCGCGTTGGCCGCCCCATTTGCCATGCGATTTCAGGGATGATCTCGTCCTGCATTGCAGCAAGCGCATCAAGTGCCAAACGGCAGTAGTGCGCGCGTTCTGCGATGCTTGTAGCTGCCCAGCCGGGTTGCGCCTGGCTTGCCGCCGTGACCGCCGCCTGGATCGCGGTGTCACTGGCATAGGCGCGTTCTGCATAAATCGAGCCATCGATAGGGGAGATAATTCTGGCCGTGCCGCTCATTGGGCAATTCCTCTATGCTTTATATAATTTAATAGCGTTCAAAACCGCGATGCAGTTCCCAGTCTGTGACGCGGCGGTCATATTCAATCTGCTCCCAGTGCGCGGTGTGGACATAGTGATTGACCACTTTTTCACCGAGCGCTTCCTTGAGGAATGCCGAGTTCTTTAGGGCTTCTGCCGCTTCGCGCAGCGTGTATGGAATTTCCTTGAGTTTGACCGCGCTGTAAGCGTCCCCCACAAATGGATCTTCCAGCTCCAGATTTTCGTCGATCCCCCTAAGCCCTGCAGCAATAAGCGCTGCAAAGGCCAGATAAGGGTTGAGATCGGCACCGCCGATGCGGCATTCGATGCGAATGCCTTTGGTGCCTTCGCCGCAGAGCCGGAAACCCGCTGTGCGGTTGTCCTGGCTCCACATGATTTTTGTGGGCGCGAATGTGCCCGCCTGAAACCGCTTGTAGGAGTTGATATAGGGTGCCAGAAAATAGGTGTAATCAACCGCATATTTGAGCTGGCCCGCCACCCATGAGCGCATAAGCGGTGTCATCGTATTGGGTGCTTTGGGATCGAAGAACAGCGGTTCTTTGCCGTCGGCACTCCAGATGGAGTTGTGGATATGGCTCGAGCTTCCCGCCCTGCAATAATCATACTTCGCCATGAAGGTAATGCACTTGCCATGAGCCTCGGCAATTTCCTTCATGGCATTTTTCATGATGACATGGCGGTCGGCCATCTCCAGCGCTTCTGCATAGCGAACATTGAGTTCCTGCTGTCCCGGTCCCCATTCGCCTTTGGAGTTTTCAACCGGGATACCTGCGGCACCCAGATGATTGCGCATGGCGCGCAGAACCTGCTCTTCCTTGGTGGTCAGATGGATGACATAATCCTGCACATAAGGAGAGGCGGTTTCCATCTCCTGCCAACGTTTTGCGCGTGCGGTTTTATATGTCTCATCAAAGAGATAGAATTCGAGTTCCGACGCGAAGTAGGCGCGATAACCGCGCTCATGTAGACGCGCGAGCTGCTTCTTGAGGATAGCGCGCGGTGAATGGGCAAGGTCTTCGTGGTCGTGATGGTCAAGCACATCGCAGAGCACGATGGCTGTCTTTTCCAGCCATGGTGCCAGACGCAGAGTTGAGAGATCTGGCTTGATGACGAAATCGCCATAGCCTTTGTCCCAACTTGCGGCCTCATAGCCGGGCACCGGCTCCATATCGATATCGTCTGCCAGAAGATAGTTGCAGCCATGCGTTTCATCATGGGCGGATTCCACAAAGAATGGTCCGTAGAAGCGTTTGCCAATCAGACGCCCCTGCATGTCCACGAAACATGCAAGCACGGTATCAATCTCGTCATTTGCGACGGCTTTTTTCAGTGTGTCGAAAGTCAACTGTTCGGCCATTTAATGCTTCGCTCCTCACGGGATAAAATCATGGGCGCCGCGCATTGTTGCGCGGCGCCCTAAATTGTTAGCTGTAGCGATAAGGCGCGCCCGCATTGCGCATCGTTTCCTGATATTTCTTCAGGATTGCGACCACTTTGGCATTGCGTTCGCTTTGCTTGGCAACATCGTCCCAGAACTCAAGCGCGGCGTCTTCAATCTGCTTCCATTCGGATTCTGGAATGGTGGTGAGTTCGAGTTTGCCGCCGGTGGTACGATAATGCGCTTCACCCCACCAGTACCAATGCTGGCGATGATAGTGCGAGGAATCCATCGCGAGCCTGAAGAGAGTCTTGAGGTGGTCGGGCACCGCCTCCCATTTTTCGGTATTCGCGAAATAGGAGCCAGCCCATGCACCATTGATGTTGTTGGTCAGGTAGTATTTGTTGATGTCTGCCCAGCCGACCGTGTAGGCCTCGGTTGCGCCACACCATGCAACGCCGTCGAGTTCGCCGGTCTGGATCGCGACTTCAATGTCTTCCCAAGGTAACGTCACAGGTACGACACCAAACTTGGTGAGGAAGCGTCCGCCGGTCGGGAAGGTGAAAACGCGCAGTCCCTGAAGGTCGGCAACGCTGCGGATCGGTTTGGTGGTCACGAAGTTACATGGATCCCACGAACCGGCGCTCAGCCATGTGACGCCCGGAATTTCGTTGTAAGCTTCTTCCCAGATTTCGTTGAGGCCGTGCCAGTTAAACAATGCTGGCACATCGAGGCTGTAGCGCGATGCAAACGGGAAATAAGCCCCGAAAACCGCGACATCGACAGGCGATGCCATGGAGTCATCATCGCTCTGTGCTGCATCAATTGTACCTGACTGGACAGCACGAAAAAGTTCGCCCTGCGGCACAAGCTGATCAGCTGTATAAAGTTCGATCACCATTTCTCCGTTTGCAGCCTTATTAAAGGCGTCGATCGACGGCTTGATAACGTGTTCTGCGAGTGCTGGACCGGCATAGGTCTGCAGTCGCCATTTGATCGGGCTTTGTGCCCGCACATAAGGTGTAGCCAGTGTGGTGGCGCCTAACGCCCCCACGGTTGTCAGCCCCGCTTTTTTGAGAAAGTCACGTTTATTAAGCTTGTTATTCTCGCTCATGCCCATTCTCCCAATTGTTGTTTGATGTTCCCTTTGTTGCTGCTGGTCTGGCCGCTTTCCGGCTCTTTTGACCATTCTTATGCGTGTTCCTCCGTAATTTTTTCATCGGCCCATGTACCAGTTCGGCAGCCACATCGCGATCTCAGGAAAGATCATCAGGATGATGATCGTCAGCACCATGAGAAAGAAGAATGGCACGATGGATCGATAGATATCCATTAGCGTGACCTCTTTGGGCGCTAACGCTCGCATCATGAAGAGATTATACCCGAATGGCGGCGTGATATACGCAATCTGGCAGGTGATGGTGTAGAGAATGCCAAACCATATAGGGTTGAAACCGAGGCTCTTCACCAGTGGGATATAGAGAGGTGCCACGATCACCAGCATAGCGGTGTCATCGAGGAACATTCCCAATATGATGAAAGAAAAAAGCATCAGAATTAGAATTGTCCAAGGCGACAAATCAAAAGTTCCAAGCAAAAGCCGCTCGATTGCCTTCACTGCACCAAGGCCATCATAGACTGACGAGAAGCAAAGTGCTGCCAGGATGATCCATAGGAACATACAGGTAATGGTTAGCGTGTTACGGGTTGTGGTTTCCCATACTGCTTTTGTCAGGCGCTTGGTGAACAATGCTGCCAGAGTTGCCAGAAGAGCGCCGACTGCAGAGCTTTCAACGAGGCTCGTAACACCTGTCAAAAACAACCCCATCATGGTCCCAAAGATGACAAGTGGAAGCAGGCCCACTTGAAGCGAGGAAATGCGTTCACGCCATGTAATTCGCTCAAGTTCTTCCTTGGGTAGAGTTGGTCCAAG
>Ga0256904_1000827_pt1 | contig 10690 bp, 7 predicted proteins | sample MC6MC0742MT_FD_190199 | JGI IMG/M metagenome (GOLD analysis project Ga0256904, IMG submission 190199) | Metatranscriptome of enriched soil aggregate microbial communities from Iowa State University, Ames, United States - MC6-MC0742-MT... | ecosystem: Environmental > Terrestrial > Soil >...
AAATGGTTATGCCAGGCGACAACGTGTCGATCACTGTTCAGTTGATCAACCCGATCGCGATGGAAGAAGGTCTGCGTTTTGCAATCCGTGAAGGCGGTCGTACCGTCGGCGCCGGTGTTGTGGCTAAGATCATCGAGTAAGAAATGAATGATGCGGCGATCTTCGGATCGCCGTAGTCGATTCAGGTAGTGGTAGTGCAATCGTAGGGGCGTAGCTCAATTGGCAGAGTGACGGTCTCCAAAACCGTAGGTTGGGGGTTCGAGGCCCTCCGCCCCTGCCACCGAATTCTGGTGCAGGGCATCGAAAGCAAAAAAGTATGTCTAATCAACCCGTACAAACTGTTAGCGCGTCAGGCGACAAGGCAAAAGTGGCGCTGGCAATTTTTGCTGCAATCGCGGGCGTTGTTGGTTTTTATGTTTTGTCGGACAAGGCAACGGCCATTCGTGCTGCTGCGTTGGTTGGCGGATTGATTGTGGCAATCGCGATTGCGTGGACCTCCACGCCAGGTCGCGATTTCCTCAATTTCTCTAAAGAAGCTGTTCGTGAAACCAAGAAAGTTGTTTGGCCAACGCGTCGCGAAGCATTGCAGATGACTGCAATCGTGTTCGGTTTCGTGGTGGTGATGGCGATTTTCCTGTGGGGTACGGACAAGCTGCTCGAAGTTGTGTTGTATGACCTGATTTTGGGCTGGAAAAAATAATGAGCGATTCTATTCAGGATGATGCACAAGACGGCGCCACGGGCGCCGCTGCTGCTGTAGCGTCCACAAGCAAGAAGCGCTGGTACGTCGTGCACGCTTACTCCGGTATGGAGAAAAGTGTGATGCGTGCATTGACGGAGCGTATTGCGCGCGCCGGCATGGAAGATCAGTTTGGCCAGATTCTTGTGCCGACCGAAGAGGTGATCGAAGTCAAAAACGGTCAAAAATCGGTCAGCGAACGTCGTTTCTTTCCGGGCTATGTGCTCGTCGAAATGGAGATGACGGACGAAACTTGGCATCTGGTAAAAAACACAAGCAAGGTTACAGGTTTCATTGGCGGCAAGTCGAATAAGCCAACGCCGATTCCGCCGCATGAAGTCGACAAGATCATGCAGCAGATGCAGGATGGCGTTGAGAAGCCGCGTCCGAAAGTGCTGTACGAAGTGGGCGAGATGGTCCGCATCAAGGATGGTCCGTTCACCGATTTCAACGGCAACGTCGAAGAAGTCAATTACGAGAAATCCAAAGTGCGCGTATCGGTCACGATTTTTGGTCGTGCCACGCCAGTCGAGCTCGAATTCGGCCAGGTCGAAAAAGTTTAAGCGCAGATTGCGGCGCGGCGAATCGTCAGATTGGTCAAATGTAATCGCAGTAAAGGCAGTATCAAGAGGAGCCTTAGTAGTGTGTCGCAAGACAGCGAAACGGCGCTACCACTCAAACCAATGTAGGAGCCATCATGGCCAAGAAAATCATTGGCTTTATTAAGCTGCAAGTTCCAGCTGGTAAGGCAAACCCATCCCCTCCAATTGGCCCAGCACTGGGTCAACGTGGTCTGAACATCATGGAATTCTGCAAAGCGTTCAACGCGCAGACTCAAGGTGTTGAGCCAGGCATGCCGATCCCTGTCGTGATCACCGCATTTGCTGACAAGTCCTTCACGTTCGTGATGAAGACGCCTCCAGCAACGTACCTGATCAAGAAGCATTCGGGCGTGACCAAAGGTTCGCCGAAGCCACATACCGACAAAGTCGGCAAGCTGACGCGTGCACAAGCTGAAGAAATCGCTAAATTGAAAGGCCCGGATCTGACTGCGGCCGACCTCGAAGCTGCAGTGCGTACCATCGCTGGTTCCGCTCGCTCGATGGGCATCACGGTGGAGGGTCTGTAATGGCTAAGCTGTCCAAACGCGCTAAAGCAATCAAAGCTAAAGTTGATCGCATCAAGGCATATCCATTCGACAACGCTGTTGCGTTGATCAAGGAATGTGCAACGGCAAAATTCGACGAATCGATCGATATTTCGGTTCAGCTCGGCGTTGATCCTAAGAAGTCGGATCAAGTTGTTCGTGGTTCGGTCGTTCTGCCAGCCGGCACCGGTAAAACGGTTCGCGTTGCTGTTTTCGCATCTGGCGATAAAGCTGAGCAAGCGAAAGCTGCTGGTGCTGACATCGTTGGCATGGAAGACCTGGCTGAACAAATCAAGGCTGGCAACATGCCTTTCGATATCGTCATCGCTTCGCCAGATACCATGCGTATCGTTGGTACCCTGGGTCAAATCCTGGGCCCACGCGGCATGATGCCTAACCCGAAAGTCGGCACTGTTACGCCTGACGTCGCTACCGCTGTCAAAAACGCTAAAGCCGGTCAGGTTCAATACCGTACCGACAAGGCCGGTATCATCCACGCCACGATCGGTCGTAAATCGTTCTCGGACGACGCACTGAAGTCGAACCTGTTGGCATTGATCGATGCACTGAACAAAGCCAAGCCAGCTTCGAGCAAAGGCGTTTACCTGCGCAAGGTTTCGCTGTCTTCGACGATGGGCGCAGGCGTGCGTGTCGATCAAGCGACGCTGTCGGCTTAATCACAGAATCAAGTCCTGCTGCTTCGGCGGTGGGCGCATCTTTGGGCTGAACCTGACTCGGCAGCAATGAATCAGGTTCAGGCAATCAAAGACCGTTGGGCGGCGCACATGTAAGTCGTGTGCAAAGGTAAACGTCGAATCGGCAACGATCGATACCCAGCGCAGATGGTGACCCCGAACAAGTTTTGCAGTCTCTTTCGCTGGTTCTCCAGTACGGAACTCCTAACTTCGGACGCCGTGTTCGAACAGATGCAAGGCAGGCAATCAATCACGATTGCGCAATTGCCGAACATCATTTTTGGAGGTTGATCTTGCTCAATCTGAATGACAAAAAGGCCGTAGTCGCCGAAATCTCTGCCAAAGTCGCATCGGCACAGACCATCGTCGTGGCCGAATATCGTGGCATCCAGGTTGGTCACTTGACACAACTGCGCGCCAAAGCGCGTGCCGAAGGTGTGTACTTGCGCGTGTTGAAAAACACGCTCGCTCGTCGCGCTGTCGAAGGCACCGCATTTGCCAGCCTCGCTCCTGAACTGACCGGTCCGCTGATCTATTCGATCTCGGATGATGCTGTTGCTGCAGCTAAAGTCCTCAACGACTTTGCTAAAACCAACGACAAACTGGTCGTCAAGGCAGGTAACTACGCAGGCAAGTCGCTTGATAAAGCGGCTGTTGCAGCGTTGGCGAATATTCCTAGCCGTGAAGTCCTGCTGGCCCAAGTTTTGGGCATGATGCTGGTCCCGGTTGCGAGCTTTACGCGTGGTCTGGCTGCTCTTGCTGCTAAAAAATCTGAAGGCGATGCGCCTGCAGAAGCAGCGCCAGCCGCCGAATCGACCGAAGCAGCAGCGGAATAATCGGGTCACCGCGATAGCGGCTCCCGCGCTCTGTTTCGACGTATTCGCGTCAGTACCAATCCGATGTAATTATTGAAAAAATTAGGAGTTTCAAATGGCAATTAGCAAAGACGACATCCTGGAAGCCGTAGGCAATCTGACGGTTCTGGAACTGAATGACCTGGTCAAGGCATTCGAAGAAAAATTCGGCGTATCCGCTGCTGCAATGGCTGCTCCAGCGGCTGGCGGTGCAGCTGGCGGCGCAGCTGCTGCTGAAGAGCAAACCGAATTCAACGTTGTTCTGACCGAAGTCGGCGCAAACAAAGTTGGCGTCATTAAAGCAGTTCGCGAAATCACCGGTCTGGGCTTGAAAGAAGCTAAAGATCTGGTTGACGGTGCACCGAAGCCAGTTAAAGAAGGCCTCGCAAAAGCAGACGCAGAAGCAGCGAAGAAAAAGCTGGAAGAAGCTGGCGCAAAAGCAGATCTCAAGTAATCGAGATTTTGCTCACGCTGAATTTCAGCGTAAGAGCCAAAGCACGAAACCATTCGAAAGAATGGTTCGGCTTTGGCTCCTTGTCGTTTTTGTATTTTTAGGTGCCAAAAGCGGGTTTTCCCAAAGTCGGGTATCCTTACAGGTTCGTCAAAGGGCAGAGACTTGAGGTTTCTATGCGTCAAATTGCATAAAAGCAAGCTGGCCATCGTGATCCGAATCCTGAATTCTCTATCCTTCCCCTGTCACTCACGGAGTGTCCATGCACTACTCATTTACTGAGAAGAAGCGCATTCGCAAATCGTTTGCGAAACGCGCTAACGTCCACAACGTTCCGTTCCTGCTGGCTACACAGCTCGAGTCCTATGAGGGCTTCCTGCAGGAAAATGTCATCGCGTCTCAGCGCAAAAACGAAGGTTTGCAATCTGCCTTCACCTCGATTTTTCCTATCGTTTCGCACAATGGTTTCGCGCGTCTCGAATTCCTGTCGTATGTGCTCGGTGATCCACCGTTCAACATCAAGGAATGCCAACAACGTGGCCTGACGTACGCGTCGCCGCTGCGTGCCAAGGTGCGTCTGGTGATTCTGGATAAAGAATCGCCAACCAAGCCAGTCGTCAAGGAAATGAAAGAGCAGGAAGTCTACATGGGCGAATTGCCGCTCATGACGTCGACCGGTTCGTTCGTGATCAACGGCACTGAGCGTGTGATTGTTTCGCAGTTGCACCGTTCGCCTGGCGTGTTCTTTGAGCATGACCGCGGCAAGACGCACTCATCCGGCAAATTGTTGTTTTCGGCACGTATCATTCCTTACCGTGGTTCATGGCTCGACTATGAATTCGATCCGAAAGACATCCTGTTCTTCCGTGTCGATCGTCGCCGCAAGATGCCTGTCACGATTCTGCTGAAGGCAATTGGCATGACGCCGGAACAGATCCTCGAAAACTTCTTCGTTTTCGATGATTTCAAACTGCGTGAAGATGGCGCTGAAATGGCGTTCGTCGCCGAGCGTCTGCGTGGTGAAGTTGCGCGTTTTGACATCGCTGACAAAGCGGGCAAAGTGCTGGTCGCAAAAGACAAGCGTATCAACAGCAAGCACGTGCGCGATATCGAAACCGCAGGCATCAAGCATATCTCCGTACCGGAAGATTATTTGTTGGGCCGCGTGCTGGCCAAGAATATCGTTGATGGCAGCACTGGTGAAGTCATTGCCAATGCCAACGACGAGTTGACCGAAGAACTGCTGGCGCGTCTGCGCGAAGCGGACATCGACGCGATTCAAACGCTGTACACCAACGACCTGGATCAAGGTTCGTACATCTCGCAAACACTGCGCATGGACGACACGGCAGATCAGATGGCTGCAAAAGTCGCGATCTACCGCATGATGCGTCCTGGCGAACCGCCAACCGAAGATTCGGTTGAGGCGCTGTTTAACGGCTTGTTCTACAACGCTGACCGTTATGACCTGTCCGCCGTCGGCCGTATGAAGTTCAACCGTCGTATCGGTCGCGACGAGCTGACCGGTGACATGACTTTGTCGAACGACGACGTGCTGGCGGTGATCAAGATTTTGGTTGAGTTGCGCAATGGTCGCGGCGAAGTCGATGATATCGATCACTTGGGTAACCGTCGCGTCCGTTGTGTCGGTGAACTGGCTGAGAACCAATTCCGTGCCGGTCTGGTGCGTGTTGAGCGTGCTGTCAAGGAACGCCTCGGCCAAGCCGAAGCTGACAACCTGATGCCGCATGACCTGATCAACTCGAAGCCAATCTCGGCAGCGATCCGTGAATTCTTCGGTTCGTCGCAGTTGTCGCAATTTATGGATCAAACCAATCCATTGTCGGAAATCACGCACAAACGCCGTGTTTCCGCTCTCGGACCTGGCGGTTTGACTCGCGAACGCGCCGGCTTTGAAGTCCGCGACGTGCATCCGACGCACTACGGTCGTGTGTGCCCGATCGAAACGCCTGAAGGCCCGAACATCGGTCTGATCAATTCGCTGGCGATGTATGCGCGTTTGAATGAATACGGTTTCCTGGAAACGCCTTACCGAAAGGTCGAGGGTAGCAAAGTCACCAATCAGATCGACTATCTGTCGGCAATTGAAGAAGGCCGTTACATCATCGCTCAGGCGAATGCAACGATCGATGCTTCGATGAAGTTGTCGGATGAACTGGTTTCGGCGCGTGAAGCCGGCGAAACGATTCTGGTCTCGCCAGAGCGTGTTCAGTACATGGACGTTGCGCCAGGTCAGGTCGTCTCGGTTGCTGCATCGCTGATTCCGTTCCTCGAACACGATGATGCGAACCGCGCATTGATGGGTGCCAACATGCAACGTCAAGCGGTTCCTTGCTTGCGTCCGGAAAAAGCATTTGTCGGTACCGGTATCGAACGTACGGTCGCAGTTGACTCGGGTACCACCGTGCAGGCGTTGCGTGGCGGTGTGGTTGATTACATCGATGCAGGCCGTGTCGTGATTCGCGTCAATGACGATGAAGCACAGGCTGGTGAAGTCGGTGTGGATATCTACAACCTGATCAAATACACCCGTTCGAACCAGAACACCAACATCAACCAACGTCCTATCGTGCAAGTTGGCGATCGCGTTGCAAAGCATGACGTCATCGCTGACGGCGCATCGACTGACTTGGGCGAACTGGCTCTGGGTCAGAACATGCTGGTCGCGTTCATGCCATGGAACGGTTACAACTTCGAAGATTCGATTCTGATCTCCGAAAAAGTTGTGGCAGATGACCGTTACACCTCGATTCATATCGAAGAGTTGTCGGTTGTTGCACGTGACACCAAACTGGGTGCGGAAGAGATCACACGTGATATCTCCAATCTGGCCGAGAACCAACTGGCACGTCTGGATGAGTCCGGCATCGTCTACATCGGTGCAGAAGTGACCGCTGGCGATACGCTGGTCGGTAAGGTCACGCCTAAAGGCGAAACCCAACTGACGCCGGAAGAGAAGCTGCTGCGCGCGATTTTCGGCGAAAAAGCATCCGACGTAAAAGACACCTCGTTGCGCGTTCCGTCCGGTATGGTCGGTACCGTCATCGACGTTCAAGTCTTCACGCGTGAAGGTATCGCTCGCGACAAGCGCGCACAGCAGATCATCGACGATGAACTGCAGCGCTATCGCCTCGACCTGAACGATCAGCTGCGTATCGTTGAAGGCGATGCTTTCCAGCGTCTGGAAAAAATGCTGATCGGTAAAGTCGTCAACGGCGGTCCGAAGAAGATCGCCAAAGGCGCCAAGATCACCAAGGAATATCTGGACGATCTGGATAAGTATCACTGGTTCGATATCCGTCCTTCGGACGACGCATCGGCCAACGCTCTCGAAGCAATCAAGGAATCGATCGCCGAGAAGCGTCACCAGTTCGATCTGGCCTTTGAAGAAAAACGCAAGAAACTGACGCAAGGCGATGAGTTGCAGCCGGGCGTGCAGAAGATGGTCAAGGTCTATCTGGCAGTCAAACGTCGTCTGCAGCCTGGCGACAAGATGGCCGGTCGTCACGGTAACAAGGGTGTGGTTTCGCGCATTGTTCCTGTGGAAGATATGCCATACATGGCTGATGGTACGCCAGCTGACGTTGCATTGAACCCGCTGGGCGTGCCTTCGCGCATGAACGTCGGTCAGGTGTTGGAAGTTCACTTGGGTTGGGCAGCAAAAGGTCTGGGCCTGCGTATCGGCGAAATGCTGAATGCACACGCCAAGGCCACCGAACTGCGCAAATTCCTGACCACGATCTACAACGAATCGGGCAAGTCGGAAGAGCTTGACAAGTTCTCGGACGAAGAAGTGCTGACGCTGGCCAACAACCTGAAGCACGGCGTGCCATTTGCAACGCCGGTGTTTGACGGTGCGCATGAAGATGAAATCCGTCGCATGCTGGATCTAGCTTATCCGGACGACATCGCCAAGAACCTTGGCATGACGCCGTCGAAGAATCAGGTCACGATGTATGACGGTCGTACCGGTGAGGCTTTCGAGCGCACTGTTACCGTCGGCTACATGCACATGCTCAAACTGCACCATCTGGTCGATGACAAGATGCATGCTCGTTCGACCGGTCCTTACTCGCTGGTTACGCAGCAGCCACTCGGCGGTAAAGCGCAGTTCGGTGGTCAGCGCTTCGGTGAGATGGAAGTCTGGGCACTGGAAGCATACGGCGCGTCCTACGTGCTGCAAGAGATGTTGACCGTGAAGTCTGATGACGTGAATGGCCGTACCAAAGTGTACGAAAACCTCGTCAAGGGCGATCACGTGATCGACGCCGGCATGCCGGAATCCTTCAACGTTCTCGTGAAGGAAATCCGCTCGCTGGGTATCGATATCGATCTCGAGCGCGACTGATCTTGAGGGCGAAGCGGCAATGCTGCTTCGCCTTTCGTTGTCAGCAAACGGTTTCAAGCAATACCAGCAGCAACAAAGTTTCAGCATTCAGTACTAAAGCAGTTCGGCAACGTCCAGCTGTCCCGGTATCTGCGGAACTCTGCCTCACGGCTCAGCTCTCCCGCATGTGCGAACAGGGTCATCAAGCAGTTTGGCGTTACCACCTCGTCTACATCAGCGTTTTTCACGCCAACTGGAGTGATACATGAAAGCACTGCTCGATTTATTCAAGCAAGTTCAGCAAAACGAACAATTTGACGCGATCAAGATTGGTCTGGCGTCTCCTGAGAAAATCCGTTCGTGGTCCTACGGCGAAGTCAAAAAGCCGGAAACCATCAACTATCGTACCTTCAAGCCTGAACGTGATGGCCTGTTCTGCGCCAAGATTTTTGGCCCGATCAAGGATTACGAATGCCTGTGCGGCAAATACAAGCGCCTCAAGCACCGCGGCGTGATCTGCGAAAAGTGCGGCGTTGAAGTCACGCTGGCCAAAGTGCGTCGTGAGCGCATGGGTCACATCGAACTGGCATCGCCAACCGCGCATATCTGGTTCCTGAAATCGCTGCCGTCGCGTCTGGGTATGGTCCTCGACATGACGCTGCGCGATATCGAACGCGTTCTGTACTTTGAAGCCTACGTCGTGACCGATCCTGGCATGACCCCGCTGAAAAAATGCCAGATCATGTCGGAAGACGATTACGCCGCCAAGTACGAAGAATTCGGCGACGACTTCACCGCATTTATGGGCGCCGAAGGCATCCGTGAACTGCTGCGCTCGATCGATATCGACCGCGATGCAGAAACGCTGCGCGTGGAACTCAAAGAATCGAAATCCGAAGCCAAGATCAAGAAATACGCCAAGCGCCTGAAAGTGCTTGAAGCGTTCCAGCGTTCCGGCATCAAGCCTGACTGGATGATCATGGAAGTGTTGCCAGTGCTGCCGCCAGAGCTGCGTCCACTGGTGCCGCTGGATGGCGGTCGTTTTGCGACCTCCGATCTGAACGATCTGTATCGCCGCGTCATCAACCGTAATAACCGTCTGAAGCGCTTGATGGAACTGCGCGCACCAGAAATCATTACGCGTAACGAAAAACGCATGTTGCAAGAAGCAGTCGATTCGCTGCTGGACAACGGCCGTCGCGGTAAAGCGATGACTGGCGCCAACAAGCGTCCGCTGAAGTCGCTGGCAGAAATGATCAAAGGCAAGGGCGGTCGTTTCCGTCAAAACTTGCTGGGCAAACGCGTCGATTACTCGGGTCGCTCCGTGATCGTCGTGGGCCCACAACTGAAATTGCATCAGTGCGGCCTGCCGAAATTGATGGCGCTGGAATTGTTCAAGCCATTCATTTTCAACAAGCTCGAATTGATGGGTCTCGCGACCACGATCAAGGCAGCGAAAAAACTGGTTGAGATTCAAGAGCCAGTCGTCTGGGACATTCTGGAAGACGTGATCCGTGAACATCCGGTCATGCTCAACCGCGCACCGACGCTGCACCGCCTTGGTATTCAAGCATTTGAGCCAGTCCTGATCGAAGGCAAGGCAATCCAGCTGCATCCGCTGGTCTGCGCTGCGTTCAACGCCGACTTTGACGGCGATCAAATGGCGGTCCACGTCCCACTGTCGATCGAAGCGCAGATGGAAGCGCGTACGCTGATGCTGGCGTCGAACAACATCCTGTTCCCATCGAACGGCGAACCGTCGATCGTGCCGTCGCAGGATATCGTGCTGGGTCTGTACTACGCCACGCGTGAAGCAGTTAACGCCAAGGGCGAAGGCATGATGTTCCCGGACGTGTCCGAAGTCATCCGTGCTTACGACAACAAGGAAGTCGAACTGGCAACGCGCATCACTGTGCGTATCACCGAGTATCCGAAGAACGTCGAAACCGGCGAATTCGAAAAAACCGTGACCCGCTACGAAACGACCGTTGGCCGCGCGATCCTGTCCGAAATTCTGCCTAAAGGCCTGCCGTTCTCCGTATTGAACCGCGCGCTGAAAAAGAAAGAAATTTCACGTCTGATCAACTTGTCCTTCCGTAAGTGCGGTCTGCGCGCGACGGTTGTGTTTGCTGATCAATTGCTGCAATCAGGCTTCCGTCTCGCAACGCGCGCCGGTATCTCGATCTGCGTCGACGACATGCTGGTACCGCCACAAAAAGTGGACATCATTGCTACCGCTGAAGGCGAAGTCAAACAGATCGAACAGCAGTACTCGTCCGGTCTGGTCACGGCAGGCGAACGTTACAACAAAGTGGTTGATATCTGGGGCAAGGCTGGCGACGACGTCGGCAAGGCCATGATGGATCAACTGAAGGTGGAAGATGTCGTCAAGCGTGACGGCAGCAAATCCACGCAAGAATCGTTCAACGCGATTTACATGATGGCCGACTCCGGTG
>Ga0256904_1000832_pt1 | contig 10654 bp, 8 predicted proteins | sample MC6MC0742MT_FD_190199 | JGI IMG/M metagenome (GOLD analysis project Ga0256904, IMG submission 190199) | Metatranscriptome of enriched soil aggregate microbial communities from Iowa State University, Ames, United States - MC6-MC0742-MT... | ecosystem: Environmental > Terrestrial > Soil >...
AACAAGCGTCAGCAATGCTAAGCCGGCCAGTGTCGAAGCGGCAGCAAAGGCACCAGCGACATTGTAATCGTTGAACAAGAGCTCAACCTGCAGCGGCAATGTATTGGTCTTGCCACGGATAGCGCCTGACACAACGGACACCGCGCCAAATTCGCCCATCACGCGGGCATTACAAAGCACAGCACCGTAAAGCAGCGCCCATTTGATATTGGGCAGCGTGACATAGAAAAATGTCTGCCAGGCATTCGCTCCAAGCGTAAGAGCCGCTTCTTCCTCATCGCTGCCCTGCACTTCCATCAGTGGAATCAGCTCGCGTGCCACAAAAGGCGACGTCACGAACAGGCTCACCAGAAAGATCGCGGGAACCGTGAACATGATCTTGATGTCGTAGCTCTCAAGCAACGGTCCGAGCAGTCCCTGCGAGCCATACAGGAAAAGATACGTAACACCAGCGACGATCGGAGAGACCGAGAACGGAATTTCGACGAATGTGATCAACAGTCGGCGACCCGGAAAGCGAAATTTTGTGACCAGCCACGCCACACAAATGCCAAATGCCATATTGATCGGCACAACCACAATCGCGGTCAGGATCGTCAGCCACACCGCATGAAGCGTATCAGGCTTGAGAATTTCTCCAAAGAAGACATCCACCCCTTTGCTGAAGGCATAGGAGAAGATGACGGCCAGCGGCGCGCCAATGCAGATTGCTGACAAAATGGCAGCCATTCCGATCAGCAGGCTACGCACAGAGCCCGGCTTGTTGCGCGCCTGCGCGCTTGCACTAGCGCTCTGCATAACGAAGCCGCCTTGCCTGAATGATATTAGTCACAAGAAGCATAAAGAACGCCATGAGCAGCATCATGAAAGCGAGTGCTGCAGCAGCTGGATAATCATATTCATCCAGCCTGATGAAAACCAGAAGTGATGTGACTTCCGTTTCAAACGGCAGATTGCCGGAGATGAAAACGATGGAGCCGAACTCGCCAAGACTGCGGGCAAAGGACAACGAAGCCCCAGCCAGGAATGCCGGGAAGATTGTCGGCCAGATAATATGCGAGAAAACCTGCCAGGGGCTGGCACCCAGGCTGCGCGCAGCCTCTTCCACATCAGCACTCATATCTTCCAGCACCGGCTGTACGGTGCGAATGACAAAGGGAATACTGGTAAAAAACATCGCAATCATAATGCCAAGTGGTGCATAAGCAACCTTGATACCAATCGGCTCAAGAAAGCGACCAAACCAGCCATTGGGTGCGAACAGCGTCACGAGCGCCAGACCGGCTATCGCAGTAGGCAAAGCAAAAGGCAGATCGACTGCCGCATCGATCAGTCGCTTGCCAGGGAACTGATAGCGGGACAGAACCCATGCAAGCAGAAGCCCAAACAGACCGTTGAACACCGTAGCTACGGCTGCGGCACTGATTGTAATGCGAAACGTCGCCAGTGCACGATCCGAAGTTACGATGTTCCAGAAATCGCTCCATCCAAGACTGGCGGTTTTCAGGATCATTGCCAGTAGAGGCAAGGCGACAATGACCGCCAGATAAAGCAAAGTGCAGCCAAGGGTCAGTCCGAACCCCGGCAGCACCGAATTGCGTTTCATGCTAAGAAGCGACACTGGATTTTTCCAAAAGAAAGGCGAGAGCTGGGTGCTCCCGCCGGGTAGTCTTGTTTACTTAGCAGTAAAGAGCTTATCAAGTACGCCTCCTTCGGCAAAATGCTCTTTCTGAACCTTTTCCCAGCCGCCAAAAGCATCTTCGACTGTTACAAGGCGCACATCTGGATAGATATCCTTATGCTTTGCAATCACGTCCTTGTCGTGCACGCGATTGAAATTCTGTGCGAGGATTTCCTGACCTTCAGGCGCGTAGAGATAGTTTAGATAAGCTTCGGCAATCTTGCGCGAGCCGCGCTTGTCGACAACCTTATCAACGACAGTAACCGGGAATTCAGCCAGAAGGCTGACTTCTGGAACAACCACGTCATATTTGTCTTCGCCGAGCACCTTGGCTGTACCGCGCGTTTCCGCTTCAAACGTTACCAGAACGTCGCCGATACCGCGTTCAGCAAAGGTCGTCGTTGCACCACGACCGCCTGTATCGAACACTGGTACGTTCTTGAAAATCTTACCGATGAACTCGTGAACCTTTTCCTGATCGCCCTTGAAAGCTTCGTTGGCATAAGCCGTCGCTGCTAAATAGGTATAGCGCGCATTACCAGAGGTCTTAGGGTTCGGGAAAACAACCTTCACGTCGTCACGAGCGAGATCATCCCAGTTCTTGATGCCCTTTGGATTGCCTTCACGCACAAGGAAAGCCGGGAACGAGTAATAAGGCGAAGAATTGTTTGGCAGGCGCTTCTGCCAATCAGCAGGAATAAGGTCGCCCTTATCGTGCAACACCTGAACATCCGTCACCTGGTTAAAGGTTACAACATCAGCTTCCAGACCTTCGAGAATGGAACGAGCCTGCTTGGATGAACCGGCATGGGACTGATTGACAGTGAGGTCTTCTCCAGTCTTGGCTTTCCAATCCGCGATGAATGCCTTGTTGACCTGCTCGTAAAGCTCGCGTGCGATGTCATAGGAAACGTTGAGGATTTCCTTTGGCTCCTGCGCGCTGACCGGAGCTACGCCCAAACCGAGAGCAACAGCCGCATATAGAATAATTTTCTTCATAGATCGCACCCTTCTCACTTTGCTTGCGCAAAGCGCCCGTAAATCGACTTCTGTTGGGAAACAAATCTACAGAGAGACAAGCAAGAATCAATCTAAATCATTGATTTAAATATATAAACTACTTTCATAACCATTCTTGGAAACCTCGCCTAACGGCAAAATTGGTCTGAGAATATTTTTCCAAAGACAAGTAGAAACGCGCAATAAAGACAAGAAAGCCGGAAGCTTTCGCTCCCGGCTTTCGAAACTTTTTTCATTGCTTAGATGTTACCAAAACCCACGGTGCTGCCAGCACCAGAGAAAATTTTGCTCGCCACGCTCCAAGCGATTACGACGACGCTCTGCAATTTCATCAGCGCTTAGCTTCATGCCGCGCCAAGGCTGCTCCAGATAGGCCGTCATGCGCAGCACAGCATCTTTTATGCTTTGCGCCAGCAATAGAATTTTACGGTTCATAAGAGCCTCCATTTCACGTTCACCACTCCAACTGCAATCTGAAGCCCAATTTGGGCCACGCTTTCGCCGCAGCAATGAACGATGTGTTAATTTTGAAGGCTTCTGCGATAAAGTCAATATCCCACTTATTTTATGGGAGTTAACATCACGAAATATTTTGCGAGCAACCATGTGGATGCCCGCAAAATTATTCTATTTTAAACTTCGTAGTCGTCGACAGGCCTGATCCGGACCTTTTCAACATGACGACCACTCATCGCTTCGATGGTGAATTGGTATCCATCCTCGACAAAGCTTTCACCGCCCACCGGCAGATGGCCGAGGTGCCAAAGCGCATAACCCGCAAGCGTTGTGTAACGATCGCTATCATCCACCAGATCGCGCTGCAGGATGCTGCTGAGACGGCGAATATCAGTGAAACCATCAACCAGATAGCCGCCCTGTCCGTCTGATTCTGCAACAGCAGCCTCTTCGTCTTCATCCGGGAACTCACCGGCAATGGCTTCAAGCACGTCGGTCGGTGTGACTACGCCTTCAAACGAGCCATGCTCATCCACCACCACAGCAAGCTGCACCGGCGAAACGCGAAGCTGTTCCATGACGCGAAGCACATTCGCATTTTCATGAACCACCAGCGGCTGCTTGACCACTTCATCCCAGTTGATCTGCTTCTTGTCGGTCATATCAAGCAGCAGATCCTTGACCGAAGCAACACCGACAAACTCATCAACCTGACGACGGGCAACAATTACGCGGGAATGCGAAAGCTTACGGATCGCTTCATGAAGCTCAGCTTCATCCTCATCCAGATCAAGCCATTCGATCTCATTACGCGGCGACATAATGGAACGAACCGGGCGATCGGCAAGATCCAGTACGCCTCGGATCATTTCCTTTTCTTCCGGCAGGAAGACGTCACTGGCAGCCGTCTGCTGCGCAATCACGTCAACTGTGTCCGAAAGTGGGTTATCGCCGCGATGACCACCGAGCAGGCGCAGAACAGCGCCCGCCGTGCGTTCACGAAGATCGTTTGTGGTCACGAGCTTTTCGCGATTCTTACGCGCCATCTGATTGGCCGCCTCGATCAATACCGAGAAGCCGATAGCGGCATAGAGATAGCCCTTCGGAATATGGAAGCCGAAGCCTTCAACGACAAGGCTGAAGCCGATCATCATCAGGAAGCCAAGGCAGAGGATAACCACTGTTGGATGCTTGTTGACGAAGTCCATCAGCGGACGCGAAGCCAGCATCATGACTGCAATCGCAATAATGACCGCTATCATCATAACCGGCAGATGCTGCACCATACCAACAGCCGTGATCACGCTATCGAGCGAGAAGACCGCATCAAGCACGACGATCTGAACGATAACCTGCCAGAAGATCGCATGGGCAACGCGCGTGTTCTTAGGTCCATGCGCACCTTCAAGGCGCTCATGCAACTCCATCGTACCCTTAGCGAGAAGGAACAGACCACCAACCAGCATTATGAGATCGCGACCAGAGAAGGAAAGTCCCATCACGGCAATCAAAGGTTCACGCAGCGTCACGATCCACGAGATCGAAGCCAGCAATGCGAGACGCATTATCAAGGCCAATGAAAGACCGATTATACGCGCACGATTACGCTGATGAGGCGGAAGTTTATCGGCCAGAATGGCGATAAAGACGAGATTGTCGATGCCGAGAACAATTTCTAGCACCACCAATGTCACGAGTCCTACCCAGGCATTGGGGTCGGCAATCCAGTCCATGGACCAATCCATGATTTGTCGGCTCCTGTAAAATCAGAGAAAAGAGGAAACAGAAAAAACGCCGCATGCGTTTCCCTCCCGAACCACAGAAAAGCGGATCGGCCAGAAGGAATTGCAAACGGCGTGAGAAAGCTCAAAGCCTTTTAAGTCCAATGCTCCCATACAGGGAGCGGGACTTCGTGAAGACGAATCGTCAGAACTGTCGTCGGGCATAAAGCGCGATGAACCTTTTAAAGAGACACGAAGCAGACCCTTTGTCTGCTCCAGAACACCATGTTTTCATATGGCATATGATGGCTGCATTATGCAGACGCGCGGCTTACGCGCAAGACCATATACTATTCAGCCGGAGAAACATGCACGCCGCGCTTGCGCTCACGACGTGGGCGACCTTTGAAATAACGCATACCGATCACCGTTACCACGATCGTCAAGGCCGTAATGCCTATCACGGACCAGAACATGTGATCGCCATCCATCTTCGCAAATACGCCTATGCCGCGACCAGCGAGCCAGCCTGGTAGGAACATGAGCGGCGCCCAGACCACTGCAGAAAGCACGTTTGCGGTCTGGAAGCGCTTCTGATCCATCGACATCATGCCTGCAACCATCGGAACGGTACAACGGACCGGCCCAAAGAAGCGACCAAGGAAAACAGCCGAGAAGCCATAGCGGCGAAATAGCAATCGTGCCCGCGCAATGCCGGTGCGGTGCTTATTGAGCGGCCACTTGTGAATAATGCTGCGACCAAGCCACCAACCAAGCAAATAAGAAACGATATCGCCAATGACCGCGCCGATGATGGCGCCGATGATAATTGGCCAAGGCTCCACGATTCCGGCGCCCACCAGACCGCCAATGGCGAGCATGATAGGTGTGGCAGGAATGAACATTCCGATAATAGCGAGAGACTCGCCGAAGGCTATAATGCCTACGATAGGACCCGCCCATACCCGATGATCGGAAATGAACTGTCCGAGATCGCTAATTATGCTTTCCATTCCGTCCTCAAAATGCCGCGAACCGGATTCTGAAGTCAGACCCCAACCGTGGGGTGACTTCGGGTTTTCTTAAACGAGGACAATCCGGTGCGTGAACCCCTCGCCTGCCTGCGCGTAACAAACGCTTGCAGCATTCTCTCAATGGCAAAGAACTCATTTGCCTATCAAGTCTTTTATATGCCGAACCATCTCAGACAAGCATCAAAAATTGATGACATGGCTGCGAATTTTGCTGCGCAAATCATTTAGCCCGAACGAATAATGCCAGTCCCCTCTTGAGTGAAGCATTAGCAAGTCCAAATCGAGCGTTGCGAATATGGAAATTCCTGCGCCCACTTACAACGTCATTTGGAAAAAATGATTCAAAATCAGAATCATGACAAGAATGATTCCACTGGCAGAAATTTATTTTAGCAATCAAAACGATTGGTTTTCACTTATACGCGGAATAGGTGCATTGAGTATTTAATTAAAAACTCCGCATTTCCGGGCTTTTTGAAATCTCCGCAACTTTTTTTCATTTTTTTATCACTGAAGGCTAGACAGACAGAAAAGCGGCCTTTATAGAACCGCTCACCTCACCGGGGCCGCTGCCTCGGAGAAGCGAGTGGGTGATTAGCTCAGTTGGTAGAGCAGCTGACTCTTAATCAGCGGGTCGTAGGTTCGATCCCTACATCACCCACCATTTTCTCCTCTACTTTCAAAGAGTTACCGCTGATTACACGATAGCCGGATGAACCGGCTCAAGTTTCAATTGCGTTGAAAATCTTCTTCCTTGCTACTTGTAAATATCCAGCAATATTGCAGCCTAAATGCGCAAATAGGCATGGCGAAACCAATAAGGTGGTACTATGAGTGCGCCACATGACCCCCAAGAGCCTTGGTTACACATTCACACTTCTAGCCGTTGCCATTTTTGCGGCACAAGATGGCATCTCGAAGTATCTCGGATCACATTACTCGCCCATCTTCATAACGATGGTGCGTTATTGGGCGTTTGCCGTTTTCGTGATTCTACTTGCGATGCGCGCCGGGGGAATTGTACGCGCTGCTTCGACTAAGCGTCCATTTTTGCAGATCTTCCGCGGCGTCTTGCTAGCAACGGAAATCGTTATCTTCGTATTCGGCCTTAGCCGGGTCGGCATGGCCATGGCGCAGTCAATCTTTCAGGTAGGCCCATTACTCGTCACGATGCTCTCAGTGCCCTTCCTTGGCGAAAAAGTAGGCTGGCGTCGCTGGACCGCGATTGTGGTGGGTTTGTTCGGTGTTCTTCTCATCATCAATCCAACTCATGTAAAATTCGACCTGAACTTGCTGTTTCCCATGGCTGCAACAACCATGTTTGCAATTTATGCGATTGCGACACGCGCAGTCAGCAAATCTGATAACTCCATGACCAGCTTCTTCTATACGGGCATTGGCGGCGCTGTTGTACTAACCGCAGTCGGTCTTTTTCATATGGAACCAATTGCGCAGAATGACTGGCCCTGGATGGCGGCGCTTTGCGCCTGTGGCATTGCAAGCCATTATTGCCTCATCCGCGCCTACGACATTCTTGAAGCCGGTGAGGTGCAACCACTATCCTATCTCCAGCTCGTGATTGGAGCGTTCATTGCAGTTCTTGTTTTCAACGAACATCTGACCTGGAATGTAGTGACCGGTGCAAGCATTGTCGTCGCGGCTGGCCTCTTCTCGATGTTTCGAGAGAGAAAGCTCGCAAGCAAGGCATCGTAACATTACGAATTATTAATTGGCCTGTTCATATCAGGTTCACCTAAAATGGCTGACATTGCTCACACGCCAATAAATGGCGCCGTGTATAGAGTAATGGAGTCAAATAACCATGAAATCGAAGACCTTGTATATTGCAGTTATCGCTTCTGCATTGCTTTCCACCGCCGCATTCGCACAGGAAAAGGCCAGCGAAAATACAGACAAGTCAGCGACGGATACTTCCATTACACAGAATGATGGATCTAAAGGCAAGCGCGGACCAATCGATCTCGAGAAATTCTCCCGCATGGACGAATTGAAAGCCGCCGACACAAATGGCGACGGCGTCCTCTCTCGCGATGAAATTGAAGCACTTGCGCTCAAGCGCATGGTCAGCCGCGCAGCAGACCGCATGGAACGTCGCCTTGATGTAAAGGGCGATGGCAAAATCACTCTGGAAGCGATTGAAAAGCAGCGACAGAAGGAATTTGCAGCGCTTGATCGCAACGAAGATGGCAAGCTAGACCGCCACGAACTACGTACGGGCAAGAAGTTCCACCACCATGGCCCAAAGGGTCCGCATCACGGTGGCAAAGGCAAAATGGAACACCACCAGCCAAAGCCACAGCAGTAAAATGGACATTACGAAAAAGCCCCGCAATGCGGGGCTTTTTTTGTTTCCATTATGAGCGAATAACGCCCTTCTTGAAAATGATATTGCCATAGAGACGCTTTTCGCCAGAGCGGATGACTGCATAGGCAGCACTCGCCCGATCGTAGAACGCAAAGCGATCAATCGGATCAACAGCAATTTTGCGGCCTTCTGCCTTCTCAATGATGGCTTCAAACTCACCAAAAATCGCAGGCGTCTCGCTAGGGCACTCCATCACAGCCGCTGGCTTATCAACAAAGTCGTCGAGCGGCAGCAGTGAAAGCACAGCGTCTGCAATATCTGTCGCGCTGATCCCCGGAAAGTCCAGAACCTGCACACCGGAAGCCTGTGCTGGATAATTGGCATCAACGATAACAAGATCGTCGCCATGGCCCATATCCGCAAGCACTTCAAGAAGCGAACCGGTCAGCAGTGGGTTTAGATTTTTAAGCATTGGGTAAATCCGAATGGTGGAGTTTGAATGCGCGCACCCTATAGCATCACCGTAATAACCGATATCGGTTTCTGGAGACACCGGGCAAAGATAAAAGAAGCGAAAGTGTCGTGTCCACACTCATTATGGTGATCACAAGCGACAAAAAACGCCGGCTGATTAAAGCCGGCGTTTCCAGTTGATCACTTAAAAAGAAACGTACCGTTATTCAGCTTTCGCTTCAATATTGACCTTATCAAGCAGCGCTAGCGGGTTCTGCGATGCCGCAACCATTTCCAGCGCACCAATACCCTTGTCTGACTTGGACTTGACCGTCACCTCAAAGATATTTGGCTTAGCAAGGAATGTCGAAAAAGCAGTGATCGCATCTTGAAGCTGCGGTTGGTCGGCAGCAAGTTCCTGCAGAACTGCATTAGCAATCATGGTCAAAGCGCTGCGGGCATCTTCGACAGTCATGTTGTTTTCGTCTGCGTAGAACTTGAGACCCTTTTCAATCAGACCCTGTTCTTCAATCTTGAGCTTTACCTCACGAGCCTTGAGGCCGAGAAGTGCAACCTGTGCCAAAACTTTATCACCGGAGAAGAACTCTTTGGTGAAGCCGCCCAATAGACCAGACATGGAAATTTTTCCCATGTCCTGACCGCTGACCGACAGATCCTTGATGACGAGGCTCTGGCTGGCTTCATCCCAATTTGCTTCCAGATTGGATGAAACGTTTACACGGTCATAACCGAGCTTGCGCAGCTGCTGATACATTTCTTCACGGCTGTTCGCAGGAACAGGCAAAGACATATCCTCATAGGCAACACGAATATCAGTCGGAATACCGTTGAACGGCTTGTTCAATGCCAGCTCGTAGCTCTTCATGCTGAACTTGATGCGCTCAGGCAAACCGGTTGCTGGCGGCGTTGCAGTGGTGTCCTGATCTTCCTCAACATCAACATCGTCATTGGCGTTACTGTCGCCCGGCAGGTCAGCATCAACACCTTTGACGACCATCGTGCCGAATTCAGGCAGCATGGTCGTGAACGGGAAATTCTCCATTTCCTGGTCGCTCAGACCTGCAAACTTTGTCACGGCCTCTGCCGACGGCGCCCAGTTGAAGCCTTTAAGCGAGAATTCGTCCAGCTTCACGAAGTCGGTGCCGTTACCAGCCGAGAAGCCATTAAGCGACATGTCGAGCTTCTTATTGTCGAAGGACATCGCCATCTTGTCGATTTTGCCTTCGCCCTTTTCTGGATCACCCGGCTGGATTTTCATCCCGAGTAACTCGACATCGCCCTTACCAATCGTGTCGAAGAGACCGATCAGGCGCATGAAGAACTCTTTACGTTCTTCCTGCGAAAGAGATTCGATGTCCTTGGCTGCTTCCAGTTTCTGTAGTGTTTCGGTAAACGGCTCTGCAGGCAGGCGCATGGTAAAGCCGTTGCTGCGAACTTCATCATAGCTGAAGCTCGACTTCGTGCCCTTTACGGCGATATTCTTCGCAGAAAACGGTCCATAAACCGGCTTCGCTTCGGTATCGCTCGGGCCAGCCTTCTCAGTATAAAGACGTGCAATGAAAACGCCGTCGATATCCTTGCCTTCCGATGCGCCGATCGTGCCAGCCATACGTTCTTCATTAATCGTGCCATTCTCATCGGGCAGCGAAAGATCAAGATCGAATGTCGCGCCACTTGAAGTGTAGCGTGCGACATGGCCATGAACGATGTCTTCCAGCGCGACATCTTTATAAGATGTCTTCTGTTCCTTATCGTTCAACATCTGAACGATGTTGATTTCAGGCACCGACATGCGCTTGGCAGAAACACGCCCAACGCGTTCAGCAAGGCTCAACTCGCCATTGCCGAACGTATCGCGCAGCATCTGGATATCGAAATTCGCATCGTCGATAAGAACACTCGGCATCTCAATCTTAAACTGAGCGATTTCCGTCTTGATACC
>Ga0256904_1000844_pt1 | contig 10599 bp, 8 predicted proteins | sample MC6MC0742MT_FD_190199 | JGI IMG/M metagenome (GOLD analysis project Ga0256904, IMG submission 190199) | Metatranscriptome of enriched soil aggregate microbial communities from Iowa State University, Ames, United States - MC6-MC0742-MT... | ecosystem: Environmental > Terrestrial > Soil >...
CCTTGCGACGACTCGAAATCTTCGCTGGACAGTCCGAGCGTTTCGAGAAATCGGCCGCGCAATCGAGGTGCGAGCGTGTCGTATTCCTCCGCGAGAGTCAGGAATTCGTCGCTCGATCCATCGAACTGCGCCTGTGCGCGAGCTATCACTTCTGTCTGGCTCTGTTCGTGAAGCCGCCGCAAAAGAACTGCGCTTGACGACGTCATGTGCGCTCCTTGACGAGATCGATAGTGTGGATGAGGCACCCAGCGCTGCCCGGTTCATCGGGCAGCGGGCGGTGTCGTTACGCCATCAGTAAAGACGTTGGACGTTACGCCGTTCTGGCGAGCTTGATTGCGCGTTCAGGACATGCGCTCACGCAGAGACCGCACGACCGGCACGCGTCCGCGTTCGGCGTGTAGGCGACTTTCATTCCATGCACACGCAGCTTGAAACGATGCATGAGACCGAGACTCAGATAATCGACGTCGTCGATGCGCCGGATCTCAAACACATTCTCGGGGCAGACATCCAGACAATCGCCCTTACCTTCGCAACGTTTCAGGTCGACGACTGGCGCAATCACGCCCGGCTTCTGTTTGCAGTCCGCCGTTGATATTTCGCGCACGTTCATTCTCCCTCGCGGCGGGCGCGGCCTGATCGCCATGCAGTCTGAAAATGCTCCCGCTCCTCCGGCGTCATGGCTTGCCATTTGCGCCAATGACGCCGTTCGCGCCAGCCGCCGTGTCCTCGGAACCCGCCAAACAGGATGCGGCTCAAAACCAGCAAGCCCAGCGCATGCGCGAAGTCGATCGTGCGAGCGCCGACGAACAACGCCGGAATCACCCAGTTCCATAGACTCATGACCACCCACCCGAGCACGCCAATGGCGACCACCACAAGCAGTACCTTACCCACGCATCTGATTCGAAATTTCATCCGTCGACTCCTCTAAATACCCAGTTCGTCATAAATGGCTTGCAGCCGGGCGCGCAGATGCAAGACCGCGTAGCGTTTGCGCGCAAGCAGCGTATTCAGCGTGACGCCGCTTTCCGCCACCATGTCTTTGAAGGACCTTCCTTCCAACTCGTGGCCGATAAACACCTCGCGCTGGTTCGGCGGCAACTCGTCAATCGCGTCCTGCAATGCTTTGAGCAATAGCGCGCGAGCGTAGAGCGCTTCGGGACCCGCGTCGGGCGACGGCAGCGCGAGGTCGAGGCGATACTCACTGTCGGTGTCGTCGTCGCCCTCGGACAGGTCTGTCAAAGGCTGCTCTCTTTTCTTACGAAATCGATCGATGATCCGGTTGCGCGCGGCCCGGAAAAGCCACGCGCTCGCCTGTTCGATCGGAGCGGGCAGTCGGTACGCCTGCACGAATTCATGGAACACGTCCTGCAATATGTCCTCGGCATCGTCGGGATCGCGTATTCGTCGCCGGATGAAATTGACGAGCCTCGTGCGCTCACGCACCACGGTCGCGGTGATGTCGTTGTCGCGTTCGGTCATCGTGTGCGAGGTGGGTGGCGGTTCCATGCGTCTGAAGACGTTTCAGGCGCGCGAATATTGTGGCGGGTGCGAAAATTCTTTTCCGTTCGCAACCGTGAATTGGGCCGGTTCAGCGCTCCTGTTCCGGGAATTGCTCACGCAGATCCAAGCTACAGTTGATGCACTTGTAGCGAGGCAGATCAACAATGAGCAGATATCAGACGGTCCTTCTGGAAATTTTGGCTAGTGAGGGATTCGAGGATTGCATGTCCCCGGGAGCGCCGGTGTCGTCCGCGAGCATTGCAGACGAAGTGACGCAGCTGTGCGCCGACATGCAAGGGCAACTGACGAGGCTCGCACAGTTCCGCGATTATCCCGACCTGATGCTGACGGCGGTGGACGAACTGATGATCAACGCCGACGTTCTGCGCGTGCTGGCCGCGGCTCGGCTGAAACTGGAACTGGCGGCAGCGGAGGACGGTTCCAGTACGCTCGCCGCACCTGAAGGAGCGGTACTCCACTAGCCTCGCAGCGGGACTGGCCAGCTAGACAGAGCGCCGCTCGAATGTGCATTCGTGCACGGCGCTCAAGTCCCGAAGTTTCGGGCTGCACCTAATGCGGTGCGAAAGTTGGGGAGTTGAAGACTTCCCATCGAGCAACACGCGACGAGCGACGACATCGTCAGACGCTCTTCGCATTGCTGCCCAGCGCAAAGAGCGATCTCACACGATGTTCATCGCCAACGCACTCTCACGATAGTGCTGGCTCGCCTTCTCCGTGTCCCCCAACTGCTCGTGAAGCCGAGCCAACGCACGGTGCGAGCGAATCTTCAGCGTCTCGTTGTCAGCAAGCTTCAGCGCACGCTCCAGGAACGACTGCGCCTTCCCCCACAACTGCTGATGCAGACACAACCGGCCCAATGCGAACAGCAAGTCCGCGTCGTCCGGACGATCCTTTTGCCACGCTTCGGCCTTCTGGATGAGCGGCAACGCATCGCCGCCCGCAGTATCCGGATAACGACGCAGCAAGCGCGCATCCCAATTCTGCGCGAGCGCTTCTTCGACGATCTTGCGCGCCTCCTGCGGACGATTCAGCGCCACCAGCAGTTCCGCAGCTAGATCGGCGAGACGCGGCGAATGACGCTCCGTCGGCGTCAGCGAATTCCACAGTTCGAGTAACGCATCGGCGTTATGCCGGCGATCGCGCAGCAGATTCTCCGCCGCCAGTTGCCGCAAGCGCACCGCCACCGCGGGGTGAATCGCCTCGCGCTTTTCCAGCGTCTTGACGAGCTTGAGCACCTCGCCCCAGTTCTTCAATTGCTGCTGCGCGCGCAACATGATCTGCTGCGCGTGAATGCGCCGCGCGCCCTGCGATTGCATTTCGGTGAGCGCGGTCAGCGCGCCGTCCGCGTCGCGGCCGTCGGCGCGCATGTCGGCGGTGGCCATCAGACGGGCGTCCTGCCAGTCGGTTTCGTCGATCTGAGCGAGCCATTCGTCGCGCCGCGCGTATTCATGCATGCGATGCGCCGCAGTTGCCGCGATCAGGCCGGCCGCGCCTTTGTTGTCGCCGTTCGCGAGCGCGTCTTTCGCGGCCTTCTCCGCGCGGGAAAAGCGCCCGGCGTACAGGTTGCCGATCGCGTCACGCAGCGCGGCATGCGCCTTCGCGACGCGCGAGCGCGCACGGTACGCGGCCACACGCTGCGGCATGCGCCAGATGTTGCGCACGATGCGCAGCAGCGCATACAGCAGAATAAACAGCACCACGAGCCCGACCACGAACAGATTGAGCGAGATGTCGACGCGGTACGGCGGATACACCAGCATCACCTGGCCCATGTCGAAGCGTCCGACCACCGCGAGCGCGACCGCGACGGTGAAGAGCAGCGCGAGCCATAGAAGTCCCCGGATCGCCATGATTAACCTCGGCCCCGGTATTGATTGACGGCTTGCAGGCTCGTATTCAGATTCGGCAATTCGACCGCGGCCGATCCGGCTTCGACCTGCTTGACGAGATCGACAATGTTCTGTGTTTTCTTCGACGACATGTCGAAGTAACGCGTCAGCGCCGTCTGCGCGCCCTGCAGGTCGGACTTCAGCGTGGTCTGGTTACGCGAGAGCAGCGCAAGACGCGCCGACAGCAAACGCAGCTTCACGTTCTCACGCACGAAGTAGCCCTGGTCCGGCGCGACCATCATCGCGTCTGCGTTGTCGATGCGGCGCACCTGCACGAGGCTCGTCAACTGCTGGCCGATGCCGCTCGTCAACTGGTTCCACCACACTTTCCAGCGCGGCTCGCCGGTGGCCGCGGACACCTTGGCCGTATCTGCCCATGTGGCCGCACGCGGCGTGGCATGGGCAATCGGCGCTTCGCCGGAAAGCGGCAGGCTGTCGATCTGATCGACCGCATTGTCGAGCTTGATCGCAAGACCCGTCAGGTCGGTGGAAGGCGCGGCCTTCAGTTTGTCGATGTCCTGCGCGATGGCCTTACGGACCGCAACCGCCTGCGTGCTATCGGACGCCGCGAGCCGCGTGTCGGCGCTTTGCAGCGCGAAGAGCGCAAGCTGCGTGTTGCCGGTCAATTGCAATTGCTGGCTTGCGGCAGACAGCATCTGACCGACTTCCGCGAGCGTCCAGTCGTCGCGATTGCGCGCGAGATCCGCGTACTGTTGCTGCAGCGCCTGCTGTGCGGCCTGCGCATCGGCGAGCTTGCCTTCCAGTTGCGCGACCTGCGAATCGGACTGACGCACCGTAGCGAGCGCCTGCTCGGTTTTGATACGCAGTTCGTTGGTTTGCGTGTCGTTCGCCTGCTGACGTTGCGCGATGTTCTGCTCGGTGCGCTCCACCTTGCGATTGAGCGCATAGCCGCCCACGCCCGCGGCGCAAGCAAGAACCACGACGACAAACCACAGCAGCGGTCCGCTCGCGCTGCGGCGCTTTTGCGCTTCGTAGGGCGTGAAGGGTGGGTTCGGCGGCAACGCGGCGGTCGCGGCCGGCTGGGGTGAAGCGTTCGTGGATGCGTTCGTTTCAGTCATGCGTGATTTAGCCGGTGAATGAGCCGGATTGGACGGTACCGGTTGAACTACGGTCGGCAGATCGGCGAGCAAGGTGCGGGCAATGCGCTCGTCGCCCGCGCCTGACACCGTAATCCTATCAAAACCCAATGCCCGCGCGGTCTCAGCAATACGGGGATGAGGCGTGACGAGCGCGGCGTGCTTGAGCTGCGCGAGTTCGTCGGCGGTGAGATGCTCTTGCGCGAGTTCGTGCAGATTGCGCACGCCTTCGGAGCTGGTGAGAAGCCAGGCATGCGGTTCGCCCGCAAGCAGTCGGTGCACACGAGCCCACGCGCCAATCGACGGTTCGGGCACGAGCCGCCGGTACGCGGCGACCGTCTCCACCTCGGCGCCGGCCTCGCGCAAACGGTCGGCCAGCCACTCGCGGCCACCGTCGCCGCGCACGATCAGAACACGCTTGCCTTCGAGATTCGCCTCGCCGAGCGCCGTGTCGATCGCGGCGAAGAGGCCTTCGGAGTCGAAGCGCCCGTTATCGTCATCGGCGCCGGATGTGGGACTGATGACCCGGTGAGTCGACGCGCTGACGCCGTGACGCGCGAGCGCCTGCACGCTGCCCGGGCCGACCACGCCGACCGGCAATGCGTGCGGCCAGATAGCGCCGCTCTTCGCGAACGCGTGATCGATCGCGTTCGGCGACACGAAGATGACGAGCGCATAGCGTTCGAGAGAGGCGAGCGCGGCGCGCAACGGTGCGTCGTCGGCGACGGGCGCAATGTCGATCAGCGGGAAATCGAGCGTCGCCATGCCGGCCGCGGTGAGGCGTTCTATCAGTTCGCTCGACTGACCGGACGGTCGCGTAATCACGACCGTGAACACCGCCTTGCCGGCGGATGACGATGCGTTGCCGGGGATGTCGGCCGCCATCAGTCGGCGGACACCGGGGTGCCTGCCGAGCCGGAGTCCGCGCCGGAGCTTGCACCGTCTCCCGGCGCCGCGGGACCGCTCGCCGTGCTGAGCGCGCGGACGATGTCCATTGCGCCTTGCTGTTCGAGTGCGCTCGCCACTTCGCTGCCCAAGGCGATCGCGCGTTCGACGGTCGGCGCGGGTGCCGACGCCTGCGCGCTCAGCACGCGCTGGCCATCGGGCGTCGCCACGATGCCGCGCAGATGCAGCGCGCCGTCATGCCATGTGGCATACGCGGCGAGCGGCACTTCGCAACTGCCGCCGAGCGAACGTGACACCATGCGCTCCGCTTCGACCGCTGCCGCCGTATGTTCGTGATGCAGCGGCGCGAGCCATGCCGCGAGGTCGGCGCGATCGGCGCGAATCTCGATGCCGAGCGCGCCCTGCCCTGCTGCAGGCAAGCTGTCGTCCGGATCGAGCAGCGCACGGATACGCTCAGCCAGACCGAGGCGCTTGAGGCCTGCCGCAGCGAGAATGATCGCCGCGTAATCGCCGCGATCGAGCTTGGCGAGGCGCGTATCCAGGTTGCCGCGCAGCGGCCGCACCTGGAGATGCGGATAGCGCATGCGCAGCATCGCTTCGCGGCGCAGGCTCGATGTGCCCACCACCGCGCCGGCCGGCAGCGCGGCAAGCGAGTCGTAATCGTTCGACACGAGTGCGTCGCGCGGATCTTCGCGCTCCATGATCGTGGAGAGCGCGAAGCCCGCGGGCAATTCCATCGGCACGTCTTTCAGCGAATGCACCGCGAGATCGGCGCGGCCATCGGCGAGCGCCGCTTCGAGTTCTTTGACGAACAGTCCCTTACCACCCACCTTCGACAAAGTGCGATCGAGAATTTGATCGCCGCGTGTCGTCATTCCGAGGATTTTTACGTCACAAGATGGATATAATTTGTGCAGCGCACATCGCACATGCTCCGCCTGCCACATGGCGAGGCGGCTTTCTCGCGACGCAATCACAAGCGTGTGGGGTGGCGCGGCAAACGTCTCGGTGTTCATTAGCTTGTCGATTGAATGACGGGATGGAATAACAAACAATGTTAGCACGCGCCCTCGCGCTCACCCCCCGGTTCGCCCGCCTGTGGCCCTTACGGAACAAGGCTCGAATCGAGGCGCGCCGGGGCGCCGTACCAACGCGGTATCAATGGAGGAGACGGGCTTCGCGCCATGCGCCGCTGTCTGGCTGCGGCCTGTTCACGCACGCTCGTTCGCGCACCGCGCCGCCGTATGCGCGATGATCCAATGCGGCGCAACATGCGCCGCGTGCAGAGCTTGTGCGGTCGCGCGGCCTTCCTCCCCGGCGTATTGCCATCGGTGCATACCGCTTCAAAGCAGTTCACGTTGCAGTTCCAGTGCAGTTTTGAGTTCCGCAGTAGCAGTTCATCACTTAACAGACCCTGGCTTCCCTGAGGAAACCCATCGTGACGTCTTCCGGATCGGCGCGCCCTGCCCGCCGCAACACTGCATCGCCCAACGCTTCCACTGTCGACGCCGACGCGTCCACAGCCTCCGCATCGTCTGACGCGAGCGCCGCTCAGCCCGGCAAAGCCAAACGGGCGTCCTCCAGCGCCAAGGCTGCGAACGCCGCGAAAGCCATCAAGGCCGATAAGACCACCGTGCCGGCCAAGCCGGAAAAAGCCGTCAAGGCTTCGAAAGCGGACAAGCCGGCGAAAACTGCGTCCGCCACGAGCAAGGCCCTAGTGAAGACGAACTCGAAAGCGCAAGCCAAAAACAAAGCGGAAAACAAAGCGCCGAACCTGCAAGCCGTCTCCGGGGACACCGTCGTCGCCGCGCCGAAAACCAACGGCCGCACGCGTGCCGACAAGGACCATCCGCTCTTCCAGGACATCCGCTATCTGGGGCGGCTGCTCGGCGACGTGCTGCGTGAACAGGAAGGCGACGCCGTGTTCGACGTCGTCGAAACAATCCGCCAGACGGCCGTGCGTTTCCGCCGTGAAGACGACAACGCCGCCGTGCAGACGCTCGACAAAAAACTGCGCTCGTTGAGTCCCGAACAGACGGTCAGCGTGGTGCGCGCGTTCAGCTACTTCTCGCATCTCGCGAATATCGCCGAAGACCGCCACCGCAATCGCCGTCACCGTATCCACGCGCTGGCCGGCTCGGCCGCGCAGCCGGGCACCATTGCCTATGCGCTGGAGCGGCTCGTCGAAGCGGGCGCCGCCGCCACGCCCGTGTTGCAGCAGTTTTTCAACGACGCGCTGATCGTTCCCGTTCTGACGGCGCACCCAACGGAAGTGCAGCGCAAGAGCATTCTCGACGCAGAGCACGACGTCGCGCGCCTGCTCGCCGAACGCGATCAGCAGTTGACCGACCGCGAACGCGCGCATAACGAAGCAATGCTGCGCGCGCGCGTCACGTCGCTGTGGCAAACGCGGATGCTGCGCGACTCGCGGCTCACGGTCGCCGATGAAATCGAAAACGCGCTGTCGTACTACCGTGCGACCTTCCTCGAAGAAATTCCCGCGCTGTACACCGATATCGAAGAGGCGCTCAAGGAACACGGCCTCGAAGCGCGTCTGCCGCCGTTCTTCCAGATGGGCAGCTGGATCGGCGGCGACCGCGACGGCAATCCGAACGTCACGGCTGAAACGCTCGAACATGCGATCGCGCGCCAGGCCGAGGTGATCTTTGAACACTATCTCGAGCAGGTGCACAAGCTCGGCGCGGAATTGTCGGTGTCGAATCTGCTCGCCGGCGCGAGCGACGAACTCAAAGCGCTCGCGGAAATCTCGCCTGACCGTTCGCCGCACCGTACGGACGAACCTTATCGCCGTGCGCTGATCGGCATGTACACGCGGCTCGCGGCAAGTGCGCGCGTGCGTCTCGGCGAAGGCAGCGTGCCGCTGCGCAGCGCGGGCCGCGGCGCAGCGCCGATTCGCGCGACGCCGTACGACGACGCGTCCGAATTCGTGCGCGATCTGCACGTGCTGATCGATTCGCTCGCCGCGCATCATGGCGCGCCGCTGGCGGCGCCGCGTCTCGCACCGCTCGCTCGCGCGGCCGAAGTATTCGGCTTCCATCTCGCGAGCATCGACTTGCGTCAGAGCTCGGACATCCACGAAGCGGTGATCGCCGAACTGCTGAAGCGCGCGGGCGTTCATGACGACTACGCCGCACTCTCCGAAAGCGAGAAGCTCGAAGTGCTGCTCGCCGAGCTTGCTCAGCCGCGCCCGTTGCGCCTGCCGTATGCCGAGTACTCGGATCTCGTGAAGAGCGAACTCGGGGTGCTGGAACAAGCGCGTGTCACGCGTGAGAAATTTGGCGCGCGCGCGGTTCGCAACTACATCATTTCGCACACCGAGACGGTCAGCGACCTGGTCGAAGTCATGCTGCTGCAAAAAGAGACCGGCCTGCTGCAAGGCCGGCTCGGCGACGCGAACGATCCGGCGAGAGCCGCGCTGATGGTCATCCCGCTCTTCGAGACGATCCCCGACTTGCGCAACGCGCCGCACATCATGCGCGATCTGCTTGCGCTGCCGGGCGTCGACTCGATAATCGAACATCAGGGCAACGAGCAGGAAGTCATGCTCGGCTATTCGGACAGCAACAAGGACGGCGGCTTCCTCACGTCGAACTGGGAGTTGTATCGCGCGGAACTCGCGCTCGTGTCGCTCTTCAACGAACGCGGCATCACGCTGCGTCTTTTCCACGGACGCGGCGGCACCGTTGGCCGTGGCGGCGGCCCGACTTATCAGGCGATTCTGTCGCAGCCGCCCGGCACCGTCGACGGTCAGATTCGCTTGACGGAACAAGGCGAAGTGATCGCGAGCAAGTTCGGCAATCCGGAGATCGGCCGGCGCAATCTTGAAACGGTGGTGGCTGCGACGCTCGAAGCATCGTTGCTGCCGCATGGCACGGCGCCCGCGGAATTGCCGGTTTTCGAATCCACGATGCAGCAATTGTCCGACGCGGCCATGGCCTCGTATCGCGCGCTCGTGTATGAAACGCCCGGTTTCAAGGAGTATTTCTTCGAGTCCACGCCGATCTCGGAGATCGCCGAACTGAACATCGGCAGCCGTCCCGCGTCGCGCAAGTTGCAGGATCCGAAGCAACGCAAAATCGAAGATCTGCGCGCGATCCCGTGGGGTTTCTCGTGGGGCCAATGCCGGCTGTTGCTGACCGGCTGGTACGGCTTCGGCACTGCGGTGTCCGCGTATCTCGACGACGCGCCGAGCGATGCCGAGCGCGGACGCCGTCTCGCGCAACTGAAGAAAATGCACAAGACCTGGCCGTTCTTCTCGACGCTGCTCTCGAACATGGACATGGTGCTCGCGAAGACCGACCTCGCGGTGGCCTCGCGTTACGCGGCGCTCGTCACCGACAAGAAGCTGCGCAAGCATGTGTTCGAGCGGATCGTCGCGGAATGGGAGCGTACGTCCAAAGTGTTGTCGGAGATCACCGGCAAGAGCGAACGGCTCGCGGAAAATCCGCTGCTCGCGCGCTCGATCAAGAACCGCTTTCCGTACCTCGATCCGCTTAATCACCTGCAGGTCGAATTGCTCAAGCGTTACCGCGCGGGCGACACCAACGCGCGCGTGCGGCGCGGGATTCATCTGAGCATCAACGGTATCGCGGCGGGGTTGCGCAATACCGGTTGACGGTTCGGGATGGCAGTGGCGCTTGCGAGCGCCGCTGCCATGTCCGCATGCCTCTCAAGCCGCTTCGACCATCAACGCGTCCAGCTTGAAAGAGCCGTCTCCCTTTACGTCGAAATACTGCCGCACTTCATCCGGCGAATTGCGCCACAGCGACTGGATCGCCACCACCCGCTCATCAGGCGTGCGCATGCGCGCCACCCACGAACTGAATTCGATGTCGATACGCCAGCGCTCGCGAATCGAGGCCTTGAAACCTGCGGCTTCGAAGAGCGCGATCCATTCGTCGGCGCGGTAATCGCGAATATGTGAGCCGTCGCGCAGGAGTTCGATTGCCTGGATATGCGTGTCCAGCAACGGATGGTCGATACCGGCGATGTCGATGAACAGCACCCGGCCGCCCGGCTTCAGCACGCGCCGCACTTCGGCAAGCGCCGGCGCCACGTCGTGCCAATGATGCGCACTCATCCGGCTGATGACCCAGTCGAACGTGTGATCGGCGAACGGTAATTTCTCGGCTGCGCCCTGCTGCGTGCGAATGTTGGCG
>Ga0256904_1000848_pt1 | contig 10585 bp, 10 predicted proteins | sample MC6MC0742MT_FD_190199 | JGI IMG/M metagenome (GOLD analysis project Ga0256904, IMG submission 190199) | Metatranscriptome of enriched soil aggregate microbial communities from Iowa State University, Ames, United States - MC6-MC0742-MT... | ecosystem: Environmental > Terrestrial > Soil >...
CGCGAACGGACCGTTTACGGCTGCCGCGCTGACCGCGCTGAAATACACGGACTTTTCGCGACGACGCATGTTCATGGGCGGCATCACGCAGCAGGTGGGCGACGCCTGGCACCTCGCGGCGAACGTCTGGCGCACGCTGCAGGACGGCAAGACCGCGGCCAAAGACGGTTCGGCGTGGCAATATCAGCTCGTCGCGGACTACAACCTGTCAAAGCGCACTGATGTGTATGTGGAAGGCGATTATTCGCTGTATCGCGGCGATCTGATCGGCGCGCAACTGCAAGGCGTGAATGGCGTCGGGCTCGCGCAAAAAGGCTCGCAAATCGGCTTGATGGCGGGGCTGCGGCATCAGTTCTGACATATCGGTACAAGGCGGCGCGGCGCGCGCTCCACACCGCCCGCTGCGCGCCGGCGTCCCTGCAACGACGGTCGATTCCGGGTACATTTACGGTCTCGACATCAAGCAACAGGGGGTACACGATGCGCCTGCTTCACACCATGCTCCGGGTCGGTAACCTGGACCGTTCGATCGCGTTCTACACCGAACTGCTCGGCATGAAGTTACTGCGCCGCGAAGATTATCCGGACGGCAAATTCACGCTGGCGTTCGTCGGCTACACGGACGAGCGCGACGGCACTGTCATCGAGTTGACGCACAACTGGGACACGCCGGCCTATGACCTCGGCAACGGCTTCGGGCATCTCGCCGTCGAGGTGGAAGACGCCTATGCAGCATGCGACAAAATCAAGGCGCAAGGCGGCACGGTTGTGCGCGAAGCGGGGCCGATGAAACACGGCAGCACCGTCATTGCGTTCGTCACCGATCCGGACGGCTACAAGATCGAGTTCATCCAGAAGAAAAAATAAGCGCCGGCGCCTGCGAGCCGAGGTCTCATTCGATCACGTCATGAACAACAACAATCCCTACTTCAACGAACTCGATGCGATCCACGTCGAAATCGAGGCCTTGTTCGACGGTTCCGCGGACGACCTCGCGCTCGAACGGATCATGGCGCGCTTCGCGCCGCAGTTCACGTTGATCATACCGTCCGGCGCCGCGCTCGATCGCGCCGCGCTGCGCGAGACGTTCGCGAGGCTGCGCGGCGCGCGGCCAGGCTCGCAGATCGACATTCGCGACAGGGAGATCGTCGTCGAATATCCGTCTGGCGCGGTGGTGAAATATCGCGAGTATCAGCGGGACAATGCGGGCAATGCGAACGTGCGGCGCTCAACCGCAGTGATGGACGTCGACGCGCAAGGCAAGGTGACGTGGCGTCATCTGCATGAGACGTTTTGCACGGAGTAGGTCGCGCGGCGTTGATCACTGTCCACACCGCGTCGGCCTCTCACGGCACTGCGGCAAGCGGGACAAAACGCCGGCTCTAGAGCGTCGGCAGCAGTTCCGGCGGATGCGACTTCAGCGTCTGCCGCGCTTCGCGGAATTCCGGAAAAATCGATTCAACCGTTTGCCAGAAGCGCGGGCTGTGATTCATTTCCCGCAGATGCGCCAACTCATGCGCGACGACGTAATCGATGATGGAAAGCGGAAAGTGAATCAGCCGCCAGTTCAGGCGAATCTTGCCGTCACTCGAACAACTACCCCAACGCGTGGCCGCTGAAGAGAGCGCATACGCGCGATAGTTGACGCCCAGCTTCTCCGCGTAAATAGCGAGGCGCTCGCCGAACACACGCTTCGCTTCGGTCTGCAACCAGCCTTGCACGCGGTCCTTGATCTGCTGCGGGTCCGCTTGCAGAGGCAGCGGCACTTGCAGGGCGGAGTCGGTCGCGCTAAACGCGAGCGTGCCTTGCGGCGAGCCGAGCGTTACGCGCACCGGCTGCCCGAGATAGGGCACCTCGGCGCCGTCTTTCCAGTCGACCTTCGGCAACGCGCGCTGTTCGACGCGCGTTTGCCATTCGATCAGCTTCGTGAAAATCCAGCGCTGTTTTTCGGTGATCGCGGTTTCGATATCGGCGAGCGTGACCCAGCGCGGCGCCGTGATCGTAAGACCGGTGCTGTCGATTGCGAAGCCGATCGAGCGGCGCGCCGAACGCTTGAGCGCGTAATGCAGCGTGCGCGACCCGATGACGAGACTGCGCAGCTTGCTGCCGTCTGGTGCAAGCGGCACCGCCGACTGCTGACCCTGAGGCGTTGCCGAAGGCGCGGACGGTGAAGGGGACGACGAAGTCGACCCCGGCTCTGCGAAGAGCGGGAGATCGAGTTGCCGGTTATCGAGCGCCGCAGCGGGCTGCGGCGTAGGAGACTTCTGCATCGGATTCGGCTTCGCGCTAGTACGCCTTCGAGGGCGTGGGCGCGTCAGATAGGTGCGGCGGCGGAACTGCTTCCCGCCGCGCGATACGCAGTAGGATCGATGCGACGCATTTCAGCTTCGATCCACTGTTCGACGCGCGTGTTCACTTCGTCGGGCGTGAGCCCCGTGGTCTCGATCGGCTTGCCGATCGACACTGTGACTATACCCGCATATTTGATAAACGAGTTGCGAGGCCACACGCGTCCGGCGTTGTGCGCGATCGGTACGACCGGCGCGCCCGTTGCAATCGCAAAACGCGCACCGCCGGTTTTGTACTTGCCCTGCTTGCCAGTCGGCGTGCGTGTGCCTTCCGGAAACATGATCACCCAGGCACCTTCCGCCATGCGTGCCTTGCCCTGCCTGATCACCGATTCGAACGCGTACTTGCCTTCTTTACGGTCGATATGAACCATCTTCAGGAGGCCGAGCGCCCAGCCGAAAAACGGCACATACAGCAACTCGCGCTTGAACACGTAGCACAGCGGCCGAGGCATCAAGGCGGGAAACGCCAGCGTTTCCCATGCCGATTGATGCTTCGACAACAACACCGCCGGACCGTTGGGCAGGTTCTCCATGCCCTCGATCTTGTAGTGGATACCGTTGAGCCAGCGCACCGCGTTGAGCGTTGCGCGGCACCAGCCGGCCGCCATCCAGTAGCGGCTATCGGCGCGCATGAACGGGAACGCGATGAAGCACGCGGTCGCGTACGGCACCGTGAACACGATGAAGTAAATCAGCAGCAGCAAAGAACGAATGAAGCGCATCGGCGTGGTCAGTAAGGGGTGGGGACTCGCGTGGTACGCATCACTCTTGAGCGTCGGCGAGGAAGTCGAGCGCGAACGCTCTCAGGTCGTCGTGGACGACGGTGCCTTCCGGCAGGCCGCCCGCCGTGAGCGTTTTGCGGCCTTTGCCCGTGAGCACCAGATGAACCGGGTGGCCGAGCGCCGCGCCCGCTTGCAGGTCGCGCATCGCGTCGCCGACCACCGGCGTGTTTTCCGGGTCGACCTCGAAACGCTCGTTGATCATCTTCAGCATGCCAGGCTTCGGCTTGCGACATTCGCAGTGGTCTTCCGCCGTGTGCGGGCAGAAGAACACCGCGTCGATGCGCCCGCCTACGGACGCCGCCATGCGATGCATCTTGAGGTGCATTGCGTTGAGTGCGTTCATGTCGAACAGGCCCCGGCCGATGCCCGACTGGTTCGTTGCGACCGCCACGCGATAGCCCGCCTGGCTGAGGCGCGCAATCGCTTCGAGCGAACCCGGCAACGCGACCCACTCATCCGGCGACTTGATGAACGCGTCGGAATCGGCGTTGATCACGCCGTCGCGGTCGAGGATCACCACTTTTTTGGTCGGCATGGCGTGCGGCTCAGGCGGCGAGTCGGGAAATGTCGGCGACGCAATTCATCTGCTGATGCAGCGCGCCGAGCAACGCCAGACGATTCGCGCGCAGCGCCGGATCTTCAGCGTTGACCATCACGTCGTTGAAGAACGTGTCGACCGGTTCGCGCAACGCGGCAAGCGCGGTAAGCGCGCCCGTGTAATCGCGTGCGGCGAGTTGCGACTGCACACGCGGCGCGACCTGCTCCAGCTGCGCATGCAAGGCCTTTTCCGCCGGTTCGAAGAGCAGCGTGACCTGCACGCCGCCGGTGGCGGTCGCGCCTTCTGACTTCTTCAGGATGTTCGAGATGCGCTTGTTGGCTGCCGCGAGCGATGCCGCTTCCGGCAATTCCGCGAACTCGCGTACTGCATCGAGGCGCGCGACGATATCGTCGAGACGCGTCGGGTTGAGCGCGAGCACCGCGTCGATTTCGCCCGGCGCGTGACCGCGTTCGCGCAACAAACCACGCAGACGATCCATGCTGAAGTCGTAGATGGCTTGCGTCGAATCGACGACATTCGGCACTGCGGCAAATTGCGCGTAAGCGGTGCGCAGCAGTTCGACGAAGTCCACGGCCAGTTGCTTCTCGACCAGAATGCGCAGCACGCCGAGCGCGTGACGGCGCAACGCGAACGGGTCTTTCTCGCCGGTGGGTTGCAAACCGATGCCCCAGATGCCGACCAGCGTTTCGAGCTTGTCGGCCAGCGCGACGACCGTGCCGGTTGCCGTACCCGGCAACGCGTCGCCGGAAAAACGCGGCTGATAATGTTCCGAGCATGCGAGCGCGACTTCTTCCGGCTCGCCGTCGTGGCGGGCGTAGTAGGTGCCCATCGTGCCTTGCAGCTCGGGGAACTCGCCGACCATGTCGGTGATCAGATCGGCCTTGGCCAGACGCGCGGCGCGCTTCGCGAGCGCCACGTCCGCGCCGATCAGTCCGGCGATCGCGCCGGCAAGCGCTTCGACGCGCTCCACGCGTTGCAGCGCCGAGCCGAGCTTATTGTGATACACGACGTTCGCAAGCAAGGGCACGCGGTCGGCGAGCGGCTTCTTTTTGTCCTGCTCGAAGAAGAATTTCGCGTCGGCCAAACGCGGGCGCACCACACGCTCATTGCCTTCGACAATATCGCCAGGCGTGGACGTTTCGATGTTCGACACGATCAGGAAGCGCGAGCGCAGCTTGCCGTTCTCATCCGTCAACGCGAAGTATTTCTGGTTCGTCTGCATGGTGAGGATCAGACATTCCTGCGGCACTTGCAGGAATTCGTCCTCGAAACGGCATGCGTAGACCACCGGCCATTCGACCAGCGACGTCACTTCGTCCAGCAGCGATTCAGGCATCACGACGTGATCGCCGTCAGCGTGCGCGAGCAGATGCGTGCGGATGGTTTCCTTGCGGTCGGCGAAGTTCGGTACCACACGGCCTTTGTGCATCAGCGTGTCGGCATACGAATCCGCGTGCTGAATCTGCACGAAGCCTTCGGACAGGAAGCGATGACCAAGCGTGGTGTCGTCTGCGTCGATGCCAAGCGCACTGACCGGAACGATCTGCTCGCCATGCAGCGCGGTCAGGCGATGCGCCGGCCGCACGAACTGCACGTTCGTGCCGTCGGGGCGCTGGTAGGTCATGACCTTGGGAATAGGCAGCTTGGCGAGCGTTTCGTCGAGCGCAGCCTGCAGGCCTTCTGCCAGCGTGGCGCCCGGCGCGGCGTAGCGCAGGAAGAACGCTTCGGCCTTACCGTCCTGCGCGCGCTCCAGGTCGTTCACCGAAAAGTCGGGGAAGCCGAGCGCGGCGAGCTTTTTCGCGAGCGGCGCGGTGGGCTGACCGTCTTTATCGAGCGCGACGGAAACCGGTAGAACCTTTTCGCGCACATGCTTTTCCGGCGCAACCGTACGCACGTTTTTGATCGTGACAGCGAGGCGGCGCGGCGTCGCATAACGCTCGAATGACAGCTCGCCTTCGATCAGATCGCGCGCCGCGAGGCGCTCCGCAATACCTTCCGCGAAGGCGTCGCCGAGACGGGCAAGCGCTTTCGGCGGCAGTTCCTCGGTCAGCAGTTCGACCAGCAGGGTAGCTTGATGGGATTGAGTCATTTCTTGATGTTCTCGTCAGTCCGGGTCGATCTTGCGTTCGACTTTCAGCGGCGGCGCCCACGCGGGCATGGCGGCGTCCTGCTCGTCGGTGGTGAGGCCGGGCACGGCGTGCACCGGATTGCCGAGCATCGGGAAGCCGAGCTTCTCGCGTGAATCGTAGTAGGCCTGCGCGACCAGGCGCGACAGCGCGCGAATCCGGCCGATGTAGGCCGCGCGCTCGGTGACCGAGATCGCGCCGCGCGCGTCGAGCAGATTGAATGTGTGGCCGGCCTTCAGCACGAGCTCATAGGCGGGCAGCGCGATCTGCGCTTCGATCATGCGTTTCGCTTCGGCTTCGTAGCTGTTGAAGAACGTGAACAGAAGATCGACGTTCGCGTGCTCGAAGTTATACGTGGACTGTTCCACTTCGTTCTGGTGGTACACGTCGCCATAAGTGAGGCGGCGCGTTTCCGGGCCGTTCGGGCCTTGCTCCTCCCACTCGGTCCAGACGAGGTCGTAGACGTTCTCGACCTTTTGCAGATACATCGCGAGGCGCTCGAGACCGTACGTGATTTCGCCGAGCACCGGCTTGCAGTCAAGGCCGCCGACCTGCTGAAAATACGTGAACTGGGTCACTTCCATGCCGTTCAGCCACACTTCCCAGCCGAGTCCCCACGCGCCGAGCGTGGGATTTTCCCAGTCGTCTTCGACGAAGCGCACGTCGTTCTGCTTCAGGTCGAAGCCGAGTGCTTCCAGCGAGCCGAGATACAGATCGAGGATGTTCTCCGGCGCCGGCTTCAGCACCACCTGGTACTGGTAGTAATGCTGCAGGCGGTTCGGGTTCTCGCCATAGCGGCCGTCTTTCGGGCGGCGCGACGGCTGCACGTAGGCGGCGCGCCACGGTTCCGGGCCGACCGCGCGCAGGAAAGTGTGGACGTGCGAGGTGCCCGCGCCGACTTCCATGTCGATCGGTTGGAGCAACGCGCAACCCTGCTTATCCCAATAGGATTGCAGTGTCAGAATGATTTGCTGAAACGTGAGCATGAAGTGCCTTTCGGGCATGAGGCCGCGCCGCGAGCGCGTGAGCGCGCGAGGCGGCCGTGGAGCGAAGTGCTAAACCTGCGATTTTAACGGAAAGGCGGGGGGGCGTCCGGTTTTGGGGAGGGACTGGCAGGACGAGCGGCGCTCCCTCACGCCACCGCCAACTCCACCTTCGGCGAAAAGGAATCGCTTTGTGCGACCGGCCACCACTTCTCATACAACGAGTAGCGGTATTTCCCGTTGAGCAGATCGTCCGGCTCGAGATACTTGAGCAACTCGGACATCAACTGCACCTCATGCGACGACACTCGCCGCACGATGTGATGCGCGCGCAACTCGGCGGGATGTTTCAACCCGGCGGCCTGAATGATTTCCTTCAGCGCATGCAGCGTGTTGTGGTGGAAGCTGAACACGCGGTCGGCCTTGTCCGGTACGACGAGCGCACGCTGGCGCACCGGGTCTTGCGTCGCGACGCCGGTCGGGCAACGTCCCGTGTGGCAGGTTTGCGCCTGAATGCAGCCCACCGCGAACATGAAGCCGCGGGCCGCGTTGACCCAGTCCGCGCCGATCGCGAGTGTCTTCGTGATGTCGAATGCGGTGATCATCTTGCCGCTCGCGCCGATGCGAATCCGTTGCCGCAAGCCGATGCCAACGAGCGTGTTGTGCACGAGCAGCAGGCCTTCCTGCAACGGCACGCCGACGTGATCGGTGAACTCGAGCGGCGCTGCGCCCGTGCCGCCTTCCGCACCGTCTACTACGATGAAGTCCGGCAGAATGCCCGTCTCCAGCATCGCCTTCGCAATGCCGAAAAATTCCCACGGGTGCCCGATACACAGCTTGAACCCGGTCGGCTTGCCGCCCGATAACGTGCGCAAGCGGTCGACGAATTCGAGCAGTCCGCGCGGCGTCGAAAACTCCGAGTGCGTGGCCGGCGAAATGCAGTCGCGGCCCATCGGCACGCCGCGCGTCTCGGCGATTTCAGGTGTGATTTTCGCGGCCGGCAACACGCCGCCATGACCCGGCTTCGCGCCTTGCGACAGCTTGACCTCGATCATTTTTACTTGCGGTTCGGCCGCCTGCTTCGCGAATTTTTCCGCGCTGAAGGTGCCGTCGTCGTTGCGGCAGCCGAAATAGCCCGATGCGATTTCCCAGATGATGTCGCCGCCGTGCTCGCGGTGATACTTCGACATCGAGCCTTCGCCGGTGTCGTGCGCGAAGTTGCCTTTCTTCGCGCCGAGGTTCAGGGCCATGATCGCGTTCGCGGACAGCGAGCCGAAGCTCATTGCCGAGACGTTGAAGATCGACATCGAGTAAGGCTGCGCGCGCTCTGCGCCGACCACGATGCGGAAGTCGTGACTATCGAGCGTGGTGGGCGCAAGCGAGTGGCTGATCCATTCGTGCGCGACGGCTTTGACGTCGACCTCGGTTCCATAAGGGCGGCTATCGACGTCGTTTTTTGCACGCTGATAGACGATGCTGCGTTGAGCGCGCGAAAACGGCTTTTCGTCGGTATCGCCTTCGACGAAATATTGGCGGATTTCCGGGCGAATGAACTCGAACAGAAAACGGAAATGGCCCCACAGCGGATAGTTGCGAAGAATTGCGTGCCGCTGCTGACCGAGATCGAAGAGGCCGAGCGCGACGAGTGCGAGCGGCACGGCGATCCACAGCCACGACATGTGATGCGTCGCGGCGAGCGCCGCGCAAACGGCGAGGAGCGCGACTGCGCTCCACATGGCCAGATAACGTCGAGCAAACATGGGGACTCCGGTGCAGTGAAGATCGTCGCGGAGGGATCGCCGGCGCCGGCGGCGCGGACGGATCCACCGCGAAAGAAAACGAGCGACTGCCCGTCGGGAAAAGCGGACTGCCGGGAAAAGCTGACTGCCGGGAAAAGCGGACTGCCGGGAAAAGCGGACTGCCGGGAGACGCGAGCGGCTTTAACGCACGCTCAGCAACGCCGCTTGTTGCGGCTCGCTCGCGGTTGGCTGCGCAGTCGCAGCATGTTCGATGATGCCGCCGCCGAGGCACACGTCGCCATCGTAGAGCACCGCCGATTGCCCCGGTGTGACAGCCCATTGCGCATCGTCGAAATTGAGTTCGAAGAGGCTGTCGCCGTAGTTCGCCGTCGTGAACGTGCAGCGTGCATCTGCCTGCCGGTAGCGGGTCTTCGCGCCGCAGGCGAAGCCTTCCGCCGGCGGTTCGCCAGCGACCCAGCTCGTGTTGCCCGCGCTGAGCGTATGACTCAGGAGCCACGGATGATCGTGACCTTGCGCGACGTACAGCGTGTTCGACGCGATGTCCTTGCCCGCCACGAACCACGGCTCGCCGCTGCCTTCCTTGCTGCCGCCGAGACCGATGCCCTTGCGCTGTCCGAACGTGTAAAACGCAAGTCCGATATGCTCGCCGACTGTTTTGCCGTCGGTGGTTTTCATCGGGCCCGGCCTGGTCGGCAGATAGCGGTTCAGGAAGTCGCGGAACGGCCGTTCGCCGATAAAGCAGATGCCGGTGGAATCTTTCTTCTTCGCATTGGGCAGCGCGATCTGTTCGGCGATTTCGCGCACCTTCGTTTTGGGAATTTCGCCGAGCGGAAACAGCGTCTTCGACAACTGCGCCTGGTTCAACCTATGAAGAAAGTACGACTGATCTTTCGTATGGTCGAACGCCTTCAGCAGTTCGAAGCGGCCATTGTTCTCACGCACGCGCGCATAGTGGCCGGTCGCGATGGTTTCCGCGCCGAGCGACATGGCGTGGTCGAGAAAGGCCTTGAATTTGATTTCGGCGTTGCACAGCACGTCCGGGTTCGGCGTGCGCCCCGCGGAATATTCACGCAGGAACTCGGCGAACACGCGGTCTTTGTATTCGGACGCGAAGTTGACCGCTTCCACGTCGATGCCGATCAGGTCCGCGACCGACACCACGTCGATCCAGTCCTGGCGCGTCGAGCAGTATTCGCTGTCGTCGTCGTCTTCCCAGTTCTTCATGAACAGGCCGACCACGTCGTAGCCCTGTTCCTTGAGCAGCCACGCGGTAACCGACGAATCGACGCCGCCCGACATGCCTACTACGACTTTCTGCTTGCTCATAAGATGCTCACTGGGTACTGCGAAACTTCATGGATCGTGGGTCGATGCTGACGCGCGGTTTTATCCGCGGTTACCTTTTCGGCCCGACCGAATGCGTATGCACGAAGTCGAGCGGGAAACGCCGGCCTGCCAGGTAATCGTCGATGCATTGCATGACGAGCGGCGTGCGGTGCCGTTCGGGGCAGGCGCGCAGTTCGTCGGCGCTCATCCACAACGTTCGCACAATGTCGGGATCGAGCGCGCGGGTTGCCTCGCGTTCGCCGCCGGTGCCGCAATAAGTGAAGCGCAAATACGTAACGCCTTCGCTGTCCGGCCGCTCGAAATGCGTCATGTACATGCCGACCAGCGCCTCGGGTGTGAACGGGTGCGCGGTTTCTTCGAGCGTTTCGCGGACCACTGCTTCCAGCAGCGTTTCGCCGGCTTCCAGATGACCGGCCGGCTGATTCAGGCGCAGACCGGCCGCCGTGTGTTCCTCGACCACGAGAAAGCGCCCGTCACGCTCGACGATGGCCGCGACGGTCACGTGCGGCAGCCAGGTTTCCGGTTTCATGGGTGCGCATTTTACCGTTTATAGGCACTCGCTGCCGGGAAGCGGGCGGCCGGCACGCCGGGCGGTTGGATCGCAGGCTGCGGGGCGCGCGGCTCGGACGCGACCCAGAACGGCCGCCGAACCCCGACACGCACGGTCCCGGGCGCGC
>Ga0256904_1000874_pt1 | contig 10420 bp, 8 predicted proteins | sample MC6MC0742MT_FD_190199 | JGI IMG/M metagenome (GOLD analysis project Ga0256904, IMG submission 190199) | Metatranscriptome of enriched soil aggregate microbial communities from Iowa State University, Ames, United States - MC6-MC0742-MT... | ecosystem: Environmental > Terrestrial > Soil >...
CTCATTTCAACTTTTTTGAGGATAATTATATTCTGGAGAAATGTAAACTTCTTTTTCCCATTGAAAATGCTTTTGCATTAATGCAGTTTGAAAAGGAAAATTTAAGCCGAAAAATCATCCACGAATTAAAATATAAAAGCCGTGAAAAAGCAGGAAAGATTTTAGCAGAATGGACGACAGAGCGTTTAGATTTCAAAAATAAAAAACCGGATGTATTAATTTCTGTTCCATTGCATCCAAAGAAATTAAAAGAGAGAGGTTATAATCAACTGCATTTGTTTACAGAAACATTATCGAAGTTTTATGAGATTCCTTTTAGTCATGATTTAATTAAAAGAAATCATTATTCAAAAGCTCAGGCTTTGAAAGACAGACAACATCGTCTTGAAACACAGAATATATTTTCAATCACAGAACACATTTCAGGAAAACATATTTTATTGATAGATGATGTTTTCACCACCGGAAATACAATTGCTTCAATTGCCTGGGAAATTTTGAAAGCAGGAGACAACAAAGTGAGTGTTTTGGTAATGGCAATGGATGAATGATTTTTAAGTCAGTTTAAATAGCTTTAGATTTAACCACAAAAGCAACAAAAGACATTCATAAAGCTATTATTAGATAATCAAAGTTCTCAAAAGAATAAAAATCAAAGATTTTTTAAAGGATTTTTTTCATTAAAAAAGCCCCAATCATTACAATTGAGGCTTTAAAAATTTTTATTAATCTATTTTTTTTCTTCTAAATTCTTCGAAACTATCTTCATATTCTTCAGATCCTCTACTCGACTTCATCATTCCATTATTTTTAGACTTATAATATTTGTTCAGAAAGGCAAGATATGCATTCATTGATTTAAAATTCATCGCCATATTATAATCAAATGAGAACTGACCAGGATCAAAACTTTCTCCTTTCAAATTTCTGTTATAACGTAGAAATTCGGGAGTGTTATAATTAAAGAAAGTGGCACCCTGATTTGAAGACGGCAAGAGAAACGATGAGATTTGCTGTTGCGACGGCGCATGACAACTCATACAAGACGTCATTGGCAATCTGGCAATTGTATCTGTTTTCTTTACGCCTTTGTTGGTAACATCAACCACACCTTGCAGCGCTACAGCTCCGTCATTCGGACCGCTTAATCTTCCTCCCCATCCTAGAGTTTCTCTGCTATAGTAAGGAGCATTATCATTAATCCAGGTTTGCGTTAATTTGGGGTTTTGTACTTCTACAGTTGCAAAATCGGTATCAACTTCCGGATCCATCCCCCACATCGCACCCAACGGAACAAATTTATCTAAGATATTATTGGATTTAATATTTTTATCATACACAAAAGTTGTAAAAACCCAACCTGTTTCCGGAGCAGCTTTAGAATCTTTAATCACAACATCTATCTGAAACAAACTTACCTTTTTATAGTCAAATCTGTTTCTGTAAGGATCTTTAGATTTAGCATCCAATTGGTTATAAATGGTAAAAAGAGGAGCATCTTTCATATCTGACCATTGATCACCATTCAACTCTGAAAAAGCAAACTTCACGATTACCGAACCTTCTTTGAACTGACCTTTATCTTTATTCAGATCAACGCTGATAAAACTATTAATAGGTTTTGAGCTTTTAAAATAAGCCGAATCTATCTCTAAAGGAACATTTCCGTTCTTATCAAAAACTTCACCGATTGTAAATGCCGCCAATGGATCGTACAATACCAATACAAAACCTTCCTGGTTTTTGTTTACGCCTTTAAAAGTTCCTGCAGAATTAGGATTTCCGGGATAGGTTCCCATGATAGGATCTCTTTTACTTCCCATCCAAGGTTCGTGAAACCAGCCGACATCTTTTGCACTGAATTTATCTTTCTCATTAATCATTTTGGTAATTAATGGCGATGCATAATCTTTCAGTCCAGAAACATACTTTTCTGCATTTTGTACAGTAATTTTTTCATTAAAATCATTAATGAGTTTAAATCCTACATCTGGTTGTGTTCGAGGATAATCTGCATTTAATTTAAAAAACTCTGTTCTGTCTTTCGGGATAGAATCGGAATGATTCTTAAATGCTTCTTTTCTCACCAGTTCATCCGGTGGTAAATTTGATTTAGTCTTTTTCTCTTCGCTACAGGAGCATAGCGCAAGCGAGCCTAAAGTAAGGCTTAAAAAAAATGTTTTCATTGAATTAGTTTTTGGTTATTAGTTTTTAATCATCATTAAATTTCCACACTCAATAATGATCAATTAAATATATGAAATTTTTAAATATAATTCAACATAAAACCCAAAACAATATAAAATTAACATTAACTTAAAGAAATATTACAGAAAATTTATTACAAAAAAACCTTAGAAAAATCTAAGGTTTTACATATTTTAATTAAAAACTAATGTCTTTCAAAACTTATCTCTGAAGTTTTTCTCCGTAGCTTAAATCTCCGGCATCACCTAAACCTGGTGTAATATATCCTTTTGAAGTTAAGTTTTCATCAATTGCTCCAACCCAAATTTTCGCATTCGGGTAAGCTTTTTCGATGGTTTCAACACCTTGCTTTGAAGCAATTGCTGCTACAATATGAAGCTGAGTAGGCGTTCCGTTAGTTAGCAAATCTTTGATTGCCTCAATTAAAGAAGCTCCGGTTGCCAACATAGGATCTGCAACAATTAAAGGTCTTCCGTCAATATTCGGACAGGTAAGATAATCTTGTTTGATTGAAAAATAATCGTTGGCATCGTGTTTTCTATACGCAGCTACAAAGCCGCAATCTGCTCTATCCAAATAATTTAAAATCCCTTCAAACAAAGGAACTCCCGCTCTTAAAATTGTGGTAATTACAGGTTGAACAGCAATTTCCTTTACTTTAATCGTATCTAAAGGAGTCTGAATTTCAACTTCTTTCTGTTCTAAACTTTTACTGATTTCAAATGCTGCAATTTCCCCGATTCTTTCCATATTTCTACGGAATCTCATTCGGTCGTGCTGAATTTCTACGTTTCTAAGTTCATTAATCCAAGTATTAACCAAAGAAAACTGTTCTGATAAGACTGTAACCATAATCTTAATTTGAAAATTAGGAAATTTGAAAATTTGAAAATAACTCTAAAAAGCTTAATTAAAAAACAATGATTTTAATTTTCAAATTAGACCATTATCAAATTTTCAAATTGATATTATTTTTGTCTGAAATACACTTCGATAGGAACTCCGGTAAACCCGAATTCTTTTCTCAATTGGTTTTCAGTAAATCTCTTGTATGGTTCTTTTACATATTGTGGTAAATTACAGAAGAATACAAACTGCGGTGACGGCGTTGGAAGCTGTACACAATATTTGATTTTAATGTATTTTCCTTTGTTTGCAGGTGGTGGAGTTGCTTCAAAAATCGGAAGCATTATTTCGTTCAATTTAGACGTCTTAATTTTCTTCTTACGATCTTCGTAAACAGTCATAGCCATTTCTACAGCTTTCAAAATTCTCTGCTTCGTTAAAGCCGAAACAAACAAAATTGGAATATCACTGAACTGACCGATTTTATCTCTGATTGATTTTTCGAAATCTCTGATTGTATTTGTTTGTTTGTCTTCAATTAAATCCCATTTGTTGACAACAATTACAATACCTTTTCTGTTTTTCTGAGCAAGACCAAAGATATTCATATCCTGAGATTCCCATCCTAAAGTAGCATCAACCATGATGATCACCACATCAGAATATTCGATTGAACGAATAGATCTCATTACAGAGTAGAATTCTAAATCTTCATTTACTTTAGATTTACGGCGCATTCCTGCAGTATCTACCAACACAAATTCATGTCCGAATTTATTATATAACGTCTGAATACTATCTCTTGTAGTACCTGCAACGTCCGTTACAATATTTCTTTCAGCATCAAGCAATGCATTCGTCATTGTAGATTTTCCTACGTTTGGACGACCTGCAATGGTAATTTTTGGCAATCCTTCAAAAGGATCTTTATAATCTGTAGTTGGGAAATCTCTTACAATATCATCCAAAATCTCACCTGTTCCAGAACCTGTTGCAGAAGAAATAGTATAATATTTTTCGATTCCTAATTGGTAAAATTCCGTAGCATCAACCTCTTCTTTCGCTGAATCTACTTTATTGATTACGATATAAGTAGGTTTATTTGATCTTCTCAGCATTTCGTGGATCTCGTGATCCGTATCGGTAAGACCTTCTTCTACATTCAACATAAAAATAATTGATGTAGCTTCGTCAATCGCCAACTGTACCTGCTTAGAAATTTCTCCCTGGAAAACATCATCGTTATTAACATCATAACCTCCGGTATCAATTACAGTAAAATCTACACCATTCCAGTCAGATTTTCCGTAATGACGGTCTCTGGTTACACCAGCAGTAGAGTCTACAATAGCCTCTCTTCTTTCTAATAAACGATTAAATAACGTGGATTTTCCTACGTTGGGACGCCCAACAATAGCAACAATATTTGACATAAAAAATGTTTAATAATCCTTCGACAAAGCGATAGGACAAGATTATCAATGAGTTACTCCAACTTTTGGAGCTCAATTTTTTGCAAAGATAAGCTTTTATTATTTAAGCAATAAAAATCTCTCTGATTGTGAATTTGATATTTTTAAATAGTTGATTTTTATCATTCTAATTTTTTAATAAACTTATACTTAATCACCATAATGACTAAACAAAAAAAAGACAGTCAAACGACTGCCTTAAAAAATTAGATGATTATAAAAATTAGATTAAATCAAATCGGTCTAAGTTCATTACTTTCGTCCAAGCTGCTACAAAATCTTTTACAAATTTCTCCTGAGCATCCGAACTTGCATATACTTCAGCTAATGCTCTTAATTCAGAATTTGAACCGAAGACTAAATCTGCACGACTTGCTGTCCATTTGGGTTGTCCGCTTGATCGGTCAGTTCCCATATATAATTCGTTATCTTCTGAAATAGCTTTCCACTGCGTTCTCATATCCAAAAGATTTACAAAGAAATCATTGGTTAGAATTCCGGGACGCTGGGTAAATATTCCGTTTTTAGAACCATCGAAATTGGTATCTAAAGCACGCATTCCACCAATCAAGACCGTTAATTCCGGCGCAATAAGCGTCAACAATTGTGCTTTATCAATTAATAAAGATTCTGTAGAAACAGAGAATTTTTTCTTTAAAAAATTTCTAAAACCATCCGCTGCAGGCTCCAAATATCCCATTGACTCTACATCTGTCTGCTCTTGTGAAGCATCCATACGACCTGGAGCAAAAGGAACAGAAACATTTTGTCCGGCATCTCTTGCTGCTTTTTCAACCGCTGTACTTCCTGCCAAAACAATTAAATCTGCTAATGAGACTCTTTTATTTCCAGATTGAGAACTATTAAAATCATTCTGAATATTTTCCAAAACAGATAAAACTTTCTGCAACTGAACAGGATTGTTCACTGCCCAATCTTTTTGTGGAGCCAAACGAATTCTTGCTCCGTTTGCGCCCCCTCGTTTGTCGCTTCCTCTGAAAGTTGAAGCCGAAGCCCAAGCTGTAGAAACCAATTCTGAAACGCTTAATCCAGAATTTAAAATTTTTGATTTTAAAGAATCAACATCAGAATTATCTACTAATTCATGGTTCATTTCAGGAATCGGATCTTGCCAGATTAATTCTTCACCAGGAACTTCAGAACCCAAATAACGAACTTTTGGTCCCATATCTCTATGTGTCAATTTAAACCAGGCACGAGAAAAGGCATATGCAAAAGCATCAGGATTTTCAAAAAAGTTTCTTGATATTTTTTCATAAATAGGATCAAATCTTAACGAAAGATCCGTTGTAAGCATAGTTGGTCTGTGTTTTTTATTCGAATCAAAGGCATCAGGAATAATGTTGGCTCCGTTTTTCGCCACCCATTGATGAGCTCCAGCCGGACTTTTAGTGAGTTCCCATTCGTTTTCGAATAAATTTTTAAAGAAAAGATTACTCCATTCTGTTGGTTTTTCAGTCCAAGTTACTTCTAATCCGCTTGAAATTGCATCAGGACCTTTTCCAGATTTATAAGAACTGTTCCATCCAAATCCTTGTGCTTCAATTCCAGCTGCTTCCGGCTCTTTGCCTACATGATCTGCAGGACCTGCACCGTGAGTTTTACCAAATGTATGTCCACCTGCGATTAACGCAACTGTTTCTTCATCATTCATTGCCATTCTTCCGAAAGTATCACGAATATCTTTTGCTGCTAAAATCGGGTCAGGATTTCCGTCCGGTCCTTCAGGATTTACATAGATAAGTCCCATTTGTACCGCAGCCAAAGGTTTTTCAAGATTTCTGGAATGATTAACTTCAGAATCATCTTCTGCGGGAAGAACACCATGACCTTCAACACCCGGAGAACCGTGCGCATAACGAAGATCTCCTCCTAACCAAGTTTTTTCTGTTCCCCAATATACATCCTGATCCGGTTCCCAAACATCTTCACGACCTCCTGCAAACCCAAAAGTTTTGAAACCCATTGATTCAAGAGCAACATTTCCCGTAAGAATTAGAAGATCTGCCCATGATATTTTTTTGCCATATTTTTGTTTGATTGGCCAAAGTAATCTTCTTGCTTTATCTAAACTTACATTATCCGGCCAGCTGTTTAGCGGCGCAAAACGCTGTTGTCCCGCTCCTGCTCCACCTCTTCCGTCACCTACACGATACGTTCCTGCGCTGTGCCAAGCCATACGAATGAACAAAGGTCCGTAATGTCCAAAATCTGCAGGCCACCAATCTTGCGAATCGGTCATTAATGCATGAAGATCTTTTTTTACACTTTCTAGATCGAGACTTTGAAAAGCTTCAGCATAATCAAAATCTTTTTCCATAGGATTTGATAAAGACGAATGCTGTCTTAGAATATCAACCCTTAACTGATCCGGCCACCAATCTTTATTGTTGGTTCCGCCTCCTGCAACGTTTTCTTTTTTCATCGTTCCGTTATGAAACGGGCATTTACTAATGTCGTTTAAATCATTTTCCATTTTAGTTTAATTTTTTATGTTGGTTTAACGCTTTAATAATTTTATCTGCTTTACAACTATGCAAACTTACAATGCTTGATCAATAAACACAATCTATCAATAAAATTTTTACAATAGTCAAAAACTATAACAATGACTTGACTATCGATTCCAATTTGCAAAATCTAGAAAATACATAACAATGCAATTAAGTTAATAAAATTTGGCATTACTTTAGATAAAAACCAAGAATAAGTACCCGTATTTAGAATTATTCAATTTAAAACCTCTGTTTCAAAATTGATCATATTAATACATTGATAAAAATTTAATATCTTTATTAGTTTAGAAACTCAAATCTCAGCGTATGAAAAAAGTAATGATCGTTCTTCTTGTCGCTTTTATAATCATCCAGTTTTTTCCAATTGATAAAACCAACAAGCCGTTGAATCCGGGAATGGATTTTTTAAAAATCAAAACCCATACTTCTCCGGAAATAGCAAAACTGATTACCAACTCATGTTACGACTGTCATTCTGACGAAACTAAATATCCATGGTACACCAATCTTGCTCCGGCTTCCTGGTGGATAAAAAATCACATCGATGAAGGAAGAAAGCATCTTAATTTTTCTACATTTGCTACTTACGAACCGAAAAGACAGATCCATAAAATGGAGGAATGTGTAGAAATGCTCGAAAAACATGAAATGCCTTTGGAATCTTATTATTTGGGACATCAAGACGCGAAACTAACCGAAGCTCAAAGAAAAGAGCTAATCACTTATTTTAAAAGAGAGATTCGGGAAACAAAATTTAAAACAGAATAATAGAAATCATGCCGGAAATTTGGGAACAAAAACACATTGTATTTTTTGACGGCGAATGCGGTGTATGCAATTTTTGGGTGCAATGGATTCTTGAAAGAGATCAAAAAGATCAGTTTATGTTTGCTTCCCTGCAATCAGATTTCGGACAGAAATTTTTATCGGAAAGAGGTCTGGAAACAAAACAGTTCAACACACTCTATCTTTGGAAACCTCATCAATATTATCTCATTAAATCTAAAGCTGTTTTAAAAATCGCCAATCTTTTAGGCGGAATCTATAATTTATCAGTGATCGGAAAATTGATTCCCACATTTATAAGTGATAAAATTTACAACAAAATTTCCGAAAACAGAATGAAGCTTTCGGCTCAAAAGTGCTTCCTACCCGATCAACATCAGAAAAAGAAATTTATTGAAGTCTGATTTGGTTCAGAATTTGGTATCAGATTACTATAAGAAAATCTTAAATATTTTTATTAAATTTTTATAAACATTTAAGTTTTTCGAAGCATTATTTTTATTAATCCATATATTTGCAGACTATGGAATACAATACCCAAAAAAACTCATCTCAATATGCCAGAATATGGCAGAATTATACAACAGTTGGTTGAGCGTTGCAAAGAAGTTTCAGACAAAGACGAAAGAAACGAAATGGCAATGGCAATCATTGATTTTATGGGTCAGAGAAACCCACAGCTCCGCGACGAAGAAAATTACAAACATAAACTTTGGGATCACCTCTATATTCTTGCCAATCATGATTTAGATGTAGATTCCCCATATCCTTTCCCTACAAAAGAAGAACTTGCAGAAAAGCCAAAAAGAATGGAATACCCTAAACTTCAGGGAGATTTCAAATTTTATGGAAAAAGTATTCTTCAGTTGATTGAAAAAGCAATCGAGCTTGAAGCAGGCGACGAAAAAGAAGCCTTAATCGAAGTGATTGCCAACAATATGAAAAAGTCTTACAATGTTTATAATAAAGAGCACGTAACAGATGATGTGATTTTCCGTCATTTGAAAGAACTTTCACAAAACAGATTAGACCTTACCGGTATTGAAAGCTTAGAGAAAAGCAAAATCTACTACGCTACCAATAACAACAGGAATAACAACAATAAAAACACAAACAACAAAAACCAACCCGCAAAAAGAAGATTTAACAATAACAACAATAATCATAAGAACAGAAGGTAATGAGTGGAACATTTCAAATAAGAGGAGGAAAAAGACTGCAAGGTGAAATCACTCCACAGGGAGCGAAAAATGAAGCTCTTCAAATTTTGTGTGCAGTTTTGCTAACTGATGAAGAGGTAAGAATTAAAAATATTCCAGACATCCACGATGTCAACAGACTCATTGAGATTTTAGGGGACTTTGGTGTAAAAGTAACCAAAAATGCTCATGGTGATTATACTTTCAAGGCAGATAATGTCAATTTTGATTATATAAAGTCTAACGAATTTAAAAAAGACGGTGCTAAACTGAGAGGCTCAATTATGTTGATGGGCCCCATGTTGGCTCGTTATGGTGAAGCTTATATGCCGACTCCGGGAGGCGACAAGATAGGTAGAAGAAGATTAGATACTCACTTTCAAGGTTTAGTAGAGCTTGGAGCAGAATTTAATTATAATGAGGAAGAATATTTCTATTCATTAAAAGCGAAAGAGCTTAACGGAAAATTTATCCTTCTGGAAGAAGCTTCTGTTACAGGAACTGCAAACATCGTAATGGCTGCAGCTTTAGCGAAAGGAAAAACAAGAATCTACAACGCAGCCTGCGAACCGTATCTACAGCAACTTTGTAAAATGCTGAACAGAATGGGTGCGAATATTTCAGGAATCGGTTCAAATTTATTGACGATTGAAGGAGTAACTCATCTAAACGGAACAGAACACACGATGCTTCCGGATATGGTAGAAATTGGTTCTTGGATTGGTCTTGCAGCGATGACAAAATCTGAAATTACCATTAAAAATGTAAACTGGAACCAGTTAGGAGTTATTCCAAATACATTCAGAAAATTGGGAATTCAGTTGGAACAAAGTGGTGATGATATTTATATTCCTTCTCAGGAACATTATAAAATTCAGAAATTTATCGACGGATCTATTCTTACGGTTTCAGATGCGCCTTGGCCAGGATTTACGCCAGATTTACTTTCTATTATTTTAGTTGTGGCAACTCAGGCAAAAGGAAGTCTTTTGGTACATCAGAAAATGTTTGAATCGAGGTTATTTTTCGTTGATAAATTAATCGATATGGGCGCTCAGATTATTTTGTGTGATCCGCACAGAGCTACCGTGATCGGTTTAAATCAGGAATCTCCGCTTCGTGGAACAACCATGGTTTCTCCGGATATCAGAGCAGGAAATGCACTTTTAATTGCAGCACTTTCAGCAGAAGGAAAATCAATCATTCATAATATTGAACAAATTGACCGTGGATATGAAAATATCGATGGAAGATTGAAGGCTATTGGAGCGGATATTGAGAGAATTTAATCTAGTTATTAGTTATTAGTTATTAGTTATTAGTTATTAGTTATTAGTTATTAGCAAAATTAATTTTTACTATTCAATTTAAA
>Ga0256904_1000881_pt1 | contig 10389 bp, 10 predicted proteins | sample MC6MC0742MT_FD_190199 | JGI IMG/M metagenome (GOLD analysis project Ga0256904, IMG submission 190199) | Metatranscriptome of enriched soil aggregate microbial communities from Iowa State University, Ames, United States - MC6-MC0742-MT... | ecosystem: Environmental > Terrestrial > Soil >...
CGGGTGTCCGCCTTATGAACGAATCTCCGTTTGACGACCGCGAACTGGCAGCCTCGGTTATGGCCGTGCCGCCGCTGGCACGCCGCGCAGACCTTGCGCTCGACGCCGACCAGAATGCCGCGCTGATCCGCCATATCGAGGCAGGCGGCGTGCGCACACTGCTCTATGGCGGCAACGCGAACCTCTATCACACAGCCGTGAGCGAATATCGCGATCTGCTCGACCTGCTGGCCGATGCGGCGAGCGCCGACACGCGCGTGATCCCCGCCATCGGGCCGGACTACGGAAAGATGCTCGATCAGGCGCGCATCCTCGCGCAGACCCGCTATCGCACGGCAATGGTGCTGCCGCTCGCCGGCTTTACGACGTCAGAGGGCGTCGAAGCAGGCCTGACGCGGATTGTCGACGCGGCAGGCATCCCGCTCACGCTGTACATCAAGAGCGAAGACTATGTGGAGGTGGAGACGCTCGCGCGCCTCGTCGAGCGGGGCACGCTGCTCGCCGTGAAGTATGCGATCGTGCGCCAGAATCCCGCCGACGATCCCTACCTGCGCCGCCTGCTGCAACATGTGCCGGCGGCCAAGATCGTGTCGGGCATGGGCGAGCGGCCTGCGCTCGTGCATCTGCGCGAGTTCGGCCTCGCGGCATGGACAACCGGCTCGGGCTGTATCGCGCCTCACATGGTGACGGCCCTGCTGCACGCAGTGAAAACCGGCGACAACGACGCCGCACAACGTCTTTACGACGCGTTCCTGCCGCTCGAAACCTTGCGCGACGACATCTCGCTGATCCGCGTGCTGCACGACGCGGTGACGTTCTCGAAGATCGCCGACATGGGGCCGATCCTGCCGCTGCTCAGTTCGACGCCGCCCGAACATCATGCGAAGATCGCCGGCGCGGCGCATGCGTTGCTCGCGCTCGAAAGAGAGCACGCGCGCGTCCGGACCCATTGATCCAATCAGACAGAGGCAGCATGACCGACCACAGCCGACGCTATCCCGATCCTTCCGTACGCGTGCTCGATCCGCGCTTCAAGTCGCTGACCCTTGCGTCAGCGTCCGTCGAGTGTCTGTATCAAGGCGCGCGCTGGTCGGAAGGGCCGGTCTGGTTCGGCGACGGCCGCTATCTGCTGTGGAGCGATATCCCCAACGACCGCATCTTGCGTTGGGACGAGGCGAGCGGCGCGGTCAGCACGTTCCGTCAGTCGTCGAACAATGCCAACGGCCATACGCGCGACCGGCAAGGCCGCCTCGTGAGTTGCGAACATCTGACGCGCCGTGTCACCCGCACCGAATACGACGGCTCGATTACCGTGCTCGCCGATCGCTATCGCGGCAAGCGTTTCAATTCGCCGAACGACGTCGTCGTCAAATCCGACGGTTCGATCTGGTTCAGCGATCCGACGTTCGGGATAGACGGCTTTTACGAAGGCGAGCGGCAGGAGTCGGAGCTGCCCGCCTCCGTGTACCGCATCGACGGCCAGACGGGCGAGGTGAGCGTAGTCGCCGACGACATTCTCGGACCGAATGGGCTTGCGTTTTCGCCGGACGAGTCCGTGCTCTATATCGTCGAATCGCGAGGCGAGCCACGCAAGATTCGCGCTTTCGACGTCGATTTAGACGGAAGCGGCGCGGCGCTGTCGAACAACCGAGTGTTGATCGACGCGGGCCCCGGCACGCCGGACGGCTTTCGCATCGACGTCCACGGGAATTTATGGTGCGGTTGGGGCATGGGCACAGACGAACTCGACGGCGTGCGCGTCTTTACACCGCAAGGCGAGCCGATCGGCCATATTGCGCTGCCGGAGCGCTGTGCGAACGTGTGCTTCGGCGGACGTCATCGCAACCGCCTATTCATGGCGGCGAGCCACGGCCTGTACTCGCTCTATGTGAACACGCAAGGTGTACGCGGCGGCTGATCGCGTGCTTCTCCTACGGGCGGTCCGCGATAAGTTGCCTGACAAGCGTTTTTGCGCGGGCGGGCGGCTCGGGGTTTGCCCTCCTATACAAGCGCGCCAAATCATTGAGACCAAAGGCCTTCGGGCGAAAATGCGCGGAATGTCGGGGAAAACGCGAGCAATAGTATTTGCTTGACATCGGATGTGGCGCTTCGCTATGTTGCAGTGGTTGAACAAGACGCCCGGCGCAGTCGTCCGGCGGACTTCATACCAAGAAGCGAGGAGACGCAATGACTGTTCCGCACAGGTTGTCGCTCAGGCTGGTGTCGGTATGTCTCGCGGCGAGCGCCGCGTTCGGATCGGCTGCTCACGCGGCTGATCCAGTCACACTCAATATCGTCGACGTCGCCGGCGATCTGCAACTTACGCGCGCCGGCTTCGAGGCGTTCAAAGCGAAGTACCCAAACCTCGTCGCGAATATCACCTACACCAACGCGCCCGCCCCGCAATTGCCCGGCAAGATCAAGGCTATGCAGGGCGCGGGCCGCTCGGACATAGACCTGGTTCTGACGGGCACCGACGCCCTCGCAGCCGGGATCGAACAGAACCTGTGGACCAAGCTGCTGCCCGACAACGCGGCGCAATTTCCCGGCGTGCTCGACAAATACGCGCCCGGCCCGCGCAAGATGCAGGATTTGGCGCAAGGCTATGGTCTTGAGGTCGCATATATGCCGGCCGGGCCGCTACTCGAATACAACCCCGCCAAGGTCAGCGATCCGCCGAAAACGCCCGAGCAACTGCTGCAATGGTGCAAGGCGCATCCGGACAAGCTGATCTACGCGCGGCCCGCGAACTCGGGACCGGGCCGCACCTTCCTGATGGGCTTGCCCTATGTGCTCGGCGACAAGAATCCGCAAGACCCCATCAACGGCTGGGATAAGACCTGGGCGTTCCTCAAGCAGCTGAACGAATGCATTCCTTACTATCCGGGCGGCACGTCCGCGGTGATGAAAGAGCTGGGCGAAGGCACGCGCGACATGACCGTGACGGTAACGGGCTGGGACATCAATCCGCGCGCGCTCGGCATCGTGCCCGCCGATTTCCGCGTGCAGGCGTTCGACAACATGACGTGGGTGAACGACGCGCACTACATGGTCGTCCCCAAAGGCGTACCGAAAGAAAAGCTGGACGTGCTCTACAAGCTGATGAACTTCATGCTCGAGCCTGCGCAGCAAGCCATGACTTACGACGACGGTTACTTCTATCCGGGTCCGGCGATCAAGGGTGTCACTGTCGAGCAGGCCCCCGCGCATAGCCAGGAAGTCCTGAAGAAGTACGGGCGGCCCGAGTACGCGAAGCTGCTGGCGGAACGCCCGCACGTGTTGCCGCTCAATGCGGCTGCGATGGTGGCTGCCTTCAGGAAATGGGACACGGAAGTCGGCGCTCAAAAGACCAAATAACCGAAGCCGGATAGCTGCGCCCACTCATGCGAGTGCGATTCGCGCGTGACGCGTCACGCGCATCAGGGAACCGCCATGAAGCATCACTTCGAACAGTTGCGGCTCGACTCGGTGAGCCGCAGTTTCACGAATGCGGAAGGCCAGTCGATCGCCGCGCTCCAGGGGCTCGATCTGAACATCCGGCGCGGCGAATTCATTGCGTTGCTCGGGCCTTCGGGCTGCGGCAAGTCGACGGCGCTGAACTGCATCGCGGGTTTGCAGCCGTTGAGCGGCGGCGGCATCTGGCTGGACGACAAGCGCATCGATGTATTGCCGCCGGAAAAACGCGGCTTCGGCATGGTGTTTCAGAACTACGCGCTGTTTCCGCACATGAGCGTACTCGACAACGTCGGCTTCGGACTGAAGATGCGCGGCGTTGGCAAAAGCGACATCATGCGGCGCGCGCGCGAGGCATTGCAACTCGTGCAACTGGTCGGCCACGAGCGCAAGCTGCCCGGGCAACTGTCGGGCGGTCAGCAACAGCGCGTGGCGATTGCGCGTGCGATCGTCATCGAGCCGCCGCTGATCCTGATGGACGAGCCGCTGTCGAATCTCGACACCAAGTTGCGCATCGAGATGCGCGCCGAAATCCGCCGCATTCATAGCCAACTCGAACGCGCGACGCTGTACGTCACGCACGATCAGGACGAAGCGCTTTCGATGGCCGACCGCATCGTCGTGATGAGAGAGGGCGTCGTGCAGCAGGTCGCCACGCCGAAAGAGGTCTATACGCGCCCGCAGAATCTGCATGTCGCGCGTTTCATGGGCTATCGCAACGTCGCTGAATTCACGCTCGAAGGCATGCAAGGCGAAGGCGTCGCGGTGAGCGCAAACGGTGTCCGTCTGATCGGCACGCCGATGGCGGGTTTCAACGGCAAGCGCGTAAGCGTGGCGCTGCGCCCGGAGGACATGGAGCGCACGGCGCCCGGAACCGAGAATGCGTTCGACGCGCTAGTGACCGTCGTCGAATACGGCGGCAACAGTTCGCTCTTGCGCGTGAAGACAGCGTTCGGCGATCTGTGGGCACGCGTCGCGGGCGAGTTCGTCGAGGGACAACATATCAGCTTGCGTGTGCCGCCTTCGCGCACGCTTGTTTATGACGGCGAGGCGGCATGAGCACGCCCATGCCGTCGGCGCCTGTCGCGCCCGCCGCGCAGCGCGATAGCAAGGCGTGGCTCGTTACGCCGGCGTTGCTCGTCATCGTCGCGTTGTTTATCTATCCGTTTGCATACGGTCTCGCGCTGTCGTTCCGGCCGATGAACGGCGGCAGTGCATGGGCCAACTATCTGACGTTCTTCACCGACACGTCGATGTGGCCCACCATCATCGTCACGCTGAAGCTGGCCGTGCCGGCCACGCTGATCAACGTCGGCGTGTCGGTGCCCGTCGCATTCGCGTTGCGCCGGCATTCGCGGTATCAAAAGTTCGTGACCACGTTACTGGTGATTCCCGTCACGCTCGGCACGGTGCTGATCGCCGACGGCATGCTCACTTACTTCGGACCCAACGGCTGGTTTCCGCAGGCGCTGCACGGCATGCATCTCTATTCGAGCGAAGTGCGGCTCACGCATAACTTCTGGGGCGTGCTGATCTCGCTGATCGTGTCCGGATTTCCATTCGCGTTTCTGTTGACGCTGTCGTACGTGACCGGCATCGACCCGACGCTCGCGAGCGCCGCCGCGACGCTCGGCGCGAGTCCGTGGGAGCAGTTTCGCCGCATTTATTTGCCGCTGCTGGTTCCCGGTTTGACGATGGCCGCCTGCCTCTCGTTCGTGCAGGCGTTTTCGGTGTTTCCATCGGCAGTGCTGCTTGGCGCGCCCGCCGGGCCGACTCGCGTGATGTCGATTGCAGCAGCGGAGGCCGCGTTCGAAAGTTATGACTATTCGCTCGCGTCCGCGATTGCGATGGTGATGGGCTTCGTGCAATTACTGGTAGTGGCCGCGATGCTAGGGGCGCGCCGCTTCTTTTACAGCGGCCCTGCAACCGGAGGCAAAGGCTGATGACGACCGAGCGTGGCGGCGCGCCGGCTTCATGGTCCGCGTCCGAATCGAAACAGCAGGGCGACGACGCGCGCGAGCCGAGGCGCGTAAAGCAGCGTGCGAGCGTGCCAGGCCGCGTATGGCGCGTGATCGTGTGGGGCGCGATGGTGTTTTTCCTAGCCAACGTCGTGCTGCTGATCGCGACCGTAGCGGTCAATTCGATCGCGACGCGCTGGTTCGGCACGTTGCTTCCGCAGGGCTTCACGCTGCATTGGTATGCGCAGGCGTGGAGCGATTTCCAGCTGGCGAGCGTGCTGTGGGTGACGGTCGAGGTAGTCGGTGCGGTCGTGTTGCTGTCGGTGCTGCTCGGCGTGCCGGCAGCGTATGCGCTCGCGCGCGTGCAGTTTCGCGGCAAGCGCATTGCGATGCTGATTTTCCTCTTGCCGTTGATGGTGCCGCCGGTCACTTACGGCATTCCGATGGCGACCGCGATGTACAAGATCGGTCTGGCCGGCACGCTGAGCGGCGTGATACTTGCGAATCTCGTGCCCGCACTGCCGTTCGTGATTCTCGTGATGACGCCGTTCATCGAACAGATCGATCCGACCCTCGAAGCGGCCGCGCGGATTTTCGGCGCGAACACGTTCCGCTTTTTCCGCTACGTGCTGCTGCCCCTGCTCGTGCCCGGCATGCTGGCGGCGGCGCTTCTGGTGCTGGTGCGCACCATCGGTATGTTCGAACTCACGTTCTTCACGGCGGGGCCCGGGACGCAAACGCTCGTGGTCGCCCTGTACTACGCGGTGTTCTCAACCGGCGTGCGCGCGCCGCAATCTATCGACGCCATGGCGATGATCTACATGGCGATCACGCTGGTCTGGGTGTTGATCGCGCTGCAGTTCGTGAGCCCCACCCAGATCGTCTCGCGCGTGAAGGAACAGAAGCATTGAGCGGCGTTACGCGTATCGCAAGCTGGGCGCTCAGTAGCCCACGCGATAGACGCGGCCCGTCTGCGCACCTTCCACGCTGCGTAGGTACGCTTGTGCGGCGCGTTGCGCGGTGACCGGTTCGAAGCCGCGAAAGTACGGCGCATACGCGCCCATCGATTCGGTCAGCACTGTCGGACTTACGACGTTGATGCGGATACCGCGCGGCAGTTCGATCGCCGCGCCGCGCACGAAACCTTCCAGCGCGAGATTGACGGTCGTCGCGTTCGCGCCCTCGCGAATCGGCTCATCGCCCACGATGCCGCTCGTCAGCGTGAATGAGCCGCCGTCGTTCACGTAGTTCTGCGCCGCCAGCACGACATTGATCTGTCCCATGAGCTTGTCGCGCAGGCCGACCCAGAACTGTTCGACGCTCATTTGCTGGAGCGGGCCGAAATGCAGTTTGCCCGTTGTGGTGACGACGCCATCCACCTTGCCGAGTTCGCGGAAGAGCCGCTCGACGCTCGCCGGATCGGTGCTGTCCACCTGATACTGGCCGCGCGTCGCGCCTACTTCGATAACTTCATGGCGAGCCTTCAGCTCCGCAGTAACAGCCTGGCCCAGCGTGCCCGTGGCGCCAATCACGACGATCTTTTTCATCTACCGCTCCGTTGAGTTTGATGTGCCACGATTGTGCGCCGCGCCGGGTCGTACAAAAAGCCGCGACGGGGAGGAGGTCTTCGAACCGTCGGTTTCTAATCCACGCAAGGCGATAAAAAACGCGCATCGTTATTTAAACAATGCGCGCGTTGATATCCGCCGACAAATCGGCCTCTTCGCCCAGATTCAAACGCGAGTGCAAATCGGCAGATTATTTCACCCGCTGTATTTCGATCACCCGTGTAGGTCGCAAATGATTAAGGGCGTAATGGATGCGGCCGCGTTCATGGCGGTTTTCGCCTGGGCGCGAATAGTCGAACAGATCATCGGTCGAATGGAGCGCCTGCGGCTCGAACATGCCTTTGTCGATCACCGTATAGCCCGGCTCGAGCGCGAGCAGCAGATGATTGCCGCCCACGCGGCTGTCGAACCCGGCCATGCCGTCGTGCCCTTCCGGCACGCTGTTGACGAGCGTCGCGTTGCTGGTCGTGATTTCGTCGACTGCTATCGGGCTCTGGCCCGCAATGCGCGCGGCTTCGTGATTCTTGCCGTCGGTGTCGACCGTGCTGTCGTGTGTCCGGTCATTGTGCGATTCGGCGGTACGCGGGCCGTTCGGGACAGTTGGCTTGCCGGCGTCTGCTGCCTTGTCGAAATGGGTGTTCATATGCATTCTCCTTTCAAGAAGTTGGGTTCAGAACTGCAAGGTCCGTTCCCTCACCAAGGCGATTGCGTGCGCGCGTCTTTCGTTTTTTTTAATGAACGCGCATTTTCTACAGAGTATGATCATACTCCGGCGAGCGGGGCGTGTTCTGCAACAGCGCTTAATCGGGTTCTCGCGAGATTCACATCGCTGTTTATCAACACCGGTGCAACGAGCGCGGGCTTACTCAAAACATTCTACGGGGCCGTCAGGGCGGGTGACACATGCACTTCGATGCTGCATTCACACATCGCGGCTATTTGTTAAATTGCGCACCGGCGCGCGCCGGCGACGGCACTTGGCAACCTTACGTCGTCATCTCGCGGTCGAGCGACGGTGAACTCGTCGCGAACCGTTTTTTCCCGACGGACCTGTGCTTTCGCGACGAGGCCGCCGCAATTGCTCATGCGCGCGACTGGGCGGTGCGCTGGATCGACGCGAGCAGCCTGACCATCTAAGCGCACCTTCGCCTTTGCCTTGCGCGCAACGCTGCGCGAGCCGCGGCAAAACGCGGTAATCTCTCGGGACACTCACTCGATACCGTGCTCCTCGCACGGCGCTGTCCCTCATGCCTAACGCGCCTACCCACAACTGGGGCCTTGAACAGATCGTCGCGGACCTGCGTGCGTCACGCGAAGAGTTGCATCGTACGCGGCATCCGCTCGGCATTCGCGAACTGCCGTCGCGAGAAGCAGTGGTCAACATCGTCGCGGGCCTGCGCGCGGCGCTATTTCCCACGCACTACGGCGCGCCGGATCTGACTGACGAAACCGTCGACTACTACGTCGGACACACGCTCGAAAGCACGCTGCGTTTGCTCGCGGAGCAGATCCGCCGCGCGCTGCGGTTTCTGCCGGAACACGCGCAAACGCCCGACACCGAACTACGCGAGCGTGCCTTCGAGGTTGCGCGCCAGTTCGGCACGCAGTTGCCTGGCATTCGCGCGCTGCTCGTCAGCGACATTCAGGCGGCGTTCACGGGCGACCCGGCCGCGCAGCACATCACCGAAATCCTGCTTTGCTATCCCGGCGTATGGGCGATGACGCATCACCGCCTTGCACATGCGCTGCATCGTCTCGGCGTGCCGTTGCTCGCGCGCTTCATCAACGAGATCGCGCACTCGGCGACCGGCATCGACATTCACCCTGGCGCGACGATCGGTCCGAGCTTTTTCATCGACCACGGCACGGGCGTCGTGATCGGTGAAACGGCGATCATCGGCGAACACGTGCGCGTTTATCAGGCGGTGACACTGGGCGCGAAGAGCTTCGCGGCGGATATCGACGGCGCGCTGATCAAGGGCAATGCGCGGCATCCAATCGTCGAAGACGACGTGGTGATCTACGCCGGCGCGACCATCCTCGGACGGGTAACAATTGGCCGCGGCTCGGTGATCGGCGGCAATGTGTGGCTCACGCATAGCGTGCCGCCGGGCAGCAGCGTGTCGCAAGGCAAGGTCCGCGAAGGAGAGCGGGGCGAAGAAGGGCGGCGTTGATGCGCTGGCGCGACGCGTCGCGTGGCCGCGTCCACATGCCTCGTTGCGCGATTGCAGGCGTCGAGGCGACGGTGGCGCAAACCGCGCATGCGTTTCCGCGTCATTCGCACGACCGCTTTGGGGTCGGTGTGATTGTCAGTGGCGGGCATAAATCGGCGAGCGGTCGCGGCCCCGTCGAAGCGCGCGCCAACGACGCGATCATGGTGAACCCCGGCGAAGTGCATGACGGCAGTCCGCTCGATGAACGCGGCCGCGCGTGGCGCATGCTCTATTTCGAGCCGTCGATGCTGGTGAGCGCGGCGGCCGAATTGAGCGGCGCGGCGGCGTGCGAGATAGAACTCACGCAGCCCGTGGTGCACGACCCGCTGCTGAAACATCTATTCGAACGATTATTCGCGGTAGCGGTAGAGGCGCCGGGCGCACCCGATGCGTTGGCGCGGGAACAGGCGTTGCTCGAACTGCTTGCGCATCTGCTTGACGCTCACGCAACCACGCAGGCGAGCAGTGAAACGCATGTTTTATCGTTGCATCGCGCGGGGCCGATTGCACGCGCGAAAGCGCGCATCGACGACGATCCGTCAGCGCCGCTCACACTTGCCGATCTCGCCGGCGAAGCCGGCATGAGCCGCTTCCAGTTGTTACGAGCGTTTGCGCATGAAATTGGCTTGCCGCCGCATGCATACCGGATGCAACGGCGCGTGGTGCTGGCGCGGCAATGGATAGCGCGCGGTGTGTCGCTCGCCGACGCGGCTGCCGCTGCGGGCTTTGCCGATCAGAGTCACATGACGCGCGCTTTTGTGCGCCTGCTCGGCGTCACGCCCGCGAACTACGCTGCGGCAATGCGTTGACGCAAACTCACGCTGCGCCCACACGAGCGCGGGATTCACAAGCGCAGGTGCTGCCAAAGATCTAATCCGGGCAGTCCGACATGCCGGCCGACAAACCAGGCCGCCGCCCACGAAGCCGCGACTACGATCAGGTCGCAATGTCCGCTATTCCATAGATTCAGCGAATGCCGTCCGGCGATCCACGGTACGCCGAGCGGGTTGGGCCAGTCGGCGAGCAGATGCATCAGGCCGCCGCATGCGAAGCCGAACGCGGGCGCCGCATAAATCGAATGCCCGAGCCCACGGTACGAAACGGCGAGCAGCGCGATCCAGCCGATGCCCCAATGCGTCAACGTGCGATGCGCGATCCACAGCCGGCGTGCGCGCGACCACCACGCGACTTCGAGCC
>Ga0256904_1000889_pt1 | contig 10372 bp, 7 predicted proteins | sample MC6MC0742MT_FD_190199 | JGI IMG/M metagenome (GOLD analysis project Ga0256904, IMG submission 190199) | Metatranscriptome of enriched soil aggregate microbial communities from Iowa State University, Ames, United States - MC6-MC0742-MT... | ecosystem: Environmental > Terrestrial > Soil >...
ACCGGATGGACCGGCCGGTCCTGTCGCAGCGAAATGCGCCCGTAGCTCAGCTGGATAGAGCACCAGACTACGAATCTGGGGGTCAGAGGTTCGAATCCTTTCGGGCGCGCCAGATATTTCAATAACTTAGTTCTGCGCCTGCTTACCGGAAGTTAGCCACGGTAAGCGTATGATAAGCACCGAACGCAGAAGGGCAGCTCCAGCTCTTCGGGCGCGCGCTTGCTTCTTCCGAATGGTCCCCCCGATCGGATCTTGGTTGTGCGCCGGCGCCGATGCTGGATGCTATTTCGCATCGCGGAGACGTTTCTCACTCATAAAACACGCGCCGGTCGACCCACTGGTGGGTGGGACCAGAGCGATGCGCATGGGGTACCGGGCCTATCCTCGCCTCTCACCGCGAGGTCAAAATTTCTGCTAGCCAAAAGCGCCGTTAAGCAGTGAACGGTTTGGTTGCGCTGTCCCTACCAGCTCTCGTTCAAACCTGTAAGTTACGGCGGACTAGGCACTGAGACATGACGTTCTAGCAAGCTAGCACGGCGTTCTCGAATAAGAACAAGATGGTTCAAGCTGGGGGCGGGCAATGAGCGGCATTGGAAAATTGGAGCGCGTTGATCTGCGTGCCATGTGGCGGAGAGAAGCTGCTGACTTCACGACTTGGCTCGCGAAAAACATCGATTATCTAAGCGAGGCGGTGAATTTCGACATAACAGTCATCAAGGTGGAAGAAAATGTCGGTCCCTATCGCGTCGATATTTACGGGGAAGACACAGATGGCAACAAAGTCATTATAGAGAACCAGCTGGAGAAGACTGACCACGGTCATCTCGGCCAGCTATTGACCTATCTGGTCAACTTAGAAGCTAAGACAGCAATTTGGGTGTCATCGGCTCCCGTCGAGGAACATCAGCAAGTCATCGAGTGGCTCAACGAATTCACGCCAGATGATGTGAACTTCTACCTTGTACAGGTGGAAGGCCTGCGCATGAAAGGCGAGGAAACAGTTGCACCCCTTTTTTCATTGATAGAAGGCCCGAGCATCGAGCGGAAGAAGTTAGGCAGTGAAAAGAAGGAATTCGCAGAACGACACTTGGTGCGCAAGGAGTTCTGGTCCCTGCTTATCAAAGCTCTTAACGAAAAGAGCCCGATTGCGCAGAACATCGCTCCCAGCACCGATGCATGGATCGGCTTGGCGCTAGGAATGTCAGGAGTGTCACTGAACTTGGTGGCTACCCGCGAATACGCTCGGGCTGAAATCTATATCAACAAGGGAGAGCAGGTGACGAATAAAAAAGCATTCGACTTCCTAATTCAACAGCGTGAGGTTATTGAAAATAAGCTCGGGAATGCGCTGGAATGGGCCCGCATGGATGATCAAGTAACTTGTCGGATAAAGTTTAGTCGGCGAGGGGTCAATATTTTCAATAAAAATGATTGGCCTGCTATGATCGAATTCCTCGTGGATGCAGCACTGAGAATGCACCGAGCGTTCCATGAACCGGTTCAACAGCTCAAAAAAGCGTTACCTTTAATTTTGCAGAGCTAAATGGGTGAGTTGTAAGGGGGGAACTTGAAAGAATTGAATGATATCGAGAAGCGCCTCTGGGCGGGTGCGGATACCCTGCGGGCCAACTCGAATTTCGCGAGCAACGAATACTTCCTGCCAGTGATGGGGCTCATTTTTCTGCGCCATGCCTACAGCCGGTTCTTGCGCGTTCGGGACGAGATCGAGGCGACGCTACCGACACGCGGCGGCAAGAAGCGGGAAATCGCGAAGGAGGACTTTTCGCAGAAAGGGGCGATCTTCCTACGGGAGCATTCCCAGTTCGACTATCTGGTCGAACTCCCCGATGGGGTCGACCGCGCGAAAGCGGTTATCGAGGCGATGACGCTCATCGAGGAGGACTATGAGTCCCTGCGCGGCACGCTCCCGAAGAACGAGTATCAGGAACTCGACAACGACGTCCTCGGGCGGTTGCTTCGCATCTTCAATGACCCGGCGCTAAAAAATGCAGATGGCGATATTTTCGGGCGCATCTACGAATACTTCCTCACTGGCTTCGCTGATTTGAAGGCGCACGACGGCGGCGAGTTCTTCACGCCGGTCTCGCTCGTGCAGATGATCGTGAATGTCATCGAGCCCGACCACGGGAAGGTGCTCGATCCCGCGTGCGGCTCCGGCGGCATGTTCGTGCAAAGTGCGCATTTCATCGAGCGGCTCAAAAAAAACGCGGCCGAGCAGGCAACGTTTTATGGCATGGAGAAGAACCCGACGACCATCCGGCTCGCGAAAATGAACCTGGCGGTGCACGGCCTGGAAGGAAGGATCGACAAGGCCATTACCTACTATGAAGACCCGCATGAGCTGGTCGGCAAAGCGAACTTCGTGATGGCTAATCCGCCGTTCAACGTGGACGAGATCGACGCCGACAAGATCCGCCGTGATCCACGGCTTCCGTACCAGCTGCCAGGCGTCAATAAGCAGGGGAAGGTCGGCAACGGCAATTATGTCTGGATATCGTACTTTGATGCGTACTTGAGCGACAATGGACGCGCTGGCTTCGTGATGTCGTCGCAGGCATCGAGCGCCGGCGGGGAAGAAGCAAGGATACGCCGTGACCTTGTGAAGAGCGGCCATGTCGAGGCGATGATCGCCATCCGCAGCAACTTTTTCTACACGCGCACCGTGCCGTGCGAGCTGTGGTTCCTCAACAAGGCGAAGCCGAAGAAATACGCCGACAAGGTACTGATGATCGACGCGCGGGGCGTCTATCGCAAGGTGACGCGCAAGATCTACGACTTCAGCCCTGAGCAATTGGCGAACCTCACCGCCATCGTCTGGCTTTATCGCGGCGAGAGCGAGCGCTTCGTCGCTCTTCTCGTTAATCACCTCACGCACTCCGTAGAAGCGGGGAATAGCGCCATCGAACCGGTGCGCGTGTTCACCGAAAAGCTCGCGGCAGCGAAGGCGAAGATTGCGCCGTTCTTCAAGGCCAATGGAAAGGATGCGCGTGCGGCGGCCGCTTTCAAGGAGCTTGAGGGCGCGATCGCGACCCTTTTTGCTGACGCTGATGGGTTCGGGGCGACCGTGAAGGAAGTCGGAAAAGCGTGGGGCAAGTCGGAGCACACAGTCGCAAGCCTCAAGAAGGCGAGCGAGCGGGTCGGGGAAAGCGCGGAGAAAAGCCACGACCTCGGGCGGCAACTCGACCATGTGGCGAAGCTCTTCTCGCGCGCCGTTGATCTCGCAGAAAAAGAACTCGGAGCGAAAGAGAGTGAGCACTGGATTGCGCGCGAGGTGAAGGCGGCATCGAAAGAGCTCGATGAGGCGCGCGGCGACGCCGCCGAAGCGTTGAAGCTTGTGCGCTATTTTCATCGGGCGGCGTACTGGCTCTCGGAGCGTTTTCCGGACGCGAAGCTGCGTGACGTCGACGGTTTGGTGAAGCTCGTCTCCTTCGAGGCGCTGGAGAAGAACGACTGGAGCCTCACACCCGGCCGCTATGTCGGTGTCGCGCCAGAAGAGGAGGACGAGGACTTCGATTTCGAGGAGACCCTGCGCGAGATCCACGTTGAGCTTGCCGATCTCAATGCAGAAGCCACGGAACTCGCCACTAAGATCGCAAAGAGCTTCGAGGGACTTGGAGTATGAGTTGGCGCGAACGTCGGCTTGGCGACGTCCTTACTTTGAAGCGCGGTCACGATCTCCCGGAGCACTCTCGGCGTGACGGAACTATTCCCGTGGTCTCATCATCGGGAATTACCGGCTATCATAGTGAAGCAAAGGCATCGCCTCCGGGCGTTGTTACTGGTCGATACGGTACGCTCGGTGAGGTGTTTTATCTTGAAGAAGCCTATTGGCCGCTGAACACGGCGCTATATGTGATCGATTTCAAGGCTAATGACCCACGGTTCGCTGCGTACTTTCTCCGAAACGCACTACGGGGATACAAGAGTGACAAGGCCGCCGTGCCCGGAGTGGATAGAAACGTCCTGCACGAGCTGAAGGTGAAAGTTCCTGAAAAGAATGAGCAAGTAGCTATCGCATCTGTTCTGTCGGCCTACGACGACCTGATCGTCAACAACAAGCGTCGCATCGAACTCCTCGAACAGTCGGCGCGGTTGCTCTTCAAAGAGTGGTTCGTCCATCTTCGGTATCCGGGGCATGAGCACGATAAGGTCGTGGATGGGGTGCCGGACGGGTGGGAAAGGACAACGCTCGAAGCCGTATGTCGTGAATTCCTTGATGGAGATTGGCTGGAAACAAAAGACCAAGGCGGAGATGACCTGCGGATACTCCAGATCTCCAACATTGGCGATAATGCATTCGTTGAAACCGGCAACTACAGATATATTACCGAGGAGACACTTCGTCGTTTGAATTGCACCGAAATTGTTGCAGGCGACGTTCTGATTTCGCGAATGCCGGAGCCGATCGGGCGAGCCTGGCTTGTGACGGGGCAACCCTGGCGGATGGTTACAGCTGTTGACGTCACAATAGCCCGACCAAACCCCGAGGAGGTGTCGCCGATTTACTTTCTGCACTGGCTTAACTCGCCCACGCACCTTGCTCGCTGTGCTGCAGGTGCAACTGGCGCGACAAGACCCAGAATTGCGAAGCGAGTCATGGGCGCACTTCCTATCCTTATTCCTCCAGCAGCCCTCCAAAATGAGTTTGCAAGTGCCGCCGAAGTCAACAATCAACTCAAGGACCGACTCACGCGCCAAAATCAGAAGCTATCGGAAGCTCGCGACCTGTTGCTCCCCCGACTCATGGACGGCAGGATTTCCGCATGAGATACGACGAAAACACGCTCGTCCAGAAGACGACCGCGGACTACCTGCGGGATCAACTCAAGTGGGAGAGCGTCTTCGCCTACAACGAGGAGACCTTCGGACCGGAAGGGACACTGGGGCGCAAGGATGACACGGAGGTCATCCTCACTCGTTATTTGGGAGACGCCCTGGTGCGGCTCAATCCGAGCCTTCCGCAGGAAGCCTATCAGGCTGCCGTCCGAGAAATCATACAGCCGACAGTCACGCAGTCTCTCTTACATGCGAACCGCGAGAAGTACGACCTCGTGCGCGACGGCGTGGTGGTGCCCTATCGCGATGAAAAAGGAACTTCGAAGAAAGCGCGGCTGCGCGTGTTCGACTTCGATGTGCCGGGCAACAATCATTTCCTTTTCGTGCGCGAGCTATGGGTCCGCGGCCCGCTGTACCGCCGGCGCGCGGATATCGTCGGTTTCGTCAATGGACTGCCGCTCCTCTTTATGGAGCTCAAGAACGTCCACCGGGATCTGCGCCGCGCGTATGAGGGAAACCTCGCCGACTACAAGGACACCATCCCGCACCTATTCGAACACAACGCGCTGATTGTTTTGGGCAACGGCAAGGATGCGAAGCTCGGATCGTTGTCGAGCCGCTACAAGCATTTTCGGGAATGGAAGCGCCTGAACGAGGATGAAGCGGGCATCGTGAGCATGGAGACGCTCTTGAAGGGCGTGTGCTCGATGCCGAACTTCATGGACCTCTTCGAGAACTTCATCCTCTTCGACGAGAGCGGCGGCGGGCTGGTGAAGATCGTCGCCCAGAATCAGCAATACCTCGGCGTCAACCGCGCCGTGGCTGCGGTGCGCGACCGTAAGACGCTCGACGGAAGGCTAGGCGTCTTCTGGCACACGCAGGGCGCGGGGAAGTCCTACTCGATTGCATATTTCACCCGAAAGGTCCATCGCAAGGTCGGCGGCAATTTCACGTTCCTCGTGCTGACCGACCGCGACGACCTCGACAAGCAGATCTATTCAACGTTCGCCGGCTGCGGGATCGTTGACAACGACAAAGACCCCTGCCGAGCTGGGAGCGGCGCCCAGCTCAAGACGATGCTGGCGGACGAGCACAAGGGCTACGTCTTCTCGCTCATCCAGAAATTCAATCAGCAGGTGACGCCGGACAAGCCCTACAGCAAGCGCGACGATATCATCGTAATCACGGACGAAGCGCATCGGACTCAATACGGGCAGCTCGCCTTGAACATGCGCAATGCCCTGCCGGGGGCATCCTACATCGGCTTCACCGGCACGCCGCTCTTCAAGGGAGATGAGATCACGCGGCGCGTCTTCGGCGACTACGTCTCCCGTTACGGTTTCAAGCGTGCGGTCGACGACGGCGCGACCGTGCCGCTCTATTACGACGCCCGAGGCGAGAAGCTCGGAATCGCCGTCAATGACATCAACGAGCGCATCGCGGCGAAGCTCGAAGAGCTAGAAGCCGCGGGCGAGATCGACGACATCAACGTCGCGCAGCGCCTCGAAAAGGCGTTGCAGCGTGACTACCACATCCTCACCGCAGAGACGCGACTTAAGACGATCGCCAAGGATTTCGTCGAGCACTATTCGACGCAGTGGGAAAGCGGCAAGGCGATGCTGGTGGCGATCGACAAGATCACAACCGTGCGGATGTACACTCTCGTCACGAAATACTGGAAAGAGCGCATCGCGGAGCTGGAACGGCAGCTCGCTTCCGCTGACGAGCAGGAGCAGGCCGAGAGGCGGCGACAGATCGCCTGGATGAAGGAGACCGAGATCGCCGTCGTCATCAGCGAGGAACAGGGTGAAGTTGAAAAGTTTCGGCAGTGGGGCCTCGATATCCCGCCGCACCGGAAGCTCATCAAGGAGGGATTCGTCGGCGCGGATGGAAAGAGCTTGAGCGTTGAGGATGCGTTCAAGAAGGACGAGCACCCGTTTCGCGTAGGGATCGTCTGCGCGATGTGGCTCACCGGCTTTGACGTTCCGAGCCTGTCCATGCTCTATCTCGACAAGCCTCTCAAGGCGCACACACTGATGCAGGCGATCGCCCGTGCGAATCGCGTGCATGAAGGCAAGAACAATGGGCTCATCGTCGATTACTGCGGCATCTTGAAAAGCCTTCGCCAAGCCCTCGCGACCTTCGGGGGAAGTGTCGGAAACGCAGAAGAGGAAGAGCTTGATCCGGTGCGGCCGGAAGAAGAGTTGCTAAAAGATCTGTCGGAAGCGATCGCGGTGACACGCGAGTACATCAGCGCCAAGGGCGCGAGTCTCGATGCGGTCATTACGAGCATCGGTTTTGAGCGCATCGCTGCGATTGATAAGGCGAAGGAAGCCGTCAATGAGAACGATGAGACGCGGAAGCGCTTCGAACTCATGGCGCGGGCGGTGTTCGCGAAATTCAAGGCGTGCCTAACGATGGTCGGGGTCAATGAGTATCGCGCTGCGGCCGGGGCCGTAAATGTCATCTACAAGAGCTTGCAGGAGGACAAAGACGCGGCCGACATCTCCAGGATCATGCGGGAGCTGCATGCGGTCATCGAGCCGGCGATTCAGGTCAAAAACGACACCGTAAGCGGCGGCAGAATTTACGACATCTCCGCCATTGATTTCGATCGGCTTCGAAAGGAATTCGCTAAGACTCCAAAGAAGAATACCGAAGTTGCCGCCCTTAAAGATGCCATCGAGAAGCGTCTCGCAAAGATGCTCGCCGACAATCCTCTGCGGACGAATTTCCAGCAGCGTTATGAGGAAATCGTTGCGGAGTACAATAGCGAGAAGGATCGAGTCACGATCGAGACGACATTCGAGGCATTGCTGCGCCTAGTGGGAGAACTGGACGAGGAAGCGACCCGCGCGGTGCGGGAGGGATTGGATGAAGAGACGCTAACGCTGTTCGACCTTCTGAAGAAGGATAACCTTGAGAAGAAGGACATCGATCGAATCAAGAAGGTCGCTATTGGGTTGCTCGATACGCTGAAACGCAAGAAGCAGCTGATCGATGATTGGCGCGCAAAAGAACAGACGCGTGATGCAATGCGTCAGACGATCAAGGACTTTCTCTTTAGCGATATTACTGGTTTGCCTGAGAGCTACTCGGAAGTGGAAATCGACCAAAAGACCCAGTCCGTCTTTCGACATTTTTTCGCGATGCACGCCTAACAAGCGTAGCGCAGGCAAAACTGCCGCGACGCGCAGCTTCGCCCTATTGTTCGCTGATTTTCCATTGAATGCACGCCTCCTAATAACTGTATCAGAGTGCCGCCGCTTTTTATGTTTGCTTGGCTGGAGTCCGATATGCCGAAGCTCGAAACTCTGTCAGAGAAGCTCAAGCACGTTAAGTGGGCGGACAAGACGCTGCTGTTATATCGCCATTCTATCCACCAGGAATCATTCCGTGGTGGACTCATGATTGCCGCCGCGCATCTTGAGGAGTGCCTTTTGCAGCTGCTCGTGAACTTCATGATTCCAGAAAAAGAGGTGCTGAGGCTGTTTCAGCAACGCCAGCCACTGGGTGATTTTGGCTCGAAGATCGATGTGAGTTTCGGATTTGGCGTTATTTCGCAGAAGGAAAAACACGATCTCCACATCATTCGAAAGATGAGGAACGCCGTCGCTCATTCGCACACCCTCGAGGACGAGATGAGGTCGTTGGAAGATCAGGCAAAGAATCTTATCTTCCGCGTTGAGGGGATTGAGAACGGCGAAGACATGGCGGTCATCGTGGATATGGCCGTGACGCTTCTTTTGATGAGGCTCTCGATGCGCCTCAAGCGGGTGCAAGCACAGAAGCCGGTGCCAGAGATTAATGACGGAGAATTGGTGGTGGATGATTGGGATTAGGGCCCAACCGATATCAATCATCCATTGGACAATTCATTGATCGCGCGGTCCGGCGGGCTCGGGTGGAAGTGGTCTCCACGGGCCTTCCTCTATGACAAGCAGCTCATCATCAAGCCGACGAAAGCCCTAAGGAACTGACCAATGATTGACGACTACTCTCCTGCGGAGTCTTACTTTATGAAGCACAGGGAGCAGCGTCGTCGAGTGCGTGATGCGTGGCGCAAGGATGCTGGTGACCTGCTGCTCGCACACGAATCTGCGCTCAGCGTCGTCGTGAGTGTCATCAATCGTTATGATAGAAAGAAACTCGAAAAGCAGTCAGACTCGATCCAGGGCCGCTTAAGTCTTATGGCGCAGTTTGTTCTTGGAGTCGACGTTTGCGAATCCGCAATTTCGGAAGGAATCTATTCACAGGCCGCAGCGCTATTGAAACAAGAAATGGAGACAATCGAGACGGTACACGAGTTCGAAATCGGCGCCCGAAGAAATGGAAAGTCGCCTAGACTGAAACGCCTCAAGGATTTTGGTCGGATTTATGGTCGGTATAACGAGTTTGCACACGTATCGGTCGATACCATCGCGACGCAGATCGTCTCGGTCGAAAGGGAGGGATTATGCAGTCCATCGATGCTTCCGAAATATAACCGAGAGATAGCTTTTTCGTTCTTCGGGATGCACACCCTATTCATCGTTTACATGGCGGGTCAAATTCACTCGATAATTTCAGAGCTCTACTCAGGGGCGTTAACCGAGGTAGAACTCAATTGGCTATTTGTCTGCATCGAACTTCTCAAAAAATACGGCATTGTCATCGCGAAATCGTAGAACTGGAAGATGTTATCCGGCGGCGACGGGATTCTACGCAGCGCTTGCGAGGTCCTCTAGCTAGGCGATGTCAAATTTGCGTGGGTGTGAGAGACGGGATTAAGCTAGTTACACCCACTCGATTCGTATATTTTTCCTATCTGCGCCATCACCCGTAGGTAGACGCAGAAAGACAGCATGCTGGTAAGCGATTTGTTGCTTGATGTGCGCAAGCTTCGCCAAATCGGCGTGGTCGGGCACAGCGTTCGTGCTCTTCTTAACTTCAATAACTACGACATTTTCGCGATCATGACCTACCTGATGAACCACGATATCAGGATTGACTCGGTTCCTTGTTAAAATGCCGTTCTCGTTCGGCAGCTCTACTTCTTTCGGCTCGACGCCGTGACGATTGTATTCCGTATGCACTGAGTGCTGTGGAAATGACCGCTGCATTATTCGAGCCAGCTGAGCACATAAAGTCCTTTCAGCGATATCCCGCCGGATAATTTCAAGTTCCTCTGCATAGAAGATCTGAAGTGCATGGTTCAAGGTGAGCTCTACGTCTGGTCTTTCCATCTCTTCCACCAATGAAGGGCTAATGTAGCTGCCCATCGACTAACTTTATTACCTCAAAGGGGAAAGCTCTTCCCCGGTAATCCGATCTTATTTCAGTCCTACGCCCCTCGGTGGGACGCATATGTTGCTAACAGTAGACGCCTGCGGGTCCCCCAAATCATCGCATTCACAAAAAGCAGCACTTGGCGGTGAATCAAAGATCGAGGCCACACATTTGGGACCGGTGCTGGGATCGTTGCGAAATCGCAAACTGATCGCCACTCGCCGCTGAAACACTACAAGAGCGTCGGCCAATTCTTTTTCGTCTTCGGCTAAGCTGGCGGCAGATGATCAGCTGTGCAACTACATTC
>Ga0256904_1000900_pt1 | contig 10300 bp, 13 predicted proteins | sample MC6MC0742MT_FD_190199 | JGI IMG/M metagenome (GOLD analysis project Ga0256904, IMG submission 190199) | Metatranscriptome of enriched soil aggregate microbial communities from Iowa State University, Ames, United States - MC6-MC0742-MT... | ecosystem: Environmental > Terrestrial > Soil >...
ATCTGCTCGAATCTCTCGACCTGCGTTTGCGGCACGACAAGGTATGCAATCCGAAGTCCCGGGAAGAGGACTTTGCTGAAGGTACCAGAGTAGAGAACACGTCCATCGTGATCCAAGCTCTTCAACGCCGGCAAGGGACGGCTGACATAGCGATACTCACCATCATAATCGTCCTCGATAATCCAGGCTTTGTTTCGCTGAGCCCAATCCAATAACGTTAGACGCCGAGGCAATGAAAGCGACACGCACAGCGGACTCTGGTGTGCAGGTGTAACCACGGCTGCTTGCGCCCACGGAGCCCGCTTGATGCCTTCGGGGACAACGATGCCTTCGCGGTCTACCGACACCGGGATAGTCGCAATATTCAGATATCTCAGTATGTCTCGCGTCGGCGGGTAGCCGGGGTTTTCAAGCCAAACGGAATCTCCTTCTTTAAGCAGGCTTTGGCAAATCAGCTCTATGGTGTGTCGGTATCCCGATGTCACGAAGACCTGCGACGGCGAACAACTGATACCGCGAGAGACCTGGAGATATGCCGCGATCTCGGCACGAAGCTTTGGTAAGCCAAGGACCGAAGGATGCGCCATGTCGGACGCAAGCGTCGCGCGTACGCGTCGTGCACCAAGGCGAGCCCAAATTTTTCGTGGAAACATATCCAGAGCAGGCAATCCCATCTGGAATGGCAGGATTGAATCCGGGCGAAAACTAATCCCGGCCACCTCGCCATGGTATGTGCGCGGAGCGCTCTGCGGCTTCGACAGCTTGAGCCCGGGCGTAACTATAGTGCCGGCTTGGCCGCGGGCTTGAATGTAACCTTCAGCAGCCAATAAAGAATACGCTGCTTCAATCGTACCTCTTGCCAGACCGAGTTCCTTTGTGAGCGCACGTGCGGAGGGAATGCGGTCACCCGGTTTCAGCAGTCCGCTGGAAATTGCGCCACGGATGCGATTGTAGATTTGGCGATAGAACGGGTCGGCCGCCTTTCGGTCCACTGGCGCGATGTTGCTGATATTTGCGGAAGTCATGGACTATTCCAACGATAAAATAAGCTCAGAATAGTTATACAATAGCAAATTTGATCGCCGCAGAAACGACCTGCATGGTCTAGTTATAAAAGCCATATATGGACCTTGGAATTAGGTCATCGGCTTTGCAAGATGCTTGCATGCCAAACTGACAGTCAGACACAGTCATAAAATGGAAGGGGCAGATGACAAACATCCTGCATGTGAGTTGTAGCCCGCGCGGCAAGAGCTCAGAAAGCTACAGGCTCTCTGAACAAATCGTCGGCTTTCTACTGGAGCGCGAGCCAGCAGCGATCGTGATCGATCGGGATATCAGTGGCCGCGCCGTCCCGCCTGTCGATGAAGATTATGCGATTTCACAACAGTCCGCGAAGGACGTATCTCAAGCGGGTTCGGCTGCCCTATCAAATAAACTCATTGACGAATTGGAGACCGCGGACTTCGTTGTCATCTCTACGCCAGTGCATAATTTCACAGTTCCCTCGACGCTGAAGGCGTGGATCGATCACATTGCGCGAGTTCGTCGGACATTTGATGTGACGCCGGGAGGCAAGGTCGGCAAGCTTGGCGACCGCCCGATCTTTATCGCAGTCTCGTCGGGTGGAAGATATTCCGAAGAGCACGCACGCCAGCCGGATTTTCTGACCCCGTATCTAAAAGCGGTCTTCGGTATGCTCGGATTGCGCGACCTAACATTCTTTTCTGTTCAAGGGACGGCCTTCGGTCGAGATGCGGTTGCAGCCGCTCGTAGCAAAACAGAGCAAGCTTTGCGGTCATATTTTGCTTCGAACAGTCCTGTACCTCATGGTCTTGATCAGCAAACGATCGCAACGACGCAGGATGGGAAATGAACTTTAACCGTCGACGTGCATTCGTTACCTTCGCCTTCTTTCTTTTTGCGCGTTCCGCTGCTGCGGAACCACACAATCAAGATCGTTGGCAAGATAATTTCACCGCCCGCGTCGAAATCCTTGCACTACTCGAAACTCTTAATGCTGACCTTCTTAGCCATGACAGCGCGACGCTCACCCTGGATCGTTGGTGCGGCGATCACCAGCTTGCTTCGCCTGCGAAAATCATCGCAAATCTTGTTCGAGGCAGCGAGAAAGAGCCGGCCGCGGAATAACGCCAGTTGCTCGACGTGTCTCCGTCGGAGCAAGTCCGCTACCGCAAAGTACGGCTGAGTTGTGGCGATCACGTCCTCTCTGAAGCGGACAACTGGTATGTTCCCAGCCGTCTGACGCCTGAGATGAATAACGTCCTCGACACGACCGACACATCATTTGGACGAGTCGTTCGGCCGCTTCATTTTCAACGACAAACGCTATCGGCGAAGCTTCTCTGGTCACCGTTGCCGAGAAACTGGGAAATGAATACCCGTATTCCGGAGCAACACGAACCGAGGCTTGCGATACCGCATGCTGTTTTGGAGCATCGCGCTGTGCTCACCCTACCGAATGGCACGCCTTTCAGCCAAGTAGTTGAGACCTACACATCGGAGGTGCTTGACTTCCACCATCGATGAGGTGTCAGGCACCATCAAACAACAGATTGTCAATTGCGACGTCCGGATTCGAACTACGCAAGCGGATACCGGCCCGTCTAAACGGACCACCTTCGGCACGAGTTCTCATCTTTGTTCAACAGCACACAGCTTCGCAAGCTGATTTGATTGAGCTTTTGTCATGGCGTGCCGGAGAGGATGAAGATGAGAACTTCTGCATCGTTATTAAGATTGATTGATAGCGATATTTCCGAGCGATCGGCCGTTAAATTATGTACGCAAAGGGTCATTTGCAGACGTCTTCGAAAACGTAACTGTGTCGGGCCACCCCCTCCGAAAGCGGACGTCGGACTGCGGGCATGATATTGCGACTTCCGCTTTACAGGGATAGCTCATAATCAGCTTTCGCTGTCGGTCTTACCCCGCGTTGCGCGGTAGCGGCCGGGCGACAAGCCATAGTGCCGATGGAACAGCTTCGAGAAGGCGGCGCTCGTTTCGTAGCCAACCCGACTCGCGATTCTCGCAATAGCCTCATCGCTCGATCCGAGCAGGAATGCAGCCTCCGCCATCCGGCGCGCGATCAGATAACGCTGCATCGGCTGACCTACAAGCTTGGTGAAGCGCTCGGAGAATGCCGAGCGGCCGAGGCCCACTCGAGTGCCTAGTTCTCGAAGTGTCCAGGGCCTATCCGGTCGTTCGTGAATTAACTGCAGCGCAGGTCCGATATGCGGATCCCCCATCGCTCCAAGCCATCCACCTTCTCCCGGACGGAGCGACGTAATCCAGTTTCGCAACACTTCGACAAAAAGCACCTCCGTCAATCGCGAGAGCGCAATGTCTTGCCCCGGTCGCGCCAAAGCAGACTCGGAGACCATGCGCTTCAGAATTGCATCGAGCCCGTCGCCGTTCGTTGGCGGTCTCAGCACGAGCACTGGAGGAAGGAATTCGAGAACGCTGCTGCGCAAGGGCTGCGATACAGTGAAATTGCCGCAGATCATCGTCGCTGTGGGCTCCGAATTGCCGCCATGTCGTACGACACCGAGACGTCCGCGCGGTCGTTCGAGGTCCATGAGCGGGAACGGCTTCGTTAGGCGATCAGAATAAAGCAGATGTTGTTCGCCGCTGGTAATGACGACGAAGTCGCCCGCGCTCATATGCAAATCTTCACCCTGTTTGAGAGACAGAGTGGCGCTGCCTTGACTGAGGTAATGGAACAGGGCGTAGGGGCGTTTAGGGAGTGCCAAACTCCAGGGATGCCCGAGCTCAAAGTGGAAAAGCAGCGTTCCCCCGAAGCGGACACGATCAAGAACGTCAGCGAGCACATCCATACCTGCCACTCTAAGCTACCGGACGATCCGACACAATATTCGGACGGGCGACGCCTACCGTCCGAGATCCTCCCATCTTAGGTGATGCCGCTGCAGGCCGACGCGGCGAGCGCCAACGATTTGAGCGATGGCGAACGATAGAACCGCAATCCCTGCTGGAAACGCCAGCCCATTCATTGGACCCGGGCTGTCCGACATTCCTAAAGGAACATTCGATGCGAAATCTTCGACTCTCAGCCGCCTCCATCCTCTCGGCCGGTGCAGCAGCAATTGTGGCTCCTGCCCAAGCGGCGGAGCTTCCCAAAGGCGCGGCTCAGAACATTGTGCTGGTCCATGGTGCTTTCGTCGATCAAACGAGCTGGAAGCCAGTCGCTGCTATCCTCTCGAAAAAGGGCTACAACGTCACCCTCGTCGAAAACCCGCTCACGTCCCTCGCAGCAGACGTCAATGCTACCAAACAAGCACTTGCAAAGCAGAACGGCAGGACGGTCCTCGTCGGCCATTCATGGGGCGGCGTCGTCATCACAGAGGCTGGCGATAATCCCAAAGTCTCGGCGCTTGTTTATGTCTCCGCATTCGCACCTGATGTGGGACAGTCGTTGAAGACCCTTTCCGCCGGCGGTCCCGCCACCGAAGGCACGGCCGCGATTCATCCGGATGAAAAAGGCAATCTCTATATCGATCCCAAGGTATTTCCTTCGGCGGTTGCGGCCGACCTTCCTCCCCAAATTGCTGAATCCTTGGCCAACCACCAGCTCCCACTGAATCACGTGGCCTTCGAGGCTCCCGTCGATACGACGGCTTGGCGCGACAAGCCGACGTTCTATGTGATTACCAGCAAGGACAAGGTCATTGCACCCGAGGTGCAGAAGATGTTCGCCGACCGAATGCATGCCCAGATCAAGGAAGTCGCTGGCAGCCACGCCTCGCTCGTCGTTCATGCGGATGACGTCGCCGCTGTCATTGAGAGAGCAGCACTTGCGAAGTGACGTCGGAGTCCCGGCGCTTTTGCGTCGGGATTCCTCCATTTGCCATTGATGCTGTTGCGGTTCAACCGAGAGGAATGAAGAAATGTCTTTCGTTAATGCCCCGAGCCAATCGATCGATGTTGGCGGAACCCCATTCGTCTACCGGGAGCTGGGGAAAAAGGGCGGGGTGCCTGTCGTTCTGCTTCATCATTTGACTGCGGTGCTCGATGATTGGGATCCGAGGGTCGTAGACGGCCTGGCGGCTGAACACCACGTGATCGCATTCGACAACCGGGGAGTTGGCGCGTCCGGTGGTTCGACGCCCGCTTCCGTCGAAGCTATGGCCAGCGATGCGGTTGCATTCATCCATTCACTGCGCTTGGACAAGGTCGACTTGTTGGGGTTCTCGCTGGGTGGTTTCATCGCGCAGGTTATCGCGCAGGAGGAGCCCGACCTCGTCCGCAAGATCATCATCGCCGGCTCTGGACCTGCAGGCGGCGAAGGCATCTCAAATATGGGCGCCGTTCTACAAGACGCGGTCGCTAAGGCGGGTGCCTCGGGAAAACATCCGAAGCATTTTTTGTTCTTCTCTCAAACTGGCAACGGCCAAGCTGCGGCTGATGCCTTTCTCGCTCGCCTGAAAGAGCGAACGGCAGATCAGGATGCTAGCATCAGCAACGAGACCATCGGTGCACAGCTCACCGCCATTCATGCCTGGGGGCAGGGAAATCCTTCCAAGCTTAGCGAGATTCATCACCCCGTACTCGTTGCCAACGGCGACGATGACGTGATGGCACCGACGATCAACTCGTTCGAGCTTACCCGGCGCCTCCCCAACGCGCAGCTGAGCATTTTCCCGGATGCCAGCCATGGAGGCATTTTCCAGTACTACCCCGTTTTCGTTCAGCAGGCTCTGGATTTCCTCCGCTGATGAGTCAGATCGAGGCGGCGTCTCTGGATCGTCGCCTCGGTCTTGCGAACATCCGCCTGTGCTCGGCTTCGGGGAGCGGACATAGTCGCGATCTAGACACCCCTCTAAGTCAACGTCACATGCACTGTCATGTTCAAGGCTATCCAAAAGGAGAAAGCCATGCCTGCTGTCGAAGTATCTTCCACGCCGATCCCAGTCGAACACGTGCGGATCACTTGCAGACGAGTATTTAACGAAGTGCGCGCCGCCCTCGAGGCCGATCTCCCGAAGCTGGACGAGCACATCATAGTTCACCTGAGCAACGGTGATGAAGAACGCATCAAGAAGATCGACGAGCACGGCCCCAGGCTCTTTATGTTCCTTTCACGCGACCATGGCGAGCTATTGGAAATCACGGGCCGGAAGCGGAACGCTGTGCAATACGAGATTGGGAATCCAATTACCGCTTCGAAGATGACGCGTCACAATCTAGGTGCGGCGATCTACGCTCCACTTCGCGTCGCGCTTTTTGAGACAGAAGCGGGGGACGTCGTATTCGAGTACGACAAGCCATCGACGCTTTTCGGGCAGTTCGGGGATGAGAAGATCACCGAAGTCGCGCGATACCTCGATCGTGAGCTCGAGGCGGCGCTGGTCAAGGTGGCCGGCTAGAGTCTAGCCGAGTGCAGATGCGGGCGGTGTGTCAACTGCGATGTTGGCAGTCAGGGCGGCCCGAAAGTACGCCCACTTGAGAGCGGAGCGGCGGATACTTCTCGAACCGCGAAATCCTCCACCAAGACGCAGACGTGCTTGGACCTCCTCGGCCGCGGGTCTGGTGCCGCGCTCGGTGAGCTTATGGCTGCGACCAGCTGGCAGGCGCACAGTGTCCGCGGCTTCCTGTCCGGAACCATAAAAAAGAAGCTTGGACTCTCGGTCACCTCAACGCGAGACGAAGACGGCGCCCGACGGTATCGCATTGATCGAGTTGGTCGGGGACGCTGATGGGTGATCGTCTCACGAAGCTTGAGGTCAGCCAGAAGCTGGCTGGCCTCCCGAGCCTTGATCTCGACACGCTACGGCGCCGATGGCGACGCCTTGCCGGTCGGCCCGCCCCAGAGCACCTCCCGAAGCAGCTTCTAATTCGGCTGGTGGCGTATCGCATCCAGGCCGCCGCCTTTGGCGACCTCGACGGAGAGAGCATTAAGTTGCTGCGCCGGATCGCAGAACAATGTCCCAAAGGTAACGACCGCTCTGGTCTCGCGACGCTGGAGGCGCTCAACATCTCATCTCGCGGCGCGAAGTCTCTCGCCCCAGGAACCGTTATCGGCCGCGAGCACGGCGGCACCATGCATTATGTCACGGTGCTAGCGGAGGGCTTCTCATGGAGCGGTACGACCTATCGCAGTCTGTCCGAAGTCGCATACGCGATCACGGGCACGCGGTGGAACGGTCCGCGGTTCTTTGGGCTGAAGAGCAAGAGAAAGGTCTCCGGCGGAAGCAAGGGAAGCGCTGCTCGATGACGCAAATTTCCAAACCGTTGCGCTGTGCGGTTTATACTCGCGTTTCGACAGATGCCGGTCTGGAGCAGGACTTCAACTCCCTCGACGCCCAACGCGAGGCCTGCGAAGCCTACATCAAAAGTCAGACACACGAGGGCTGGCGATTGATCAAGGGCCGTTTTGATGACGGCGGCTTTTCCGGTGGCAACATGGAACGGCCCGCGCTTCAGGCACTTCTTGCCGAGATCAAAGAACGGCGGCTTGACATTGTGGTAGTCTACAAGGTCGACCGGCTAACTCGTTCGCTGGCTGATTTCGCCAAACTGGTCGAATTGTTTGACGCGCACGGGGTCTCGTTCGTTTCGGTCACACAATCCTTCAACACGACCACCTCTATGGGGCGCCTGACGCTCAATGTCCTTCTCTCATTCGCCCAATTTGAGCGTGAGGTCACCGGCGAGCGCATCCGTGACAAGATCGCCGCGTCCAAGAAAAAGGGTATGTGGATGGGTGGTGTCATTCCGCACGGCTATACGGTCGAAAACCGTAAACTCGTCATCGTGCTCGAAGAAGCAGAGACGGTTCAGCTCATTTTTGGCCAATATCGGAGCCTGCGCTCCCTTCCTGCCCTGCATCGTGATCTGCGTGAACGCGGAATTATAACGCGTGAGCGGATACTCTCCACTGGCCGAAAGATTGGCGGCATTCCGTTCATGGTCGGCGCACTAGCCTCGCTCCTACGCAATCGAACGTATCTTGGAGAAATCAACCATCGCGGTAAGAGCTACCCTGGCGAGCATGAGCCAATCGTGCAGGGGGAAGTCTTCGATGCGGTGCAAGCAATCCTTGAAGCGAACCGGCGGGGCAACCGTGAGCACTGGCGGAAATCGAACGCGCTCCTGCTCGGCAAGATCTACGATGACCGCGGGAATCGAATGACACCGACGTACGCCATGAAGCATGGCGTACGTTACCGATACTATGTCTCCGCGGTGCTGGCGCAGGGAAATAAATCGGATGCGGGCTCAGTTCGTCGCGTTGCAGCGCAGGACATTGAGGAGCGCGTTGTCGCCGCCCTTCGTGCGAAAGGTCTGCTCTGCCACGCCGACGCAAACCCGCGTGAGGTTCTTCACGTTGCCGTGGATCGGATCACAATAGAATCTACTGAGATCACTATTATTGTTCGCGACGACGCGGGCATTACTGAGCTGTCTGAGCCGATCCGGATTCCATGGACACCTCCCGATCACAGACGCCGCCGCTCGATGGCAGCGCCGACCAACGGGAGCCCGTCATCGGAACCACCGAGCCGATCCGTGATCCGCGCAGAAGCTCGCGCGCGTCTCCTGATTGCCCTTGCCCGTGCGCGTCAATGGCTCGACGAGCTTTCCCGCGGGAAGGTGCTAGATCTCAATGAGATCGCAAAGCGGGAAGGACGAAGTGAGCGATCCGTCCGCATGGTCCTGTCGCTTGCCTTCCTCTCACCCGCGATCGTTTCTGCCGCAATCAGAGGTACACTGCCTCGTGGGTTAAGCCTCTCCGACATGACCGACCTCCCGATGGACTGGTCGGAGCAAAGCAAGAAGCTGGGGCTATGCCGGTCTGAAATGTGACGGCGTACAAATATGCATTTCGAGATGTCACCAATTGCAAGTGATGTCACTTCGGCCCTTGGACAGCGTGCGGCAGAAGCTGGATGGAAAGTGGGCGCGACCGTAGCGCGCGGCAGGTAAGTCCTAGAAGCGGAAATCGCCTGCTCCTTGGTCGGCGGCAAAAGCTGTCGCCGACCTTGTCCGCTAATGAAGGTATTGCGTCAGATGTCGATCTTTTGCGCAATCTCGATGGCATCATCGACTTGGATGCCGAGGCAGCGAGGCTGGACAGCCCACAGGTTGCCCGTCCACCAGTCGGCAACTGCATTCATCTGTCTTAGTACGTGCGTACCGACGACGATGCACTATTTGCGCGGATCGTTGTCAGGATTGATGTACTTGATGTTCCACGGACCTGTCGCCGTGAGGAGAACAACAGTTTCGTCCTGGTTCCATAGATAATGGGCGTGGCCGGCAGGCAGTGTAAAGCTGGCTCCGACGTCGAGCTTCTTGCCCTTCTCCCGATCCAGCTTTTCTCCCATCCCGTTCCAGACTGTACCTTTCAGGACGGTGACAACCTCTGCGAAGGGATGAGTGTGGGCGGGTATTTCATAGTTCGTTGGAAACTTGAGATAAGCCATGAACACGCCAGGCTTGCTGGGATCGCCGATCAAGAGCGCGCTCTTCGCGCCGTGGGGAAGAAGCGGCTCATCTTTCCATGCGATGCTACCCAACTCGAAAGTGTCCATTGTTTTTGTGGTCAGCCTCTCGATGGTCGTATCGCTTTGCGCCCATGCAGGAATGGAAAACGCTACTAAAATTGCACTTGCTAATACCGCGAAAGAAACTTTCATGCGTTCGTCCTTCTCTGATGCGACCTTGACGTTTCGGAACGGCCTCGCCTGATATCTCTGGCAATGCTTATGCAGCGAGGCCTGAGACCTTCTTCAAATCGCCGGCGGCAATTTGATCATCAAGTGCATTCCGGAAATCTGCGATGCCAAGCATCTTAAATCGCTTGCCGCTATCGTCTAAAAATTCATAGAGGTCTCCAGCAACACTGCGATTGCTGAAGAACACAATCGCATCTTCATCGCCGGCCCCTCCTTCTGTATGCGCGATTCCGTTGACAACGCCCTTAACGTAGCTCCCGCATGGCCTGACTTCCTTGGGTGAGCCGTCGGGATTGTGAAATCGCAGTTCGCCCTGGACCACGAAGGTGATGTAGGGGGCGTGGTGAATGTGAAGCATCACTTGTTTGTTGGCTGCAAACTTGAAGATGACGTCCACAATCCGATCTTTCTCGTCCACGTCGTATACGAAGAAACTAATATCAGGCAGCCAGTCCAAGGTGCGCCATGCGATCTTGCTGTCGTCGAATTTCGACATCGAACTCCTCCTGATCGTTCCTCAATTGTCTTTTGGGCGCGGTCTTCAGCGATGCGCATTCGACAGCGACGCCTTGATAATCGCG
>Ga0256904_1000901_pt1 | contig 10297 bp, 6 predicted proteins | sample MC6MC0742MT_FD_190199 | JGI IMG/M metagenome (GOLD analysis project Ga0256904, IMG submission 190199) | Metatranscriptome of enriched soil aggregate microbial communities from Iowa State University, Ames, United States - MC6-MC0742-MT... | ecosystem: Environmental > Terrestrial > Soil >...
GTGTAACTTCTTCCTGATCAATCAGATATTTTACAGTTCCTTTTAAGATGTATTTGAATTCCCATGCATCAGTAATCACTTTTTCTCTTTTAGAATTCGGTTCCAAGGTGAGTAAAACAGCTTCGAAACCTAATGAATTTAAGCTTTTACTGAAAATGTGCATATACTTAAATCCTTGAGCTTCAATTTCTTTTTCAATAACCTGCTGGTTTTCTTTTGGGATGTAGAGGTATTTTGCGCTATTTCTGTTTTCAACGCCTTCAAAGAAATAGCTTGCATCAATATCCAGAGACTGAATTAAATCTAATAGCACAGGGAGAGAAGGAATCGTTCGTCCGTTTTCAATTCTTGAAATTAAACCATTGCTAACGTTGGCTCTGTTGGCAAGTTCATTAATAGTAAGATTGTTTTCTTTTCTAATGTCTTTAATTCTTTTTCCAATGCCTATGATAAAGTCGCTCATTGCTGAATTTTTATTTTGTTTACAAATAGTAATATTTTGGCAAATGTATGATATTTTTGTTTTCTGATAAGTTTAAGAACCTTTTTTAATTTATACATTAAATTTTTTATATCGTATTGTTCTTTGTTGGTGTTATTTTGTATTAAGATTAACGTATCTTCAAATACTTTTATCGATGATTTTGGTTAGATTGAGTCAAAAAAGAATTACAATCCCCATTTTTTATCAGGTAATTTTCTGTGAGGTTAAAATTTCTTGCAATTTAATTTTAAACATTAAAAACAATCAAAGCCAGAATAATTGATTTTTAGTTTACTTAGGTGGTCTTTTATTTTAGGAAGAATATCATAGAATGTTTAGTGTTGCTAAGTGCTTTTTCTTTTTAAAGTTGAAAGAAAGATGATTTACTTATATTTGCCCTGCAAAGCAAATTCAAATGTTCAAAAAAGTAATCACTGCATGTATCCTTAGTTTCTATACGGTTTGTTCGGCTCAACAGGTTCGACCTTCCAAATCATCTGAAATTTACCGCGAACTCAAAACCCTAAAACAACTTCCTAAAGTTTTATATCTTGCGGCTCATCCCGATGATGAAAATACGGGATTGCTCTCTTGGTTAATCAACGACCAAAATGTAGAAACGGGTTATTTGTCTTTAACGAGAGGAGATGGTGGTCAGAATTTATTAGGCACAGAACAAGGTGCTGCATTGGGTTTAATCAGAACGCATGAGCTTTTGGAGGCAAGAAAGTTAGACGGTGCACAACAGTTTTTTACCCGTGCAATTGATTTTGGGTTCTCTAAAAATACGACCGATACCTTTAAACAATGGGATGAAAATAGCATTATAGCGGATGTAGTTTGGGTAATTCGTAAATTCCGTCCTGATGTGATCATTTGTCGTTTTCCTACTACTGCCGCGGCAGGTCATGGACAACATGCTGCTTCAGCGGTGGTTGCAGAAAAAGCTTTTAAATTGGCAGGCGATAAAACTGCTTTTCCAAATCAGCTAAAATATGTGAATGTATGGCAACCAAAACGTGTATTGTGGAATACTTTCCGATTTGGCGCAATCAATACAACCTCTGAAAATCAACTGAAAGTTACTGTTGGGCAATATGATGCACAACTCGGAATGGGCTATGGTGAATTGGCGGGATTAAGCAGAAGTTTACATAAGAGCCAAGGCGCAGGAACGCAGTCTGTAGCCGGAATTAAAACTGAATATTTTTCTCATGTTAACGGTGAACCTGCAAAAGAAACACTTTTTGATGGAGTAACTAAAACCTGGACTTCACAAGGAAACGCTGATATTGACCAATCATTAGATAAAATTATCTCCGCTTTCAATTTCAATAATCCTGACCTCAGCTTGCCGGCTTTGCTTGTTTTGCGAAAAAAAGTTTTAGCATTAAAAGATTCAGATTTAAAAAAAGATAAAATTAAATCTCTTGATAATATCATTTTAAGCTGTGCCGGATTTATGGGCGAAGTGGTTACCAATCAGGCTGAAGCTGTTGCAGGTGACAATTACAATTTTAAATTAAATCTAATCTCAAGAACTTCAAATCCTGTTGTTTTAGAAAATGTAAAATGGTTGAGTCAATCAGAAAATTTCAACAGAAAATTATCAAAAGATTCTTTAATTACCATTCAGCACGAAATTCAAATTCCCGCAGATGCAGCCCTTACAGAACCTTATTGGTTAGCAAAACCAGCCAAAGATGCGGCAACTTTCTCTGTTCCGAATGATACTTTAATCGGTTTACCTGAGACAGAATCACCATTGAATGTTTTGCTTGGTTTAAAAATCGGTTCAGAAAATTTTCAGGTTAAACTTCCTTTATCTTTCAAGAAATTAGATCCTGTACGTGGTGATGTGGTTGAAGCTTTGCGCATTGTTCCTGCATTGGAACTTAAATTTACACAACCACTTTATCTTGTCAAAGAAAATGAAGATTTGAATTTAAGCTTAAATTTTAAAGTTAATTCGAGCAAACAATTCAAAAATGGAAAAGTAAATCTGATGTTTAACGGAGAGCGATTAGGCGGCGGTGATTTAAAATCGATCAACGGGAAAGATTTTACTGTCGATTACACTATTCCAAAAGCTAAACTTGCTTCAATAAAATCAAATCAGTTACAATTAGATGCCAATTTGGTTTCAGATGGAGTCACTTATAATAAAAAGCAAGTATTAATTCAATATCCACATTTACCTTCATTACAATATTTTACGCCTGCAACAGTCGCAGTGATGAAAGGCGATATTCAGGCTAAGGTTGAAAAAGTGGGGTATGTACAAGGTGCAGGAGATTTCATTCCTGAGTTTTTACGTATTGCAGGAATTCAGGTAGATGTCCTGAAAGACGAAGATTTTTATGGCAACATAGATGAATCAGGTGGAAATGGTAGTCAAAACAAGTTATCACAATATGATGCCATCGTATTGGGTGTTCGTGCCAATAATACGGAGAAAAAATTGGGTAGATGGATGCCTTTTTTATGGTCTTATGTAAAAGCCGGAGGTAATTTGGTGATGCAGTATAACACCAATCAGGATACAACAGTTAACCAATTGGGAATGTACAATTTCAACATTGCCAATAAACGCGTTACCGAAGAAAATGCTGAGGTTAAATTTTTAAATCCAAATCATAAATTATTGAGCTTTCCGAACAAAATTACCGCAAATGATTTTAACGGTTGGGTACAGGAACGTGGCGCTTATTTCCCTGACAAATGGGACGCAGCGTATGAACCGCTTTTTGAAATGCACGATACAGGTGAAGAGCCTTTGCAGGGATCAACTTTATATGCCAAATACGGAAAAGGTAATTTTATTTATACTCCGTTGGCATTTTTCAGACAATTACCTGCAGGAAATGTTGGTGCGGCTCGTTTATTTTTAAACTTTTTATCTGCACAGAAAAACTAATGAACAATCAGCTTAAAAATTGGAATATTTGGTACATACTATTGGCAGTTGCATTAGTAGTTCAGATCGCATTTTATTATTTCTTTACTAAATTCTGGGCATGAGTACGATAGATTGGACAGTTCTTATTGTTACATTGGTTGCAGTGGTGGTTTACGGCGTATTTATCGGTCGTGGACAGAAAAGCAACGAATCATACCTAAAAGCAGATAATAAAATGCCTTGGTACATTGTGTTGATTGGTATTATGGCTACACAAGCAAGTGCAATTACATTTCTTTCGGCTCCGGGACAAGCTTATACAGACGGTATGCGTTTCGTTCAGTATTACTTTGGTTTGCCTTTGGCGATGATTGTGATTTGTATCACTTTCATCCCAATTTTTCAGCGATTGAATGTATATACAGCTTATGAATATTTAGAAAACCGTTTTGATAAAAAAACAAGAGTACTCACTTCACTTCTTTTTCTTTTTTCGAGAGGTTTATCAACGGGAATCAGTATTTACGCTCCGAGTATCATCTTATCAAGCGTTTTAAATTGGAATATCTATTTGACTAATGTTTTAACAGGTGGAATTCTGTTGATTTATACCTATGTTGGTGGAGCAAAAGCAATTGCGCACACCCAAAAATTACAGTTTCTCATTATTCTGGGAACAATGGCTTTTGCAGGATATCTTCTTATTGAAAATATGCCAAATGGAATTGGTTTTAAGGATGCACTTTATCTGGCGGGGAAATCGGGAAAGCTCAATGTAATCACCACAGAATTCGACTGGAAAGATAAATACAATATCTGGAGCGGGTTAATTGGCGGTTTTTTTCTGGCACTTTCTTACTTTGGGACAGATCAAAGTCAGGTTGGGAGATATATTACTGCGAAAGACAATACCAATGCAAAAATGGGATTACTGTTGAACGGATTGGTTAAAATTCCGATGCAATTTGCTATTCTTTTGATCGGTGCTTTGCTTTTCGCTTTCTTTTCTTTAAAACCGGCTCCGATTTATTTTAACGAACGTTCTTATCAACATTTAAAGGAAACCAAACCTGAACAGGCTGCGGTTTTTGAAAAAGAGCATCAGGATTTACAAGCAAAATTTAATTCAGAATCGAAAGAGATTTTAAAGCTGAAAGAAACTCAATCTCCTCAACTCACAAAAACAATTCAGGATTTTAAAAACACACAAAGCGAGGTAAAAACACTTCACGGAAGGGTAGAGGAGGCTATCAATCATTCAAACTTTAATGCAGAGAAAACCGATACCAATTATATTTTCCTGTATTTCGTGAAAAATACTTTGCCTGTAGGAATGATCGGTTTACTGTTTGCCGTCATTTTTCTTGCCAGTTGGGGTTCAATTTCTGCAGCGCTTAATTCCCTTGCTGCCTGCTCATTAAAAGATGTTCATTTAATATTTAAAAAAGAAATTCCAGATGATAAAACCGAATTGAAGTACAGTCGACTGCATACTTTAGCGTGGGGTATTTTCTCTATTGGTGTCGCAATGTTTGCTACCCAAATGGGTTCCCTTATTGAAGCGGTTAATGTTTTAGGTTCTCTTTTCTACGGTCCGATATTGGGGATTTTTCTTGTTGCATTTTACTACAAAAAAGTCAACGGGGCGATTGTATTTATCTCTGCAATTTTATCAGAAATTACGGTGATTGCCGTTTATCAGTTCGATATCGTTTCATTCCTTTGGCTGAATGTAATCGGGGCAGCGGCAGTTATTATATTTTCTGCAATCGGATTACTGTTTTATAAGCCGAAAGCAGTAAATTCGTAGCAAATAAACAATCAAACAAAAATATTATTATGAAAGCAATGATCAAAACTGCTACCGTATTTGTAGCTGCAATGACAATTTCAGTAAATGCCTTTGCGCAGGAAGCTAAAAAACCGGCAAGTCCTCCGGCTACTGCAACAGGAAAAATTAAAGATGCAACTATTATTATAGCGTATAGCAGTCCTTCTGTTAAAGGTCGTACCATATGGGGTGGTTTAGAAGCTTATGATAAAGTTTGGCGTGCAGGTGCGAATGAAGCAACTACTTTCGAAACAAATAAGGATATTACCGTTCAGGGTAAAAAATTGCCAGCAGGTAAATACAGTTTTTTCTTAATCCCTAAAGAAAGTGGAACGTGGACAGCAATTTTTAACAAAGAGCCAAAACAATGGGGCGCTTATAAATACGAACAATCTAAAGATGCTTTACGTGTTGATGTAAAAACAAAAGCTTTACCAGCAACACAGGAAACTTTAGTGTATAAAATAAACAATAACGGATTCACAATGGATTGGGATAAAATCTCAGTTCCTGTAGAAATTAAATAAATTTATATAGAAGAACAAAAATCCCGGTTAACCCGGGATTTTTTGTTTAAGATTTGATTTGATTTGAAAATTTTACTTTCCTATTTCTTTCTCTATTTTTTCGATCATTTTTTCAGCATTACCGCTGGTTCCGCCAAGACTGATTGCTTTTTTATAACTCTCCAATGCTAAATTGTATTGCTTATCTGTAAAATAAGCTTCTCCTAAGCTATCAAAAAGATTAGCATTTGTAGGAAACTCTTTTGTCGCCAATTTAAATATTGTTATGGACCCATTGGTTTTTCCAAGTCTTAATAATTCATATCCTAATTTATTAAGCTCACCGGAATTCTCAAAGCTATATTCATTCTTAGAATTTTCTTTGAGTAAATAGTAAGTTTTTATAGCTTTATTAACGTCGTAGAGAGATTCTTTTCTTATTGCTTGATAAATAGATTTTTTAGGAATTTCGTATTCTTTTCCTAACATTAAATTGTGAATAATATGCCCTAAATCCCAAACTCTATTGAGATTATTGGATACCAGAATTATCGTAATATTATTTTTAAAATCGTTTAAAAAGATAGATTCAAATTTATACGAAACTCCATTGTGTCTTTGTAGGTCTTCTTTTTCAAAATATCTTCCAAGTGATCCGCCTTCATCTTTTGCATATGGGTTATTCAACAAAGTTTGAAAGGATTTTTGGGATATTAAACGATTTGTATTCATCGCTTCAGTCCATTTATAGAAATCATTGATATCTACCCAAAGCCAACCGCTAATAAATTTCAATTCCGGGCATCTTAAATTGTCCATATCATAACAAGAGGTTCTGTTTTTAGAGCCAAATGTTGGATCAAATACCGAATTGGTCATTTTCAAAGGAGTAACTATATTTTTAGTGACAAATTCTTGGTATGATACACCAGTTACCTTTTCAATGATTTTTCTTTGCAAAAATACATTGCCATTATCATACATATAATTAGTTCCTGGTTCAAACAATAAGGTGTCACTGCTTCTCAATATCTTCCAAGCTTCTTCATCATTTTTCGGGACTATTAGTTTATTTTCGATTTTAGGAATTCCACTTGCATAATTAATCAAATGTCTTGTAGTCACTTTTTCTGACCATTTTGGCAATCCTAAGTTATATTTAGAAATAGGATCATCAAGATTAAGAAGTCCACGTTCAACTAAAATCATGATAGCAACAGCATTAAATTCTTTTGCAATAGAGCCAATATTGAATATCGATTTGTCATTTAATTTAGTCTGTTTCGTTTCATCGGTAAAACCAAATGATTTTTGATAGATGATTTTATTATTTTTAGCAATAAGGACATTTCCATTGAATAAACCTCTTTCGTAGGACTTTGTCATCAAGGAATCAATTTGATTGATTTCTGATTTTCGTTCACTCGAATTTTGGTGTGTTTTCTTTGTTTCTTTGGAAGTTTTTAACGCTTGGGCAGAAAGCGGATTGGTAAATAAAAGAATTGTAAATAATAAGAAAAACAGGTTCTTCATTTTAATTAATTTTAGAAGATAGAATTTGATTGATTTTTGAAAGCATTTCTTTAGCATTATCATTATTAGGATTCAGTTCCAACGTTTTCTGATAATCCTTTTTAGAAGCATGATAATCTTTTTTAATGAAATAAATCTCGCCACGTGTATCATAAATATTGGATGAGTTGGGGAATTCTGAAACTGCATAATCAATAATCTTTAAAGCATCATCAGGTTTTCCTTCACCCAAAAACTTATATGTTAATCTATTCAATTCATTTTCAAAACCATTAAAATTATAAGAATCGAATTTGTTTTTCTTCAGTTCTTTCAAATAAACAATTCCTTTTTCTACTGATTCTGCTTTCATTTTTTTATAAACTTCGAAGATAATTAATGGCTTAGGCAAATCAACTTTGGCATTGTAGAGAACTCCGAAGACATTATCGATAACGGCTTCCAATTGCCCGCCTCTTTTTCCTGCTCTAGTGTTATCAAGCAGGATCACATATATTTTGTCTTTCGGAATTCTGGCAATATTGCAGGAAAAACCATTGATTCCGCCACTATGTGCCATTGTTATAATATCCTTTCCCGAACCTAAAAAATTCTGATGTTTCTGAACAACCAAACCATAAGCGTAATCACCTAAATTGGGTGTAAAATATATTTTTTTGTTCTCGTCATTCAGCAAAGTATTCGTGTATAAAGCATCATCCCATTTTCGCATATCATTTGCTGTGCTGTACATTCCGCCAGCAGAAAATACAGCCGTTTTAATATTGATGTAATCTGTTTTTTGATAACCATCGTAATCAAAATCATAGCCTTGAGCATAATTTGAAATGATTTCTTTAGGATCTTCAATTCCTGTATTTTTCATTCCAATAACATCCAATATTTTTTCCTTGAGAACTTTTTCATAAGGTTTCCTGGTAACTTCCTCAATAATTAATCCTAATAGATAATAGCCCGTATTGCAGTAATTATGCTTTGTTCCTGGTTCAAATCCTAAATTATCTTTGAAATATTTGACAGCAAAATCTTTCCCAGACAAATTTTCGAAAACCATTTTAGTTTTAAAATCAATGAAATCCGTGTAATTTGGCAAGCCAGAAGTATGTGTCAGCAATTGATGAATGGTAATTTTGCTTCCTGCCGTTTTGCTAAACCAAGGAAGATAATCACTTATTTTGTCATCCAGTTTGATTTTTTCTTCTTGTTTTAACTGCATAATCAGCATTGCAGTAAACTGCTTCGTTACTGAACCAATTCTGAATTTGGTGTCAGAAGTTGCCTCGATATTCCAGCTCATTTCGGCTTTCCCATAATTTTTTTGCAAAATAATTTCGCCGTTTTGAACAACCAAAGCACTTCCGTTAAAAAGATTGTAGTCGTGATATTTACCAATAATCAAATCGATTTTTTTTGCTTTTTCTTTATTTGAACTGGATATGACTTTTTGTGCAAAAGTATTCAAAGATAAAAGCACAAGAAATGCAAGCAGGAAATTTTTCATAATCGATTCTGATTTTAGAATTTGCTGCAAAGATGCTTTAAAACACTTCAGTACGCGACCGACTAAAAAAAGTCGAACCCATTTCTTAGAAAAAGAATGAATTAATTTGGATTTTTCCTAAAATCTGTTGGAGTTTTTCCTGTATATTTTTTAAAAGAAGTACTAAACGACGATTTGGAATTGAAACCCACTTGGTAAAGAATTTCTAAAATAGTGAGTTCTTTTTGCAAAGGATTTTTCAATATTTCCTTCGCTTTTTCGATTCTATATTCATTAATGAAATCAAAAAAATGTTTGTTCATATACAGATTAATCAAAGCCGACAGATCTTTTACGGGCATTTTTACTTGCTCTGCCAAATCCTGAATTGTTAATGAAGAATCAAGATAAGGTTCTTTTTCAATCATAAATTCTTTTAAAGCTAAGATTTGTTTATTTTTTTGATCATCAATTGCAGGAGAAGATTTTTGTTTCGGAATTAAGTCTACAATAGGTTTCAATTGAACATTAACTCCTCTGAAAAATTCAGGTTTGTTTAAGGCAACAAACAGATACCAACACGTACAAAAGAAAAAAGCAAACCCATCAAGGATTACAATCCATTGTCTGAGCTCTCCCACACCAAAGATAAAAGTAACCAGCCATCTTATCAGTACTAAAAAATGTAAGACATAATATAGAATTGTTATTTTGTAAAGTGCATTTAGGATAGAGATATTTGGATTTGTATAATTCTCGAGATAGACGGTTTTAGACTTTCTGATCACCAAAAATGAAGCAATAAAATAAACTTGAAATAGAACCTCGAAAAGAATATGAAAAAATTGCATAATAGGGGATTCGCTCAAAGCGTTGATGAAACTCACTTTAGAAGCTCTATCTTCAATATAAATCCCATACGTCATATACAAATTGAAAGCAATAAACGGAGTGGTATGCCATAAATGTTTCGGTTTTAATCGAAATTTGGAAAAACAAACAGACAATACATAGAGATAAAACGATGCCGGAACCAAATAATTAATACTCCAACGAAATGCCTCTAGGTTGATGAAATTAACAGGAAAATCACGCATCAAAAATTTACAAGCATCCACAGCATTTGTAAACAGAAAAAAAGCGAGAAGCCAATTTGCAAGTTTGTGCTTCGTTTTTACAGTCAATAAAAATAAGGCAAGAAACAGCACCAAAAATATTCCAGTAAATGCTGCTATTTCCAAAAAGCTGTATTTGTCCATAGTTTGTAACGTGAGTGCAATTTAATATTTAAATAGGAAAGCTTAAAAAAGTATCGATGATTTTATTCAAATGTTAAAAGCTGTATTGTCGTAAATATCAATACTGCCATGTTTTTGACTTATTTTGAAGTAATTATTGAACGAGCAATGTGGAAAAGACATTGTAAAATATACTAAAGAAACACTGAAAATATCCAAATTTTACTCTTGATTTGAGGTTTTAAATTTGTAGCAAATAGATAAAAAAGGCGCCAACTGTTTTCAGTTGGCGCCTTTTGGCTGTTGTGACCTCGACAGGATTCAAA
>Ga0256904_1000918_pt1 | contig 10115 bp, 6 predicted proteins | sample MC6MC0742MT_FD_190199 | JGI IMG/M metagenome (GOLD analysis project Ga0256904, IMG submission 190199) | Metatranscriptome of enriched soil aggregate microbial communities from Iowa State University, Ames, United States - MC6-MC0742-MT... | ecosystem: Environmental > Terrestrial > Soil >...
CACTTTCTTGACAAGCCGAGACCCCGACTCCTAAATGCACCCGGTTTGGGGCCGTAGCTCAGATGGGAGAGCGCTGCAATCGCACTGCAGAGGTCAGGGGTTCGATTCCCCTCGGCTCCACCAAGTAAGCCATTGATTTCACAAAAAGTTCGCGACTCAATAGTGTCCGACATTTCGGCATGTTACGCGGTACGTGGGCTCAACATTCGCGGTCCTTGCGTGTCTTCCGGCGCGCACTTGCGCCTCGAATAGCCCAAAGTCTCTGGCCTCAAAATTCCTCTTCCTGACGTCGACGGGCACTCTCGTCGAGAGACTGGTTCGCACGCGAACTGAGACTGGTTTGAAAGACGGCCTTCGTTTGGCTTTGCCATTGTTCGGCGTCGCGTGACGAGCATCGCAGGAGAGAAGTATGAGTCTGTGACTGCAGTCGCGTGCGATGAAGTGCTGAGCAGTTCGCGGGCGATAAGACGGATGAACCAAACTCACGAGCCCAGCTCGAAATGCCGCTCGACAAATTGCCGTAAGCCGGCAGACACTGTCGAAATGCAGAGAAAGCTGCGGACGAAAAGTTACAACCTAGTGCGCCGCAAACGAAAGAAGTGTCCCAGTTGCAGACATTCGCTGCTGCGCCGCAGGTGACTTTCGCGGGCACCCAGCGATGTCCACTCTTGAGGCAGGCCCAGTCGTTAGTCCCCGATTGGAGCAACTGACTACCTAAATAAACTGGGATCGATGACCCGAGTGAAGATACTGGCATTCATAGCAGGGACGAGACTACAAATTAGGTTCACGGCTCAGCGTGCGGGAAACCGCGTCTCGCCACATCGCAATCCGTCTCTGTCGCTCTTCTAGCGGCATGCTTGGCGCGAAGCGGCGGTCCAGCGCCCAGGTTTGTGCAACCCGATCGGGCTCGGGATAGAGACCTGCCTGTAGTCCCGCCAGATAGGCCGCGCCGAGTGCTGTTGTCTCTAGCACAGTCGGCCGGTCCACTGCTGCACCGAGCAAATCGGCCAGCCGCTGCATTGTCCAATCTGAAGTGACCATACCGCCATCGACACGCATCACCATTTCGCCGTCGGGTCCCCAATCGCGGTGCATGGCGTCAACAAGGTCGGCAGTTTGAAAGCAAACGGCCTCGAGCGCTGCTCGCGCCAGGTCGTTAGGCCCCGTTCCGCGAGTCAGCCCGAATATGGCGCCACGCGCTTCCGCGTCCCAATACGGAGCACCCAACCCGACGAACGCTGGCACGAGAATCACGTCCTGCTCGGGATCAGCCTGCGCGGCCATCGCCCCGGCCTCGGCCGCCGATTGCAGAAGGTGCAACTCATCGCGTAGCCACTGAACAGCGGCGCCAGCTATGAAGATCGAACCCTCAAGCGCGTACGTCGTTACACCGTCGAGCCGGTAGCCGATGGTGGTCAGGAGCCGGTTCTTTGAGGCAATAGCCTTGTGCCCGGTGTTGAGGACGGCGAAGCATCCCGTGCCGTAGGTCGATTTCATCATTCCGGGTTGGAAACAGCCCTGGCCAATCAGCGCGGCCTGCTGATCACCCGCCATGCCAAGAATTGGAATATCGCCACCGAGGTGCTCCGGCGCCGTGTGTCCGAAGGCGGCGGCGCAGTCGCGTACTTCTGGAAGAAGGCTCATGGGCACATTTAGAAGCTCACAAAGCCCCGCATCCCATTCGTTGCGGTGGATGTTGAATAACAGCGTTCGGGCGGCGTTGGTGGAGTCGCTTGCATGAACTCGACCGCCGGTAAGCCGCCAAAGCAGGAAGCTATCGATCGTGCCAAAGGCCAGTTCTCCCCGCTCGGCCTGCTCGCGCGCGCCAGGCACGCGGTCTAGGAGCCAACCGATCTTGGTGCCTGAGAAATAAGGATCCACCAGGAGCCCGGTAGCGGCGGAGATACGCGGCTCGTAGCCAGCGTCTTTTAATTGCTGGCAAACGTCGGCCGTACGTCGATCCTGCCAGACGATGGCGCGGTGAATTGGTCGGCCAGTCGCGCGCTCCCATATCAAGATTGTCTCGCGCTGGTTGGTGATGCCTATGCCTGCAATCTCGCGCGCCGTGAGCCCGGCATCGGCGAGTGCGGATCGAGCTGTTGAGAGTACGGTGCGCCAGATGTCCTCCGCGTCGTGCTCGACCCAACCTGGTGCCGGATAATGCTGTGGCAACTCCTCCTGAGCGATGGCCCACGATCGTCATGTCGGCACGAAATATGATGGCCCGCGAGGACGTAGTGCCCTGATCGATGGCGAGGGCGTAGCTCGTCATGTTTCTCTATCCTCGTGTCGGGAGAAGATTGGCAAACAGGACAGTACACAATCCTGTTTACACCGGAAGTCGGCTCAGCGCCCACACGTTGGCGTCAAAGACTCGCCCGCATCGCCGCAATTCTGCGAAGTGCACTGCACCGCCATGGTTCTCTATGGACGCGTCGCGGCACATCTTCATCTGCCGAGTCGGAGCGTCAGTTGACGTGAATGGAATAGTGCTTCCGCGTGGTCCCAGAAGCTGATATGGACCGCTCCCACTACGCAAGGCCATGTCACTTGGTGTTTGAGGTCTTGTTTAAGGCAAGAAGCCGACGCCACGTCAGCTTCGTTCATGCGCCTTAGTGATGGTGTCGACACCGTAGACGCCGGCCGCGAGCAACCGATCGATGATGTCGAGCAGCTCATTGCGTAGTGCGGGAATGCCGTCCGACGCGGCATAGTCGCGTCTGATCAGATCCTGAAGAGTGTGCATTTCCGTCATGCGCCGTCCACCCGCAGCTCCGGCTTGCTCCAGATCTTCGGTCAGTCGTGTTGACGCTTTTATCACCAGCGCGTGGGTGTCGCACGTTGCTGTCTCCAGCGCGTGCAGGAGGCACCAAGAGGCATCGTAAAAGGCAGCGGATGCGATAAAATCTGTTGCCAGTGGCACAAGCCGATAAAATTCATCGGGTGTGACGGCCCGAAACACTTCGGCCGCTTGCGTCCTAACTTGCTTATCGGGATCATTGAAATAGCGGCGCAGCCAGTCTTCGGCGCGTCCCCTGAATTCCTGATGCTCTATCGCCCCAGCCGCGGTCGCGGCTGCGAGACGGCGGACAACAGCGTCACCAGCCATCAAGTGGTCAGCAAGCGCGATATAGCTCTCGATGGAAAAACTCGCACCCAGTGCATGCCATGCACCGATCAGACGAAACGTATCGTTCTTTGAAGCAAGCAACTTGTCGATCAGGCGACGTCCGACGTCGGGAACCTGATGGACGATGAATGGCATCAGTCGTGTGGCTTCATGGGTCACCCAAGGCGCGATGCTGTCGTCGCCATCGGCATCGCCGTCATCTTCGCTTGTGGTATCCCGATGGCCGGGCAGACGCTCGAACAGCGCCGCGCACCTTTCTCGGTCATGATTGAACAGCGCCAGGAGCGGACGCGCCATGCAGCATCTGACACCGATCAAGGTCTCTGTCTCAATCCGATCGTCCAGCAACGCCCAGGCTTGAGCGGCGGTTGAAGGAACCTCCCACAGGACTTGGCCGATCGCTTCCAGCGCAGCACCACGGCATCCATTGATGCCACGGACATGCAATCGCATTCCCCTTTCCAATAAATCGTTGATCGTGGTGATGTCTTCTTTGTCCGATCCCGATACCGTAGCATCGTGCGCACTTGCCTCGCCGTGCTCTGCGTACCAATACAGCAATGCACGCATCGCCTTGCTGCTGCCGAGCTTTGGATGACGCTCGAACAGGCGGACGATGGCCCCGCCGTGTTTGTCGCTGGAGCGGGCGTAGGCTCGTTGTGCCGCCAGTTCGAGCACCGCTAGGTCAACGCCGTCAGCTTCGGCCAGCCCCCACAGAATGTGATCGATATAGACCGGATTGGTATCAATCGGAATGCGCGTCATGAAATCGACGAAACGCTTCGGGTCAGTCTTGGTCAGATGCTGTAATTCGCCAGCGAGTTGTGACGGGCCGCCATCCAGCAGATTACGACGTTGTGGCTTGCGCCCACTGCCGTAGGTCGCGATGGCACGCAACCAGTGCGCGTCACTCATCAATGCCGCTCGATCACGCGCAATCGGCGAGTGCACCCATCCACCGGTAAACCGATTAGGCTGAGGAAGCCCCTCGCCACGAAACTTTCGATCGCCGACCGCTAAGACATTGCGTCCGTCTTCCGAGAGCAACTCTGGTCCTATCGTCTTCAGGATGCACCAGCGGGCGTGGCCTGAGCGCGACAACCACCACATCACGTTCTGACGGCTTTGCCAGCCATCCTCGCCGGTCTCCTTGATGTTGCTCGCCATCTCGCTTGCGGCAACGAGCTCCGGACGTATTGCGAGAAGGAAGGCTTCGAGTTTATCTCGATCCCCATCTGTGAGGTGCGGGATGCTGACGCGCGCCGCATCCGCCAGTGATTTCCATTCGGCACCAGCGTAACCCGCCTTTTCGATCTTTGGTACTGCCAGAAGGCGCATCAGATCACCAGCCAGCGCTCCACTGCTCGCCGCGATCGCTTCGAGATGGAGATGACGAAAGAGATGATGCTGTGCCGGGTCGAAGACGGTTAGACAACGGCGCGCTTCAATAGGTTCTGAGGCAGCTAACTTCTGAAGTGCCGACCGATAAGACGCAAATATGGCATCAGCACCAAATCGATCGCCTGCACACGGCGCAGAACTGAAGGTATAGTCACTCTCCCCTTTTACCTTCCGCTCGGCTATCATCTTGAGACTTTGCGCCAATGCTCGGCCAGCGCCGTCGAGGAACACCTTCGGTGAAGTTTCTGCGACCTCCCCCAGCCAATGGTCATCGATATGCTTCACCAAATCATGCTCGAAAGGGTGGCGACCAGGGTGGTTCTCGAACCACGCGTCGAACAGAGCACGCAGTATGGGGACGCCGTCTTCGCCTCGTTCGGCCACCCATTTTGGAATGAGCATGCTGTTCTTGCCCAGCAGCTCTTCCGATCTACTACCGGCCGCGAATCGAATGACGCGCTCGCAGAGCGCCAACAACGGTGCGTCATTTTCAGATTTTGAAACAAACCTGAACCAACTGAGCAATCTTTGAGCACGTGCGAGATCATTCCCCCACCACTCGTCGAGAAGCGCCGCCACTTCAGTCGGTCGCTCGCCCGCAATCCTTTCGAGCCAATTCAGAACGCTTTCTAGACGACTGTCGACGGCGCCGGACAGTTCAGCAGAGACCCTGCCGTTCGCCCTGAGCAGATCGAACCACCCTACCGATCCGAGCATCGCATCACGCACCAACAGGGGCAACGTGTTACTCGTGGTGTCCAAGCCCTGGATGATTTGAAGCTCATCTAGTGTAGGGTCACGCAACGTGGCGAGCCATAGCGCCACCACGTTCTTAATGTGGTAGCGGATCGCCTTACTCGACAGTACGCCCTTCAGCTCGCGAAGGTATCGCGGTCGATCCATCGAACGCAGAACTTCCAGAATTTGACGGGTTTGCGTACGGCGGAACAGGTGCTGCTCGGTAGACGTCAGCAACCCCTCGAGTGACTGTGCTCGGTGCACGAACTGTCGCGCAAACAAGTAATCGAAAAAACTCTCATGGAAGAGGTTCACCTTGCCGCGAACGTTGACGATCAGATGCTCGGACGCCAACACGTCGCTAGCCAAGGGAAATTCGCTGAGAGCTGTCACGGGAGCATCCAGCCGCTGCCGATCGCTCATCCAATTGACCAGACTGCCGAGTGCGCTCGCCGCCGACCAGCCCGGCGTACGGGCGCGCGCGATGGCCCTTTCCTTCTTGCTCATCAGGCGATCGAACAAGTCCGTCCGGCTCGAAAAGGCTTGATCTTCTTCCGACCCTTCGACGAACAATGCAAGATTGAGCGGTAGCTCCAATAGGGCTCGTTGCCCGACCGTAAACGCTGCCATGTCAAAGCGACGGCTTTTTAAGAAGGGTCCGACTTCGCTCGTCCAATCAAGAAGCCCAACACCGATTTCCTGAACCTGATCTGCCTGTTTCAGCGACTTGAGTTGGGCGTCGTTGTCGAGATCAAAGGAGCGACATACCAACAAGACCCGTACAGTCTTCAGATTGTGGGCTTCGTCGAGCAAACGCAGAACGGTCTGACGCACGGCGCCGTTGCGGCCGGACACCTCACTGATCGCATCGACTTGGTCGATAATGAGCACAGACGGAAACTTGGGGTATAGCTTCGCCAGCGTTACCGCGGGGCTCTCGTCGCGCTCGGTAAGAACGAGTCCTAGTTCTTTCGATGTGCGACAGCTGAGATGCTGGTCGACGCGAAATGCCAGAACGCCGACACTGGCCTGTCGCAACGTTTCGATCGCTCCGCGCACGACACCCGATTTCCCGCAACCCGCGACGCCCGTCAGCAACACGACACTTGGCCCTTACGACGACACCAGCAGGTTGTGGACTTCCGCGGCTTCTTTCCGCGGCAGTACATCGCCACCGGCGCCAAACGGGATATAGGTGGTGAGGTAGTCCATCGTCTCGCGGTTGATCCGCTCGATCAGGGTTGGATCGAGATGCGCCGGCTTGATTCTCAGCGCGCCATCGGCTGTGAATGCCGACCGAGCGGTTTCAGTTGTGATCGTCTTGTTGAAATTCTTTTCGATGTATTCGCGAAGGATGGCGAACGCGTCGTCAGCGTTCTCGAAGTACCAGTCCGAATAAACCGAGACGATGCGTTCGATGCTGCTCTCACTCGCCGCCTCGAAACGGCATCGACGCAACCACTGCCAAGTGATCTCCGGTGCCACGCTCCAGTGCTTTCTCAGATCGGCTACAGCTGTCCGTTCATCCTTGTTCAGATGCTGGTCGAACTCCTTTCCATCATTGGCCCGTTGGGCTTTGTCCGGCACATTACGCAATGACTTCACAGGGTCTTGCGAGATGAACACACATTGGTCGACGTCGCTCGACGCGAGGCGCTGCTTAAAGGCGGCAAGTACGCCTTCCCGGATCAACGCCGCCACTGTCCAATTCGTGGCTGCGCCGTTGATCTTGGTTTGATGCCATTCCAAGTAGTCATCAAATGCAACGCAGCCCTCGAAACCCGCGAACGTGCCACCGATGCCTTCGACTTTCAAACTGCGTGCGGAGGCGCCGAAAACTTCAAGTAGTTTCGAGATGAGCCATAACGCCTCGTAGCGGTTGCCGAGTTTGCTATAGAGACCTCCAATATTTTCTCTGGCTTTTGCCACTGCGGCCTACCATCTGCGCCGCAAGTGCAAAATTCGCACAGGAGCTTCACCTAACAAAATACGCTCCTCACGACTGGAACGATCAAGAAACAAGATGGGCTATCCACGGCTATTTAAGGCACTTTTTGGTCGCCTCCTCACTCAATTGCGGACGCTGTTAGGATAACTGACTCGGTGGTCATTCAAGACTCGCCGACGTCCGCTTTCTCGGCAAAGCGACAGTTGCCGAAGACAGCTTTGCCGTGAAAGCGGACAAAATAGACCCTCTATACTGCGCCCACAGCACGTCGCAGCCACAACGACCGCTTTGCCTTCCGCTACCGACTACACGCTCGTGCGTTGCTCCCTGCGCGTCCCACTACGTAGATCAGCCTCCAGGAAACACAGCAAAGCAGAGACTTTCCATTTAAGCGCCAGGAGGCGTCGCGAGTCCTTGCTTAAGGCAAAAATAGACAAGTTCGATATCCGTTCGAACACCGAGCTTCGATTTAATAGCGTAGTGGTAGTTGGCCACGGTCTTCGGGCTTAGGCTAAACGCGTCTGAGATCTCTTCCGTCGTCTTTTCGTCCAAGATCATGCGCAGAATTTCGAATTCGCGGGGCGAGAGGGAGTCCAGGGCCGACCCTTCGCGGAAGAGCCTGTTTGCTGCGATGGCGCTATTGATTTCCGCGCAAAGAGCTGGCCGTCCCGAATACACCGTCTTTATTGCGCCGATAAGATCGTCGGGCGGGCTGCTTTTCGTTACATAACCCTGAGCGCCTGCTCTAAATGCTTGTTCGGCATACGATGCATTCGCGTGCATCGTGAACATGAGAATGCGCGCAGCGGGATCATAACGTCGCAGCTGCTGTACGAGATCAATTCCTCCCCTTCCCGGCATCGAGATGTCGATCACGGCTACATCCGGCATGAGATTTTTGTACGAAAGATAGCCTGAACTGGCGTCGCCGGCCTCGCCCACGACTTCGATTTCGTCCTGACTTTCGATGAGCCGTCGGTAGCCCTGCCGCACAACTGCGTGGTCATCAACAAGAAGGACACGGATTTTCTTCATGTTACGTGTCCCGGGTGAGCAAGAAATTCGACGCGGAGGCCGAAGCCACCTGATGGATTGGGGCCTGCTGCGAAACGGCCGCTCAAAGCGAGGACCCGCTCGCGCATGCCGATCATTCCCCAGCCGCTAAGCTCGTCTTTTTCTTGTGCAGTCATTCCGCAGCCGTCGTCGCTGACAGCGAGTTCGATCTTGTCAGCGCCCTTCTCACTGGATTTGCTGAGCTTCACCTGAACATTCTGTGCACGGGCATGCCTTGCAGCGTTGGTAAGCGCCTCCTGGACGATGCGGTATACATGAGCGCTCGCCTCCGCACTCAAGTCCGCCAGATCGCCTTGTGCTTCCAAGGTGAAGTGAGTGGCGCCTTGTGCGAGCAGATTGTGCTTTTCGACCAAATCGGAAAGGCTCTGGATGAGGCCGAGGTCATCGATTTCCGATGGCCGCAAGTAGGAAAGCGTCCTGCGCAACGAAACGATGAGATCCGAAGTCATCGCTTCCAACTCGCCTGAATCCTGAACAGCGGATTGATCGCCGCGCTGGACTTTGCGGCGGACGCAGGCGGCGAGAGCATTGATGGCGCTGAGCTGCTGTGCGACGTCATCATGAAGCTCGCGCGCAATATGCAAGCGCTCCTGCTCCTGCGCGTCGACGAGCTTGCGCGCCAAATCAGCGCGGTCCGCCGTCACTTTCGAAAGATCTCGCGATAATTTATTGAAGACTTCACTTATGCGATTGAGTTCAGCCACACGAAATGCCGGCAATTGGCACTCAAGGTCGCCTTGGGCGAGTCTGTTGAGACCCGCAAGAATATCCTTCGTCGGCGCCAAGGCGCGATCAATGACCCAATACGTCATGACGCAGAGCGTAGCGATAAGAAACGCAGAAAGGCCAAGCATGGGAGAAATCGTGGACCAAGCCTGAGCCGCGGTCGCCACGGGATCAGAGCTTGCAATGACCATCCCGTGACGAGCCCCTCGATAAGAAAGTTGCCGTGACGCCGGAGCATCGGCGTTCAGCAGATGCTTGTAAGCGGTAAGAAACCAATTTGGCGTCGAGACCGCGGCCGTATTCACGCCCTCGCAGCTTGACCTTATTATGTTTGCATTCGCGTCTAGAAGCTGTGCGCATTGTCCGGGCTGGAGCGCATAAGTCGTAACAAGATCCCAGTCGGGAAATCTCTGCGGGATATCTAAAGCGCCTCGGATACGCACGAGTTGCAAATCGAGCTGTCGCCCGACGGAGTCAGCTAGCTGTTCGTTCTGGTGTCGCGCATCGACCGCCGTTCGATAGATCGAATATGCCGACCCAAATACGAAACACGCCAGTGCAACGAGCACGATGCGGCGCACCAAAACCCATTTGAGATCCATGCGGACCGCTCCTCTCCGGATATAAAAGGTTAGGGCAGGTTACGGCCCGTGGGAAGAAGGCCCACTACAGATCGTGTGATTTGCCCAAAGGTCTCCGGGTGTTCCGCCGTTGTCTCGTAGACCGGCGAACGCTTAATAATTTTCGAGCCAAATGATGCAGAATAGCCGATTTTAAAAAGGAAAACGGCCCGATGTTATATGACGTCCTGTCGGCCCACGGTCACGCGCGGACAGCCTGGATCAAGCAGGTGACCCAAATCATCTCGACGCTAGCACTCTGCTTTTTTGCCGCGACGTCGGCCCACGCAGATCCTCAGCGCATCGCCTTCCTCGGCGTCCACTTGCAGAATGACAACGAAGGGTATGAGCCCACCACCGACGCCGAGCGAAATCGGATGACATCCATATCAAAGATATTCGAAAAGATGCTCCAAGCCTCCGGCAAATATACTTTCGTGTCCGTTCCAGCCGCCGAACAACAAAAAATCGAAGC
>Ga0256904_1000924_pt1 | contig 10056 bp, 10 predicted proteins | sample MC6MC0742MT_FD_190199 | JGI IMG/M metagenome (GOLD analysis project Ga0256904, IMG submission 190199) | Metatranscriptome of enriched soil aggregate microbial communities from Iowa State University, Ames, United States - MC6-MC0742-MT... | ecosystem: Environmental > Terrestrial > Soil >...
AATTTTTTGATCTGTGACTGTTTTTCACTATCGGAAAGACCCGTAGTAAATGCAATACGCTCAACTTCGTCCAGTGTTTCCCAGATCATCTTGATGTCGCGCTTTAGTGGGGCGACATTGGAAGTGACAAAGTTGATCGGGTTATTTATCTCATGAGCTACTCCTGCAGTCAATTGCCCTAAAGAAGCCATTTTTTCGGCTTCGACAAGCTGTGACTGGGCTTCTTTCAGATGTGCCAATGTTATTTGTAGCGACTCATTGGATTCTTTTAGTTCATGTGTCCGTTCATCTACCTTTTGTTCTAACACCGTATTCTGCTCACGGATAAGTTGCTCATTTTCCAGAGAGATAGCCAATTCTCGTTGTTGGGACTCTTCTTTTTCCTGTTTAAGTATATTGATACTGTATGCCAGGCCAAAAGAAAGTAAAGCCATTTCGATAACTGAGGCAATTTGTACCGAATTGCTCGTAAAGTTGTTATAGTCTAATATCCCATAGTCTTTTAATAAAAATACTACGGATCCCAATAATAGAACAGTCCAGCCATAGACAAAGTATTTCGCCGGCCTATATCCGCTGATCATGATGCGGTAGGATAGATAGAGGACAAATAATGAACCTATACCAGTGGTCACTTGCATAACGAAAAATGCGGGCTGTGTCCGATTGAACAATGCGAGGATGGTACCAAGGGCAAATAATATGATAAAGATCGTGATTATCCGTTTTGATCGAGGAGCATTCTTCTCTAATTGGAGAAATGAACCTGCGAAGAGAAGGGCGTTAAGTCCAGACAAACAGCCGAAAATAATCGGACCTTTGGTCGCAAAATAAGGCCAGTTAGGCCATAAATATTGAAAACTATAGCCTTTGATACCCATTTGAGTGATCCCTGCACAAACAACATATAGGACATAATAGAGGTAGCCCTTGTCCCGAACAGAAAAAAACAGAAAAAGGTTGTATATCGCCATAATGAATACGATACCAATATAAATACCACTAAGGAGGCTATCGCTATTCATCTGCGCCATAAATTTGCGTTCGCTACTTAAGTAGATCGGCAATATAATTTGCTCGATACTTTTAATGCGGAGAAAAAAGGTCTTTTCCGACTGACAGTGCAGATGAATGTCAAACACATAATTGGGAACTTTATATTTTCTGATCGAAAAATTCTGATGTTCTCCCAGTTTAATGGATTGATATGTGCCATTCTCATTAGGACTATATAGTTCAATCTCATCCAGCAATGGATAGGCGATTTCCAGAAGAAGATCTAAATCTTGTTTGGTATTATTTTTAACAGGTAGACGCAACCAGATGGCATTGGGCGATGTCCCTAGGTTAGGCACCTCACTGTTCAGCGGTTGAAAGGCCGATGATGATGAAACTGTTGAAAAATCTGAGGTTTCGGGGCCTGTATAGCGCTCGAGCATACGACCAATCAGCAACCGTTGCCCAGATTGATCAATAGTGAGCTGGGCGCGTGATGGTAGGCTTGCGAGAATAAAAATACAGATCAGGAAAAACCAGCACTTCATCTTTAGGATACTATTTTTTTGCTTGTGCGATTACTAAATTCATGGAGACTAAAAAGCAGCCCGATTCATCCAATTGGTTTAATGTGAGCTGAAAATTGTCGTATTCGGTTTGACTTAATTTACCTTTTTCAAACATTTCCAACAGTATCTTGTCCAGAAATAAATAACGGTTGGCTTCTTCTCTGGAGCTTGTAACCATATTGAATGTTTGTAGTTGAACCTGTTGAAATCCATTTGCAAGGAGATCAGCCGTTAGCTTATTGCCTGCCCAACCATTATTGACCTTCTCTTCGGTCAAGTAATGACATATCTTGGCCTCTATCTCAACATGTTGTGTGTAGAAAGTCAGGCTATTCCAGATTGTCTCCACAATGACCAACGGTTGCTCTTTGCGCAATATGCGATAGACCTCCTGAAACATGTTTTGTGGAGCTGTTAGATGCTGAACAAGACGTTCCATCCGTATGCCTGAAACGCTTTCATTCTCGAAACCGAGCTGATACACCTCGCCCTGTACGAAATTGACGTTGCTGAGGTCCTTACTGCCTGACTTGGCATGATCAATCAATGTAGCATCATGGTCAATGCCAATGACCTGTACATTGCTGCCTAACATATTTGCAAGGTTAACAGCGTCCATCCCGGTACCGCAGCCCAAATCGGCAACGAGCCCTTCTTTGATGGTGTTAAAAGGGCTATAGGAATGTATTTTTAGTTGCTTGAGAAAGTCTCCGGTATCCTGTAAATAACCGGCGCTATAGTGTTTAGTATCCATTACAAAATATTTAGATTACGATGATCTACTTTGAGATCTGCCGATGTATGGTTCAAATTTTTTATGACTTCGTCGAGATCCCAACGATCTAAATTGGGAATATCTATTTGATAGTGAATTTCAATCTCTTTATTTCGCAAGGTTTCTATCCTGACAATATTGGAATTGTTTCGGAGCGAAAATATTGCCTCCTTGTTTTCTTGATCAGCTTCGGATAATGTGTCCAGATTTCTCATGATCATAACCGTTGCCAATAAATCCAATTTGGGATAGTAAAAAGTCCCATTGTTACCAACGCTGGTATCTCTTCGATAACCGACGCTCTCGGCCAGTTTTACTGTATATGGAGCGCATAGTGCAAACAGTGACTTGATCCCGATCTGTGTACTGATTGCTGCTCCGGCCCTTGTAAGGAAGATACTGCCGATGCCATATCCCGCGATCTCACGGGAATTCCATAGGCCACAGCCTTCTCCCGTACCATGTAGTGCGTAGTCGTAAACTAAATCGTAGACACGTGCATCCATAGCACCAGTAGCCTGTTCTATCGGTAGTGGCTCACTTCCTCCGGCAGCATGTATTCGAACACCTCCATATACCTTCTCACCATCAAGTGACTCTACAATAAGTACAAATGATGCCGGATTATACATCCAGTCATTTTTGGATGAAGTAACTTTCTTGACACCTATTGCTGTCAAGACATGGGCGTGCCCTTCTATAAAACGTTCACAGGTCTTAGGATCGTCGATAGCACGAAATGCTCTCAGTCTAACTACCGGACGTCCATCGTTGAATAATAATGCCACCGAAATGCTTTAATTTATCGTTGAAACACAAAACTAATCAATAAAAAGCAAAGCTGTTTATTGGTTTATCAAATAAAGAGCTTTATGATCTGCCTTTTACAAAAAGAGTATCGGTTCTGTCTTTGGCTGTTCAGTGAGAAATTTTTGGAGGGGGGTAGCGGCAGTGTAAACTCTCTAAGTGAATTACCAAAACAACGAGTACGTCTGCCATGGCACATCTTCGATAGGGTTGGGTTGGGTTTTTCGGGACATAGGTTTCGTAAAACGGCGTGTTGTAATTGTGAAAATTAGCTTGAAAATCTCAGCGCGACTGAAAAGTACGATATGAAATGATGAAATTTTAGTAAATTGTCGCTGATTATGATCAATTTAACTTTATGGTTAAGGCAGGGGCAGCAAGTCATTCCGGGGATATTTTCACTTCGGACATCGCTGCGTTATGCTTTTTTGCTGGGAGTATCCTGTTATCTTTTTTTAATTATTTTTCAACCTTTTGGAACTTACAATTTCGAAGATTCTAGCAAGTACCTACTATTAGCCGGCTATGGAGGTATTTTCGCTTTTTCTTACCTATTAATTTCTGCCTTCCTGTCCAATGGGAAGGAATGGACGGTAAGAAAAGAATGCCTACGTATGCTGTTGGTGTATATATCAGCTTCAATGTTGAATTTTTTATACAATAGTAGTATTGTTAGTCAGGTACCCATGCAATGGATTAACTTGCTATATATGGGGCTTTATACCCTATCACTCTATGTGCCAATTGGGCTGATCTATTTTTTAACAATCACATATACGAATAGAGCTAAAACGACTGTGCCCGTCGCGAACTCAGCTTCTCTGAACTCAGCACCTTCGGTTTCGGTACAGGCGAGCTTATCTGTACAATCCAACAACATCTCCCAAAATCCCACTTCTCCGAGACCGAAGTGTTTAACGAATCAGTTTACTGTTATTTCCGAATATAATACTATTGTTAGTCTTCCTAATGGGTGTCAAAGGATAGATTTTGGGAGGCAAGATTTTATATTTGCCAAATCCATGGATAATTATTGCATAGTCTATTTTTACGAAGGTAAAAAGGTGAAAAAGGAGATCGTGCGTATTACGCTAGGGAAGCTAGCCGAGCTGCTGACGGGGGCAAACATCCACCGCTGCCATAGATCATATCTGGTTAACCTTGATAAGGTACTGAGCAAAGAGGGCAATGCACAAGGATTTGTATTGCGTTTCGGAGATATGGACGAGTATGCTTTGGTATCCCGTTCGATGCTTCATTCGGTAAAATCCTACTTACTGAACTAATCTTGTTTAATTAATTCTAAGGTGCTGTTTACCATTCGTCCCTAATCTTTGCCATTCGCCACTTATTTTTGTCTGTTGTTGAACTGAAATTTAGTTTTGTCCCAAAAAGTTATGAGTCGTACAAATTTCAATTTATTTGTTTTGTTTTTGTTTTTCGGAATCTATTTTGTTTTGGATCAATTATTCTTTGCAACAGTTCAGACCAAAATGACCACCCTCCTTCACAACAGAACCTTGGGTCATATGTCAACCTATGCACTTAGCTTACCCCCCCTGCTCATAGGAGCGTTTTTACTTCGCCTAAAAGATCAGGACACCATGGTTTCTAAATTTGGTTTAAATGGATCATTCCTATTGGGGCTAGCTATCAGCGGGTTGGCAACACTCCCGATGTTTATCGGGTATGCATTTAAGTTTTCTTTAATCGAGCAGCCCGAATTCAATTCTTTGATGATTAATACCCTCTCTGCGGGATTGTTTGAAGAGCTTATCTTTAGGGCTTACTTTTTTGGTCTAGTTTATCGGTACACTCGCTTGGGTTTTATTCCTGCTATTCTGTCAACTTCGTTCGTATTTGCCTTATTGCATCTATATCAAAGTCAGGATCCGATGGAATTGGCGCTCATTTTTACGACAACATTTTTAGGATCGGTATTGTTTGCCTGGTTGTACACCGAGTGGAAGTTTAATCTCTGGGTTCCGATTGCTTTACATATCTTGATGAATCTGGCTTGGATGCTCTTTGATGTCGATGATAACGCCGCAGGGAACTGGTACGCGAATATCTTCCGCTTTTTGACGATTGCGATTGTTATTACATACACAGTAATTAGGGCAAAAAGAGTGTATGGCGGTCTTCAGGTAAATCGAAAGACACTTTGGCGAAAATGCTAGATTTATTGTGGATGAAAAAGACCATAATTACGATAGCCGCTACTCAAATAGCGATGAATTTAGCTTGTTGGCTTTTTGATATTTATATTGGGAGGTAAGAACCCCTGAATACCAGTATTTTTTTTGGCACAGGAATCGCTATCTTCACCCTTATGAAAAGACTGCTATTTTTACTCCTGTGTATACTAGTCGGTGGGACTATTTCCATGGGAATCTCAGGCTGTGGTGACGGAGCGAAAAAGACGGATACCCAAAAGGGAGATTCTACTCAGGTGGATTCGGTTACGGTCAAGAATACTGCCGTAACGGAGAAATTTCCTCCATTGCCGATCAACTATGATCAGACAAAGGTATTGAAAAACCTCTATGTGATTGACCGTGCTGGTGTGGTGTTGCGTCAGGGGGCGGACGAAAGTGCTCCGACACTTGGAAAGTATCCTTATGGTACAAAACTGGATGTAATCGGTGAGGAAGGAGAGTGGATTGCTGTGATGGATCGTGTTCAACGGGATTATAAAGGGGCTAACGGAGAAGCCAATGATGTAACACGATGGGAAAAAGTATATGTGGCCAAATCTAAATTGGGCAAGCAGGATAAAATCACAATATCGCCCAAGGATTTAAATATCATTGTCTCGCAGACGGTGAACGGAAAAGAAAGCTATTACGAAAAAGGGCATCCATTGGATAAATATCTTCTTGTGGAATTAATAGATGAACAGACTTTTTTAGCGGCCCGAAATACGGCAAAAAATTATATGATCAAGGATACACTGTCCTATACTAAAAATGGCAAGATCCTGGAGTTGCCGCTAGAAAATGGGAAAAAGCTGACTTTTACAGATAAAGATATTGACAATGAGTTGGAATCTATGTATTCGTACATGGGGCATTACGATTTCCTGAATGCCTTTGCTGTTGCGGGAAACTATTGGGAAAGTGCTGATGTACGCCTTTTTGACCGAAAGGACGGTCATCTTATCGTGGAATGTGGTGATTATCCGTTCTTTTCTGCTGACAAAAAATACTTGATGGCTTTCCATGCTGATCCCTATGAATCGACAGGTGACCTGCAACTCTTCCACGTGAAACAAGGGAAAGTAATACCGATGATTTCGGTAAGTTTTAAAGAATGGATGCCGACCTGGAAAGAGGAACTGCTATTTTGGGGTAAAGATGGACATATATATACCGCGGCAAACCATATAAATGGTTATTGGGGAGAAGAAGGTGCCCTGAGTGAAAGGTCTCAATTTATCAGAATTAAGCTGCTTGAACATTAAAATAAGGTCATTTTCCGAATTAATTTGATGGTATAAAGCTGTGTTGGAACTATTTTCTGTTTTAAGTAAAACTATTCCAGAGCGCGCCTGTTGTATTCCATAAAATAGATTATAGTTTGTAATTTAGCTGGATGAAACTAAAAATACTATCGTTAATTGCTGCACTATGTTGTTCATTTTCGCTAGTAAAGGCTCAGAAGAAGCCTTTACAGGAGCATAATAGATGGATCTGGGGCCCTTCTGTGGGGTATCAATATCAGAGCGGAAATTTCCTAAAAGTTTCAGGCTGGGGCCTATTTGCACCAAACGACTTTCAGTATATGAAAATAGATGCTGGTGCCAATTTTAGCTGGATGGAAAACAAAACGACGGTAATTCCGGAAGTAGGGTTTACTTATTACCTGAATGACTTTGTCCTTTTCCCATTTGTCAAAGCTGAATTGACACCATATACCATTACTCCTAAAGTTGGAGCAAGTTTATTTTCAATTGTCGACTTGGGTATAGGCTATGGCTTTGATTACAACACAAAGAAAAATTTCAAGCCAATAGATGGTTTCACGGTATCTGTAGGTGTGAATATACCATTGAATTTTCATCTTTATTAAATGATGGGTTATGCAAAATAGAAATATACTTTGGGTAAGTTGTATGGTTATTTTGCTCGCTTTTGGAAAAAAGGCAGCAGCACAAGACCATTTGATTGGTCCGACCCTGAGTTATCAGTTCCAAAAAGGGAGTATTATCAAAACTGGAGCTTATTTTGCATTTCCATTTATAGGTGATAATATCTTGCGGGCAGATGCCTCGGCCAACTTCACCTGGACACAAAAGAAATTTGCGGTTGTTCCAGAAGCGGCGTTCACATATTATCCGCAAAGTTATGTACTGACCCCATTTGTGCGCGCAGAAGTGACGCCTTATACTTTCACCCCTAAAGTCGGAGCTAGTCTGGCGACACTTTTGGATATTGATTTTGGATATGGTTTTTCCATCAAAGAAAAAAAAGATTATCGGCCAATGAAGGGATTTACCGTGTCCCTGAGATTCAGTATTCCACTGAACTATAGGCTCAATATGTAACCTCCTCCACTGTATCCTTCTTTCCTAGCCGCCGGGTGCTTGCTTGATAACTTCAGTCCGGATCCTTGTATGTGATTTAATAGCTTCACAAATAGTAATTCGTGCGCTCAATCCTAGGTTATTTATCTAGCCAATTTTTGAAAGCAGAGACTTTCTCCCTCGAAACGATCAGTTCGTCAGATTCGTAATGCTTGAGGTATATTTTTAATCTCGCATTGGAGTGTACAGCGATGCTTTTGATGGCATCAAATTGCACAATAGCACTTCGGTTGATCCGAAAGAAATCTTTGGGCGATAATTGTGGGGTTAAGGCATCCAGTGTTTGGTCTAACAGGTAATTTCCATTTTCATTAGTATGTAAATAGGTGCCTTTGTTCTCGCTGTAAATGCACTCGATCTGTTGGGTGGTCACAACCTTGAGGCTCTGGCCAATCCTGATGGTAAAACGCTCCTTAAATGTTTGGGTGGTGTTTTTAAATAATGCCTCAAAAGTTGCTAGATCAAATGGAAAGACTGGGCGCCTAAACTGCAGAAACTTTTCAATTGCAGTTTCCAGTTCTTCATCTTCAATCGGCTTTAACAGGTAATCAACACTATTTTGTTTAAATGCCCGTAACATATATTCATCATACGCTGTAGTGAAAATGATGGCCGAACTAGGTTTTGTCTGTTCGAGGATCTCAAACGATATGCCATCAGCAAGTTGAATGTCCATAAAAAGTAGATCGGGTTCGTCATTTGACCTAAACCATTCAATCGATTCTTCTACGGTTTGCAATGTCGCTGATACCGTGTAACCGAGCCGTTCCAATTTTCTTCGGAGCAATCTCGCGGAGGGAAGTTCGTCTTCTATGATTAATATCTTCATTGTATATCTTCGTTCTCATTGATCATCTGATCCCTGAGTGGTTTATTTATTTAGCTTTCCGGTCATACCTGCCCGCTTATTACATTTAATTGCTACTGGTATTTCGTTCATTATATTTAATGGCCTCCTAGACCAGACTGATCTTGATCGTCAAATGCTATTAGCATTGACTTATGTTTGAATTAGCTGATTTTCATGCTACTATTTCGGCAATAATTGGCAGGCCCACAGAAAACAGATCAGCGCTCTCCTGAATATAAACTGGTCGATCGGATAGTAATGCATAACGCTCCTGTATATTTTTCAAACCAATTCCAGCGTTGCTGTTGAGCCCTTTCTTTTTCTGTAGATTGTTCTCAACATATAAATAATCGTTTTTTACGATAAATCTTCAAGATCAGTGGGCTCTTTAACGAAATAACATTGTGCTTGACTACATTTTCAATGAGCAATTGAAGAGAAAGCGGTAAAATAAAACCACTGATCTCGTCTTCATGAATATGTAGATCAATCTGGATACCTGCTTCAAACCGTAGGCTCAGAAGATTCAAATAGGCTTTTGAAAATGTGAGCTCTTCCTGTAAGGAAACAAGACTCTTGTTTTTGTGTTCAAGCACATAGCGGTATATCCTTGACAGGTCTGTTGTAAACAGGCTAGCCTTTTTGGGATCCTCTTCAATCAACCCGTTCAGCACATTTAAGCTGTTGAATAGAAAGTGTGGATCCAATTGGTTTTTTAAAGATTCGAATTGGGCAGTTATCTGTTGTTTTTCCTGCTCAGACTCTTTAATCTGATAGTCCTTGAATCTTTTGTAGAAATAAAATCCAAAGAAAATCATTGAAATACACCAGGAGATAATCGCAAGCTGAAAGTAGTAAGCAAGACGCTGTTGATTAATGAAATGATTGAAGCGCTGGAGAAAACCTTTTGAACCGGTCGGGGTAAACAGGCCGGAAAAAAAGGCATTGACAATAAAAACAACTAGTATGGTCAAGATGAAACTGATACTATAAAAAGCAATCATTTTTTTTCCAAACTCTTTACTGCTTGGGTATTTGTCCGAGACCCATTTTGATAAATAGCCATGCCCTAGGAAAAGAAAAAATCCATACAATAAACCTCTAACCATATTAGGGTGCAGGATAATGGATAACAAAGGGATATCTTTATGATCGAGCTTGGCTACAACTAAAAAGTAGATGGAGACAACCACACTTGCTAATATGGCCTGAATAATGGCTTTAAATGGAAATCTCTTCACAGCAATATTATTTGCATTCCTTCAGTATTTGCTCTGCCCGATCTTTGCCCCAAGAAGGTGTAAAGGGAGCGGTCGGCTTTTCTTCATTGAATAAAGATAGTGCTTTCCTGACATCCTCACACTCTTTACTGGTCTCCTGATTGAAATATTTTTTGGCGTTTATCTGGAATTCAGCCAGCCCCAACGCCGCTCGTGGATTACTAGGCGTTATTGCCAATGCTTTTTTATACAAA
>Ga0256904_1000927_pt1 | contig 10013 bp, 10 predicted proteins | sample MC6MC0742MT_FD_190199 | JGI IMG/M metagenome (GOLD analysis project Ga0256904, IMG submission 190199) | Metatranscriptome of enriched soil aggregate microbial communities from Iowa State University, Ames, United States - MC6-MC0742-MT... | ecosystem: Environmental > Terrestrial > Soil >...
GCAGATAAGTGGTGCCGGCATGTACCTCTACGCCGTCGAACCCCGCTGCTCGCGCATTTCTCGCGGCGGCTGCGTAATCATCAATAGTCCTCTTGATGTCCTCGATCGTCATGGCGCGCGGCGTGACGGTCTCCTTGAACCCTTCTGTCGTAAAGGATCTAAGGCCGGGATTGACTGCGGATGGTGCCAAGGGCGCCATGCCGTTGAAGAAGTCCGGATGTGACACAGCGCCGGAGTGGGCTAGCTGGGCGAAGATCGTGCCGCCTGCTGCGTGAACCGCGTCGGTGACGGCACGCCATCCCTCCACTTGTTCGGGCGTGAACAAGCCGGGCACGTTGATGAACCCGATTCCCTCCCGACTGACCCACGTCGCCTCGGTCACGATCAGTCCGGCTGAGGCACGCTGGCGGTAATACTCAACGTGCAAGTCCGTGGGCACGAGTCCTGTGTTGCGGGCTCTCCCTCGGGTCATGGGCGCCATGACGATCCGGTTCCTGAGTGGGCGTTCCCCGAGGTCAAAGGGGGTGAAGAGCGAATTGTTCACAGTCTGAGACATTCAGGCTCCTGATGCTGAGGGGCTACCCTCAATGGAAGTCCAACTTGGACGGAGACTAACTCATGCAGGAAATTCGTAGTAGCATGAGAAAACGAGTATCTTAAATTCAATTATTGAATGAACGACCGATTCTATTCCTTACAGTTGTTCGCTCGCGTTGCGCGAACCGGCAGCTTTTCCATCGCAGGCCGTGAGATGGGTATTTCCCAGCCCACCGCTTCACGGATCGTGGCGGCACTCGAAAAGCAGGTCGGCGCAGCACTGCTCACTCGAACGACTCGCGCAGTTACCTTGACGGAGGCCGGGGCGGACTACCTGGCGCGCGTGGAGGCAATTCTTGCCGCACTCGATGAGGCTGATCACGCGGCTCGCGGCACGGGTGAACTGCGTGGCGTGCTTCGGATAGCACTGTCGACATCCTTTGCCGTGAGAAGCGTGATCCCGCGGATTTCGCGCTTTACCGACATGCATCCCAGCCTTCGCGTCGAGTTCGTCATGAACGATGAAAAGCAGGATCTGGTGGGCGATGCCGTCGATGTCGCACTGCGTATCGGCAGCCTGGCCGACTCGTCGGCCGTCGCCAGAAAAATCGGTGTCGTGCATCGGGTTTTAGCCGCCTCGCCCGATTATCTTGCCAGGGCCGGCACGCCACACGTGCCCTCCGACCTTACCGATTTTTCGATCATCGTCGGGCCGGCAGGTCGCGGGATGGAGGGTTGGGTTTTCAAGAAAAACGGCAAGACCACATCGGTCCGGGTTGATGGACGTTTCATCCTGAACGGAGCGGAAGGCGCGACCGCTGCGGCTGTCGCGGGCCTCGGCATCATTTCGTCCGGCGCGCTCAGCATGCTCAAAGAATTGGAAAGCGGGTTGCTGGTCCGCGTGCTTCCGGAGTGGGAAATGGGCTCCGCAGACGTTCATGCGATCTTGCCGGGGGGACGCGCGGCCAAGCCTTCCGCCAGAGCCTTCGCAGATTTTATCAGCGCGGAGTTACGGGAACTGGAGACGGCATGGAGTCAGATTCAGGCTTCATGTCGTACATGTAGCACGAAATCTGAGTCCGCTTGAAGTTACCACCAGCACTCTTCTAAGCAGGCTCGATCTATTCATAAATTGAATTTATGAAAGTCAATTTCTCCATCTACCGCCCAGTAGATGAATGAAAGATCATCTCCGTCGTGGTCAGGGAATTTCCCATCCTGACGTTTCCGATAGGAGATAAAGCATGAAACTTCAGGATAAGCTCAATGCGTTCACCGACGATCTGGTGAGCAGCGGCAAGATTCCCGAATCGATCGTTACTGCGCTGAAAGACGGCATTGCGGGGCAAATTGCCAGCGGGCAGGCTGATCGCGCGCTCAAGGCAGGGGACCGCGCGCCGACCTTCATCCTGACGGACGCCGATAGCGCCTCCGTTAGCTCTGCCGCACTCCTCGCACGCGGCCCGCTCGTCGTCAGCTTCTACCGTGGCGTCTGGTGTCCCTATTGCAACCTTGAGCTTCAGGCACTCGAAGCAGCGCGTGCCGACATTGAGGCGCGCGGCGCCTCGCTCATCGCTGTGTCGATGCAGAACGCAGCCAACAGCCGCAAGTCCGCGCGCGAGAACCATCTCGGTTTCCCGATCCTGGTTGATTCGGGTGGCCACATCGCGAATGAATTCGGCCTGCGCTACACCTTGTCTCCGCCGATGATCGAACTCAACAAAACGCTCGGCAACGATCTGGAGGCGATCAACGGCGAAAGCAGTGGATCGCTGCCGATGCCGGGTCGCTACGTCATCGGACAGGACGGCATCGTGGCCTATGCCGAAGTCAATCCGGACTACACGCGTCGGCCGGACCCGAGCGATCTTTTCCCGATCCTGGACCAACTGGCTCGACTCGACACTACCCGAAGAATAGCCGGCCGCTGATTTCAGCGCGCCGATGTTTCCACCCACCTTCGAAGGTCGGGCACTGATGTCGAACCGTGTGACGCTCCGACATCTCGCCTGACGCTTCTGATCGACCTTTTACGTCATCGCAACTCCAAAGGAACTGATCCATGTCTTCGTTTTCGCTTGATCTGTCCAAAGAATTCGCTGGTAAGCGCGCGCTTGTGACCGGCGGTTCGCGCGGCATTGGTGCCTCGATTGCGCAACGCCTGATCGAGGGCGGTGCGAATGTCGTCGTTGTCGCTCGCTCGCGTCATGAGCAAACACCGGCTGGCGCGCACTTTGTCACCGGTGACCTTGGTAGCGAGTCCGGTGCGAAGGCCGTTGGCGTCGAGGCATTCCGCATCCTCGGTGGATTGGACATTCTCGTGAATAGCGCCGGTTCACTTACCCAATTCCGAAGCCATCTCCGATGAGGAGTGGCTGGACTCTCTCAACATCAACTTCATGTCGACGGTGCGCCTTACGTACTCGGTACTGCCTGCGCTTAAAGAGTCTTCCGCTGGTGCCATCGTCAACATCTCGTCCGGCGGCAGAGGGCCCTACGGCGGCCCGTTGATGCACTACGGTGCTGCCAAGGCCGCCTTGAACAATTTCTCGGAGGGCTTGGCCAAGGAGCTTGCGCCCATTGGCGTACGCGTCAATATCGTGACACCGGGTCCGATCATCACCCCAGGTGGCGACGAAGTGCGCAAGACGATCACCTCGGCCATTGGCATTACCGAGGAGCAGTTCTTTTCGACCGTTCCGCTCAAGGGGCGTGCGGGCCGGCCGGAAGAGCTCGCAGAAATGGTCGCCTTTCTCGTCTCGCCACGTGCTGCATATGTCACAGGGCATAACCACTTCGTAAGCGGTGGTTGGGGCGAACTCAGCCTGTAATCAAGCCAATCGGCGGCTAGACCGCCGATTTTCTACGCAGCTTTTTCCGGAGGAAGCAGATGATTGATCTGCATTACTGGACCACGCCCAACGGTCACAAAATAACGATGTTTCTCGAAGAAACCGGGCTTTCCTATCGGATTGCGCCCGTCAACCTCATGAAGAACGAGCAGTTCGATCCAAAATTTCTGGAGATCGCGCCTAACAACAAGATGCCCGCGATCGTGGATCACGATCCGATCGGTGGCGGTGTCCCGATCAGCATCTTCGAGTCCGGCGCCATTCTCCAATATCTCGCCGAAAAGACCGGCAAGCTGATGCCGCAGGACATCCGCGCCCGCGTTGAAGTCAACCAGTGGCTGTTCTGGCAAGTGGCCGGCCTCGGCCCAATGCCAGGGCAGCTCATCTTCTTTCTGCGTAACTCGGAGAAGCATCCCTTCGGTATCGAGCGCTTCACGAAGGAAACCCAACGCCTCTACGGTGTGCTAAATAAACGCCTCGAAGGGCGGGATTGGCTCGCTGGCGACGCCTATTCGATCGCCGATATTGCCGCCTACACCTGGGCGGCGCCCTACAACCTGTTCGGCCTGGATCTCGATGAGTATCCGGCTGTCGAGCGCTGGCTTGAAGCGGTCGCCTCGCGGCCGGCGACCGAACGCGCTTATGCCATCGCCAAGGATATCAACCCACAGGCGCCCCAGCCCGTCAGGCGGGCAGAGCGTGAGGCCGCCAGGCTGGTCGATTGACCCAACCTTTGCACCGTGCAAACCCTCTCTCACCACTCCAAATCAGGAGAGCAAACATGATCGAGCTTTACACCGACGCCACGCCGAATGGCTTGAAGGTCTCCATCGCCCTCGAAGAAATGGGCCTGGGTTATAACGTCCACCGGATTTTCCTCGGCGGCGAGCAGATGACGCCCGAATTCACGGCGCTGAATCCCAACAACAAGATTCCGGTGCTGGTTGACGACGACATCACCGTCACCGAGTCCGGCGCAATCCTGATCTACTTGGCCGAAAAGACCAACAAGCTTCTGCCGAAAGACCCCAAGGCGCGGATCAAGACCATCGAAATGGTCATCAACCAGATGGCCTCGCTAGGGCCGATGTTAGGCCAGCTCCTGGTGTTTCGTGGGCCTTGGCAGAACAAGGCGCCCGACGTGACGGAACGCTATTTCAAGGAAGTCAGCCGCATCTATGGCGTGCTCAACGCGCGCCTCGAAGGGAAGAACTATTTCGCTGGCAACGAATTCACGATCGCCGACATAGCGTTTTTTCCGTGGATTCATGCCGCTTCAATGTTCCCGTTCACGGCCGACGTGCCGCTCGATGCTAATCCCAACCTCAAGGCGTGGCTGGAACGGGTTCGGACGCGGCCGGCGGTTCAAAAAGGTCTGACGATTCCCCAGCCATTTCCGCCAGAAAAGCAGTTCGAAGGCTTCATCAAGGCGACGGTTGGCCTCGGCGATCTTCACGCCTAGAGACCGTCTGCGCGAAGCTAAGTCGAAGACAGTCTTTTTCGAAACAGTTGCGGCGCTCGTCGTCGACGGGCGGGCGATGATGCGGTTGGACGGAGTCACGGCTCAGAACGGCGGAAGCAACGATCAACTCTTTGAGACTGGACGGTGATCGATACAGTCGTCACCGTAGCTGGTTCACACAGGGCTTTATCAGCAAGGCGGGAACAGTCTCGCGACTCCAACGTCCGCTATTTGAGGTGAAGCGGTCATGCATCGGGTGTCGTGACAGACGAAGCGAACGCCCGCTTCTGGCCGGCGGACTAAACCGCTCGCGCGGTAGGGGCTACGATCCGACGCTGGAGGTGAAGCTCAAGCCGGTCACGCGGTTTATGTTGGCGAACGAGGCAATCCGCCTCGCTCTTCAACAGGAGCCGAATCATGACCTCCTTACCGGCAAACGTCAGCCCATTGCGCCAACGCATGATCGACGACATGCGCATGCGCCAGCTAGCCCCCAAGACGCAGGACGTCTATCTGCACATCGTGCGCGAGTTCGCCCGGTTTCTCGGGCGCTCACCTGACACGGCCACCGTCGAGGACCTGCGCCGCTACCAGCTCTATCTGGTCGATCACGGCACATCGGCCGTGTCGCTGAACCACGCGATCACCGGCTTGAAGTTCTTCTTCACCGTCACGCTCGACCGGCCCGAACTGATAGTCAGGATGCAACCGGTGCGCGTTCCCCGCATATTGCCAGTCGTGCTCAGTCCCGACGAAGTGCGGCGGCTGATCGAGGCAGCCGGCAACCTCAAGCACCAGACAGCGCTGTCGGTCGCCTACGGTGCCGGGCTGCGCGCGAGTGAAGTGGTAGCGCTGAAGGTCACCGACGTCGACAGCGAACGCATGACACTGCGTATCGAGCAGGGCAAGGGCCGCCGCGACCGCTACGCCATGCTCTCGCCGGTGCTGCTCGAGCGGCTGCGCGTATGGTGGCGCATGGCCCGTGCGCAGGGCAAGATGTTTGACGGCGGGTGGCTGTTTCCCGGGCTCGATCCACTCGACCAGTTGAGCACGCGACAGTTGAACCGCGCCATTCATGCCGCCGCCGAAGCCGCGCACATCGACAAGCGTGTATCCATGCATACCTTGCGCCACAGTTTCGCGACGCATCTCCTCGAACAGAAGGTCGACATCCGCGTAATCCAGGTTCTGCTCGGCCACGCCAAGCTTGAGAACACCGCGCTCTACGTCCAGGTGGCTACCGACCTGCTGCACGAGGTCACCAGTCCGCTGGACCGTCTGCCTCCCGGGTAGGCCCACGCGCTGTAGCGCCTCATGCTGGAGGTTGCGGACATCTTCCGCAGCCACGGGCCAGCGTGGCGAGCCACGACACATCTGAGCCTGGGGCAGCTGAAGGTCATGTCGGCCATCGAACGGTGCCGCACTGCGGCACTGGGCGGACATGTGCTGCGCTGTTCAGGCTGCACAATGACAGAGGTGTCCTTCAACTCGTGCCGGAACCGGCATTGCCCGAAGTGCCAGGCCAGTGCCGCACACCGCTGGCTGGAGGCACGCCAGGCCGATCTGCTACCCATCGAGTACTTCCACGTCGTCTTCACGCTTCCCGCATCCATCAGTGCGATCGCCTGGTACAACAAACGGATCATCTACGGCCTGCTGCTCGACATCGCCGCTGACACGCTGCGCACGATCGCCGGGGATCCCAGGCATCTCGGCGCTCACATTGGCGCCACGCTCGTACTGCACACCTGGGGCTCGGCGCTCACGCATCACCCGCATGTGCACGGCATCGTACCCGGTGGCGGACTGTCGCCTGACGGTGAGCGCTGGATCGCCTGCCGCCCCGGCTTCTTCCTGCCCGTGCGCGTCCTCTCACGCCTGTTCCGGCGCCGCTTCCTCGAAGCACTCGCAGACGCACACAGGCGCGGCCAGTTGCAGTTCTTCGGCGAGTACACCGGCCTCGCTGATCCCGCTACCTTTGCCCGGTGGCTCGCGCCGCTACGTACCTGCGAATGGGTGGTCTACGCCAAACGCCCGTTCGCCGGACCGGAAGCGGTGCTCGAGTACCTCTCACGCTACACGCACCGCGTCGCCATCTCCAACCAGCGCCTCGTCGCCTTCGATGAGCGCGGCGTGACGTTCCGCTGGAAGGACTACCGTGCAAAGGGACGCACCCGCTACAAGACCATGACCCTCGAAACCGGCGAATTCATGCGCCGCTTCCTGCTCCATGTGCTGCCCAGTGGCTTCCATCGCATCCGTCACTACGGATTGCTCGCCAACCCGGTGCGCCGCGCCAGACTCGCGCGGGTGCGCGATCTGCTGCACATCGCACCCGCGACCAGCCCATCACCGGACCACGCCACCATCGAAACCCGGCCCGTCTTCATCTGCCGGCACTGCGGCGCACCGATGATCGTCATCGACATCCTCGCGCGCAGCGCCCCGATCCGCGCACCGCCCATGCGCCTGGACCAGCCATGAACCTCACGGCTCCTCGAACTGCCTGTCCAACGTTGGCTTTGCGGCGACGCGGCCCACAAACGGACGTATGCGCGCGTCGCTTCGCGATGTGCTTCGTGCGCCCGCTTCATCATCCCGAATACGCAACTGCACCGCGTCGCGATGGCGTTAGTGCCCGATCGGCTTCTCGCCAGACTGTGTCGCACCCGACATCACTGAACATCCCGCGCTATCAATCGCCATAGCCGCGAAAGCTCCAACCGCATTGGGGCACTCCGCGGTTTCCTCCATCGGGCTTATTCGACGCCTGCCGGCACGCGCCGAGGTACCGTCACGTTCCTGTGGCCGACGGCAGCCATCGAATAACCCTGATATGACTTTCCATGTCAATCGGGATGTTTGGTTTGCGGTGTTCCCATACGCGAATGAATTCCCTGAGGGCGGCGTAGCAGTAAATCTCGACGGTGGATCATCCTGATATCCGCGGGTTGGTCACCGCATTACAGTGGACCGTCTCATGAGCCTGCCGCATTCTTAAGCCGCAAGTCGGATGATATCCGTTGCGGGATTATGCCGTGGGTTGCTCGAGTAGCCGGGCTACGCCGCCTTCGGGAAACTCGTGAATCTATGGAAGTGGTGAGCGATGTGGTGCCTCGTAATCAGGTTGCCTCTCTGCGATAAGGTGTCGAGAGCGACATCGCGAGGCGCCCGATGTCCCAGATGAAACCCGACTATTCACGCGCGACGGCCACGACCGTGGTGTTGGCATGCTTGCCACGCGCGGCCAGCCTCCGATATCGGCGACACAGTCGAATCTGCGCGTCCCAGGCGCGATCGATGATGGCCTTGGGAATGCCTTCATGCCGACGCTGAATGTCGGCGCTGACACGTGCCGGGTGCCGGTAGCTCCAGGCGGCCTCCACAAGCAGCTTTCTTGCATAGCTATTGCCGGTCTTGGTGATACTGCCCTGCCGTCGCTTGTCACCCGATGAGTGTTCTGACGGGGTGACACCGAGCCACGCCATCAATTGACGCGGATGCTCAAAGCGTGACAGATCGCCGAGTTCGGCGAGCATTCCAACGGCCGTGGTGAACTGCACACCGCGCATGGTCTGCAGACCCAGGACGGCCGGATAGAACCGCCAGTTTGTCACTGCCTCACGTAGGGCGGCTTCAACACGCTGGCATTGCGCGAGCCGATCTTCAATCGTGCGCCGAAGTTCCTCGAACGCGAATTGTTGCCATTCGCTACCGAACGCGTACTGGCTCACCCAGCGCCGGTGCGCTGGTCCCCAGTCAGCGTGACCGGTATAGCGTACATCGTGCGCGAGCAGGAATGACTTGAGCCGCTGCCGCGCCTGCTTCAAATCGTCTTTGGCCGTCATCCATGCACGAGCGAGGTCGCGAAATGCCTCGTCCTCGACGGTCGGCACGTAGACAGCTGACAGGTCCCCGGCCCGTAGGGATCGCACAAGCTTGACCGCATCGCGCCGATCTGTCTTGACGCGCTCGCCGGGCTTTTGGGGAATCAGTGACGGTGCACACACGATGCAGTCGAACTCCTTCTGCACCAGTTGACGGTAAAGGCCGTAGCCACACGGCCCTGCCTCATAAACAACTTGTACATGTCGCGCTTTCGACTGAAGACGCTTGCACAGGCGATCGATATCCGTCTTCGTCGTACCGGTCTTGCCGAGCAGTTCGACCTCGCCCGTGCCGAGCGCATAGGCGACCGTGATCGATTCCTTGTGAACATCCATGCCGACGTACACCGTGCTATCGTTTTCCATGCTGGCCTCCGTGCCGGAAATCGCCGGGTGTGGCGCTGTCCACACCGTGCGGCTCTGGCAGAGATGCTAACCCGCGTTTGATTCCTCACGGCGGGCCAGCCTCTGCCTCATGGAAAGTCATAGTGTCTTAGCGAACCCGGAAGTCCATCGGAAGCGCACCGCGACGGATTGCCTTGAACGGCTAAATTTCCCCACCCGAGCCTGAGCGGCTGTCGACATGCCCACACGTCAATGACTCTTTACAAAACGAGGCCGGACGTTCGGCCCACGAAAGCCTATCTGATTACCTGTCACCGAAAGGGTATCATCGCTAGCAACTGGGCAATCCCTGCGCGCAGCTTTCGTTTGCTAGCGCCGTCGGCTGCCTGGATGGACAAGCCCGAAAAGACCGACATGCACAATGTCGCAAGCGCCACGGCGTCTGCGTCGCGCACGAGCTCCCCTTGCTCGGTCGCTTTTTTCATACGCTTCTCCACGGTTCGAGTCACCTTTAACCGCAACTCCTGAAGAAAGTTTCTCAACTCGACGTGCTCTGCGCCGACCGCTGCGCCGCCGAGAAAAATCATGCATCCACGCGGAGGCTGAGCGACCGTGAAAAGCTCAATGCTTGTCTCGAACATAACTTCGAGACTGTCGCGCAAAGTCGCGCGCGATTCGAAGTTCCGGAACGCTGCGCCGCCTTCAGTTCGCACATAAAGTTCGATCGCCTCGTGATAAAGCTTTTCCTTGTTGCCGAACGCCGCGTAGATGCTTGGTGAATTGACACCCATTGCATCGACGAGATCCGTCATCGAGCAATTGTCAAAGCCCCCCTTCTCCCAGAAAAGGTTCATTGCCCGCCTGAGCGCCGGCTCGCGTTCAAATGCTCTTGGTCTTCCACGTCCTCTTACGTTGCCTTCAGTGCTCGAC
>Ga0256904_1000976_pt1 | contig 9601 bp, 10 predicted proteins | sample MC6MC0742MT_FD_190199 | JGI IMG/M metagenome (GOLD analysis project Ga0256904, IMG submission 190199) | Metatranscriptome of enriched soil aggregate microbial communities from Iowa State University, Ames, United States - MC6-MC0742-MT... | ecosystem: Environmental > Terrestrial > Soil >...
GGTGTTCACGTACAAAGTCTAGGTCAAATCATGCAAGAGAAAATGATGGAGCAACAGTTCGCATTGCAGAAGCAAGAAGCAAAACAAGCGAATGCAGCAGCTAAAACCAAGACCTCAACGCCAACCAAAGAGCAGTCAGAAGCACAACAGAAAGGGATGAACGGTGACTCTAAAAACGTTAACGGTAAAGGCACCTATAACAAGTCCGTAGGTAAGGATGGACAAGTAAAAGGAGCTAGAAATACCAATTCTGCAAAGCAAGGCGGCAAAGGCAACAACGGTGAAACTGTAAATAGCGATGCTAAGAAAGGCGGTAAGAAGTAATGAATAGTTACAGAGCTGTTTTTTATTACATGGCTTTAGCTATCATTAACATTCCGAGAAGTCTATATTACAAATTAACCAACAAAAATTAGAATAACCCTCGACTAAGTGGTACTTTTGCTATATTAATATCAGTTACTATCGTACCACTTAGAAAGGAGGAATGCACTTGGAAACATACGTGGATAAAGCAACAGGTAAGTTTAATATGTTCGTACCAATCGATATTGAAGAATCTATTAAAAAGAATGACGATTCTCCTTCCGAGAAATCTTGGTATCTTCGTGGGTACGCAACAACTCGTGACTTAGACAGACAAGACGATATTGTTGACCCTAACGGGATTGACATTGATTACTTCTTGCAACATGGATACATAAATTACGAGCATCAACAAGGAGACTTCTACAAAATAGGAGTTCCAACAGAAGGGACATATGTTGACCCAGACGTTGGTTTATATGTTGAATGTAAACTATATAAGGACAACCCTTACGCTAAGAGTATGTGGGATTTAGCAACAAACATCCAAAAGTCCGGTGTAAAACGCAAACTAGGATTCTCTGTAGAGGGGTTCGGTTTAGGACGGGATGAAGAAGACCCTCGTATTCTTAAAAAGTTACGCGTCACAAACGTAGCAGTAACAACAAACCCAGCTAACCCATTTGCAACATGGGAACATTTCATGAAGTCCTTTACGGCTGGTTATCCTATTTCACCAGACAACGCTCTCGACGCTGGAGCATTAAGTCCAGAATCATTTGCTAGAAGCCTTTACAACCTAACATGGACGTTAAAGAAATCTGACGATAAAGAGTTTGCAGAGACATGGGATAAGATAGGAGATTACCTAGATGCAATGGATAGAAATACTCCGGAGTGCGCGATGCTATTTTTGCAGATTGCTAAAGGGTATTCTAGAAATGAAGCATTAGAAAAACTAAAAACATTTTATTCGAAATCCAGAAAGGAGCAATAATTAATGACACAAGTAAAAATTTCTGAGTTAACGAAAGAACTAGAGGGTATGTCAGAAAAGGAAGTTGTAGAAAAATCTATGGACTTATCTGTTGAACAAGACGTTACCCCTGTAGCCGAGGCTAAAATTCCGGAACCAGAAGAGAAGGAAGAAGAAAAAGCCGAGGAGCCTAAAGAGGAAGAAAAATCCGAAGAGGCTAAAGAAGAGGACGAAGAGGTTGTCGAAAAGTCTGCTGATAAAAAAGAAGACAAAGAAGACAAGAAGGACGAGAAAGAAAAAGGCAAGGACAAGGAAAAAGGTAAAGATAAAGACAAGAAAGAAGAAAAGGAAGAAGTTAAGAAATCTGAGGCTCCTACAGCTCCAGCAGAAGCTTCTGAATTGATTTCTGGTGCAGAACTATTATCTGCGTTCGAAGCCGTTGTAAAGTCTTATGAGGGCGTTAGAAAAGAACTTAAAGACTCTGAGGATTCTATTGTCGAAAAAGTTACTAAATCTATCCTTCCTATGATTGAAAATATCGCTAAACATTTCGAGAACCTTAAGAAAGAAGAGGTTAAAGAAGAAGTAGCGGAAGAGCCGAAGGAAGAAGAAGTTAAAGAACCTGAGGTAAAAGAAGAAGTTAAGGAAGAAGAAACGGAAGTTGTAGAGAAATCTATGGCACCTGTTGAAGAAGAAGAGTTAGAAGGTAAAGCGGTAGAATATATCGAAAAATCTGCTAACGCTGCTGTCGAAGAGGAAGTAGAAGAAGAGGTAGTGGAAGAAGTATTTAAAGCTGCTGACCATGCTTCTACAGTCGTTGATATCGCTATCGCTAGTGGCTTTGACCCGGGAACAAACAATCGCGTATTCCAAGCGGTAAACCGTGTTAAAGAAGGACGCGAAACAGCAGAAGATATCGACATCTTCAAAAAAGTTTTAGGTAAGTAATCCATCTTCGAAAAAAATAAGTAAGAAGTGTTATATTATACTCGTAGGCTCTAAAAATATGAAAAGGTAGCTTCCCTCCTCCTAAGTTACCTTTTCCATTTGTGGTATAATAGAGTTAAGGGGAGATAAATTACGTTATCAATAAAATATATAAAATACATATACTAGAAAGGAAGAATTTATAAATGACAGAATTACAAAAAGAACAGAAAGTCGAAGCTCGTAAGCTCCCTGCTGGTGCAGAAGCAGAGTTAAAAGAACTAGTTTCGAAGTCATTTACAACTGGTACTGGTATTACTCCAGATACACAGCAAGACGCAGCAGCTTTACGTCGCGAACTTTTAGACGACCAAGTAAAAATGCTTGCATTCACAAATGGAGATTTCACTATTTATCCGTTGATTAACAAACAACAAGTTAACTCAACAGTAGCTAAATACGCAGTCTTCAATCAACATGGTCGTACTGGTCACTCTCGTTTCGTTCGTGAGGTAGGGGTAGCATCTATCAATGACCCTAACATCCGTCAAAAGACAGTACAAATGAAGTTCTTATCTGATACTAAGCAACAATCACTTGCTGCTGGTTTAGTTAACAACATCGCTGACCCAATGACAATCTTGACAGAGGATGCAATTTCTGTTATCGCTAAATCTATCGAGTGGGCAATCTTTTACGGAGATGCAGCATTAGCAGCAGAAGCAGATAATCAAGCTGGTATCGAGTTCGATGGTTTAACTAAACTTATCGATGAAGCTACTAACGTTATCGACTTAGCTGGGGAACGTTTAGATGAGGCTACTTTAAACAAAGCGGCTGTAATCGTAGGTAAAGGTTATGGACGAGCTACTGATGCATTTATGCCAATCGGTGTACAAGCTGACTTCACTAACAACCTATTAGACCGTCAACGTGTTATCCAACCGTCACAAGCTGGTGGATTCTCAACTGGTTTCTCTATCAACCAATTCTTATCTACTCGTGGTGCAATTAACTTACATGGTTCTACAATCATGGAAAATGATAACATCCTAGTTGACCGTATCCCAGAGCCAAACGCACCTCAAGCTCCTGCATCTGTAGTTGCTACAGTTAAAACAGCAGACAAAGGTAAGTTCCGTCCGGTTAAGGATATCAAAACACATTCTTACAAAGTTGTAGTACACTCTGACGATGCAGAATCATTAGCATCAGACGCAGTAACAGCAGTAGTAGCTAACCCTACTGACTCTGTATCAATCGCAGTTAAGCTTCAATCTTTATACCAAGCTAAACCGCAATTCATCTCTGTATACCGTCAAGGTAACGAGACAGGGCATTACTTCTTAGTTGCTCGTGTACCACTTGCTAAAGCTGACGAAAATGGTGTAATCACATTCGTTGACCGTAACCAAGTAATTCCTGAGACAACTGATGTATTCATCGGTGAATTAACTCCACAAGTAATTAGTTTACTAGAGTTACTTCCTATGATGAAGTTACCATTAGCTCAAATGAATGCTACTACAACATTCACAGTGTTATGGTACGGCGCATTAGCATTATACGCTCCTAAGAAATGGGTTCGTATCAAGAACGTTCAGTACATCCCAGCTCTAGCAGCAGATGTTACTTACCGTCCTTAATTAATACATACCAAAACTAGTTAGGGTTTTAATAGATAGACGTACCTACCTCTTAATTGAGGAGGTACGATTTATAAAAACTACCATACCCTAACCTGATAATATCATAGTGTTCGTACTTTGACAACTAAATAAAAAAACTGAATAGGAGCAGACAAAAAATCTGCTCCTTTTTATTTCAAAAATACGATATAAAGGAGATTTATTATGTTAGTAAATGAACAATTAGCAGGAAAGACAGTAGCATCCGCCTTCGGAGACATTACCTTCAATGAGAAAGGTGAAGCTGTAGAAATTAAACCAGAAGTAGAAAAGGCTTTAGCGCACGTTCAAGGATTCACTCTAGTAGAAGAGAAGCCGGAACCAAAGAAAGAGGCTCCAGCTAAGAAAGCCGCACCTAAAAAAGCTGCACCTAAAGCTGATAAAGAAGAAAAATAATAGGGAGTAGGGTTGTGTATGTTCACAAATGAAGAAAGAGGATATCAGTATCAGCATAATAACGAGAAGTTAATCTCTCTAGAAGATATTGAAAAACTCCGACTAGAAGACTATGGATTAACCGTAGATGCCGTTAAGATGAATCACTTCGGTATTGTTGTTACTGACCCTAGAACTGGTGCATACATGCCGGATGAGTTCTATCAATCTAAAATAGAACAGGCTGTAGCGCAAGCAGAGAAGAAGTTAGACATCGTAATTCTCCCTCGATATAACTCTGAACACCACGATTACTACCGTAATGACTTTGAAAGCTTCATGTTCCTTCGCACACATCAGCGACCAATCATGCAAGCAGAGAAGGTTACATTAGAGTATGGTGGAGGAACTGTTTTTAACTACCCTACGAAGTGGTGGAAGGTTTATAAGCTAGAGGGTCATTTAGAGATGCTACCGACTCTAATGCTGTCAGAGCAGGGTCAGAACATGAATTTAGCGCAAGCATACTCCGGATACCCTATGATTGCAGGTATTCCTCATTTAGTTGGGAATAACTACGCTCCACAGATGTTCCATGTAGAGTATGTAGCTGGTATGTTACCACCAAAACGAAGAGGTGTATCGCAACCGTGGGAAATGCATCCTGACTTATGGACACTCATTATCAAGATTGCTTTAAAAGAAGTATTCCAACAATGGGGTCGCTTAATCGTAGGTGCAGGTATCGCGTCTATGGACATCAGTATCGATGGAATTTCACAACACATTGATACAACTCAATCTGCTATGTATGGTGGAGCATCAGCCGATATCATGCAGCTAGATAGAGATATTCAAGAATTAGTAGATGGATTGAAATCTTACTACGGAGTTAACTTAGGAATTATTTAAGAGAGGAGGTAGAGTATGGCGGATAAACCGTATATGTTGCAAGCTACCGCACAGGCTACACACAGAATAGCTGACTTAGATAGCCATATTGACAACTTTGCTCAACGTGTGATATGGGAGAAATCTTATTTATGTCCTTGCCGGGATAGAGCAACAAGACAACCACAACAGAGTTGTAAAATTTGTCATGGTAGAGGGATTGCCTACCTACCTGCTAGAGAAATAGGTATGATGATTCAATCCCAAGAGAAAGGTGTATTCAACGGGGACTTAGGATTAATCGATACTGGTTCCGCAATAGGTACACCAGAAAGAAAAACAAGAATCGCATTCCGTGACAGAATCACAGTACCTAAAGCTGTTATATCACAGTCATTCATTTTTGACGCTTCACCTAACCGAATAAAACATGGATTCTTCATGGTCTATGATGTGAAGAAAATCGAGTTCGTTACATCTATGAAAGGTGAACTATTAGAGGGACAAGATTACACGGTAGATTACAACAAGAATCTATTCTTCCCTAAAGAGCATCTAGACGGATACAACATATCGATTAATATCGACACTACATTGCGATATCTAGTAGCTGACCTATTGAAAGAACATCGATATGTACGAGATATGGATTACTCACAACACAATGCAGTTCAAAAGCTGTTACTAAAGCGTGAGGATATTTTCATCGAGAAAGAAGCATTCGAAGTTGGCGTTAATAATAAGGAAGTAGATACTATCATCGATGCGAAGCGTAAACCTAGCACAGATGGATTAAACGGGTTCTTCAAAGGGATTGGTTAAGAATGGTTAGGAAGAACAATAGAAGACCTAGAATTTTCCAGAGTCAGTCACAGATGAAAAAAGCTCTTACCAACCTGGGAAATAATTTAAGTAATCAGGTTCTCGACGAAACCGCACAAGCTATCGCTAAGAGCAAACCGCAAGGTATGGAAGTTAAAAGAAAGCCTAAGTACCTGCAAGTAACAGAAAAACGATTGGATTCTATGGGTGTCATTGACCTTAAGCCTTACTTCGCGCAAAGCAGCAAGCGTAAAACAAGTAAGAATGGTGGATGGTACCTTACAGTTCCAATCAGAAGGAAAGCAAGAGGTATGTCACGTAGGATGTACGAACAACTACGGGCTATCGATATCCAACCGAACACGCGTAAAACTGTTATATCTGACTACTTGTACGATAAGCGAGAATCATCTGATGCAGGTATGTTAAATTACACTCCTACTTCTAACAACATCACGAAGATTAAAGTGGGAAATAATCGACATGACTATGTAGCATTTCGTACCGTATCAGATAAATCACCTGCTAGTAGCTGGATTGTGAACAGAGGTAAGGTAACCGTTAACAACACTTCTAAAACCTTCGTATCGAACGTTAACAGGCTTATGAAGTGGAATATGAAGAACGGTGTTTAGAGTTTAGAAAGGAGGATAAAATTTGTTATCTAGTATTGATACATACCTATATACCCAGATAGAAAGTACTCTGGGGAATTTGTTGACGAACCGCTATATTATAGATGAACTATTAAAAGAGGTTCAACCAACCGTAAGAGAAGCGTTTATCAAGGCTTATGTATATGACGAAAAACGTAACCCGGCTCCCCCGGAAATACCTATTGTATACACAATGCCGCAGGATAAACAAATGCTTCGAGGAGCCATTTATATCGGACTTAGAGAGGGAGAAGAATCCCACACTAGTATCGGTAACCAAGAAAGTACATATAGCGCTCCATCAAGAGGGTTATTATCCGAACAATCCACAATCACAGTAGACCAAACGAACGGAAAAATGTATTTAGAGGTTAGTAAGCCTATCGCAGATGTTGATAGCGTAACGGGTATTACATTCTCCAGTGGTGAACTTGAGTATGTGGGAAATAGAATGTACTTCGATTACAACCCGGTGTTTGAAAATTTAGAACCTTTCACTGTGTGGTATGAAGCAGAATCAGAAAATCCGAACCGTAAAGACGAGTTTGGTATCCGCTCTGGTTTCACTACAACAGAATATTATTCAGTTCTAGTACTCTCTACCAACATGAATACAGTAAGGTGCCTAGATTTATTGCTTAAAGCAGTACTCATCTACATGAGAAGTACAGCAGAAGAGCATACGAACAACCTGTTACAAGGTGTAAAGTTCGGTCAAATAGACGAAATCAAAACAGGTGACGGTGCTGATGGCTCTTCTCCAGAAATCCTATACGGACGAGAAACCATTATCAAGTACGTTACATCTTACAGTTTAGACGTTCCGATTGAAAATAAGATTAAGGAACTTTTAATAAATAGTAAATTCAATTAATAGATTGGAGGTTTCATAGTGGAAAAGGAAGCTAAAGAAGTAAAGAAGACGAAAGTAGAACCGCTTAAACCCTACGTCCACATTGATACATTCATCCAAACTGCGAAACACTTATACCGTTTAAGTGACACTCAATTGGCTGGATTCAAAGCATTAATGAATGGACAACACTATCAAAGAGATGAATTAATTTTCTTAGATAATCTCAAGAAGCATTTTAATTTAAAATAAACATACATAGGAAAGGAAGATTACATATATGGCAATTTCATATGGTTTCAATAGAAAACGTCCACGTACCGAAGTGTTCTTGGACTCAACAGCTTTAGGTTCTGCAAATGCCCAAAGTGAAAAACCAGTCATCATTCTTGGTTCAGCTACAGATGGCAAACCATTAGAACCAGTAGAGTTAACAAACTTAGCTCAAGCTCGTAGCGCATTCCAAAGCGGAGAATTAGTAGACGCTATCGAGATGGCTTGGAATCCAGCAGCAGGTGTAGGTGGAGCAGGTAAGATTTACGCTGTACGTGTAGATGAAGCGAAACAAGCATCATTAGTATCTAGCGGATTAACATTTACATCTAACGTATATGGTGCAGACGCGAACAACATCCAAGTTCAATTAATGGATAACGCTATTACGGGTGCTAAACGTGTAGGTGTCTACTTCACAAAAGTAGGTTACGAGAAAGTATACGACAATATTGGTAACATCTTCAATATTACATATACAGGCGCACAAAAAGGTAACATCGAGGTAAAAGTAAACGCTACTACTAAACTAGCAGAGAAGTTAATCCTAAAGGTTGGTGCAGACACACAATCAATGACAGAAGTTCGCACTTACGAATTAGGAGTGGGCGTATACGAGGACGTTAACGCGCTTGTAAACGACATTGCTAACTTACCAGACTTTAAAGCTTCTATGAACTCTCTAGGAGGCTATAAGGACGTTAGAACGCAATACCTTGACGTACTAGCTGCTAAAGACATGACGAAAGATGCTCCATTAGCTGTTAAAGCTATCGCGGCTGACATCGCTAACACACTAGCAAATGACCGTTACGTATCTGTTGCAGTAGATTTCACTAAAACGGTTCCAGCTACAATCCCAGTTACTAGTTTATCGGGCGGAGAAACAAAAGCTCCTAAGACTTCTTGGGCGGAAACATTCCTTAAAGTAGCGGACTTAGGCGGTTACTACATTGTACCATTAACAGCAAGTGAATCTGTACATGCAGAGCTTTCACACTTCTTACGCACTGAATCAACTTCTGGTAACCAGTTACGCGGATTCGTTGGTGGCGGTTTAGAAGAGACATTCGAAAGCCTTAAAGCTCGTCAATCTAACTTACGTAACGCTCGTGTAGCGGTTGTAGGTGACGACGTAGTTCGTCGTATGGCTGATGGTCGCGTATACAAAGCTCCGGGTTACATGTACGCAGCTCAAGTAGCAGGTTTAGCAAGTGGACTAGCAGTAGGTGAACCGATTACTTACAAAAAAATGAACATCGAGTCATTAGGTAAGAAATACATCGGGGAGCAATTAGACCAATTAGATGCAGCAGGGGTAGTAATGACAGAGTTCGCTCGTAATACGAAAGGTTCAACTTTCCGTATCGTTTCTGACCCAACATCTTACAACCGTATCGATGAGCCTGTACAAAACCGCATCTCTCTAGGAGAGGTTTCTGACTTCTTAACTACAGAGTTACGCACAGTCCTTGATGAAGAGTTTATCGGAACTCGTCTCCGTAACACTTCTGCTTCAATCATCAAGAACCGTATCGAGTCATTCTTAGATGTTCAGAAGAACGTAGATGGCTTAATCGTTAACTACAGCCCAGAAGACATCCAAGTAGTTATCAACGGTAACACAGCAATCATCAACATCGCTGTACAACCAACACAAGGATTAGACTACATCAACGTGTACCTATCTTACAAAGATAACCAGATGTCTGCATAATCGGAGGGGACAAGTTCCCCTCTACTAAAATTTAATAATAGGAGTGAATGAATATATGGCAAGTTTAGCTAATCAAACTGTCCAATCGGCAAATACCGTGTACTTTATGATTAAGAA
>Ga0256904_1000991_pt1 | contig 9524 bp, 5 predicted proteins | sample MC6MC0742MT_FD_190199 | JGI IMG/M metagenome (GOLD analysis project Ga0256904, IMG submission 190199) | Metatranscriptome of enriched soil aggregate microbial communities from Iowa State University, Ames, United States - MC6-MC0742-MT... | ecosystem: Environmental > Terrestrial > Soil >...
CCGCTTCGTTCATCTCCGCGTCCACTCCGAATTCTCGATTGCCGACGGCATCGTGCGTCTTGACGACGTCGTCAAGGCGGCTGCCCAGGACGGTCAGGGCGCGCTCGCCCTCACCGATCTCGGCAACGCGTTCGGCCTCGTCCGTTTCTATAAGGAAGCGCGCGGCAAAGGGGTCAAACCCATTGCCGGCTGCGACGTCTGGATCACCAATCCGGACGACCGCGACAAGCCTTCGCGCCTGCTGCTGCTGGTGAAAGACCGTCGCGGCTACCTGAACCTGTGCGAGTTGCTGAGCAAGGCTTCCCTCACGAACCAGTATCGCGGTCGCGCGGAAGTCGAGGCTGGCTGGCTGGAATCCGGTTTGGGCGAGGGCTTGCTCGCATTGTCGGGGGCGCAGCAGGGCGACGTCGGACTCGCGCTTGCCGCGGGCAATCAGGAAGCGGCAAAGCGCAACGCGCTGCATTGGGCAAAGGTCTTCCCGGGCGGCTTCTACATCGAGTTGCAGCGTTGCGGTCAGCCGGGCGGCGAGCAGTATGTCCAGCAGGCGGTCGCGCTCGCAGCTTCGTTGAAGCTGCCGGTAGTCGCCACGCATCCCATGCAGTTCATGACGCCCGACGACTTTACCGCGCACGAAGCGCGCGTGTGCATTTCGGAAGGCGACATTCTCGCCAATCCGCGGCGCCAGAAGCGCTTCACGCCCGAGCAGTATTTCCGCACGCAAGAGGAAATGGCCGCGCTCTTCGCGGATATTCCGTCGGCGCTTGCCAATACGGTGGAAATCGCCAAGCGCTGCAATCTCACGCTCGAACTGGGCAAGCCGAAGCTGCCGCTCTTTCCGACGCCCGACGGCATGTCGCTCGACGACTACCTCGTGCATCTGTCGAAAGAAGGGCTCGAAAAGCGTCTTGAGCAGTTGTACCCGGACGAAGCGGAGCGCGCCGCGCAGCGCGACACGTATTATCAGCGGCTCGAGTTCGAGTGCGGCACGATCATCAAGATGGGCTTTCCGGGCTACTTCCTGATCGTCGCGGACTTCATCAACTGGGCGAAGAACAATGGCGTGCCCGTGGGCCCCGGCCGCGGTTCGGGCGCGGGCTCGCTCGTCGCCTATGCGCTTGGCGTGACCGACCTCGATCCGCTGCGCTATAACCTGCTGTTCGAGCGTTTCCTGAATCCGGAACGCGTGTCGATGCCCGACTTCGACATCGACTTCTGCCAGCACGGCCGCGACCGCGTGATCCAGTACGTGAAGGAGAAATACGGCGCAGACGCCGTATCGCAGATCGCGACGTTCGGCACGATGGCCGCGAAGGCGGCGGTGCGCGATATCGGCCGCGTGCTCGATCTCGGCTACATGTTCACAGACGGCATCGCGAAGCTTATTCCGTTCAAGCCGGGCAAGCACGTCACGATCGCCGACGCGATGAAGGAAGAGCCGCTCTTGCAGGAGCGCTTCGACAACGAAGACGAAGTGCATCAGCTGCTCGAACTCGCGCAACGCGTGGAAGGCCTCACGCGCAACGTCGGCATGCACGCGGGCGGCGTGCTGATCGCGCCCGGCAAGCTGACCGATTTCTGCCCGCTCTACACGCAGGGCGACGAAAGCGGCGTCGTGAGCCAGTACGACAAGGACGACGTCGAAGCGGTCGGCCTCGTAAAGTTCGACTTTCTGGGTCTCACCACGCTGACCATCCTGGATTGGGCCGAGCGTTATATCCGCCGCCTCGATCCGTCGAAGAAAGACTGGTCGCTCGGGCAAGTGCCGCTCGACGACCCGGCGTCGTTCTCGATCCTGAAGAAAGCGAATACGGTCGCCGTGTTCCAGCTGGAAAGCCGCGGCATGCAGGGCATGCTGAAAGACGCGCAGCCGGACCGCTTCGAGGACATCATCGCGCTCGTCGCGTTGTACCGTCCGGGCCCGATGGACCTGATCCCGAGCTTCTGCGCACGTAAGCATGGCCGCGAAGTGGTCGAGTATCCTGACCCGCGCGTCGAACCTGTTCTGAAAGAGACCTACGGCATCATGGTCTACCAGGAGCAGGTGATGCAGATGGCGCAGATCATCGGCGGCTACTCGCTGGGCGGCGCCGACTTGCTGCGTCGCGCAATGGGTAAGAAGAAGGCCGAGGAAATGGCCCAGCATCGCGAGCTGTTCCGCCAGGGCGCCGCGAAGAACGGGCTGACCGGCGAGAAGGCCGACGAAATCTTCGACTTGATGGAGAAGTTCGCGGGTTACGGCTTCAACAAGTCGCACGCGGCCGCGTATGCGCTCCTCGCGTATTACACCGCGTGGCTGAAGGCGCACCATCCGGCGGAATTCATGGCGGCGAATATGTCGCTCGCCATGGACGACACGGACAAGGTCAAGATCCTGTTCGAAGACTGTCTCGCCAACAAGATGGTGGTGCTGCCGCCGGACATCAATCTGTCGGCGTATCGTTTCGAGCCGGTCGCGGAAGCCGACGGCAAGCGCTCTAAAACCATCCGCTATGGTCTCGGCGCGATCAAGGGCAGCGGCCAGAATGCGATCGAGGAAATCTTGCGCGCGCGCGAAGACGGTCCGTTTATCGACATCTTCGATTTCTGCAACCGGATCGATCGCCGCGTCGTGAATCGCCGCACGGTTGAAGCGCTGATCCGCGCAGGCGCGTTCGACACCTTGCATCCGAATCGCGCGCAGCTGATCGCGTCGGTTTCGCTCGCCATGGAAGCCGCCGAGCAGGCGAGCGCGAATGCGCTGCAAGCGGGCCTCTTCGACATGGGCGACGCGCCGTCGCAAGGCCACGAACTGGTGGACGAACCGGAGTGGCCCGAAAAGAAGAAGTTGCAGGAAGAGAAGGCCGCGCTTGGCTTCTACCTGTCGGGCCATCTGTTCGATGCGTACAAGACCGAAGTGCGTCGCTTCGTGCGTCAGAAAATCGGCGAGCTGAAAGAAGGGCGCGACAAGCTGGTTGCCGGCATCATCGCCTCGCTGCGAACGCAGATGACCCAGCGCGGCAAGATGCTGATTGCGCTACTCGACGACGGCACTGGTCAATGCGAAGTGACGGTCTTCAACGAGACCTTCGAAGCGAACAAGCAACTGTTCAAGGAAGACGAGTTGCTGGTCGTGCAGGGCCAGGCACGCAACGACGCGTTCACGGGCGGTATCCGCTTCACGGTCGACACGGTCATGGATCTGGGCCGCGCGCGTTGCCGCTATGCCGAGGCCGTGAAAGTGCAGATGAACGGCAACGCTGACGCATTGGCGTTGCGGCGCGTGCTCGAAGCACATAGCGCGGGTAAAGATGAGCCGCAGGCAGTGCCGGCGCCGACGGCTTCATCGCGCGGCGGCAACGGCGGTGGGCGAAACGGGGGCGGCGGATTTGGTGGCGGCTATGGCGGCGACAATGGGCGGCAACGTCAGCCGGTCCAGATCCCGAACGGCCTCGCCGTTCAGGTGGTGTACCGCAGCGAGAACGCGGAGGGCGAAATGCGTCTTGGCGACGCCTGGCGCGTGAAGCCCACCGACGAACTGCTTGCCGACCTGCGCGGCCAGTTCGCCGGCAGCGCGATCGAAATCGTGTATTGATGCGAGCGCCGCTGGCGCCGATGCAGGCGCCGCCGCGTACGCCCTGCAGGCGCTACTGCGAGCGCCGCTCTTCGCCGAGCCTCGCGAGTTTGAGGAACCGGTAGTACACCGTCTCGGCGTTGAACACGGCGATCATGAAGCCGGCGCGGCCGTCCAGAAAGCCGCGCCGCAGCAGGTAGGTTCGCACGAACGCCCAGGCGCCGCGGCCAAGCGCCTTGCCGAAGCTGCCGCGTTGACCCGCGGCGTGACGCTGCAGCGCGCCGGCGGTCGAATAGGCGTCGAGCTTGCGTAATACGCCCTCGAAGTTTTCGTACGAGTAGTGCATCAGCTTGCCGGCGAGGCGTTGCGCCGGTGTATCGAACACCAGACGTTCGTGAACCAGATCGTCGGAAAAACGCGCGGTGCCGCGTTTGAAGAGACGTGGAATCCAGTCCGGATACCAGCCGCTGTGGTGAATCCAGTGCCCGCAAAAACTCGACAGTCGGTCCACTGCATAAACGTCGGCGGTGGGTGCTGCGAGCGCTGCACGGATAGCGGCCGCGAGTTCCGGCGAAACGATTTCGTCGGCGTCGAGCGACAAAATCCATGTTGTGGTGAGCGCGTCCACCGCGCGGTTCTTTTGCGGGCCGAACCCTGGCCAGTCCGTTTGTTCGATCACCTGCGCGCCGTGTGCCCGCGCGATTTCAGCTGTGCCGTCGGTGCTGCCGCCGTCGATCACGACGATCTGGTCGGCAAAGGCCACGGACTGCAGACATTCGGCCAGCCGCGCCGCCGCGTTTCTGGTGATGATGGCGACGCCGAGGGTGGTTTCTTGCATACCTGAATTGCCTGATCGCGGAATGGGCTGGAGGCGGAATGACCGGACGGATCGCGCAAAAGCGCGCGATGAAGCGCAACGGGTCGCGGAAGTATACACAGCCTGTCCGATCCTTCGCTAACCGGGAGCGTCGCGCCAAAACGTCAGCCGACCGTCAACTCCAACCGTTTACAATGCTTCTTTTCGATCTTCGCGCGGCGGGCGGCCCGTTGCCGGCGCGAATCTCGTACCGCATTCCCAGAGGATTCCTTGAGCGCGAAGCCAACGTTAAGCAAACCCATCGGTGAAGGTGAGGCGTCGTCCCCCGCCGTCGTTTTCCGCCGCCTGTGGCCGTTCATCAAGCCGCTCCTGTGGGTGATCGTTGGGGCGATCGTCGCAATGGCGGTGAGCGCCGGCACCGACGCGGCCATCCCCGCGTTGCTCAAGCCGCTGCTCGACAAAGGCTTTGGCGCGCATGCGAGCGACAACGCAAAATGGTTCGTGCCGGCCGCTGTGATCGGTCTCGCGCTGATCCGCGGTGTATCGCAATATGCGTCCGGCTACCTGCTCGCTTACGTATCGAACAAGATCCTGCTCGAACTGCGCCTGAGAATGTTCGACCGCATGATTCACACGAGCGTCGCGTTTTTTCAGCGCGAAACCGCGAGCACGGTGATCAACGCGATCGTCTTCGAGGTCAACCAGATTCTCAACGTGCTGTTGGGCGTGATGGTGACGCTGGTGCGCGACTCGCTCACTGTGATCTTCCTGCTCGGCTATCTGTTCTATCTGAACTGGCGTCTGACGCTGATCGTGGCGGTGCTGCTGCCGGGCATCGGCTGGCTGGTCGGCAAGATCAACCGCCGGCTGCGGCGTCTGAACCGCGAGCATCAGCTGCTCACGAACGAGCTGTCTTATATCGTCGAGGAGACCGTGGGCGGCTACAAGGTCGTCAAGGTTCATAACGGCGAAAAGTACGAAATGGACCGCTTTACGTCCATGAGCAAGCGCCTGCGTGGCTATGCAATGCGCATGACCGTGTCGGGCGGCCTTGCTCAACCGCTGACGCAGTTCCTCGCGTCGATCGCGCTCGCCGTCGTGATTACGATCGCGGTGGTGCAGTCGTCGTCGGATCAGACCACGGTCGGCGGCTTTGTCGCATTCGTCACGTCAATGCTGCTGATCATCTCGCCGCTCAAGCATCTTATGGACGTGAACCAGCCGCTGCAGCGCGGCATGACGGCGGCCGAACTGATCTTCGGTCTGATCGACGAGCCTGCGGAGCCTGCGGGCGGCGGCAAGCCGCTCGAACGCGCGCGCGGCGAAGTTGAGTTCCGCGACGTCTCGTTCATGTACAGCACCAACGCCACGCATAACCGTCACACGCTCGACCATGTGTCGTTCAAGGTTGCGCCAGGCGAGATGGTAGCGCTCGCGGGCCCGTCGGGCAGCGGCAAGACTACCTTGGTGAATCTGCTGCCGCGCTTTTTCGATCCGACCGGCGGCGAGATTCTGGTCGACGGAGTTCCGATTGGCGACTACGACTTGCACGCGCTGCGCAGCCAGATCGCCATGGTTAGCCAGGACGTCGTGCTCTTCAACGACACCGTGGCCAACAACGTCGCCTACGGCCAGACCGCAGATCGGGACAAGGTCAACGCGGCGCTCCGGGCGGCCAATTTGTGGGACACGGTCGAGGCTATGCCCAACGGCATAGACACGCTCGTGGGCGACAACGGCATGATGCTCTCCGGCGGCCAGCGGCAACGTCTCGCAATCGCGCGTGCCATCTACAAGGACGCGCCTATCCTGATTCTCGACGAAGCAACTTCAGCGCTGGATTCCGAGTCTGAGCGCCACGTGCAGGCCGCGCTCGAAACGCTCATGAAGGGCCGCACGACGCTCGTCATTGCGCACCGTCTGTCGACCATCGAGCGCGCTAACCGGATTCTCGTGATGGAGGCGGGGCGAATCGCCGAAAGCGGCAGCCACCGCGAGTTGCTAGCGCAAAACGGACTGTATGCACATCTGCATCGCATCCAGTTTCAGCAGAGCGCGGCGTAAACGCGCACGACGTCAGCCTTCGGCGGTCTTGTCTCCCACGATTGCCGGACCGCGCCCCTTCTCCGATAACGTTTGACGAGGCGCTCGCGCGCGCTGTCTGAATGATGAAACTTGGACTTTCCAGCAACGCATTGCAGCACAGCGGCGGCCTAGAGCGCTATGCGATGGATCTCGTGCGAGGCTTCGCGGCACGCGGCGTCGAGCTTGCATTTTTTGCGCGCCGTTTCGATACGTCTCTGCCCGAAAGCGGCATGGTCGAACGGCACCGCATCAACGTGTCGTTCCTGCCGGGCAAACTGCGCGACCGCTGGTTTTCATGGCGTTTGCGCTCGGCGCGCCGAGCGGCGCACGTCGACTTGCTGATTGGCTGCAACCGCGTTGACTCGTCGGATATCGCTATCTGCGGCGGTACACATCTTGGTTTTCTTCAGGCGACGGGGCGCGCGCAGAAGCGCTCGGACCATTGGCAGATCGAACTTGAGCGGCGCCAATACGCGCGCTCCAAGGTCGTCGTCGCCCATTCGCAACTCATGCATGACGAGTTGCGGCGACTGTACGAGGTCGACGAAGCAAAAATCCGCGTGTTGTATCCGCCCGTCGACGGAACACGTTTCAAGCCGACCGATGCCGCCACTCGCACCGCCCTGCGGCGTAAATACGGTTTTGCGGATGACGAGATCGTCCTGCTGTTTCCGTCCAGCAGTCACGAGCGCAAGGGGTTGCCGCTCATCGAAGCGGCGTTGCGGGATACGTCGCTGCCGATCGTGGTGGCGGTGGCGGGGCGCCCGCCCGCGCGCACTTCGGAACGGCTGCGCTACATCGGCTACGTCAAGGAACTCGCGGAGTGTTATCAGGCCGCCGATTTCACTATCCTTGCATCGACGTACGAGCCCTTCGGCCTCGTCGGCATCGAATCGGTGATGTGCGGCACGCCGGTGATTTTCCCGTCGAACATCGGTTGCTGCGACGCTATCGCCTCACATGCAAAGTTTGTCTTCGAGCCGGGCGACGTGGCCGACCTGCGGGCAACGCTGGCGCGAGCGGTCGCGGCACATCGCGACCACGCGCGCCTTGCGCCGCCCGAACTCACCGACGCCGCCGCGGTCCGCTATGACCCGAGCGTGGCCGCTCACGTCGACGCGTTGCTGAGCCTGGCGAAGCAGATCGCACCTGTCTCGTAGGTCTCGCCACTCTCTGCGGGACGGCGCGCGCGGGCCGCCAGGCACGGTCTGGCGTCGTTTTGCGCGCGGGCCACATGTTATAATTTTGCGATATCGACGCTTGAAATTAACGCTTGAATTCGGCTTGATCTCATTCGAGCCGAACACCCCCTTTACTTCACCGGGCTTCAATGCCCGCGAGGACAGGCGGCGGGCCAGCAGCGCCGTCGCCGGGGCGCGCCTACCCGTCACGACGGGGCCGCAGCCGCCGCACTGGATCTGTCGAAAAGAATACGCTGGAGATTGTGCATGGCGAACGCGACCTCGCGCCGGGTATCGGCGTACAGCAAGATCGCGGCGGAAATAAACGCGCCGATGAGCCTATGAGTCGGCTTGCCGGGCGTATTCTCACCTTCAGGTCGGCTATTCCGCGACTGCTCGCCAAGCCTTTGCGCCGCGAGCCGCAGAGCATCCGCCGTATCCTGATCGCGCATCATCTTTTGCTTGGCGATACGTTGCTGCTCACGCCGCTGCTCGCCAAGTTGCGTGCGCAATATCCGCAAGCGGACATTCTTCTGGCCTGCCCGAAAGCCATCGTGCCGCTATATGCGGGGCGGCCTTTCGGCGTTAGCGTGTTGCCGTTCGACCCGCGCGATCCGGCGTCCGTGCGAAACATTTTGCTTTCCGGACCTTACGACCTTGGCCTCGTGCTCGGCGATAACCGCTATAGCTGGCTCGCGCTCGCGGCCGGCTGCCGGTGGATCGTCGGACACTCCGGCGACAAGCCCGCGTGGAAGAACTGGCCGCTCGACCGGAGCGTGCCATATCCCAATGCACCCGAGGCGTGGGCCGACCTCGCCGCGCAACTGATAGAAGGGCCGCCTCCGCGCGCTTACCGTCCCGCCGATTGGCCGGCGCCGCCGCATCGCGCGTTGCCGGAGCCGGCGCAGTTCACAAAACGTTATGTGGTGCTTCATCCGGGCGCGAGCGGGAGCGTCAAGCGCTGGCCGAATGCACGCTGGCTCGAGCTGGCGGGGCGAGTCGAAGCACTGGGTTATCTGCCGGTGTGGACCGGCGGTCCGGGTGAAGCGGATCTGATCCGCGCGATCGACCCGCAGGCGCGTCATCCGAATCTGGCGGCTCGGCTCGGTCTCGGCGAGTTGTGGCATCTGTTTGCCGGTGCTGAGGCCGTGGTTTGTCCCGATACCGGAGTCGCCCATCTTGGGCGCCTGATCGGGGTGCCTACGCTTGCGCTCTTCGGTCCCGGCAACGCGCAGATTCATGGCGCGGGACGCTACTGGCGCGAGGTGCCGTTCGTGCCGATCACCGTCGCCGACATGCCGTGTCGCGATCAGCCTTTTATCTTCCGCCGCGAGGTAGCATGGGTGCGGCGCTGCGATCGCAATGAGACGACCTGCGTCGCGTGGCGCGGCGACCACGCCGAGTGCATGGGCCAACTCACGGTCGAGTCGGTATTCAATGTTTTGCAAAATATCCTGGTGAAAGCGTAATGACTCACACGGCTGCGCGAGTGGAGCGCCTGTTCTGGGTTGCCTGTCCGGTCCTGCTGTTCGTGGTGATGTTCGGCCACATGACGGCGATCGTCTTCAACGCGCTCGCGTTGCTTGCGCTCGGTGTCGCGGCGGCTGCCTTTTCGGCGGACCGTCCGCCGCTCGTGCGCTGGCCGCTGCTGCTGCCCGTCGCCGCGTGGGCGGGGTGGGGGCTTGCTTCGGTGGCGTGGTCGCCGTATCCGATGGTCAGCCTGCACGCGTGGTGCGACGAGGTGCTCTATCCGCTGGTGTCGTTCTGGGGCTTCTGGCTGTTCGGAAGCCAACTGCGGCGACCCGAGCCCGTGGTCGCGGTCAACTCGCTTGCGTGCCTTGTGCTCGCCACGATCAGCGCGCTCAACTGGGGGCATCTGCAGCCGCCTACG
>Ga0256904_1000996_pt1 | contig 9490 bp, 8 predicted proteins | sample MC6MC0742MT_FD_190199 | JGI IMG/M metagenome (GOLD analysis project Ga0256904, IMG submission 190199) | Metatranscriptome of enriched soil aggregate microbial communities from Iowa State University, Ames, United States - MC6-MC0742-MT... | ecosystem: Environmental > Terrestrial > Soil >...
CTGTGGTTACTGTACCACGTGATAAAGTGGGATCTTCGTCCTTCATATAAACAACGATTTCTCCATGATTATCATCTGCATTAATTTGGTTTATTTCAAAATCTAGTCTGTAGTTTCTAAAGGTTTTTGCTGCGTTAGTTATTGTATCATTAGTATATTCTATAAAAAAAAGGTATTGATTTAGTTCGTCTTGTATAATATTAATATCCTTATGAGCAATTTTCACTTCGGTATTAATAAATATGTTAACACTAACACTGATACTGTTTTTTTTTTGATCAGTATAACTTGCCTGTACTAATGGCATCAACGGATTAGGACCTGTGTTGTTTTTAAATTCAATCGTATTACCAATTGTAAATTCAAAAGGAAATGTGACACTCATGTAATTTTCAAAAATATTAGTTATTAATTGAATGCAATTTAATAAATTTATAGTATCTATAGGGATAATTTTGATATGAATATGATTACACAACAATTAGATGATACAAAAATTTTATTTGTATTGATGCCCAAATTTCTTTTCCTTTAAATGATTAAATTTTAAAAATTCGGTGAAGTTTTCATCATAAATACTGTAAAAAATTTATAAAAATATTGGTAGAAAATTCAGATCACACAAAAAAAATGTCGGATGAAGAATTAACAGAAACAATTTATACAATCCTTGAAGGTTCTATTGTTACCGCACTATTTTCAAAAGAACCAACGAAATACAATCTGCAAAAAGAATCATTGAAAAACTCATCTGAAATATTATAAGCATTAAGCTAAACATCAAAAAATTATCACAACAAGATGGAAAATCAGGAACAGTTGAGCTATAAAGATATCCCGTCTCCAGTCGGATTAATCAGGACAATTGCTTCTGACAAAGGTCTTGTGGCAATTACCTGGGAAGGTGAAGATTATAAAAGAACCAAGCTTTCTGTACCTGTGCAAGAAAATAATCATCCGATACTTTTACAGACGGAAAAGCAATTAAACGAATACTTTAAAAATAAAAGAACAACTTTTGAAATTCCTCTTGATTTTAAAGGAACTGAATTTCAGGTAAAAGTTTGGGAAGCTTTATTGAAAATTCCATACGGAGCTACCAAAACTTATGGTGACTTGGCGAAAATTCTTGGCGATATAAAAGCAGTTCGCGCTGTTGGTGGAGCTCTAAATAAAAATCCGATATCGATTATTGTTCCGTGTCACAGAGTTGTGGGAGCATCAGGAAAGTTGGTCGGTTTTGCAGGTGGTCTGGAAAACAAATCTATTCTTCTCGATTTGGAGTGTGGTTTTACTATCCCAAGTTTATTTTAAACCACAATTTAAGCTATGAAGAAAACCACAAATTGTGTCGTTTTAAAAGAAATAGAAACCTTCCATCTGGAAAATTTTCAGGAGTTGTGTAATCATTTGGCAAGTCAGGATCAGGATTTAAAGCTAATTTTGGAAAATCATGGTTATCCTCCAATGTGGACACGTGAAAATACTTTTGAAACCCTCATTCATATCATTTTGGAACAGCAGGTTTCTTTGGCTTCGGCTTTGGCAGCTTTAAATAAATTAAAAGAAAAATTGACAGAAATCACTCCTGAAAAAATTCTTCAGTTAAGCGATGAGGAAATGAGGGAATGCTATGTCAGTCGTCAGAAAAACATTTATATCAAAAGCTTGGCAAATGCAATTATAAATGGTGAAATTGACCTTGAAAAACTTTCGAAAATGTCGAATGATGAGGTACGAAAAGAATTAGTCAGCTTAAAAGGAATCGGAAACTGGACTGTTGATGTCTATTTAATGTTTACTCTTCAAAGAACAGATATTTTCCCGATCGGTGATCTTGCTGCAGTAAATGCTTTAAAACGCCTGAAACAACTTCCTCCAAAATCTACCAAAGAAGAAATTCTTGAAATCAGTGAAAGATGGAAACCTTTCCGGTCGGTAGCTTCAATGATGCTTTGGCATTACTATCTTTCCGCTCCAAAAAAACCAAAGAATCCTTAATTTAAATTCTGCACATCATATTATTTATGATCTGCGTTAATTTTAGAGAGAAAAAAAATCAAGCTGTTTAATTTGGAATATGAAAGGTGAAACAAGTCTGTTCATCGGTAGAATCTACAGACAGTTTTCCGTTGTGTGCCTTAGCAATTTCACTGGCGATATACAATCCCAAACCAAGTCCTTCCTGTCCTTGATGCACTTTTCCACGGGAGAATGGCATAAAGAGATGCCTTTTTGCTTCGTTGGATATTTTATTTCCTTTATTGGTTACGCACAATTCGAAATGATCAGATTCCGTTTTTGCGCTTACAATGATAGGAGTTCCTTGTTCTCCGTGAGTGATTGCGTTGCCTAATAGATTTGAAAAAAGCTGAGCGATACGTTTATGATCTCCTTTAATTTCTTTATTTAAATCGAGATCCGTAAGAATCAATCTATCCGGATAAACGACTCTCAATTCATTGATCACCTGATTAAGAACATCTTCCAAACTGTCATTATTTTCATAATTAAGTTTAATTCCTCCTCCCAAACGTCCGCTTGCAAAATCAAGCATATTGTCAATAAGACCTTTTGTACGGATTGTAGAATCCTGAATAATCTTTACCAGCTTCATATTTCGCTCATCCATAGAACTTCTCAACAACACCTGAGCAGAAATAGAAATCGCATTGACAGGATTACGCAAATCGTGACCCAACATTGCAATAAACTGTTCTCTGATTTCCGCGTCTTTTTGTTCCTCCAGCAATTTGTTTTTGGTCTCACTCAATGTTTGTATAGAATCTAGGTTAAACGCAATCAATTCAGCAAAAAGCTTAAACATATTGATTGTTTTTTCGTTGTTCACCAAGGCAGGTCTTGGATCTATTGCGCAAAGAGTACCGAAGAAATCTCCATTTTTCAGAATCAAAGGAATTGAAATATAACTTTGAAGACCATACGTTTTGGGCGTATGATGATCAGAATAAAGAGGATCTTCGTCTACATAATCTATGGCAACTGTTTCCTGAAATTCTCTTACCTGATGACATAGCGTAGTTTCTACCTTAAGTTCACCACCTATTCCTAATCCGAAGTTGATTTTGTCATTCACGGCACAGGCAATCCAACGGTTTTCTGTCACTCTTGCAACCACTGCATAGCCCATTCCCGTTGTACTGCAGATCACTTCCAATATATTTGCAACAGCCGGAATCTTGTTAACCTGTTCAATATCTTTTTCAAAATCGCTTTCAATTGTACGAGATTCCATATAATAATTCTTCGGTCTTAATTAGTTTAGAAGGCATTTTCTTAAAGCTTTCCCAATGGATAAAGGTAAGAATAAATCCACGATATTTACAAAGATTTTAGATTCTGGAAAAAATCCCCCGACAAGTATTCCGGTTTAATAGTCTTCTTAATTTGACGAAAATATTTTGAGAGTAATCTTGTTGAAATCATACCAATAAAAAAGCACCAATTAAGAAAATCAGTGCCTTTTTATTTACATCATTTGTGAGTTTTAAAATCTCCTTACTCAGCTTTATTTTTAAGCAACATCAAAAGACTATACGCTCCTTTCTGAACTATTTTCTTATCCTTTAAATGATCTGCTTTTAAAATTTCGGTGAATTTATCATCATAAATCCCTGTGTTTACAGGAATCATTTTGTATTTTTTGTTTCCTAAATCTTCAAAAATGTAATTTTTATTTTCAAAAGAAACCACCGATTCGCTTGGTAAACCAAGTGTATATCTGCTGTTGACCGAAACTTCTCCATTAATGTACATTCCTTTAATAAAATCAGGATTTGAAACTGAAAGTTTGGCAATCGCATCTGAAGAACCTCCATTTTCAATACTTGGAACAAGACTGATAATTTTTGCTTTCGATTTTTTTTCCGGGTTTTGATTGTTATACACCAAAATTTCCTGTCCGATTTTCACATCGTTGACATCATTTTCAAAAACTTTTAATTCCAGCAATAAACCTGTCGGATTAATCAGTTCAAATAAAGTGTCTGAAGGATTAATATACTGTCCGTTATTCACTAAAATTTTGCTTACAAAACCACTAAAAGGCGCATAAACATTTATTCGGCTTCTGATATTTGACGCATTCAATCCTTTTGCATTGATCCCGATGATTCTTAGTTTTTCTTCTAAACCTTTTAAAGTCGCATTCAATGTAGAATAATCTGCCTGTGCAGTTTGCAAAGTTTTATCACTACTCGCTTTGCTTGTATTCAAATCTTTTTGACGGTTTAAATTTAATCTTGCAGATTCCAACTGCGCTTTTGTCACCAAATAATCCTGTTGCAATTGAATAAATTGAGGGTCTTCAACAACTGCCAAAACCTGACCTTTGCTGAAACGGCTTCCGTTAATCACATTAATCGATTTGATATGACCGCCCATAATACTGGAAACCGAACTGATATGAGATGGGGCAATATCAACGGTTCCGTTCAGACGAATTAGTTTTTCCATTGTTTTATTTTCAAGAATTGTTGTCGTTAAACCCACAGATTTTATTTGTTGGTCTGATAACTGTACCGTATTCTGGTCTTTTTCTTTAAATTTTGTGTTTTCATACACTGTTTTTTCCTCTTCTTTTTTTCCTGAACAAGAAGATAAAATGAGAGCTAAACTTAAACTGTAGATTGATATATTTTTAAGAGACATTTTGCTGTTATTTTGATAATAAGAAATTAAGTTCCGATCCGATTTGGTTGAGTCTTTCCAGATTTTCGATGTATTCCACCTTTGTTTTTACCGCCTGATTGGTTAGAATTACCCAATCTAAATAATCGATTTCACCCACTTCCATTTGCTTTTGAACGGTTTTTAAAATGGTTTCAGATTTTGGCAACTGCTTTTGCTCGTAGCTTTCAACAACCTTCAGTTGATTGTTGTAATTATTTACTTGCTGAACAAATCTGTTTTTCAGTTCAATTTCTTTTCGCTGATATTCGTTTTCAGAAATGGCCACTTTTGCTTTTGTTGCTTTTGCCAATGCTCGCTGACCTTTCGTAAACAAAGGAATTCCAACGCCGACCTGAACTGCATTAAAACGATTATTATTCAGATTTTTCATGCTTTGATTCATGTATCCAACCATCAATTCGGGTAAAAGCTTCGATTTTTCAAATTGAGCTTCAGCTTCATTCACTTTTATTTGCTGATTTAAAAACTGCAATTCAGGATGTTGCTGAATCATTTCTTCGGAAACCTGAAGATTAACATTCATCGTTGGTTTATCTGAAACCGGTTGATAAGATTCATCAGACTGAAGCAATAACTGAAGCTGAAGTTTGGCGATATTGAGATCATTTTCAAGTATATTTAATTGTGTTTTTGCCTGTTCATTCTGAATTTCTGCAGTCGATTCCTCCAAAATATTAGCTTCTCCTTTTTTCAACTTTAAGCTCGCTTTATCTGCGAAACTACTGTACAATTTGCTGATATATTCTATCACTTTTTTCTTTTCCTGAAGCGTAAGAATTCGGTAAAAAACATCAGAAATTTCTTTAGTTAACTGTGCTTTTGTCAGGTTTTGGTTCACTACACTTGCGCTCCATTCTGCATCCAGCATTTTTTTTCTTTTGGTATACACCGTAGGAAAACTGAATCTCTGAGAAATGGAAAAAGTATTATCGGTTTCTACACCTTGAAGCTGTCCCATTTGCGCACCGATTTCAGTTTGCGGAATATCCAAGTAACTCTCTTTCAGTTTTTCCTGATATTCGGAAATTAATTTTGAATTTTTTTAAAGTTCCATTTTGCTGAAAAGCTTTTTCTAAAGCCTGTTCGTACGTAATATTTTCTTGCGCATTTATTGCTCCGAAAGAAATCAGAAATAATAATGCGGTGAGTTTTTTATGATTGTTTGAAAATTTCATTTTGATTAAATTAAAATAGATTTATTGATGCTTCTGATACTTCTTCTTTTTGCTGACTCTTTCAAATAAGACATAAATAATCGGCAAAACGAATAAAGTTAAAAGCGTTGCGAGCATCAAACCTCCGATAACAACCGTTGCCAAAGGTCTTTGAACTTCTGCTCCGGCTCCGTTGCTGATTGCCATTGGTAAAAATCCTAATGACGCTACAAAAGCGGTCATTAAAACCGGACGAAGGCGGATTCTGGTTCCCATTAATACAATTCTGCTCGTATTTCTTATTCCGTCTTTTTTAAGTCGGTTAAATTCTGAAATCAGTACAATTCCATTCAAAACGGCAACTCCAAAAAGGGCGATAAAACCTATCCCTGCACTGATGCTGAAAGGCATTCCCCGTAATGCCAAGAAATAAATTCCGCCAATTGCCGACAAAGGAATTGCTGTGTAAATCAATAAACTATGCTTTACAGAACCGAAAGCGAAGAATAATAAAAGGAAAATCATCACCAAAGAAATAGGAACGGCAATTCCTAATCTTGCTTTAGCTTCGTTTAAATTTTCAAAAGCTCCACCATAAGAAATCGTGTAGCCTGCAGATAATTTCAAATCTTTGTTAACCTTCTGCTGAAGCTCTTCTACAATACTCTGAACGTCTCTTCCACGAACGTTGAAGCCAACCACAATTCTACGTTTTGTATCTTCCCGCTGAATTTGATTCGGACTTTCTTTTAACTCAACCTTGGCCAATTGATGCAACGGAACCTGTCCTCCATTCGGAGTGGGAACCAAAAGATTCTGAATGCTTACAATATCTTTTTTATGCTCCTGATCCATTCTTACAACGACATCAAATTTTCTTTCGCCTTCATACAAAGCTCCCGCAGTTTGTCCTGCAAAAGCCATATTGATAACTCTATTAACTTCTGCAACCGAAATATTGTGACGTGAAAGTTGTGCTCTATCATAGCCAATCACAACTTGTGGAGCGCCAACAACGGGTTCTAAATACAAATCCTGAGCGCCATTTACTGTGGTAATAATTCCACCTAATTTTTTAGCGTAAACCGCCAAGCTGTCTAAATCTTCACCATAAATTTTGCAAACAACATCTTGTCTTGCGCCCGTCATCAACTCATTAAAACGCATCTGAACCGGAAATTGGAAACCTGTCGTCAATCCCGGAATAACTTTTAAAGCGGTACTCATTTTTTCTGAAAGCTCAGGAAATGATGATGCGGAAGTCCATTCTTTTTTAGGTTTCAAAACAATAATCATGTCTCCTGCATCCATTGGCATTGGCTCTGTTGGAATTTCGGCACTTCCGATTTTGGTGACGACTTTTTGAACTTCCGGAAATTGTTTTAGAAGAATTTGTGCAGCCTGCGTTGTTACCTTTTTGGTTTCTTCGATATTGCTTCCCTGAAGAATGCGCATCTCCACCGCAAAATCACCTTCCTCTAAAGATGGAATGAACTCCCCTCCCATTCTTGAAAGCACGAAAACCGCTCCTGCAAACAGAGCTACAACTGTGAGTATAATTGTTTTTCTGAATTTTAAAGCTTTCATCAACAGCTTCTGATGACCTATTTCGAGTTTCGTCATCACTTTATCAGAAATATTGTCTTTTGTTTTTTTCTTTCGACTCAAAACTAGAGAACTCATCATCGGAATGTAAGTTAGCGACAGTAAAAATGCTCCGATCAATGCGAAAGCAACCGTTTGAGCCATTGGTTTGAACATTTTACCTTCAATTCCCTGAAGAGTAAAAATCGGTAAGTACACAATTAAGATAATGATCTGTCCGAAAACCGCACTGTTCACCATTTTTGTCGCTGAACTTGAAACCTGACCGTCCATTTCAGCTTTTGAAAGCATATTGTCTTTTCCGAAATGTTTTTTGTGTGCTAACTGATGAAGAACAGCTTCCACAATAATGACAGCACCGTCGACAATCAATCCGAAATCTAAAGCTCCGAGACTCATTAAATTTCCGCCGACTCCGAAAATATTCATCATAATAATCGCAAAAAGCATCGCCAAAGGAATTACAGAAGCAACTAATAAACCGGCTCTAAAATTTCCGAGGAATAAAACCAAGATGAAAACGACAATTAATGCGCCTTCCATCAAATTGGTTTTTACGGTACTGATCGTATTATTCACCATTTTCGCTCTATCCAGAAAAGGTTCTATGACAATACCTTCCGGTAAAAATTCCTGGATTTTTTCTAATCTTTGTTTGATATTTCCGATGACTTCATTGGCATTTTCACCTTTTAGCATCAAAACAATCGCTCCTGAAACTTCGCCTGTGTCATTGAACGTCATGGCTCCGTAACGCGTTGCAAAGCCAATTTTCACTTTTGCGACATCCTTGATATGAACCGGAATTCCTTCTTTTGTCGTGGAAACCTGAATATTTCCGATGTCTTCCGAACTTCCTAAAAGTCCTTCACTTCTGATGAAAAGAACTGTTTCTTTCTTTTCTATATAAGCTCCGCCTGTGTTTTGGTTGCTTTTTTCCAGTGCATCAAAAACATCATTGATATTGATATTAAAAGCCTGAAGCTGATTAGGATTAATGGCAATTTCGTATTGCTTTAATTTACCTCCGAAACTACTGACATCAGCAACTCCTTTTGTTCCTAATAGTTGTCTTCGGATTACCCAATCCTGAATGGTTCTGAGTTCTGTTTCGTCATAAACGTGTTCGTAACCTTTTTTGGCTCTTACAACATATTGGAAAATCTCTCCCAACCCAGAAGAAATAGGACCTAATTCTGGTTTTCCAATCCCTTCCGGAATATTTTCCTGAACCAACTGTAAGCGTTCCTGAACCTGTTGACGAGCCCAATAGACATCGGTATCATCATCAAAAACTACGGTCACCAACGATAATCCGAAACGTGAAAAACTACGAATCTCGGTGATCCCGCTGATGTTGCTTGTTGCCTGTTCGATAGGAAAAGTGACCAAACGTTCGATATCTGCAGCGCCATAAGAAGATGCAACAGTGATAACCTGAACCTGATTATTGGTAATATCCGGCTGTGCATCGATAGGAAGTTTTGTGGTTTCATAGAGCCCAAAAAGGATGAGCCCAATGGTAAAAAGAGCGATAATGAGTTTATTCTTTACAGAAAACTCAATAATTTTATTTAACATGAAAAAATTATTAATTGAATTAACAAGAAATCGACTGCTTTAAGGAAAAATCTTAAAGCATTGATATTTACATTAAAAATCAATTAACAAAAGCGCGGTGGCTGGAAAATTCTTGAAAGATAAAGACCAGAAAAGTCCTTATCATGATAAATGAGGATTTTTGATGAGGTCACCATCTCCGGTAACTTCTCAATATGAAATATAGTTTCGGGAATCTGCGCATGAACCATCAAAACAGACGGCGGATTGATAAAAGGAAGCTGTTGATCTGTAGCCCAATCTTCATCTTCCTCATGATTATCATAATGTTCCAAAAGAAATTCTGCAAAACTCCCTTGATATTCCATCGCATGTTCTATAAATACGGGCATTTTTAAAACTTCAGCCAATGAAGTTGTAGCCAGTACATAGATTACAGAACAAAAGATGGATACCCA
>Ga0256904_1001003_pt1 | contig 9439 bp, 10 predicted proteins | sample MC6MC0742MT_FD_190199 | JGI IMG/M metagenome (GOLD analysis project Ga0256904, IMG submission 190199) | Metatranscriptome of enriched soil aggregate microbial communities from Iowa State University, Ames, United States - MC6-MC0742-MT... | ecosystem: Environmental > Terrestrial > Soil >...
CCGTCATCGTCAGCGAACCGTCCGCCATGCCGGGATTAGCAGGCGGTTCGGTGCCGACGATCAGGTCCACGAAGCTGCCGGTGCCGTGCACGCACATCGCCTGCCCGCGGTCCAGGCAACCCAGCCCAATCGCCCCCGCGTGTTGATCCCCCGCCGAGGCCAGGATCGGAACATCGATGCCCAGGACGTCCGAGCGGGTATGCCCGAAGTCGTCGGCATCCTGGCGCAAGACGGGCAAGAGCTCATGCGGAAAGCCCAGCTCCTGCACCCATTCCAGGTAGTAGCGATGGTCGGCCAGCACATAGGCGCCGGCTGACGTGGCGTTAGTGGGCGTGGTCACGCATTCGCGGCGTTGCGAAAAATGCCAGAGCAGCCAAGTGTCGACCGTACCGAACGCCAGGCGCTTCTCTGCCCAGGCGCGGGCGACGTCCGGCGTGTCACGCAGGTGACGCGCCGCCCACAGGTACAGCGAACGCACGCCTACGGGACGGCCCACGCGATCACGCAGACGCGCATCCCACTCAGGCGCCAGCTGCGAAAGTTCGTCTACAAAACGCGTGTCCTGCCAGACCATGGCCGGCACCAGCGCCCGGCCGGTCTGCGTGTCCCACAGCACAGCCGTGGCGCGTTGCGTAGCGAGCGCCAGCGCAACGATCTCCTGCCCGTCGGCCTGAGCCTGTGCGATGGCGCTGCGGCAAACGTCAATGGTTCGATCCAGGATATCGTTGGCGTCCTGCTCCACCACCCCCGGCCGCGGCGACTCCACATGCAGCGTCTGGTAGTGCAGGCAAGACACGTGGCCATCGGCCGCGACGGTGGCCGCCCGCGTGCCGGACGTGCCTTCGTCAATGGCCAGAATCACTTTTTTATTCATCATCGCGAGGCTTTCCCAATGACGGGGTTCAAGGCGGGCAGCACGGCGTCGTCCTTGAACTGCGGCGCGCCGGCTTCGTTATCCGGGTTGATGGGGGTGCGGGTGGGGTCCCACTTGATCACGAAGCAAATGATGCTGGCGACAAGCGGCACGATGGACAAGATCAGGAAGGTCTTTTCCAGCCCGTAGTTTTCGCGGAACAGCGGAAAGATCAGCAGCCCGATCGCGGCGCCCGTGGAACCGAGCGCGCCGATGATGCCGTTGGCGCCTGCACGCAGCTCGCTGCGGAACGACAGCGACGACAGGCTCTTGCCATTGGCGCCCGGCCCGCCCGAGTGGAACAGGATGAACAGCGACGGCACCACCACGGCCAGCCACAGCGGCATCTTGCCGTGGAACGTACCCAGAATCAGCAGCATCAAAAACACGGCCGCAAAGCCGAACGCCGAGGCGCGCCGCAGGCCGAGCTTTCGGCCGATGTACGGCGACAAAAATCCGCCGAAGATGCCGAACACGTTGAACACCAGCGCACCAATGGTGGCGAAGACGAAATCCTTGCCGAACAGCGCAGCGCTGATCAGCGGCAGATACCAGCCCACCGCGAAATACTGGATCGACTGGCCGATTTGGACCGTGGCGGCAAGAATGGTGCGCGGCAGGTAGACGCCGCGAAAGATCAGCAGCACGTTGGCGATACCGCGCTTGGCCTGGTTCGTGACAGGAATGCGCTCATGCATAGGCGCGGCGGCGAATGGCTGTGCGTAGATCTTGGTCATGGCCAGCGCCGCTTGCTCCACGCGCTCTTTGCGCGCCAGCCAGATCGGGCTTTCAACCATGTAGCTCAGTTGCAGCACCAGAATCACGACGGCAAAGATGGCCGTGGCCGCAACCGAATACCGCCAGATCGAATCGCCCACGTCCCACGAGAAAAACAGCAAGGCCAGCAGCAGGTTCGTGCAGACCGCCGTGTACCACATGCCCTGCCAGGTGTTCAGGCGGCTCTTGAACTTCACCGGCGTGAACTCCGCCAACACGGCCATGGCAATTGCGAAATCGATGCCATACGCCGCGCCGACAAAGAAGCGGCCCACCAGGATGACTTCGAAACTGGGCGCAAACATCACCAGCAGCGCGCCAATCACGGCCAGAAACTTCGCGATGATCAACGGCCGGATGCGGCCCCAGCGATCCGCCATCCAGCCCCCGATGGGGTTGAACGCAATGGCGACCCAGGCGGCAAATGACGTCATCAACGCAACTTGACCGGCTTTCAGGCCCAGATCGCGCGTCATGGGCCCCAGGCCCGCGCTCAGTGCGGAGTTTGCGAAGGCGTCCAGGAACAGGCCACCCAGCGCCAGCCACCAAATCAGGCCGGCTCGGCCAGTAATACCTGGGCGTGAATCAATAAAAGCGATGACATCGTCGATGCCACGTATTTTTACGGTCGATGATTGCACAGTCGTCTCCTCTTGGAATTATTTCTGTAAGAGGTCGACGCAAACTGCGCGCAATAAAAGACCACCCTACAGATGGTCTTTTATCTAAATCTGTGCGGTGACTTTATGGGTTGCGGGTAGGGGTGTCAAGGCGTTGGGGCATCAGGACAAACCCTGTTTCGCGCGGATTTTTTCGGTGCGGGAAAAGTATCCAAAGCCGCTTGAAAGTATATGGAACGGCGAATTTTTATATCTTTTTCTCGTTATTTTTCAATGACTTGCAATAAACATTTAAGCTGTCAAACTACGCCCGCTCTTTGATCTTGCCTTCTCTGCGCACGCTTCGAAATTCGACGCTTGCCCAATCACTGAATAACAAAAAAACACATCGTGGCCCGACGTGACATTCACGCGCGCCATGCGGGCGCTTGCCCGTTTCAGTCTTGCAACCCTCGCGTTTCACCAAGGAGAAACCCATGCGTTTAATCACCGATCAAGAACTCAGCAATATGTCGACGGAAAACAAGCGTCGCCGCCATCAAGAGCTGGATAAGAAGTTGTCGGTGGCCGCCGACCGGGGCTGGGCATGCGCGCATCGCATCGAAGCCAGCCGCGCAAAAGTCCATGCGGCAATCTTGATGGATGTGGAACTGGGCCGGGATGTAGAACCCAGAACCGAGAAGCGCCGCGACCGCATCAAGATCAAGAACTGAGTGCGGATTTTCCAGAGGCCGAAGCGTGTGATGTGATGGGGGCTTGTCCTGGACGGCATGATCTGGATAATTTCCGTGTTGCCCGCCAATACGGAAACCCAGCGCCATGACGATCGTTGTACACACCCCGAACGCCAAAGGCCTCTGGACCACCATCCAGAACAATCTGAAGCGCACCGACGACGCCAGCGCCCGCGGCACAAGCGCCTGGCGCAAAGACGATACCGGGCGCGCCGTGAAGATTTTCCATGCGCCTGCGGCGGGCGGCCTGGATGAACGGGCTTACTTCGTAGGCACTGTGCGCACGGGTCAGCTTCTGCTGCTGGACTTGCTGCCGGGCAGCGAACCCTTGAACTGGACCCGCTTCGGCCTGTTGCACGGCCACCTGGTCGGCATGCTGATGACGGAATACGAAAGCGACATCATGTCGCTGAACGTCTTTCCGAACCGGCCGGCGCCGGACGCGGAAGCTTGAAGACGGAATTCGAAACGTCGAAGGCGAAAGGCTGCTGCATGCAGCGCCCTCGCTGAATGCACCCAGCGTCAGAGACTCAGCCAGGTCACCAGCGGCGAGAGCGACAGCAGCAAGCCAAGCCACGCAATTTTGCTATTCGATTGGTGGATGGCATAAAAGCCGAAGGCCAGCCCCGGCAGCCCGGGTATCAATTCGAAGATGATGTACGGCCACAGCCCCAGGTGCATCACCACCCACCAATGCAGGTAGGCGGTCGCAGCGCCGCAAAGCAGCGCGCAGACACTCGAGAACGACCAGCCCAGATCGCGCAGCATCCTGACACCCAAGAATTGGTTGATCGAGCCCGGATGTTACCGGACGTCGATGCGGCAAGGCGGCGGCGCGGGCCCAAAACGAAAGGGCCGAATCCAATGTTTCAAAGGATTCGGCCCCACACGTGCTACCAAGCTGCCTGCTTTACAGCAAGCTGCTCAGCGCTTAAATCGATTTGATCATTGTCGCCTGAGGACCTTTTTGTCCCTGGCCGGCAACGAATGAAACGCGCTGATTCTCTTCTAGAGATTTGTGCCCGTCACCCTGAATTTCCGAGTAATGCGCGAAGAGGTCCTTTCCACCAAGTTCCGGCGAAATGAAGCCGTAGCCCTTGTCATTGTTAAACCACTTCACGATACCTGTTTCAATCTTCAATGTAAGTCCTAGATGTACAGGGAAAAAATATTCCCGGGCAGACTATGGGCGCTTGGCGACAGCAAAGATATAACCGTTTCCAAATGATACATCCCTCCCCGGCCTTCACTCTGATGCAGGATGGGGTCTGCTCTTCGCTTTTACGCAAAGGCGTCAGCATGCCCGCATCGTTCGGAGGCGCAACAAATGAGCCCCTGGAACGGGGCTATGACCATCGGCGACTACGGGAAAGGGATGCCGACCGCTGATCCCGATGCCGGAGGCAAGGCCGTGGGCCTATGGCGGGAAACGCGGGCATCAAGTGAGGCAGGACTACGGTGACGTTCTGGAACCAGAACGGCCCCAAAAGGCATACCCGAAGCACTCCCAAAATTCCAGATCAACGAAGCTAAAAAAACTAGGCTGTTGATTCTATTGGGAAAATCTATTGGGAAAAAATGGTGCGAAGGAGGGGACTCGAACCCCTACACCTGTTACGGCGTCAGGACCTAAACCTGGTGCGTCTACCAATTTCGCCACCTTCGCTAAAGGTCAAGCCCGCTATTGTAGCTTGCTTGTTAAAATCTTGCGTCATGAATCCGCGCCTCGATGCTTTACACCCCTATCCGTTCGAAAAATTGCGCGCGTTGCTGGCTTCGGCCGCCGCGCAACAGAACGGTCTGACGCCCATCAACTTGTCGATTGGCGAGCCTAAACACGCCGCGCCGGAGCGTGTGGCGCAAGCCATCCGCGACCACATGGGCGGGCTGTCGGTGTACCCGTCGACCAAGGGCGACCCCGCGTTGCGGCAGGCGATTGCTGGCTGGCTGGCGCGCCGTTACAGCATTCCCGCCCCCGACGCCGACACGCAGGTGCTGCCGGCGCTGGGCTCGCGCGAGGCCCTGTTTGCTTTTACGCAGACGGTGATTGACCCTTCGGCCGGGTCGGTGGTGATCTGCCCCAACCCGTTCTATCAAATCTACGAAGGCGCCACGCTGTTGGCAGGCGCCACTCCCTATTTCGTCAACGCCGACCCGCTGCGCAATTTTTCCAGCGACTGGAATCAGGTGCCGGACGACGTTTGGAAGAAGACGCGCCTGGTGTTCGTGTGCTCGCCGGGCAACCCGGCGGGCAACGTGATGTCGCTGGACGAATGGGAAACGCTCTTCAAGCTGTCTGACCGCTACGGCTTCGTGATTGCGTCAGACGAGTGCTATTCCGAAATCTACCTGGACGAAGGCGATGCGCCTTTGGGCAGCTTGCAAGCGGCGCGCCGCTTGGGCCGGGACGACTACCGCAATCTGGTGGCGTTCTCCAGCCTGTCCAAGCGGTCCAACGTGCCGGGCCTGCGCTCGGGTTTCGTGGCGGGCGACGCGGCGCTGATTGGCCGCTTCCTGCTGTACCGCACGTATCATGGCAGTGCGATGAGTCCGCTGGTATCCGCGGCCAGCATCGCCGCCTGGACGGATGAGGCGCACGTGAAAGACAACCGCCGCCTGTACCGTGAAAAGTTCGACGCGGTCGTGCCTATCCTGGAAAAAGTGCTGGATGTGTCACGCCCGAAAGCGTCTTTTTACCTATGGGCGGCCACGCCGGGCTCGGATACGGCGTTTGTGCGCGACCTTTATGGCCGCACCGGTGTTACCGTTCTGCCGGGCAGCTTCCTGGCGCGGGAAGCGCATGGCGTGAACCCCGGCCACGGCCGCATCCGTATTGCGTTGGTGGCGCCTTTGGCTGACTGCGTGCAGGCAGCCGAACGCATCGCCCATTTTGTACATACTTCTGTTTGATCAACCTTTAAAAGCTGAGCCGATATGACTCTCGACCTGCAGACCACCATCGAAAAAGCCTGGGACGACCGGGCCAACCTGTCGCCCGCCGACGCCAGCGCCGAAGTGCGCGAAGCGGTGGAACACACCATCGACGGCCTGGATCTGGGCCGCTTGCGCGTGGCCGAGAAAATCAACGACGACTGGGTTGTGCACCAGTGGATCAAGAAGGCCGTGCTGCTGTCGTTCCGTCTGAACGACAACGCCATCATGGGCCAGGCCCCGCTGCAGTTCTACGACAAGGTGCCGCTCAAGTTCTCGGAATACGGCGACAACGCTTTCAAGCAAGGCGGCTATCGCGTGGTTCCGCCGGCCGTCGCCCGCCGCGGCGCCTTCATCGGCCGCAACGTCATCCTGATGCCCTCCTACGTGAACATCGGCGCCTACGTCGATGAAGGCACGATGGTCGACACCTGGGCCACCGTCGGTTCGTGCGCCCAGATCGGCAAGAACGTCCACCTGTCGGGCGGCGTGGGCATCGGCGGCGTGCTGGAACCCCTGCAAGCCAACCCCACCATCATCGAAGACAACTGCTTCATCGGCGCCCGTTCGGAAGTCGTGGAAGGCGTGGTCGTGGAAGAAAACTCGGTACTGGCCATGGGCGTGTTCCTGTCGCAAAGCACCAAGATTTTTGATCGCGCCACCGGCAAGATCACCTACGGCCGCGTGCCCTCGGGTTCGGTCGTCGTTCCGGGTTCGCTGCCGTCGGCCGATGGCTCGCACAGCCTGGCTTGCGCCGTCATCGTCAAGCGTGTTGACGCGCAAACGCGCGCCAAGACCAGCATCAATGATTTGCTGAGGGCGTAAATGAGCACGTCAGCCGTACTGGATCTGGTCAAGGACCTGATCGCCCGCCCGTCGGTCACGCCGGCGGATGAAGACTGCCAGGCGGCGCTTGCCGCCAGGCTCGAGCGCATCGGCTTCACGTGCGAGACCATCGCACAGGGCGGCGTCACCAATCTGTGGGCCCGGCGCGGAAGCGCCGCGCCGCTGACCGTGTTCGCCGGTCACACCGATGTGGTGCCTCCGGGTCCGCGCGAAAAGTGGGAAAGCGATCCGTTCGTGCCCACTGAACGCGACGGCTGGCTGTACGGCCGCGGGGCGGCCGACATGAAAAGCTCGATCGCCGCCTTCGTGGTGGCGGCCGAGGAGTTCGTGGCGGCCCACCCGCAACATGACGGTTCGATCGCGCTGCTGATCACGTCCGACGAAGAAGGCCCGTCCATCGACGGCACCGCCATCGTTTGCGACGCGCTGAAAGCACGCGGCGAACAGCTGGACTACTGCATCGTCGGCGAGCCGACCTCGGGCGACGTGCTGGGCGATACCTGCAAGAACGGCCGCCGCGGCTCGTTGTCGGGCAGGTTGACGGTCAAGGGCATCCAGGGCCACGTGGCGTATCCGCACCTGGCGCGCAACCCGGTGCACCAGTTGTCGCCGGCGCTGGCCGAGATCGTCAGCATTGAATGGGATCAGGGCAATGAGTACTTCCCGCCCACGACGTTCCAGGTGTCGAACCTGAACTCGGGCACCGGCGCCACGAACGTGGTGCCTGGCGAAGCCGTGGCGCTGTTCAACTTCCGTTTCTCGACGGCCAGCACGCCTGAAAGCCTGAAGGCCCGCGTGCATGCGGTGCTGGACAAACACGGCCTGGAATACGACCTGGACTGGGACTTGGGCGGCGAGCCGTTCCTGACCCCGCGCGGGTCGTTGACGGACGCGCTGGTGCAGGCAATTCACGCCGAAACGGGCGTGACCGCCGAACTGTCCACCACCGGTGGCACATCTGATGGCCGCTTCATCGCCAAGATCTGTCCGCAGGTGATTGAGTTCGGTCCGGGCAACGCCACGATCCACAAGGTTAACGAACGCGTTGAAGTCGCCTCGCTGGAACCGCTGAAAAACATCTATCGGCGCACGCTGGAAAACCTGCTGCTGCCTAAATAAAACGCCGCTACGCGGACGCTCTGCCCCCCTTCAGAGGGGGGTGTTTTTTCCCGGTTCGGCTTGCTGAACCGGGAATACAAGGCCTGTTATGTATCAATCCGCCCGCCAAGAATTGCACACCCTGCGCGACCTCATCCGCTACGGGGTGTCGCGCCTGAACGGCGCCCAGGTGGCGCTGGGGCACGGCAGCGACAACGCCTGGGACGAGGCGGTCTACCTGACGCTGCACGCCCTGCACCTGCCGCTGGACACGCTGGAACCGTTCCTGGACGCCCGCGTCGTCCGTGAAGAGCGCGACCGCGTGCTGGATCTGCTGGAACGCCGCGTTACCGAACGCGTGCCGGCCGCCTACCTCACCAACGAGGCCTGGCTGCGCGGTCACCGCTTTTACGTGGACAAGCGCGTCATCGTGCCGCGCTCGCCCATCGCCGAACTGCTGGACCAAGGGCTGTCGCCCTGGGTGCAAGACGCCACGGCCGTGGAAAACGTGCTGGACATGTGTACGGGTTCGGGCTGCCTGGCCATCCTGTCTGCCATGGCTTTCCCCTACGCGCATGTTGACGCGGTGGACGTGTCGGCTGACGCGCTGGAAGTCGCTCGCCGCAACGTGGACGACTACGGCCTGCAAGACCGTCTGGACCTGCACGAAAGCAATCTGTTCGACAGCCTGCCCGCGTGCCAGTACGACGTCATCATCTGCAATCCGCCCTATGTGAACAGCGGTTCCATGGACGTGCTGCCGCAGGAATACCGCCACGAACCGCATCTGGCGCTGGCCGGCGGCGAAGACGGCATGGACCTCGTGCGGCGCATTCTGGCGGCGGCCCCGCATTACCTCACGCCCGACGGCGTGATCGTGCTGGAGATCGGCCACGAACGCGACTTCTTTGAAGCCGCCTTCCCGCAGTTGTCGCCCGTCTGGCTGGATACGGAAGAAGCGTCCGACCAGCTTCTGCTGTTGACCCGAGAGCAACTCACCCTGTGATACGCGCTACTGGATTGACCCTGCGCCGCGGCACGAAAGTGTTGCTGGACGGCGCTGAATTCGTCGTGCACCCGGGCGAGCGCGTAGGCATCGTCGGCAAGAACGGCGCGGGCAAGTCCTCGCTTTTCGCGCTGTTGACGGGCGCGCTGGACCTGGACGCCGGCAATGTGAACCTGCCGGCTGGCTGGCGCATTGCCAGCGTCAAGCAAGAGCTCGACGCCGACGACCGCCCTGCCCGCGAATTCGTCATCGACGGTGACACGCACCTGCGCGAATTGCAGGCGCGCCGCGCCGAATTGACGGACGACCAAGGCACGCAGATTGCCGAAGTGGAAGCCGCGCTGATCGAAGCCGGCGCCTGGAGCGCGGCCTCGCGCGCCGAGCAATTGCTGGCCGGCCTGGGCTTCAAGCCCAGCGAATGGATGCTGCCCGTCGAGAGCTTCTCGGGCGGCTGGCGCATGCGTCTGGCGTTGGCCAGCGCGCTGATGGCCCCGTCGGAATTGCTGTTGCTTGA